>ERZ1066136.210-NODE-210-length-58651-cov-24.264199_pt1 | contig 58651 bp, 43 predicted proteins | sample MGYA00382783_ERZ1066136 | MGnify/ENA primary metagenome ERZ1066136 (study PRJEB33369, sample SAMEA5778366) | biofilm metagenome | biome: Industrial cooling water; feature: Water cooling tower basin; material: Biofilm | place: United Arab Emirates | collected... | reverse complement strand
GGCCTCGCCGGGGTCGACGACGCCGTCGCCGCAGGCCGGCTCGGGCGCGGTGGTCGGGTCGGACGTCGTCGGGTCGGTCGTCGGGTCCGTGGTCGTCGGGCCCGTGGTCGTCGGGGCGGGGCCGGTGGTCGGGGTGCCGGTCGAGCCCGGGTCGACGGTGGTCGTCGTGGCCTGGCCGCTCGAGCCCTCGGTCTCGGTCGCGGTCGCGGTCAGATCGACGGGGCTGCGCCCGCACGCCGGGACCAGCCACGCCGCGGTCATCCACGCACCCGCTCGCTTCAGGAGTTCGGCCCGCATCGTCGTCGTTTCCTCGGCCCCAGCCATATCACGAAGCCGGGGGCCGCGAGCGCAGCGCTCGCGCGTCCGCGGACAGGTGAGACGGAGCGCGGGGATTCGCGTGCGAGTGCGAGCGGTGGTGTCGACAATGCGCGAATGTGGGCGGGGACGCTCATGGCGGGCCGCGCGGTGGCGATCGGCGGGGTGGGGTGGACCTCTCCGGGGCGATCGCGGAGGCGTCGACGATCGGGCCGTGGGGGCGAGCGCAGGGCGGCTCGGCGCGGCGCCGTCCGCATGGTGTGGGCAATGCGGGTCGCAGCGCGCGGCGCGGGCGCCGAGCCGCGGGCGTGTCGGTCGATTGCGGCGCGGTTCGTTGCACGTACGCTCGAGGGCGAGGAGCGTGCCCATGGACGTCGCGTCGGCGCTGTTCTCGCCGGAGGTGGCGAGCGACCCGTATCCCTTGCTCGCGCGGCTGCGCAGCGAGGCGCCTATTCTCGAACTCGAGCGGTTCGGGTGGTGGGTGGTCAGCCGATACGACGACGTGGCGACCGTGCTGAAGCGGCACGAGCTGTTCTCGTCGGAGACGGGGCTCGATCAGCTGAGGCCGCCGCACCTGGACGAGCGGACCTGGCAGGAGCTGGAGATCCTGCGCGGGCGCAGCATGTTGAACTCGGATCCGCCGGAGCACGGCCGGCTGCGCCGGCTGATCAGCTCGGCGTTCACGCCGCGGGCGCTGGCGCAGCTCGAGGGGCGGGTCGAGCAGATCGCGCGCGGGCTGGTCGACGCGATCGTCGCCGGCGACGGGTTCGAGGTCGTCGGCGATCTGGCGGTGCCGCTGCCGGTGACGGTGATCGCGGAGATGCTCGGCGTCGATCCGGCGCGCGGGGCGGACTTCAAGCGGTGGAGCGACGATCTGCTCGAGCTCGGGCGGTTGACGCGCGAGCAGCGGATGTCGCCGGAGGAGACGCGACGGCTGGTGCAGAGCCGGTTCGAGCTGGTCGAATATCTCCAGGCGACGATCGCGGAGCGGCGCGAGCGCCCGCGCGACGATCTGATCAGCGCGCTCGCCCGGGCGGAGCGCGAGGAGGGGGCGCTGTCGGCGACGGAGGTGCTCGGGACGATCGTCTTGTTGCTGGTCGCCGGCAACGAGACGACGACGAATTTGATCGCGACCGGGATCCACCTGCTGATGGAGCACCCGGAGGCGCTCGCGGAGCTGCGCGCGGAGCCGGAGCTGGTGCCGAACTTCATCGAGGAGGTGCTGCGGTTCGAGGGGCCGGTGACGATGCTGTTCCGCAAGACGACCGCCGAGGTGACGCTGTCGGGGGTGACGATCCCGGCGGGCGCGCTGGTGCTGCCCCTGGTCGCCGCGGCGAACCGCGACCCGGCGCAATTCCCCGAGCCGGATCGCTTCGATGTCCGGCGAGACACGCGCGGGCAGCTCGGGTTCGGCGCCGGGATCCACTTCTGCGTCGGGGCGCCGCTGTCGCGGCTCGAGGGGCGGGTGGTGTTCCGCGAATTGCTGCGACGATTGCCGCCGCTGTCGCGCGTCGAGCCGCAGCCGGCGTGGACCGACAATACGAGCCTGCGCGGGCTGAGGCGGCTGCCGGTCCGGTTCGCGCGGTGACGGGGCGGGGCGGATGGGATGGACCGGCGGCGTGTCGGCTCGCTCCGTTCTCCCCGCCGCGCACGGTCGAGCACCCGACGGTGATCGGGCCGACGACGGCCGAGGTGCCGGGGGTCGCGGCGGGCGCTGCGGTTGACGCCGATCGTCGAGACAGGTCCGCCGCGCGCGGAGAACAACCTGCCGGTCCGCGTCGAGGCCGGCGAGAAGGCGGTCGCCAGCAGGCACGAGCGAGCGGACGTGTCGAGCGCTCAGCCGATCGGCTCGACGACGCCGCAGGCGCACTTGATCGAGACCTGGACCTCGCCATTCTGGATGGCGTCGCATGCGCCCCCGAGGAGCTCGACCTCGCTGGGGGTGTTGAGCCGCCAGCCGTCCTCGTCGCCGAACGGGACGCTCATTCCGTTGATCGAGACGCTGCACTGGTCCTCCTCGCCCTGGGCGACCTTGCCGTCGAGGGTGAGCTTGCAGTCGCGTACGCCGTCGACGATCTCGGCGAAGGCGTCGGCGAGCGCCTGCGGGTCGTCGGCCTTGTAGAACGGCGCGTCCGGGTCGCCGGGGCCGACGCCGACGCCGGCGTTGGCGACGTCCTGCAGGTGCTGGTCGCTGACCTCGGCGCCGACGCTGATCACGTACGTGCGCACGCCCTGCGCGAACGCGGCGGCGGCCGCCGCGACCGACTCGTCCTGGCCGTTCTGCGGGTTCGGCTCGGCGCAGGTGTCGGGCTCGCCGTCGGTCGCGAGGACGATGATCTTGTTGCCCTCGGCGGGGTCCATCACGAGCGTCGGGGTGATGGCCGCGAGCGCCTCGCCGGTCGGCGTCTCGTCCTCCGGCTCGCTGGCCTCGTAGCTGGCGGCGATCGCGGCGTAGTTGTCGAGCGCGGGCGGGGTCTCGGTGATCACGGGGCACTCGCCGCCCGCGTCGCCGTCGAAGCTGGTGTACAGCGCCATGCCGAAGCGGACCTGGCCCTGGAGCTCGGGCACGAGGCCGCTCTGCGGATCGAGCAGGGCGTCGTACACGGCCTGCCACCGATCGGTGCCGCCGAATTCGGCGGTCATGCTGCCCGATTGATCGATGAGCAGCAGGACGGTCGGGATCTGCGGCTCGAACTTGACGTCGGCGTCGGCGCAGGTGCCCGTGTCGCCGCCGGCGTCGCCGAGGTCGAGGCGCATGCTGCTTCCGGTGCTCGTACCGGCGCTCGTGGTCGGCGCGTCGTCGGTCGTCTCGGCGCCGGTGATGCCGGTGATGCCGGTGATGCCGGTGATGCCGGTGGTGCCGCTGAGACCGGCGGTGGTCGTCGACGGCTCGATGCCGCCGCAGGCCGCGATCGCCAGGGAGGCCGCCGCGATCCCGCTGGTGAATTTCCTCGACGGGTACGTCATGCCTCGAGGAGATGACGAACTCGACCGGGACGCCACCCCGTTCGGGCGTCCCCAGCCCATGAGGGCACGAGGACCCGGGGGCGCTCGCGCAGGTCCTGCCACATCGGACTGCTGGACCCCGCGGGGCCGAGAGGCGCGCGCGTCCGCCCCGGAGCGCGGGTTTCTCCTGTCGGCCAGGCGCCGACGGGTCCTCGCGCGTCGCGTGGGCGAGGGAATCTCCGGGGCGGCGCCCCTGACGCCGCCGACGGGAGAAGGATGCCTCGGGGCGAGATTGCCCGGACGTCGGGCCGCCGGCGAGAGCGCGGGACCCGGGGCGCGGGCCCGGCCGCGCTCTCGGCTCGACGGGCGGGCGGTCAGCCGCGGGCGAGCGCGTCTTCGACGGTCTGATGACAGGGCGTTTCGGACAGGTCGAGGCCGGCGCCGGCGATCGCCCGCGCGAGGTCGGGGCGGACGCCGCTGAGCGCCGAGGCGACGCCCTGCAGGCGCAGGACGCGGACGATCCGGAGCAGGCCGGCGGCGGCGGTCGGGTCGACGGCGGCGGCGCCGGTCAGGTCGAGGACGACGCGGGCGACGCCGCCGCGGGCGGTGTGGGCGAGCAGGGCGGCGAGCGCGAGGTCGATGCGGTCGCGGTCGAGGGCGCCGATCAGCGGCAGGGCGAGCACGCCGGCGCTGACGCGGATCACGGGGGCGGCGAGGCGGCGCAGGGCGTCAGCCTGGTCGGCGATCTGCTGGCGGCTCCGCTCGAGCTCGGCGAGCTGGGCGCGGCGCTCGGTGATGTCGGTCTGGAGGACGAGCAGCGCGGGGGCGCCGGTGACGGGGTCGAGGCTGCGGCGGACGACGGTGTCGTACCAGCGCTCGCCGCCGGCGGTGCGGATCAGGGCGTCGGCGCGGTAGACGGCGCCGGCGGCGATCCGGGCGCGGGCGTCGGCGGCCTGGGCGGGGTCGACGAAGCCGGCGGTGAACTGATCGCCGGGGCCGGGGTCGCCGAGGGCGCGCACGGCGGCGGGGTTGCGCATCAGGGCCTCACCGGACTCGGCGTGCAGCGAGACGAGCTCGCCGAGGTAGCGCAGGGCCTCGATGCCGCGCCGATCCTGGGGGTCGGCCTCGCTGCCGTCGAGGACGCGGGCCTCGATCAACATGCCGAGGCGCGGGGGGTCGCCGGGGAAGTCGGCGATCCGGATCCCGGAGGACTTGCACTCGGCGACGAAGGGCTTGCCGAGGTCGGGGTAGAGGGTCCAGCGATCGATCGACCGCTCGCCGCGCTCGAACTTGCGGCGCAGGGCGTCGAGGCGGGTGCGCGAGGTCTCCGAGGGGCGGGCGGCGGCGCTGCGGAGGAGCAGCTCCTCGCGGGAGTCGAGGCCCCACATCGGCAAGCTGGCGAGGTTGGCCCACCACTGGTTGCCGCGGTCGAGGTCGACGACCCAGACGTGGGTGGTCAGGAGGTCGAACAGCGCGAGGTCCTCGTGGGTGTAGATCCGGGGGGCGGTCACGCGGCGGGAGCGCAAGCGTAGCGGTTTTTGCGCGGAGCGGGCGGCGCGTGGGACAGGTTGTCTCGGTCCGAGGATGCAGGTGGGGTGAATTCGCGCGGGCGTGGGCCTGGAGTTGGGTGTGGGCGCGGGAGGGGCGTCACCAGTTCTCGACCTTGACGCCGAGGGTGGCCATGTTCGGGAGGCTGAGCGGGGTGCAGTGGGGGAGGCTCGACCAGCCGGCGAGGTTGAGGACGGGGTCGGGGATGTAGCGGTGCAGGCCGGTGGTGAACGGGCCGCCGCGGCAGGTCGCGCCGGTGCTGCCGTAGCCGGCCTCGATGCCCCAGGCCGGGTCGTTGGTCCAGGTGAAGAGGCCGCCGATCGGGTCGTGCGGCGAGATCATCTGGCCGGGGATCGTGCGCGACTGGCCGGCGTGCCAGGCCATCCACATCAGCAGCATCGCGCTGCGCTGGCTCGGCTGGAGGCCGCGGAAGGCGTTGGCGTCGTAGAAGGCGTTGAGGTGGTACTGGCCCTTCGAGACGGCGCCGTTGAGGCAGCCGTTGATGAACATGCCGCCGCTGACGTCGATCCGCGGGGTCGCGCCGGTCGGGGCGACGAGGGTCACGTTCGGGCTCAGGACCGAGCTGTACTTCTCCCACGCGGTCAGCGAGCCCTGCTCGTTCTCGTTGGGGCAGGTCTGGTACCAGCCGGCCCGCTTGGTGCTCTGCGGGTAGGTGAGCGTGTCGCTCGGCTTGATGTTGGTCAGGAACTCGTAGGCGCAGATCGTCATGCCCGGGGCGTACTTGCCGGGGGCGCACACGACGTCGCCGATCCACAGCTTGCCGCTCAGCGTCGGCCGGCTCGGGTCGTGCGGGACGACGGTGACGTTGAGCTCGGCGTTCTTGACGGCGGTGCCCTGGATCCACCCGGCGGTCTGGAGGTTGAGGCGCAGCTCGCCGTCCTGCTCGATGTCGATGCCGATGACCGACTGCTGGGCGCCGTTGATGAAGCCGATCCCGCCGGTGATCCGGACGTTCGAGGTCTGGTTCGGGGCGTTCTGGTTGAACGCGCGCGAGAGGTTCGACAGCGGGTGGTCGCCGATCCGCGAGGTGTTGCCGATCCCGCCCTTGATGCAACCGGCGCCGACGCAGCGCTCGGTGATCTCGTCGGCGTCGTCGGCGAAGATCTCGGCGTCGTACTCGTCGTCGCACCCGACGGTGAGGGTCAGGGCGGAGGTCAGGAGGAGCAGGGGCAGGCTGGTGAGGGTGCGCATGGGGCGGCTCGTAGGGCCAAGGGGCGGCGGAACTATCCGACTGGTGATCGGGGGCGCCGGAACAATTGCGGGGGCCGAGAATTTATTTTCGGGAGCGGGTCCGGTGGGGGGGACGCGGGGTTTCCGCGGGCCGAATTGATCCCGGGACGAGCGACACTAACCGGCGAGACCCCCCGATGCCCGTCGAGCTCGAGCGCGCGCGTGCGGCCCTGGCCGCGGACACGGTGATCCCGACGGTGACGGGGAGCGGGGCGGACCGCGGCGTGGCGTCGCCGCGCGCGGCGGCGAGGGCGGACACGGTGATCCCGACGGTGACGGGGAGCGGGGCGGACCGCGGCGCCGTGGCGTCGCCGCGCCTCGTCGCGCCGCCGCCGGGCGCGGGCGAGGGGTTCGACAAGCAGCTGGTCAAGCGGGCGCTGTTCCCTCGCCGCGCGGGGCCGGTGCGGATCGGGCGGTTCACGGTGCTCGGGCCGATCGGCCGCGGCGGGATGGGGGTCGTGTACGCGTGCTGGGACGACGAGCTCGAGCGCAAGGTCGCGGTCAAGCTGCTGCACGCCGACGCGGCCCGCGACCCGGCGATCGCGCGGGCGCGGCTGCTGCGCGAGGCGCAGGCGATGGCCCGGCTGTCGCACGCCAACATCGTCACGGTCCACGAGGTCGGCGAGGCGGCCGGGCGCGTGCACGTGGCGATGGAGTTCGTCCGCGGGCAGCCGCTCGACGCCTGGGTGGCCGCGACGGCGCGGCCGTGGCAAGAGGTGCTCGCGGCGTGCCTGCAGGCCGGCCGCGGGCTGGCGGCGGCGCACCGCGCCGGGCTGGTCCACCGCGACTTCAAGCCGCAGAACGTGCTCGTCGGCGACGACGGGCGCGTCAAGGTGCTCGACTTCGGGCTCGCGCGCGCGGCCGACGGCGCGCCGGCGCTTGCGGATGGCCGCGAAGACATGTCTGAAGAGTCAGAGTCCGCGCTGGCGCGACCGCTGACGCGGACCGGGCAGGTGATGGGGACGCCGCTGTACATGTCGCCCGAGCAGCACCGCGGCGAGCGGGCGGGGCCGGCGAGCGACCAGTTCAGCTACTGCGTGTCGGTGTACCAGTGCCTGTACGGCCGGCTGCCGTTCGCGGCGGACTCGCTCGGGGCGCTGATCGTGGAGCTCGAGCGCGGGGAGGTCCGGCCGCCGCCGGCGCGCACGCCGGTGCCGGCGCGGGTGTTCAGGGCGCTGCGGCGCGGGCTGGCGAGCGACCCGCGGGCGCGGTTCGGGGCGATGGAGGAATTGCTGGCGGCGCTCGAGCGCGACCCTGCGGCGCGGGTCCGACGCGGGGCGGCCGGGGCGCTGCTGGCGGGGGCGCTCGGGGCGGCGAGCTTTGCGATCGGCGGGCCGGCGGCGGTCGAGCGGTGCCCCGACGCGCGGCCGGCGCTGGCGGGGATCTGGGACGAGGCGCGGCGGGCCGAGGTCGCCGCGGCGGCGCCGAGGGAGGTGTTCGCGGTCGTCGCGCCGCAGCTCGATCGCTACGCGGCGGCGTGGACGGCGATGCGCGGCGAGGCGTGCCGGGCCCACGCGGAGGCGCGGCAGTCGGCGCAGCTGTTCGACCTGCGGACGGCGTGCCTCGATCAGCGGCGCGCGAGCCTCGACGCGCTGGTCGCGGCGCTGGCGACGGCCGACGCGGCGACGGGCGACGGGGTGATCGAGGCGGCGGCGGAGCTGCCGGACCTGGCGGGCTGCGCCGACACGGAGGCGCTGACGGCCGCGATCGCGCCGCCGGCGGAGCCGGGCCTGCGGGCGCGCGTGCAGGCGCACCGCGAAGCGCTCGCGCGCGCGCAGGTGCGCGAGGACGCGGGGCAGTACCAGCTCGGGCGCGGGCTGGTCGAGGCGGTGCTGGCGGACCCGGCGGCGCAGGCGTACCGGCCGCTGCGCGCGGAGGCGCTGCTGCGCGCGGGCAGCCTGGCGATGGAGTCGGGCGAGCACGCGGCGGCCGAGGCGGCGCTGACGGCGGCGCTGTGGACGGCGATCGGGGCGAACCACGACGCGGTCGCGGCGCAGGCGAGCGCGAAGCGGGGCTACGTGACGGCGATCCTGCTCAACGACGGGGCGCGCGCGGCGGTCGACGTGCCGCTGACGACGGCGCTCAACCAGCGCGTCCGCGAGGATATCCCGGTGTACGCGGAGTTCCTGACGAACGTCGGCGCGGTCGCGGTCGCGGTCGGCGACCTGGCGACGGGGCGGCGGCGCTGGGAGGAGGCGCTGGCGCTGCGCGAGCGGCACGGGCTGGTCGAGACGCCGCGCGGGCTCGACGCGCTGGCGAACCTCGGCTGGCTGGCGCGGGCGGAGGGGCGCTACGAGGACGCGGCGGCGTACTACGAGCGGACGGCGGCGCTGTCGCGGCGACTGCTCGGCGAGGGCCACGTGACGCACCTGCGGCAGGTGTGGCTGTACGCCGACGCGCTGTTCCGGATCGGCCGCCCGCGCACGGCGCTCGCGCGGCTCCGCGAGGTCGAGCGGCGCTTCGACCGGATCGAGAACCAATACCTGCGCGGGATGATCCTGCACACGCTCGCGGTGATCGAGCGCGACATCGGCGAGGTCGCGGCGGCGCGGCGGCACTTCGAGGCCGCGATCGCGGCGGTGCCCGAGGGCTCGGAGATCCACGAGGCGTCGCTGTGCGTGCTGGTCCGCGTCGCCGCGGCCGAGGGCGGCGCGGCGGCGGAGCAGGCGGCGGCGGAGCAGGCGCTCGCGCGGCTGCCCGATCCGGCGGACGTGCGCGACGCGCGGGTCCGCTGCCTGCTGTTCGAGCGCGGGCGGGCGCTCGAAGATCTGGGGCTGCTGCGCGCGGCGCAGGCGTCGCTGACGACGCTGCAGGCGGGGCTCACAGGGCCGCAGGACGGGATCGAGCGGGCCGAGATCACGATCGTGCTCGGGCGGGTGCTCGGCGCGCTCGGCGAGCTCGTGGCGGCGGCCGCGGAGCTCGAGCGGGCGCTCGCGGCGCTGCCGCCGGACAGCGTGGTGAGCGCCGACGCGATGCTCGAGCTCGGCGAGGTGGCGCTCGCCGACGGACGGTTCGCGGACGCGGTCGCGTGGTCGTCGCAGGCGCTGGCGATCTACGCGCCTCTGGTCGAGCCGGAGCACGCGCCGCTGGCCCGGGCCCGGTTCGCGCTGGCGCGGGCGCGGACGGGCGAGGCGACGCGGGCGACGCCCGAGGCCCGCGCGCTCGCGGAGCAGGCGCTGGCGGCCCTGCGGGCGGGCGGACGGACGAGCGAGGCGGAGGCCGTGGCGGCGTGGCTGGCCGGGCGCGGCTGAGGGGCGGTCAGTTGCAGGACTCGACGACGACGACGTTGCCGCCGCAGTAGTAGTTGTCGCCGCTCGGGGTGCAGCAGCCGATGTCGTTGATCTCGCCGCAGGGGGCGCCCTCGGCCGGGAGGACGGGCGGGCAGTCGATCGGGTGGACGCCGTCGGGATCGGGCAGGCCGGGCTCGGCGAGGCAGGCGTAGTAGTTGCTGGTCGCGTCCCAGCCGCAGTTGCCCCACTGGGCGTCGGGGCCGGTGTCGTTGGTCGTGTTGGTCGTGTCGCCCGTGTCGCTGGTGGTGCCGCCGCCGGTGCCGCCGCAGGCCCGGAGGTCGGGATATTGCTGGCCGTAGGCCTCGAGGCCGGCGGCGCAGCTCTCGGCGCACTGCTCGGCGAGCACCGGGTCGCCCTGCCAGCACGCGCTCTCGGGGCCGATGGCCGTCTCGACGTCGGGCAGGAGGTCGGGCGTGGCCGTGGCGACGCACAGGAGGTAATCGAGGCAGATCGGGGCGACCTCGGGGCCGCCGGTGGCGGAGCCGGCGGTGGTCGGGTCGGTGGAGGGGCCGCTGGTGCTGATCGTGCCGGTCTCGCTGCCGCCGCCCTCGGTGGCGCCGGAGTCGGTGGCGCCGCCGTCGGTGCCGCCGTTGTTGGTGCCGCCGCTGTTGGTGCCGCCGCTGGCCGAGGCGCTGGTCGGGTCGCCGGCGGACAGGCTGGTCGCGGCGGTGATCGAATCGAGCGGGTCCTTGTCGGGCGCGCAGGCGCCGAGGGACAGCGCGAGGGCGAGACAGCCGGGGAGGCGGAGGGGGCGAGGCATGGGCGCGGTTTCTACCAGGGCGGCGCGATGCTCGCAAGCGCGCCTGCCGCGGGCGGGCGGGTGCTTTATGCTGTGCGCCGTCCATGCCGAACTCGTTCGACCACGTCGTCGTCCTCGACTTCGAGGCGACCTGCCAGCCCGGCGGGGCGCCGGTGCCCCAGGAGGTGATCGAGTTCCCGTCGGTGCTCGTGTCGCTGCGCGAGCGGCGGGTCGTCGATCGCTTCGAGTGCTTCGTCCGGCCGGTGCATCACCCGAAGCTGTCGGCGTTCTGCACCGAGCTGACGTCGATCACGCAGGCGGACGTCGACGGGGCGCCGGTGTTCACGGAGGCGCTCGCGCGGCACCAGGCGTGGCTGGTCGGGCACGGGCTGCTCGCGGACGAGGAGGAGCGGTTCGCGTTCGTCACCTGCGGCGACTGGGACCTGGCGACGCTGTTCCCCGGGCAGTGCGCGGCGGCGGGGATCGACATCGCGAGGCTGCCGCGCGCGTATCGCCGGTGGATCAACGTCAAGCCGGTGTTCGTCGCCGCGGGCCGGCGGGCGAAGACCCTCGGGATGGTGTCGATGCTGACGTCGCTCGGGCTCGAGCTCGAGGGCCGGCACCACCGCGGGATCGACGATTGCCACAACATCGCGCGGATCGTGCTCGCGCTGGCGGCGCTGGGGGCGAAGTTCGAGATCACCGGGCGGCTGGCGTCGTCGCATTACCCGGAGCTGCCGGTCGAGCTGCGCTGGCGCGACCGCAGCGAGCCGGTCGTGCTCCGGAAGCGCGGGCTGGCGACGCTGCTCGGATTGGCGAGCGGGGTGTTCCGCTCCAGGATGATCGCGGCGACGGTCGAGGGCGGGGGGCCGCTCGACGACGACGCGCTGTGCGAATTGCCGGCGGGCTCGGTGATCCGAATGATCGGGGCGAAGGACGAGCGGGCGTGAGCCGGCGCCGCGCGTGAGAGGTGGGGCGTGGCGGCGGAGGTCACGATCGTCGTGGTGCGCGAGCAGGGGGGCCCGGACCGCGCGTCGGGGGGGGACCGGCTCGACGAATTGCAGGCGGAGCTCGCGGGGCGGCTGGGGAGCCCGGTCGAGGTGTTCCACGGGCGGATCGCGGAGGCGCCGGCGAGCGGCGCGCTGCTGGTGTTCTGTGGCTCGCTCGCGGAGGCGATGACGGACGTGCCGCCGGAGGTCGCGGCGCGGGTGATCTGGATGGCGGCCTCGCGCACGCACATGCGCGAGGGGCTCGAGCGGTACGGGCTGCTCGGGGCGGTCGAGAGGTTCCGTTATGTGCTGTGGGTGCGGGCGCGGTCGCAGGAGCGGGCGCACGGGCTGCACGTGCGGGGCGACGTCGCCGGTGGGCTCGCGGGGGCGTCGGCGCGCACGGACGCGGCGGCGGGGTACGTCGTGCTGTCGGACGCGCGGTATCGCGACCTCGTGTCGCTGATCGCGGCGATCGTCCGCGTGGCCGACGGGCGGCCGGCGCCGGCGCCGGATCGGCCGCCGGAGCCGGAGGTCGTGCCGGCGTTCCCGATCGGGCAGGTGCTCGAGGCGGGCGGGGAATGGGGGCAGGTCCGGATCGTCCGCGCGATCGGCGGGGGGCCTGAGCGCGGGGTGTACGAGGCGCGGCGCGTCGCGCGGGAGGAGCAGCGGGCGATCGTGACGCTCGGGCTGCGGCAGACGGCGGCGTGGGAGCGGACGCGGGGCGAGCTCGAGTTGCCGGCGGAGGGGTTCGCGCCGCTGCTCGGGGTCGTGCGGATCGAGCGCGAGGGGAGCGAGTACGACGCGATGATCGAGGCGGGGCCTGGCGGGGTGCCGCTGCCGGAGCTGTTGCCGGGGCCGATCTCGGCGTGGCAGGCGGCGCGGATCCTCTTGCCGGTCGTCGGATGGGTCGCGGCCGCGCACCGGCAGGGGCGCGTGGTTGTGGGATTGCGTCCGGAGACGGTGTTCGTCGCGTACAGCGTCGCCGAGCCCGATGACGGGGAGATCGTCTCGCAGTGGGGCCTGCGGGCGCGGCCGCGGCCGACCGGCGTGGTGCCGCGATTCGAGCGGTTCTTGGCGACCGCGGGGCGGCCGTGTCACGGAGTCGGGCCGGCGTTCGAATCGCTGTACCTGGCGCCGGAGGTGCTCGCCGGGCGGGCGCCGGGGCCGGCGGCGGACGTGTTCTCGCTGGCGGCGATCCTGGCCCGGATGACGCTCGGAGCGGATCCGTTCCCCGGGGCGACGCTGATCGATCGCGTGACCGCGGTGATGGCCGGGGCGTGGACCCGGCACGCGGGGCCGGACGGGCTGGCGGCGCTGCTGACGGCGGCGCTCGAGCCGGAGCCGGGGGCGCGGGTGCGGCTCTGGGAATTGGAGGCGCGGCTGGCGGACCTCGCGGCGCTCTGAGGATCAGTCGGGGACGGCGACGGTGAAGGTCGGGTCCTCGGCGGGCCAGCGGGGGCGGATGTGGACGGGGCCGAGGCCGTCGCCCCTGTCGTCGAATTCGATCGGGCTGACCCACACGTCGCGGGCGCACGCGCCGGCGTCCTTGCAGGGGGCGTGGTCGAGGTGGTGGTGGACGAAGTACCAGTGGTCGCCGTCGGGGCCGAGGACGGCGGAGCCGTGGCCGAACGACTGGCCGTCGCTCGGGATCAGGAAGCGGCCGACGAGCCGGTCCGGGTTGGTGTGGACCAATTCCTCGACCGACTTCGCGGCGACCCAGTAGACGTGGTAATAGGCGGAGTCCCAGGCGCTGCCGCTGAGGAGTAAATAGACGTAGTCGCCGCGGCGGAATAGGCTCGGGCCCTCGACGACGCCCCATGAGGCGCCGCCTTCGGTCATCTCCTCGTCGTGGCGGCCGCGCGTCATCGACAGCATCTGGTCGCAGCCGGGGCAGCCGGCGGCGAGGCGGGCGAGGGTGTCCTGGTCGTGCGGGTTGCCGGCGTGGATCTGCGGGACGGCGAGGTCGCAGCGGACGGCGAAGGGGTCGTTCGGGTCGAGCTCGACGAGGTGGACGTGCTCGCCGTGGTTGGCGAGCTCCCATTCGACCTCGGGCGGGGTGTTGGTGTACCAGGCGTAGGCGAGCCACCAGCGGCCGGTCTGCGGGTCGAGGAAGACCGAGGAGTCGAGGCGCATGATGTGGTGGCAAAAGGAGCCCTGGCAGTCGGGGGCGGCGACATCGAGGCTGCGCGGGAGGTCCGGTCGCAAGGGACAGGTCGAGATCTGGGCGCCGGCGGGCAGCGGCTCCCACGGCTTCTCGGGCGGGGCGAACGGGCCGGCGGGGCTGCTCGACCAGGCGAGGTAGACGCCGCTGTCCTGGTCGTACGGGGGGCACGGCGCCTGCGGGGCGGCGAACCGCTGGGCGGTGAACGAGAGCATGAACGAGGCCTCGCCGAGCTGGACGATCTCGGGGGCCCAGCGGGCGCAATAGTGGGCGCCGCCAATCTCGATCGATTGGCCGGGGGCGGCGGTGCGGCCGAACAGGCCGGCGCCGCTGTCGGTCCAGTGGATCAGGTCGGGCGAGGTGTGGCGCGGGAAGTCGTCGCGGTCGTGGACGGTGCTGGTCAGGTGGTAGGTGACGCCGCCGGGGCCGTCGACGCGGACGAGCCCGGGGTCGGGGTGGTCGACCGGGAGGACCGGGTTCTGGCCCATGAGCCAGGTGACGCCGGGGCCGGTGGTCGCGGCGTCGGTCGTCGAGGTGGTCGCGGTCGGCGGTTCGGAGGTCGCGGGCGGATCGTCGGAGGTCGCGGCGGTGCCGGGCTGGAGCGTGCCGGGGCCAAAGGTGCCGCTGTCGCTGCAGGCCGCGAGGGCGAGGGTCGACAGCAGGAGGGCGCGGCCGTGCGCGAGGGGGTCCACGATGAAGCGAGCTTATCCGAGCGGAAGGGCTCCTGCGTGGCTGGTCACGCGGGTTGACATGGTCCGCATCACAGGACCGTCCGCGTCTGTGCGAGGGCGCGCGGTCGCGTGCGATGTTCAGATCCGCCGAGCGTCGTTTCGGCGAGGGGTGTCGTGAATGAGCCCCGGGGGATCGGGGGCCGGGCGCCGCGGTCGATCGATTCACGCGAGGGGCCGGCGGTGGCGCCGCCGGGAGGAGGTGGGGTCGCGTCCGGGCCGCGGCGTCAGAGCGCCTTGATCTCGACGGTGAAGGCCTGGGTGTCGACGAGGCCCTGGTCGTCCTGGACCTGGACCTCGACCGCGTGCATGCCGAGCTGCTTGGAGGTGACCCACCACTCGATCACGCCGGTCTGCGGGTCGATCGTCATGCCCTCCGGGGCCGTGACGAGCGCGAAGGTCAGCGGGCCGCCTTCGGGGTCGACGGCCTGCACGGCGTAGGTGTAGAGCACCGGCGGATCGCTGACGAGGACGGTGCCGGAGATCGCCAGGCCGAACGGGCCGAACAGGTTGGGGTCGTTGATCGTCAGCGGGTTGGTGCCGTCGGGGTCGAAGCGGACGATGTCGGCGGACTTGGAGCCGACGCCGTCCTCGAAGTCGGCGGTGTAGATCCGGCCGGTGTTGTCGACGCTGACGGGGACCGGCCAGACGTTCTGCGGGACGTCGAAGCTGCCGGCGACCTTGACGGCGGCGACGTCGTAGCGGAGGAGGTCGGCCTGGGCGACGATGAGCTCGCCGGTGCTGTTGAACACGAGGCCCTCGAGGCGCACGGCGGGGCCCGGGGCGGGGAGCGTCTGGATCCACTGGAAGGTCGAGAAGCCGTCGTCGGCCTGGGCGACGTGGATCTTGTTGTCGGACTGGCTGGCGAGGTAGAGGCGCCGCTGGTCGTCGAAGGTGATGCCGGTGTACTGGCCGGCGCCGGGCGGGCCCTTGATCGTCTGGACGAACGAGTAGTCCTTGGCGAGGTACTGATTGAGGCGGTCGGTGCCGCCGGTCGCGGTCGTGGTGTAGAGGTTGCCGAGCGCGTCGAAGATCACGTTCTCGGTCGCCTCGGCGTCCTTCTTGGGGTAGGTCTTGTCGACGACGCCGTAGTCGCTGAACTCGATGAATGTGGTGAAGGTGGCGACGACGAGGTTGCCGCGCTCGTTGAAGGCCATGCCGCGCGGGTTGAACGGGGCCTCGTTGAACAGCGGGTGGGTGAAGCTCTGGACGAAGGCGAGCGTCGCGGCGTCGTAGACGCGGATCGTCCGGGTCACCGAGCTGGCGAGGAAGAGCTGGCCGGGCTCGAACTTGCCGCCGAGCGCGACCTGCAGGAACAGCTCGAGGTTCGGGTCGGAGGTGATCTCGGGGGGGAGGTTCTCGGCGGCCTCGGTGGTGCCGCTCGAGCTCGCCGCGTCGGTGGTCGAGACGTCGCCGGTCAGGCCCTCGGTGGAGTCGCCGGAGGTGTCGCCCGCGCTCGCCGCGTCGGTCGTCGGCGAGGAGGTGGGCGCGGCGGTGGACGAGGAGGTGGAGGCGTCGCCGGAGGCGCCGGAGGTCGTGGGCGCGGCGGTCTCGTCGCCGGAGGCGCCGGAGGTCGTCGAGGTGCTCGCGCCGGCGGTCGTGGGCGCCTCGCCGGTGGTGCCGTCGGTCGCCGAGGCGCTGTCGCCGGTGCCCCCGCCGCCGCAGCCGACGAGCGCCCCGCCGACGATCCACGCCGCCCAATTCACCTGATCCCGCGTCATGCCTCGACCTCCCCGCAGACGCGCAGCGTAGGGCGGACGGGGTCGCTCCGACAAGCCTCATGAGCGCGCCCGGTTCTCCGGCCGGTCGGCCGCAGCGTCGCGGCGCCGCGCGCGAGCGCGAGGTCGAGGTCGGGGGCGCTCGCGGGGGCGGACGCGAGGTCGGGCGGCGCGGACCGAGGCGGGAGCGCGGCGGAGGCGAGCGGACAATGCTGCGAGTCGCCCGGCAGAGGGCGCTGCTCGTCGTCGTCGTCGCCGGTGCGGACGGGCTGGCGCGCGGCGGGGTTCGGGTCCACGGAGTCGGGTGGCGCGACCGGGGCGTGGTTCGGGCGGGCGGAGCCCGCGGGCCGCCGCCGCGGGCGCCGTGCGATCAGGAGGTCGAGAACATGGTGAGTCGTAGCGTGGGCTTCACGGTGGTGATGGCCCTGTCATGCGTCGGCGGGTGCGATCCGGCCGACGGGGTCGAGGTGCAGGACATGTCCGGCGAGGACGTCGCGGCGGCGGAGGCCGCGGTCGAGGAGGCGCCGGCGGAGGCGCTGGCGGCCGAGGCCCGGCCGGCGGCGTCCGACTGGGTGACGCTGGGCGGGTCGGTGATCGACCCGGTCGCGGCGCGCCACGAGGACGGTCGGCTCGCGGTGTTCGGGCGCGCCGGCGACGGGGCGCTGTGGCACATCTGGCAGTCGACGCCGTACCAGGACGAATGGAGCGGGTGGTTCTCGCTCGGCGGCGCGGTGACCGGCAGGGTCGCGGCGGAGCTGGAGGAGGACGGGCGGCTCGCGGTGTTCGGGCGCGGGCCGGACGGGGCGCTGTGGCAGATCGGTCAGACCGCGCCGAACGGGGGCTGGGGCGGGTGGCGGTCGCTCGGCGGGACGATCGCCGGGCCGCCGGTGGTCGCGCCGAACCAGGACGGGCGGCTGTCGGTGTTCGCAACGGGGCCGGACGGGGCGCTGTGGCACATCCGGCAGGCGGTGCCGAACGGCAAATGGGGGCAGTGGGAGTCGCTCGGCGGGGCGGTGACGCGTGACCTCGCGGCGGTGACGAACAAGGATGGGCTGATCTTCGTGTTCACGCGCGGGCCCGACGGGCTGCTGCGATTCATCGGTCAGGAGGTGACGACCGGCGGGTGGAGCGATTGGGGCTCGCTCGGGCCGGGCGGCGCGGTCGGCAGGCCGACGGTCGCGCGCGACCGGACCGGGCGGCTGGTCGTGTTCGTGCGCGGCACGGACGGGGCGCTGTGGTACATTCGTCAGGACCCGAAGGGCTGGGGGCCGTGGACGTCGCTCGGCGCCGATGTACGCGACCCGCAGGTCGTCGCCAATTGGGACGGGCGGCTCGAGGTGTTCGTCCGCGGGCTCGACGGTGGGCTGTGGCACGCGTGGCAGCCGAAGTACAACCCGGCGCGGTGGACCGGCTGGACGGCGCTCGGGGGCAGCTTCGTCGGCGCGCCGACGGCGGTGCTCGGGGGCGACGGTCGGCTGGCGGCGTTCGTCCGCGGGGACGACGGGACCCTGTGGTACGTCGCGCAGAACGCTCCTGGATGTTGTTGGTGATCGTCGGACGCGGCGTTCACCGCGCGGGCGCCGGGCGCGCTTGACAGGGCCGCCGACCGGCGCTACGGCGCATTCATCATGGCGCGGGGTGATCCGGGCGATGACGATACGCCGCAGGAGCGCGCCGACATGAACGGCGCGGCATGGACGGTCCTGCTCGTCGATGCGCGGGCCGAGGTCCGCGCCGAGCTGAGCCGTCACCTGACGGCGGAGGCCGGGCGCAGGGTGGTGATTCACGAGGCGGAGTCCGGCGCGGAGGGGGTGCTGCGGTGCCGCGAGCTGGCGGCCGGTCCGACGCCGTGCGTGCTGCTCGCGCAGCGGCTGCCCGACCGCGACGCGCTCGGCGTGCTGACGGCGCTGCGCGGCGTCGGGGGCGCGCTGCCGGCTCCGGTGATCGTGGTCGCCGAGGAGCCGACGGACGAGCGAGAGTTGTCGCGCGCGGCGCTGCGCGCGGGGGCGAGCGACGTGGTCGGGCGATCGTGGCTGAGCGCGCCGGCGCTGGCGCGGATCGTCGACAACGCGGTGGTGCGGTTCGAGCTGGCGCGCGAGGCCGGCGGGGGCGAGCGGGCGACGGAGGCGGTGTTCGGGCGGCTGGCCGACGCGCTGCCGCAATTGGTGTGGGTCGCCGATTCGGCGGGGAACGTCGAGTACTACAATTCGCGGGCGGGGGAGTACGCCGGGCTGTCGCGCAACGACGACGGGACGTGGGTGTGGCACCCGCTGGTCCACCCGGACGACGCGGCGTACACGACGGCGGCGTGGCAGCGCGCGGTCGAGACCGGCGCGCCGTACATGTGCGAGCACCGGGTGCGCGTGGCCGACGGGACGTTCCGCTGGCACCTGAGCCGCGCGATCCCGGTGCGCGAGGGCGACGGATCGGTGCGGTGGTTCGGCACGGCGACCGACGTCCACGACCTCAAGGCGGCCGAGGCGGCGCTGCGCGCGAGCGAGGGGCGGCTCGGCCGGCTGTTCGAGACCAACCTGCTCGGGATCCACTATCGCACCATGCAGGGCCGGGTGCTCGGGGCCAACGACGAGTTCCTGCGCGCGGTCGGGTGCTCGCGCGCGGAGCTCGAGGCCGGGCAGGTCGACTGGCTCGCGATGACGCCGCCGGAGTACCGCGAGCGCTCGGCGCAGGCGATGGCGGAGCTGCGGCGGGCGGGGGTCCACCCGCCGATCGAGAAGGAGCTGCAGCGCAAAGACGGCGGGCGGGTGTGGCTGCTGGTCGGGGCGGCGGTGTTCGCCGGCGAGACGGTGGTGTCGTTTTGCCTCGACATCACCGAGCGCAAGCGGGCGGAGGCGGCGCTGCGCGACAGCGAGGCGCGGGCGCGGGCGGCGGCGGGCGAGGCGGAGGCGGAGCGGCGGCTGCTCGACGCGGTGCTCGAGGCGGCGCCGGCGGGGATCATCGTCGCGGGGCCGGGGGGGCGGCTGTTGCGGATGAACCCGGCCAACGAGCGGCTGTGGGGGCGCGCGCCGTACTCGGCGAGCGTCGACGAGTACCGCGAATGGAAGGGGTGGTGGGCGGACGGGTCGGAGCGGCACGGGCGGCGGGTCGAGCCGCACGAGTGGGCGCTGGCGCGGGCGCTGCAGGGGGAGACGAGCCGCAGCGACGTCGTCGAGATCGAGCCGTTCGACGCGCCGGGGACGCGGCGGACGATGGTCAATTCGGGGGCGCCGGTGCGCGACGCGGCGGGGGCGGTGGTCGGGGCCGTGATCGCGCAGATGGACATCACGGAGCGGGTGCGGGCGGAGGCGGCGGTGCGGGTCAGCGAGGAGCGGCTCCGGCTGGTCGGGCGCGCGACCAACGAGGCGATCTGGGACTGGGACCTCGAGACGGGCCGGGGCGACTGGAACGACGCGGCCCACGTGCAATTCCGGACGACGCGGGAGGAGCTCGGGGCGACGATCGAGGCCTGGCGCGACCGGGTCCACCCGGAGGACCGCGCGCGGGTGCTCGCGGGGCTCCATGCGGCGATCGACGGCGGCGGCGAGAGCTGGTCCGACGAGTACCGGTTTCGCCGCGGCGACGGCTCGTACGCGGTGTTCCTCGACCGCGGGTACATCGCCCGCGACGCGGCCGGCCGGGCGTACCGCATGATCGGGTCGATGCTCGACCTGACCGAGCGCAGGCGGGCCGAGGCGGCGCTGCGCGAGAGCGAGGCCCGGTTCCGGGCGCTCGCCGACAACATGGCCCAATTGGCGTGGATCGCCGACGAGCGCGGGCAGATCTTCTGGTACAATAAGCGCTGGTACGAATATACGGGGTCGACGCTCGCGGCGATGCGCGGCGACGGGTGGCGCGGGGTCCACCACCCGGAGCACGTGGCGCGGGTCGCCGAGAAGTTCTACCGCCACGTCGCGGCCGGCGAGGCGTGGGAGGACACGTTCCCGCTGCGCGGCCAGGACGGGCGCTACCGGTGGTTCCTGTCGCGGGCGATCCCGATCCGCGACGATTCGGGCCGGGTGTATCAATGGTTCGGGACCAACACCGACGTCACGGCGCAGCGCGAGGCCGAGGAGGCGCTGCGGGCGGCGGACCGGCACAAGGACGAGTTCCTGGCGATGCTGGCCCACGAGCTGCGCAACCCGCTGGCGCCGGTCCGCAACGCGGTCGAGATCCTGCGGATGAGCGGGGCGCTCGCGCCGGCGCAGGCGCGCGCGCGCGAGGTGATCGAGCGCCAGGTGACGCACATGGCGCGGCTGATCGACGATCTGCTCGACGTGTCGCGGATCGCCCGCGGGAAGATCCAGCTGCACAAGGAGCGCTGCGAGCTGGTCCAGATCGTCCGGCAGACGGCCGAGGACTACCGCGCGCACCTCGAGACCCACGGGGTCGAGCTGCGGCTCCAGGGGCCGCCGGGGCCGCTGTGGGTCGAGGGCGACCGCACGCGGCTGGCGCAGATGGTCGGCAACCTGCTGCACAACGCGGGCAAGTTCACGGCGCGCGGCGGGCGGGTCGAGGTCCGCGTCGAGGCGACCGGCGGGTCGGCGGTGGTGACGGTCGAGGACAACGGGCTCGGGATGGAGCCGGCGCTGCTGGCCCGGCTGTTCGACCCGTTCGCGCAGGCGGACCAGGGGCTCGCGCGGAGCACCGGCGGGCTCGGACTCGGGCTGGCGCTGGTCAAGGGGCTCGTCGAGCTGCACGGCGGCGCGGTGACGGCCCGCAGCGAGGGGCTCGGGCGCGGGTCGGTGTTCACGATCCGCCTGCCGCTGGCGCCGGCGCCGGCGCAGGAGCGCGGCAAGGCGGCGGAGAGCCCGGCGGAGGCGCTGCGCGTGGTCGTGATCGACGACAACCGGGATATGGCGGAGACGCTGCAGATGATGCTGTCGATGAGCGGCCACCGCGTCGACGTCGCGTTCGACGGGCCGGCGGGGATCGAGGCGGCGCGGGCGGCCCGGCCGGACGTCGTGATCTGCGACATCGGCCTGCCGGGCGGGGCCGACGGCTACGCGGTGGCGCGGACGCTGCGGTCGGACCCGTCGCTGGCGTCGACGCTGCTGATCGCGCTGACGGGCTACGGGCAGGCGGAGGACCGGCGCCGCTCCGGCGAGGCGGGCTTCGACGAGCACCTGGTCAAGCCGCCCGACCTGACGAAGCTCGAGCGGCTGCTCGCGGGGGCGCAGCGGCGCGCGTGAGCGGGGGTCCTTGCCTGGTGCGCGGCACCCTGCGGGGGCTCTGGATGTCGTAGAGGAGTCTCGCTGCGCAGGGACGTCGGGGCGCCGGTCGGTGCGTGTGCGCAGGCCGAGGCGACGAGCGTGAGGGCGAGGAGGGTGAGCGGGCGCATGGACGTCTTGTCGCACCTCGCCGAGCCAGCGGCACGTGGCCTCACGGCCGGTTCGAGCGGCCTGGCCTCGACAATGAAGGGACCGATGTCAAACCTTCGGCGTCGTTCGTCACCAGGAGGTCGATCCATGGCGCAGTCGTTTCCATCTGCAGGTGTCTTTCGGGTCGACGCCGCCGGGACGGTGCTGGCGCACACGTCGGTGCTGAACCGGCCCGGGGAGCGCTCGCGTGCGGTCGGCCGCCACTTCTTCGAGGAGGTCGCGCCGTCGACCAACTGCGACGATTTCCGCGGGCGGTTCGAGGCGCTGCTGGCCCGCGGCGGCGGCAGCGAGAGCTTCACGTTCCGGCTGCGCCACCCGTGGGCGACCGCGGAGGTGCGGGTGCGGATCGTCGCCGTCCACGGGCGGAGCGCGTGGATCCTGATCGCCGATCCGGAGAGCGCCGCGGCGTTCGAGCCGTCGGCGGTGCCGTCGCGCGAGGCGATCGCCGCGGCCGTATGAGCGGGTCGCGCTCGCCCCGCCGACCACCAAGGGGCTCGAGGCCGGCGTTCAAGCCGGCGGCGGCGCGCGCCCGGCCGCGCGCGCACGAGCTGGCGAGCCTGCGCGGGGTGCAGCGACATCGGGATGCCGGGGATGGACGGGTACGCGCGGATCCGGGGCGTGCCGGCGGTGGCGATGACCGCGTTCGCGCGGGCGGAGGACCGCAGGCGGGCGCTGCTCGTGGGAGCGCGCGGGATCGTGGGAGCGTGGGGCGGTGGCGCGCCCGGACGTCGGGCCATCGATCTGTGTTACCTTGATCGACCAAGTGCAAGCGTCGCTCCCCGTCGGCACGGTCCTCGACGGCCGGTACCGCCTCGTCAAGATGCTGCGGAAGGGCGGGATGGGCGAGATCTATGCGGGCGAGCACCTCGGGACGCACCGGCGCGTCGCGGTCAAGGTGCTGCGCGAGCCGTGGAGCCGCGATCACGTGACGCGCGAGCGGTTTCGCCTCGAGGCGCAGGCGACGTCGAAGTGCATCCACGAGCACATCGTCGAGATCCTCGACTTCGGGGTCGCGTCCGAGGGCGTCTGCTACCTGGTGATGGAGCTGCTCTACGGCGAGGATCTGCAGGCGACGATCCGCCGCGAGCTCCGGCTGCCGCTGCGGCGCGCGGCCAAGATGATGCTGCAGATCTGCAGCGCGCTCGCCGAGGCGCACCGCCACCGGATCATCCACCGCGACCTCAAGCCCGGCAATTGCTTCCGGATCGGCTTCAAGGGCGTCGAGGATTACATCAAGCTGGTCGACTTCGGGATCGCCAAGCAGCTGCCGCAGGAGGACGAGTCGGAGGGCGGGTCGCCGCTGACCGCGGCGGGCACGGTGCTCGGGACCGTCTATTACATGCCGCCGGAGCAGGCGACCGGCGGGCGGATCGACCACCGCGTCGACGTGTACGCGGCCGGGGTGCTGTTCTACCAGCTCGTCACCGGCAAGCTGCCGTTCCACGGGCGCAGCCCCGACGAGACGTATCGGCTGATCTTGACGGCGGAGGTGCCGTCGGTCCGCAAGGTCGCGCCCGACGCCGAGCTGCCGGCGGCGCTCGACGACCTGTTCCGCAAGGCGCTGCACAAGTCGCCGGAGAAGCGGTTCGGGTCGATGGACGAGCTGGCGGCCGCGATCGCGCAGTTCCTCCTGCCTGGTCAGAAGGACAGGGGCGGCGAGAGCCAGCTGATGCGCGCGCCGGGGCCGACCGAGCCGAAGACGCCGCGGCCGGCCCGCCGCTCGCGACGCGGGGCGTGGCTCGCGGCGGGGACGATGCTCGCGGCGTCGGTGCTGACGGCCGCGGCGATCGCCGCGGCCGAGTGCCACGTCGCCGGCTAGTGCCGGGCCCGGGGTCTGGCGATACCGCCTCGCGCAGGGATCGTCGTCGCTGGCGAGGCGGCGAAACGAAGTTGTACTGGGCCGTACTACGAGTTTCGCCAACGAAGCCAGCGGCGACGAGACCAAGCGAGGTGGTATCGCCAGGCGCTGGGCCCGGCACTAGTCGACGGCGAGGACGCGCTGCAGGGCGGGGTGGCGGTATTCGGCGCCGCCGGTGAGGACGCGCAGGTTGGGCAGGATCTCGGCCTCGCCCTCGCCGTGGGTGTGGCCGCAGACGACGGTGAGCCGGCGATCGGGGGCGGCCGCGGCGAGCTCGCGCAGGACGTCGCCGACGGCGGCGCAGGTGAAGTAGGGCAGCCAGTGGTCGTCGGACAGGCGGCCGGCGTGCCAGCAGGTCTCGGCGAACGGGGGGACGTGGGTGACGACGAGGACGTGCTCGAAGCGGGCGAGCGCGTCGGTGAGGACGGGGCGGAGGGCGGCGGCCTCGGCGGCGCCGAGCTGCCGCAACTTGGCGTGGAGGCGCCGGCGGTCGCCGCCGACGAGGACGGACGGCCGGACGCGCGCGAGCGGGTCGACCTCGGCGACGAGGTCCTCGATGTGGATGAAGTCGTTGAGGACGACGGGGCTCCGCTCGGGGGCGCCGAGGCGGGCGTCGGCCCAGCCGTCGCAGCCGACGAGGGCTGTCCGATCGGTCAGGGCGACGACGCCCTGGGCCGGCAGCCAGCGCAGGCGCGGGCGGCGGCCGCACAGCGCTTCGACGGCGGCGCGGACGGCGGCGATCGAGCTGCCGTAGTAGTCGTGGTTGCCGAGCACGAAGTACAGCGGGCCGGGGACGCCCTGCGAGAGCAGGCGCAGGTGGTGCTCGAGCTGCTCGGCGTTGGAGAGGTCGCCGCTGACGATCAGCGCGTCGGCGCCGGCGGCCGCGAGCGCGGCGGCGAACCGGCGGACGGCGTCGTCCTGCAGGAAGTCGAGGTGGATGTCGGTCGCCCAGGCGAGACGCACGCGGCGAGGATAACCGGTCAGGTCGGCGGTCGGCGGGCGTCGTCGAGGACGGCGGCGGCGGCGGCAGGGTCGAGGCGGGCGAGGCGGGCGAGGACGTCGCGGCGGGCCGGGCCGGGCGGCTCGGCGCGGGCGAGGCCGGCGAGGCAGCGGGCGGCGAGGCCGGGGTCGTAGCGCTCGACGGTGAGCGCGCGGAGGTCGTCGGCGAGCGCGGCGAAGCAGGCGGCCGCGAGGCCGTCGCCGGCGCGCTCGCAGGCCTCGGCGAGCGCGAGCCGCCGGTGCGATCGGACATGTTCCGAGGGGCTGGCGGCGATCCGGCGGTGGGCGTCGGCGAGGGCGGCGGCGCGGTCGGGGCCGCGGAGCCGGGCGGCGAGGTCGGTCCAGAAGGCGGGGTCGTCGGGGTCCGTCGCGGTGGGCGAGGCGGAGGGGGCGGAGGGGTGGAGGTCGGCGAGCCAGCGGCGGGTCGCGGGATCGGCGAGCGGGTGGCCGTCGCGGTCGCGGAGGTCGGGCAATTCGGGGAGGCGGATCAGCAGGGCCTGCAGCTCGGCGCGCAGGGCGAGCAGGGCAGGGGCGGCGTCGGGGCCGAGGGCGGCGAGGGCGGTGGCGCTGTGACGCTGGAGGTCGAGCGCGAGGCGGTGCTGGCCGAGCAGGGATTCGCTGCGGGCGAGCAGCGCGGGCCATTGCGCGTGGGCGGCGAGCTCGTCGAGCCGGGCGCGCTCGCGCTCAGCGAGGCCGGGAATGGTGGTGGTGCCGTCGGGGCGCCGCGGGGGTGATGTGTGGAGGTGCAGCCACAGACCGACGCGGAGCAGGCGGATCGCCCGCGGGTCGAGAGGGGCGATCGTGCGGGCGGTCGATTCGAGGGCGTCGCCGCAATGGAGGAGGAATGGGTCGAGGGCGGCGAGGTCGGCGGGGACGGGAGGGACCGCGGGGAGCGCGGGCGGGCGCGGGCTGGATGGTGGCGAGGGTGCGGGCGCGGGCGCGTGGGACGGTGAGTCCGAGAGCGAGGGGGCGTGCGCGCTGGGAGGTGACGAGGGCGCGGGTGAGGGCGAGGGCGGGGGGGCGGCGAGAATTGTCGATTGCGAGGATCCGTCGGCGAGCGGGGCGGGGATGTGGGCGGTCGATCGCGGCGACTCGTCGGAGGGCGGGGGCGCGGCGAGGGCGGTCGATTCGGCGGACAGGGCGTCGGCGCGCTGGACGATCGCGCTGAAGCTCGGGGACATGTCCCCGAGGGCATGTCGTCCGGCGGCCCGCAACGCGCGCAGGGCGGTGGCGAGGGCCTGGTGATCGGGGGCGCGCGCGGCCGCGGGGGCGAGGGCGTCGAGCTCGGGGCGGAGGCGGGCGAGCAGCCACTCGAGCGCGTGGCCGCGGTGCCTGGGGCGCTGCGGGGTCAGCGTCGGCGGGGGGTCGGTCAGCAGCGCGGCGAGGGCCTGGAGGCCGTCCGGCAGCGCGGGGAGGCCGTGGAGCTTGAAGCGGGCGAAGGCGGTGTAGACGAGGACGTTGAGGTCGGGCGGGAGGTCGCGGACGAGGGCGGCGCCGAGCGACTCGACGCGGCGCCAGTCGACGGCGGCGCCGGACAGGGCGCCGAGCTTGTCGACCTCCTCGCGGAGGTCGTGGTAGCGGGGATCGACGGCGAGGTTCATGGCGTGGCCTCGGGGGGCGCGTCGCCGACGGGGCGATCGAGCTTGCCGAACAGGGCGAGGGTGAAGGAGGTGCTGTTGTGGGAGAGGTGGGGTTGGAGCTGCAAGTGACAGCGGTACCAGCCGCCCTGGCCGGCGACGGGCTCGACGGCGACGGCGGCGCGGCGCAGCGGACGGCGGGCGCGGACCTCGGGCTGGGCGTCGTCCTGATCGGAGACGTACTGGCGCAGCCACGACTCGAGCTCGCGCTGGAGGGCGCCGCGATCGAGCCAGCCGCCGATCCGCTCGCGCTGCACGCATTTCAAATAGTGGGCGAGGCGCGCGACGAGGAACATGTACGGGAGCTGGGCGCCGAGGTGCTCGCCGGGGTGGCTCGCGGCGGGCGGGCGCTGGACGCTCGGGGCGGCGTGCAGGCGGGCGCGGCCGGCGCTGCGATCGTAGACGAACGGGATCAGGCCCTCGTCGGCGAGGGCGCGCTCGAGGCGGCCGGTCAGGCGGCACTCGAACGGGTGGCGGTGCCACAGGCCGGGCAGGCTCGCGTGGTCCCACGCGAGCAGGCCGGCGCCCCCGGCCGCGGCGGCGCCGAGCAAATGCACGCACCAGCGGTGGCGGGCGAACGAGCCGGCGGCGAGGATCGCGAACAGGTAGGAGGCGCGGCCCCACAGGAAGTCGGCGGGGTCGGGGCCGGCGCGCTCACGGTAGGCGAGCGGGGTCGACGGGTCGGAATGGACGTCGTAGGGGGCGCGCAGCAAGAAGCGCGGGAGGCACAGGCCGACGTTGCGGGCGTCGTCGCAGGCGCGGAGGGCCTGCCAGGCGCGCAGGCGCGGGCCGGCGAGCGCGGCGGGCAGGTCGCGCAGGCGCGGCAGGCCGGTGAGGTCGGGCAGGTCGAACAGGCGCGGGCCGGCGTTGGCGACGAAGGGGGCGTGGGCGATCGCCGCGACGGCGGCGCACTGGCGCAACAAGTGGATGTCCTCGAGGTCAGGTCCGAGGTCGAAGTCGGCGCAGACGAGGCCGTAGGGGGCGGCGCCGTGGGTGCCGATCGCGCGGGCGTAGACGTGCTGGTACAGGCCCGAGCGGGCGATCTCGGGGGCCTCGCGGAGGTCGTCGGCGAGGTCGCGCCTGGGGCAATGGAGGATCTCGAGGCGGATGTTCTCGGCGGTGTCGATCCGGGCGGTGACGAGGGCGAGGCTGCGCCACGTCGACTCGAGCGATTGGACGGCGGGGTGGTGGAGGAGCGCGTCGAGCTGGGCGAACAGGCGGGCGTCGCAGTCGGCGATCCGGAGGTCGAGCGCGAGGGCGTCGAGCGGTTCGTCGGGGGTGAAGGTGCAGACCAGCGCGCGCAGGGCGAGGCGGGCGCGCGGGCGATCTTCGGGCGGGAGGGCTTCGAGGAGGGCTTCGAGGGTCATGGCGCGCAGGTCGAGCCGAGCTCGGCGAAGAGGGCGTGCGGCGGGCGGACGAGGGCGGGGGCGCGGAACGGGGCGAGGAAGGGGCCGTCGTCGAAGCCGAAGAAGGGGTCGCCGCCGCGGACGGGGCGCGGGCGGACGGCGAGTCGGAGGGTGCCGAGGCCGTGGCGGGCGAGGTCGAAGGCGAGGTGGAAGGCGCCGACGCGGCCCTCGGGGCGGCCGCGCTCGAACAGGCGCAGCAGGCCGAAGTCGCCGGCGGCCGGCAATTCGCCGCGGCGGCCGGCGGGGCCGTGGGCGAGCAGGGCGGCGCCGCGGGGCTCGCGTTCGCCGGGCCAGACGATCTGCTTGCTGTGATCGATCGAGCACAGGTAGGTGTGCTCGGCGCCGTCGACCAGCAAGATGACCTTGTGGACAGACGGGTCGCAGGCGAGGGTCAGCTCGGCGGCGAGCGACGGCGCGTCGTCGGGGTAGAGGAGGACGCCGAGCTTGTGGGCGGCGTCGAGGAGGTCGACGACGCGGGGGCTGAGGTGCAGCGAGGCGGCGACGCCGAGCTCGCGCGGGCGGACGCTGTTGCCGCTGACGGCGATGAAGCCGCCGAGGCGGGCGTCGCGGAAGCGGGCGAGCTCGCCGGTCGTCGGGTGGAACAGGCGGGTGAGGTCGTCGAGGCGGGCGTCGCTGCGGGCGTCGGGGTCGAAGGGGTAGTGGGCGGCGATCGTCTGCTCGATCGGGCGGACGATCGCGGCGCACCACTCCTCGCCGAGGGCGCGGCCGGCGGCGTTGTCGACGAGCAGCTCGAGGCCCGCGAGCGGGGGCGCGAGCAGGCGGTCGAGCGGGTCGGCCCAGGGGCCGAGGGCGCCGCGGCGGATCAGGTCGTCGACGCTGCGGCGGGCGTGGGTGAGCGTCGATTGCAGGGCGGGGAGCTCGGCGTTGTTGTCGATCGCGGCCTGGACGGCGCCGCGGACCTCGGCGAGGCGCTCGTGGTAGCTGGCGAGCGGCGGAGGGGACTTGTGGGCGCGCGGCGGGATCGCGAAGGTGACGAATCTGGTGAAGGCGGCGGCGAGCTCGGGGGCGTCGGGGGCCGGGGCGGCGGCGGGAGCGGGGGTCAGCGTGCGGGTGAGCAGGTCGGCGAGCCTGTCGTCGCCGGGGCAGCCGAGCGGGGTCAGGTGCTGGGTGTGCTCGTCGACGGCGCGGACGATCGCGGCGAGCGGGGCTTGCTCGGCGATCTCCTGCAGGAGGCTCGCGGCCTCGGGGAGGCTGCTCGGGGCGCGCAGGCGGAGGGCGGCGAGGAAGTCGCGCCAGGCCTGCTCGTAGCGGGCGACGTAGAGGGCGCGCAGGCGCTCGCAGCGGTGCGAGGGCGGGACGTGCGAGGGGCCGGGGCCGAGGACCCAGCCGTGGTCGCTGCGGGCCCGCAGCTCGGCGCGCAGGGCCTCGCGGAAGGCTTCCCAGCCGGGTCGGGTGAACGCCGGGCGGATCGTCGCGTCGCCGACGAGGGCGCCGGCGGTGGTCAGCGCGGTGCGGCTCACCGGGCTCGCGTCGGTGCGGCGGTCGATCTGCTCGAGCATGCGCGCGAGGGCGACGCGCTCGGCGGGGCGGCGGTGCAGGACCTCGCGGACGTCGGCGACGAGCGCGGGGTCGCGGGCGACGGCGCGGGCGTGGTCGGTCCGGGCGCAGGGGTCGTCGGAGTCGGGAGCGGACGGGGGGTCGGGCGGGGCGTCGGCCCGGGCGGCGAGGGTCAGCTCGGCGTGGCGGCGGAGGACGGCGGCGCGGCGCGGGTCGCCGGCGTCGCCCTCGGTGGCGGACCAGGCCTGCGAGACATGTTCGATCAGCCAGGTACTTTCGGGCTCGTCCCACGGGTCCGGGTCGCCGGCGGCGGGGGTCGAGAGGAGGAGGTAGAGGCGCAGGCGATCGTGGGCGCGGGTCCACTCGAGCTCGGTCGGGACGCCGCCGCCGACGTGCCGGCCGGCGAAGTCGCGCAGGGCTCGCTCGCTGCGGCCGGCGACGTGGCGCAGGACGCCGCGGCAGACGGCGCGGCGCAGGACATCGGCGGCGCGCGGGGCGATGTCGCGGTCCGGGGTGAAGCGCCAGCCGCGATCGGTGCGCCACCCGGCGATCGCGTCGGCGAGGGTCGCCAGGTCGGCGAGCGGCGGGAGCAGGTTCGAGCTCGGGAGGCCGACGCCGCGGGCGCCGGTCCAGGTGGCGCGCAGCAGGGCGCGGTCGGCCTGCGCGGTGGCGGTCGCGCTGCAGGTGAGCGCGGCGGTGGTGAGGACGGCGGCGGTCGCGGCGAGGGCGGCGAGGGCGGCGCGGCGGCGGAAGAAGGCGCGCGGGCGGGTCGCGTAGCGGCTGTCGCGGGGCAGCTCGACGGCGAACAGGTCGGCGACGAAGGACGGGCCGATCGGCGGCGGGGCGTGCTCGTCGAGGTCGACGGGGGCGGTGCGGGTGGTCGGGCTGCCGATCCGGTCGGCGAGGCCGGCGAGCCAGGTGTCCGCGGGCGGCGGGCCGCCGGGGCTCGCGCTGGTGAAGTAGATCGCGCGGACGCGCGCGGGGTCGTCGGGCCCGGCGGCGAGGCGAGCCGCGGCGGCGGCGGCCTGGGCGAGCAGGCGCTCGAAGAGCTGCCAGAAGCCGTGGAGACGCGCCGTGCGCTCGTCGTCGGTGCGGGCGCGGGCGACGAGCGCGTGGCAGCGCTGGCGGACCCACGCGAGCGGGCCGCCCTCGCCGGTGAGGCGCTCGCGGGCGGCGACCTGCAGCGAGTCGGGGCCGCTGCGCGGGGGCAAGGTGGCCCCGAGGACAGATGTCCTGGAGGACAGGTCGGCGGTCAGCTCGGCGAAGCCGGACAGGCGGTCGAGCTGGGCGACCGTCAGGACGACCGGGACCTGCAGGGCGAGGGCGGCGGCGAGGTGATCGAGCTGGGTGCGGACGAGGGCGAGGGCGGCGTCGTCGGCGAGGGCGTCGGCGCGGAGGACGACGAGGACGCCGGCGGCCGGCGGGTCCTGGCGGCGGAGGGCGCGGAGCAGGGCGGCCGGCGGGGCGCCCTCGGGGAGCTCGAGGAAGACGCCGTAGGGGGCGAGGAAGAAGCGTGGCTCGCCGGGCGGCCCGGGCGCGATCTCGACGCAGCGCGGGGCCGCGGCGAGCAGCGACGATTTGCCGTGACCGGCGGGGCCGATCACGAGCCACCACGGGCGCAGCGGGCGCTCGCCGCGGCGCGTGCGCTCGGCCGCGGCGCGCGCGAGGGCGTCGAAGCGGCGCAGCAGGTCGCGGGCGCTCGGGCGGCTCGTCGGGGGGGCCGGACGCGGGCGGCGGACGAGGCGGCGGCGTACGACGATTGCGAGGACGGCGAGGACGGCGAGCGCGGCCGCGGCGGCGAGGGCGAGGGCGAGGGTCGGGTCGAATGCGGGCAGGGCGGGGAGGTCGAGGCGCACGGCGGTGGTCCTGCGATCGAGGGAGAGGGAGGAGGCGCCCGGAGGCTCAAATGGCCGTCGGGACAGGTGGGGTGCGGCGATCAGGGCGGGGCGGCGAGCAGGGCGGCGAGGCGGTCGGATAGGGCGGTCGCCTCCGCATTGAGGGTGAGGTGGAAGGTCAGCAGGAGGGCGGCGGCGAACAGCAGGCCGAGGGCGGCGAGGAACAGGAGGCTGCGGTCCGGGGCGCGCGGGGGCGGCCAGGGGACGGGCGGGGGGCGGACGGGGTCGTCGGGGAGGGCGAGGGTGGCGCGGAGGCGGTCGAGGACGCGGGCGCGGGTGGTCTCGTGGCCGGTGATGTCGCGGTCCTCGTATTTTCCGCGCAGGCCGACGGCGAGGCACTGGGCGAACAGCTCGAGCACGGCGAGGTCGGCGGGGCCGGGGCGCGGGTTGTCGAGCATGCGCGCCAGCTCGTCGAAGAAGAACTGGCCGGCGCTGGTGGTGTTGCGGAAGTGCCGCTGTTGGAGGAGCGGGAGCTCGCCGGGCGGGGGCGGGTGTGAATAATCGCAGCGGGAGCCGGGGCGCTGGGTCAGCTCGTCGGCGACGGCGACGAGGGCGAGGCGGGCGCGGCGGAGGTCCTCGTGGCGGAAGCCGAGGGCGCGGGCGCGGTCGTCGAGCTCGAGCGGGGCGAGGGCCGCCTCGAGCGCGCGGCGGAGCGCGTGGGGGTCGTGGCCGCCGCGGACGACCGCGCGGCGGAGCAGGAAGATCAGCGAGCGCGCCTCGGCGGTGGTGTCGCGCAGCCAGTCGATCGCGTCCATGGTCAGGGCTCCTCGTCGGGCAGGGCCAGCAGGCGGACGCGGGCGTGCTGCGGGTCGTAGGGCGGGCGGAGGTAGATCGCGGCCTTGCGCTCGGCGACGAGCTCGTGCCACAGCGGGTCGGTGGTGTCGATCAGGAAGTAGGCGGCGTTCGGCTGCAGCGGGACGCCGGCGGGCGGGCGCAGGGTGGCGCGCAGCGGCACGCCGAGGGCGTTCTGGCGGACGATCGCCGTGATCCGCTTCCAGGCGGCGATCTTGGTCACCGCCGGGACCTCGCCGGCGGCGACGACCGGGTCGCCGTCGGGCTCGACGACGAGGACGAAGGTGGCGCAGCGGAGCAGGCGATCGTCGCGGAGCTCGCCGAGCCAGGAGCTGCCCTGGTGGGCGCGCAGCGGGACCTCGAGGCAGACGGGCTCGAGGTCGCGGGCGAGCAGGCGGCGCAGGGTGGCGAGCAGCGGGGCGAAGGTGGCGCGGAGGTCGGTGTATCGATAGACGGGCAGGTCCTCGGGGTCGCCGGCGTCGGCGGCGGTCATCAGGGCGCCGGCGAGGTCGACGAGGGCGCGGTAGAGGGTGCGCGGGTGGGTGTCGCCGGCGTCGCCGCAGTGGCGGAGCCAGGCGAGCGCGTGGTCGAGGGCGTGGAGCGAGAGGGCGCGGTCGAGGTCGCGGTGGGTGAGCGCGGCGTCGGCGGCCGGGTGGGCGCGGCGCTCCTCGGCGAGGCGGCGGCGGCGGGCGACGGCGCGGCCGAGCAGGTCGTGGAGGGCGGCGACGAGCGCCGGGGCGGCGGCGAGGGCGAGGCAGGGCGGGATGAAGCTCGGGGACATGTCGTACGCGCCAGCCTCGTCGCGGACGAGCTCGGCGATCGGGAGGGCGGCGTAGTCGTCGCGCGGCTCGTCGTCGAACAGGAGGACGAGGGCGGGCTCGGAGACCTGGAGCTCGCGCTCGCTGCGGGCGGCGGTCAGGTCGGCGACGCGGCGGAGGGCGCCGCGGAAGCGCGGGGCGGGGCCGTCACCGGGGCCGACGTTGGCGACGCCCTCGCGCAGGAGCCGGAGGCCGAGGTGGACGGTGACGACGGCGGCGCGGGCGGGGAAGTGCGGGGCGATCGCGCGGGCCGGCGGGCGCGCGTGGCCCTGCGGGTCGACGCGGACGGGGGTGCCGTCGGGCAGGACGCCGCTGAAGGAGAGCAGCTGCAGGGTGCCGGCGCGGAGGGCCGGCAGGTCGAGGGCGAGCGAGAGGGCGCCCCACGGCGCCGAGGCGAGGGCGCGCAGGCGGGCGTCGACGTATTGCTCGTGGTAGAGGTCCTGCTGCTGCATGTGGTGCGGACAGAGGAGCATGCCCTCGGCCCATACGGGGCGGGCGGCGGTGATCATCGGCGGGCCTCCGGGCGCGGGGTGACGACGGGGGCGCAGGTGGTGTGAAAGTCGGCGACGGGGAAGCCGGCGGGCGGGAAGCGGCCGCCGGCGATCTCGCCGCGGTCGAGCGCGAGGAAGAGGCAGGGGTCGTGGCAGGCGGCGGCGCTGCGGGCGGGGGCGGCGAGCAGGAGGTGCCAGGCGTCGCCGACGGGGTCGCGGAACAGGCCGGCGACGAGCAGGTGCGCGGTGTCCCGGGCGAGCTCGACGGTCCAGCGGTCGCGCTGGTCGGGGAAGGCGGTGTGCTCGTGGACGGCGAGCAGGGTGTCCCCGAGGACAGGTCTCGCGTCGGTGAACAGCGCGGCGAAGTCGAGGCGCGCGGGGTCGGGGGCGCGGGTGAGCTCGTAGATCCGGAGGTTGACCGGCCACGCGGCGTCGGCGTCGCCCGGGTTGGGGGCGTCGCTGGCGGCGGCGAGCAGCTGGACGCGCGTCGGGGCGCCGGGCGGGCCGCAGGGGGCCGGCGGCCTGCAGGCGGCGAGGGCGAGCGCGAGGGCGAGGGCGGATGGTCTAGGGGACATGTGGTTCTCCGGTCAGGTGCGTCCATGCGCTCGCGGTGGTGACGAGCCGGCCGCCGTCGAGGCGGAGCGGGCGGTCGTCGCGGGCGTGCAATTGGTCCTGGCAGACCTCGGGGGCGGCGCGCGGGTCGCAGTCGCGGATGACGATCGATTCGCTGATCACGGCGCTTGCGGCGTCGACGCGGAGGTGGCGGCGCAGCTCGGCGCGGCGGACCCACCCGTCGGCGAGGGGGGTGTCGCGGCGGTCGGTGACGGCGAGGCGGGCGGCGCCGGCGGTGTCGCCCTCGACGAGGTCGGCGGGGAGGAAGCGGCGGCCGTGGAGCGGGAGCAGGGCGATCTCGCGGGTGCAGGCGGCGGGGGAGTGGTGATTGAATTCGCAGCGCTCGCCGTCGGCGACGAGCAGGTGGTCGGGGCCGAGGGCCTCGAGGCGCAGGCGGACGCGGCGGGTGGGGGCCCAGAGCGGGCCGATCCCGCGGATCTCGAGGCCGCGGTCGACCCAGCGGACGAGGGCGACCGGGCCGAGCGCGGTGCCGTCGGCGAAGTGGACGGCGCGGGCCCAGACGAGGAGCTGTCCTTCGGGACCTTCCCCGAAGGTCAGGTCGGACTCGGCGAGCGGGCGCGGCGGGAGCGGGGCCGGGGCGCGCGGGTCGGGGGTCAGGGGGCGGCCGCTGCACTCGCGCGGCTGCTCGGGGAGGGTCAGCGCGGGGCGGGTGATGGCGGGGATCAGGACCTGGAACCATGCGGCCGGCGGGAGGACGCGGGTGTCGGCCTCGAGGGCGCGGGCGCCGGCGACGACGGCGGGGCAGATCGGGAGCTCGCCGGGGACGGCGCGGCAGGCCGTGAGCGCGAATGCGGCGAGGGCGAGCGGCGAGGTGCGGCGGGGCGCGGGCATGGGCGGGGTCTCGCGGGGACGGGCGGGGACGCGCGGTCCGGGGCTCGGGGGAGAATGAGAGGATGGCGTTTGGGGCAGGTGGGCGGGCGCGGGGGCGGCGCGGCCGGGGTCGGGCGGGAGAATCGCCGGAGGGTCGTCCGGGGTGGCCCGAGGGTCAGGTGATCGGCGTGGTGCGGACGCCGGCGCGGGCGAGGGCGCGGGCGTAGGCGCGGGCGAGGCTGGCGCGAAAGACAGGGGTGAGGTGGTCGTGCGATTCGCCGAGCAGGGCGGCGTGGCAGGCCTCGTAGTGGCGCCAGAGGGCGGCGGCGCGGGTGGGCCAGGAGCCGGCGGCGCCGGCCTCGATCTCGGACGGAGCGAGGGCGGCGAGGGCCTCGCGGGCGGCCTCGAGGGCGGCGCGGGCGAGGGCGCGCTGGTGATCGGCGAGGCCGGCGAACAGGCGGACGAGCTCTTCGTTGCGTGCGGGGCCGTCGTGGCGGCCGTCGAGCAGGTGGCGCAGGGCGTCGTCGGGGGCGTCGAGGGCGGCGAGCGGGCCCTCGGCGGCGATCCACGGGGTGCCGAGGGCGGCGGCCTGCTCGGCGCGCAGGCGCTGGAGCTCGAGGGTGCAGGCGGAGAAGATCCGCAGGATGTCGCCGGCGCGCGCGAGGAGGCGGCGGAGCTCGGCGTCGTCGGTCGGGGCGGGGAGGTCGGGCGCGAGGCCGGCGGCAGCGGTGCGCAGCTGGGCGGGAGGATCGTCGATTGTGGTGAGGCGGCGCGGGCGATCGGGCTCGGGGAATTCGCGCAGGAGCAGGTCGATCGCGGCGGGGTCGTCGCCGAGGCGATCGAGGGCGCCGGCGATCGCGGTGTGCCAGGCGTCGCGGGCGCGCGCGAGGGCGGCGTGGCGCGGGCGGAGGTCGTGGAGGAGGGCGGCGATCCGGGCGAGGCGCTCGGCGTGCGGGGAGTCGGCGGCAGGGAGGCTCGGGAGGTCGTCGAGGGTGCCGGAGGCGACGGCGCGGGCGGGCAGGGCGGCGGGGACGGGGCCGGCGAGGTGAAAGCGGAGCTCGAGCGGGCCGATCGTGGCGACGAGGCGCGGGCCGAGCGGGACGCCGGCGTCCGAGAGCTTGCGCGGGCCGACGGCGAGGCGGTTGCGGGCGCCGAGATCGAAGAGGTGGAGGGCGTCGCCGTCGCGCCGGACCTCGGCGTGGTGGGCAGAGATGAAGGGATAGTCGAGGACGATGTCGCCGGCAGGGTCGCGGCCGATCCGTACGGGGTAACGATCGAAGGTGCGATCGCAGACGAGGCGCTGCTGGTGATGATCGGTGACGAGGACGCGGAGCGAGTCCATGGGCCGTCGATCAGGGTAGGGCGGAATGGCGGGGCGGCCAGGGGGGCCGGGTGGAGGGAAGGGGGCAAGCGCGGTTGGGGGGGCACAGGGGGCACAGGGGGCACAGGGCAACTTGCCGGAGGCGCCTCGCAGCGGGGCGGGCATGCGGGTCGTCGCCCAGGCTTCGGCATGGAGGTCGACTTCGTCGCCCTCCATTGCCTGCAGATGGGCGACGACCCGCATGCCCGCCCCGATGCACGGTGACTCCGTGAGATGCGTCGTCGCCGGTCCGTCGCTGCGTTCAGGGATGCGGTGAGGACGAGGTCTCAGCCGCGCGACGGGCGTTCGTTCCTCGCGCCCGGCTCGCGGCCCTTCCGACGGGCCAGCCGGCTCCTCGATGTCGGACCGCGGCGGGCGTTGCGGGGGGCGAGCGGAGTGCTCGGGGTCGTCGGCGGAGGGGTTGTTCGGAGATTGGGGGATGTCCCTCGGGACAGATGATCGGTCGGTCGATCAGTTCAGGGGGACGAGGTGGCGGGTGCGGGTGCCGGGGTGGTCGCTGCTCCACAGCCAGAGGTCCTCGCCGAGGCGGCGCTCGCCGAGGGCGGATGGCGGATAGGACAGGTCCTCGATGTCGAGGGCGAGCTCGAGGGAGAGCGGGGTGGGGGTGAAGCGGGCGCACACGGCGGCGGCGATCGCGTGGGCGGGGCCGCCGGGGGCGAAGGCGCGGGCCTGGGCGCCGGCGAGGGGGTCGAGGACGATCCGGGCGGCGCCGGCGGGGTCGAAGACCTCGGTGCCGAGGACGGCGGTGTCGCCGAGGACGGCGGTCGATTCGCCGAGGTGGGTCCATTGATCGGGGGCGATCGGGGTCCAGCCGCCGGTCCACGGTTCGATGCGGATCGCGGCGGTGCCGAGGTGGTCGGCGAGGGCGATCCGCAGGGCGGCGGCGAGCAGCGCGGGGGAGCGGACGCCGGTGGCGAAGGCGGGCAGGAGGCGGCGGAGGAGGGATGGAGGGAGGGCCGGGTCGTCGGATTGGCCGAGCAGGGCGAGGGCGCGGCGGGACCAGGGGTCGCGGGCGTCGGGGCGCAGGCCGGCGGGGACGTCGAGCTCGCGCAGGCCGCGAAGCAGGAGGGTGTAGAGGCGGTGGTGGACGACGTCGAGCAGGCCGCGGATCGCGGCGCCCGGCTCGTCGTCGCGGTCGGCCTCGTCGGCGAGGTAGCTGGGGAGCGGGGTGTCGACGCCACAGAGGCCGAGCAGGGCGGTGGTGATCGTGGCGTGCGCGCGGTCGGGGGAGAGATCGATGGCGGTGACCTCGGCGCCGGCGAAGCCGAGGGCGCTGGTGTGGTGAATGTGGAGGTCGAGGGATTCGTGGAGGCGATCGAGGTAGGCGGCGACGTCGGGGAGGGTGTGGCGGCCGGGGGCGCGGCGCAGCGGGTCGAGGGCGGGGGGCGTCATGGGCGGGCGGCGCGGCTGGGTGAGGATGGGCGGAGGGAGCGGGGCCGGAGGCGCGGGGGGTGGTCCTCGGGGTCAGTCACCGAGGCGGACCGGCCAGGCGAGCTCGTGGCGCGAGGGGGAGAGGGCGACGCGCAGCTCGCTGGCGCCGCCGAGCGGGGTCAGCGAGGCGAACAGGTCGTCGAGGACATGGCCGAAGAGGCAGGAGAGTCCGGGGCCGCCGAGGGCGCGCTCGTCGAGCTCGACGGTGGTGCGGTGCGCGCGGACGGGGGCGCCGCGGACGAGGCGGGTGACGGGCTCGCGTCGGAGGTGGCGGACGGCGTCGATCTGGCGCTCGCCGGCGCGGCCGCGCGGGCCGCCGCGCGCGGCATGGACGTTGTAGAGGCGCAGGAGGGCGCGCAGGCCGGCGGCGTCGGCCGGGCCGCGGTGGGCGACGGCGAGGTGCGAGAGGAGGTGCCAGAGGGCCTCGTCGCCGGCGGGGAGGCGGGCCGGCGGGGAGAGCGGGGTGATGTCGACGTGGCCGCGGCACAGGCCGCCGGGCGCGTCCTCGTGGAGGTCGCCGGGCTGGAGCTCGTGGGGGAGGTCGCGGTTGGTGCAGAGGAGGTGCAGCGAGAGCACCTCCTCGCCGGCGAGCGGCGGGTCGCCGTCGGGGTCGTGCAATTGGAGGAAGGTGTCGAGGGCGCCGTCGAGCGGGGAGCGGCTGCGGCGCAGGGCGAAGCGCGCGGCGGGGCGGCCGGGCGGGGCGGCGTGGAACGGGACGAACTCGCGGCGGCGGCCGTGGCCGCGGGCGATCGCGTGGACGGCGGTGACGTCGTGGACCTCCATGTGGCGCGGGTCGATCCCGTCGGCGCGGACGAGGACCTCGCGGGTCAGCGGGTCGCGGACGATCGGCTCGCCTGGCGCTTCGAACAGGTTGATCGCCGGCGTGCAGTGGAGGCGGAAGGCCCCGGGCGACAGCGGGGCCGGCAGCGGCGGCGGGCGCTCGAACTCGAGGCGCAGGGTGAACGCGGGGACGTCGAGGCCGAGGGCGTGCAGGCCGGCGAGCTCGACGAAGAGGAAGCGCTCGGGGATCGTGAACAGCTCGAGGACGGCGCGGTGGCCGGTCGGGGCGGTGTCGGGCCAGGGGAAGACGGGGTGCGGGCCGGGCGGCAGCGGGGCGAGGGCGCGGGCCGGGAGGCGGCCGGCGACGCCGTTCGGGGTGAGCACGGTGACGCCGGTGAGGTGGCGCGTCAGCCAGAGGAACAGGGTCGCGGCCTGGGCGAGGTCGGCGTGGTGGAGGAACAGGCGCAGCGGGATCGGCTCGGCGAGGGCGGCGCGGGCGGCCTCGGGGACGGAGAAGCCGAGCTCGATCGTCGGGGCGTCGCCGGCGGTCTCGCCCGCGCGCACGTGCGCGAGCTCGAGCGGGAGCAGGTCGACGTCGAAGCAGGTGCGGAAGCGGCAGGCGGTGCCGGCGATCGGGCGAGATTGCAGCGACCTGCCCTTCGGGACAGGGTGACGGGCGCGCAGGGCCCGGGGGTTGGCGCGCAGCTCGACGACGGTCGCGGCGGGGAGCGGGCGGAGGGCGTGCGGGAGCAGCAGGTCGGCGAGGGCGTGGGCGACGTGGTCGCCGGCCTGGTCGAGGCGGGCGCGCAGGCCGGCGGTCAGGAAGGCGACGCCCTCGAGCAGGCGCTCGAGGTCGGGGTCGCCGGCGCGCTCGTGGAGGGCGGTGGCGAGGGCGGGGTTGTCGCGGGCGAAGGCGTGGGCGGTCTCGCGGAGGAGGCCGAGCTCGGCGGGGAAGTGGTCGGCGATCGTGGTGGGCATGGCGGTCGGCGGGCTGCGAGGACGGCGTGTGGCGGGGGCGGTCCGGCGAGGGGCAGGGTCAGGGGGCGGCGACGCGGAAGCGGCCGGCGGCGGACAGGTCGGCGCGGGCGCGCAGCGGGGGGCCACGCTCGTCGCCGGCGAGGCGGGCCGAGATCTCGAAGGCGAGGGTCAGCGGGTCGCCGCCGTCGATCCGGCGGACGACGACGCCGCGCAGGCGCGGCTCGTGGCGGACGATCGTCGCGCGGATCCAGTGCGCGAGGGCGGCGGCGCCGGCGGGGAAGCTGTGGACGACGTCGGCGAAGTCGAGGACGCCGAGCTCGGGGGACGACTGCGATTCACCGCGCCGGGTGTCGAGCAAGGCCTGGAGGTGGGCGAGCACGGCGTCGTGCTCGCTCCGGCGGGCGCGCGCGCCGGTGAGGCGGCCGAGCAGGCCCCTCGCGCAGGGGCCGGGAGATCCGGGCGAGTTCGACATCGGCGGTGCCGAGGAATGTACGCGACCCGGGCGGCGGCGCCAGGCGAATGCTTCACCTGTCCGAAGGGACAATAATGAGTGGCGGAGGGCGACGCGGGTTGGGGCGCGGGCTCACTCAGCGGGCGCCGGGGCCCGGGGGCGGCTTGCCCTTGTTCGCATGGTCGAAGAGCCAGATCGAGGTCGGGTGCTCGGCGCCGAGCGCCTCGCCGACGACGAACAGGAGCACGACGAGGACGACGACGGCGAGGGCGCCCGCGCCGACGGCGAGGAGCGGGCCGCTCGCGGACCACAGGGGATGGGCGAGGACGAACGGGACGGCGCCGGCGATCGGTCCGAGGGCGAAGGCGAGGCCGGCGGCGCGGGAATTGTCGTGCCAGGCGATCGTGGCGAACGCGCCGGACGCGGCGAAGGCGACGGTGGCGACGGCGTGGGTGACGGTGAAGGGCGGGTCGTGGAGGTGGCCGCCGAGGGCGATCGCGCCGGCGATCGCGGCGAGCGCGAGGAGGAGGCCGAGGCCGAGGTGCGCGAGCGCGGCCCGGCCGACGAGCAGGCCGACGACGACGCCGGGGAGGCTGGTGAGGAGGAAGGGGCGCGGGTCGGAGCCGCGGCGGGTCGCGGCGGTGCCCGGGAGGGGGCCGTCGGGCGAGCGCAGGTTGGCGTCCTGCCACTCGAATTCGCGGCAGGGGAAGTTACGCCGGAGCCGCTCGGGGAGGTTCGGGTCGGGGTATTCGCAGTGGTTCTCGCTGCGGTGGTCGCCGAAGGTGAGGACGTAGCGCTTGCCGTCGAGCATGAACGGGAGCTCGGCGCCGGGGGTCGCAACGCCGCGGGCCAGGACCACGTCGCCGCGCAGGACCACGTGCTCGCCGGTCTGCGGGTCGGCGCGCAGGTCGAGGGCGAGCGGCTCGAACAGGGTCTCGAAGTCGGGCTCGGGGGTCAGGAGGAGGTCGACGCTGCCGTCGGGCACGGCGCAGGCGCAGGCGAGCGCGGCGAGCAGGGCGAGGTGCGATGGAGGGGGTCGCGCGGGGTGCATCGATTCACGGGTGGGCCGCGCGGGTGCGCGCGCGCGGGCGGCGGCGGACGGACAGGCCGGCGAGCAGCAGGAGGGCGAGCGGCGGGGACGGAGCGGTGTCGCGGCAGGCGCAGCCGGACGCGTCGCCCTCGCCGCCGGTGCCGCCGGCGGAGTCGCCGGTGCTGCCGCCCGTCGGGCCCGGGGGGACGCCGGTGGTCGGCTCGCCGCTGGTGGAGGTGAGGGCTCCGGTGCCGCCGCCGGTGCCGCCGCCGGTCGGCTCGGGGGCGGTCGTGGCGGGCTCGCCGGTGGTCTCGGGGACGCCGCTGGTGGAGGTGCCGGCCGGGACGTCGCCGTAGGCGGTGGCGGTCTTGTTGGAGTCGAGGGTGAAGAGGTTGAGGCCGACGCGGTAGTCGAGGCGGGCGGTGTTCTCGTAGAGGCCCTCGCCGCCGAGGTCGACGGTCAGCTCGACGACGCCGTTCTCGCCGGGGCCGAGGTTGCCGAGCGGCCAGGTGACGGTGTTGCCGTCGAGGACGCCGCCGTCGCTCGCGGACACGAAGGTGGTGTTCGGCGGCAGGTCGTCGTGGATCGAGGCCTCGAGGGCGGTCGTCGTGCCGATGTTCTGGTAGGTGAGCGTGAAGGTGACCTGCGGGGCGTCGACGACCGCGGGGGCGGCCTTCGTCAGCATCAACGAGGGGGCGCCGTCGGCGGTCGCGCACGGGGCCTCGAAGAGCGAGTTGAGGAACAGCCGGGTGCCCTGGGTCTGCGGGTTGGCGGAGATCGGGAGCGAGACCGAGTACTCGTGGCCGCCGAGGTAGCTGACCTTGCCCTTGGTCAGGCAGCCCTCGCCGGACTTGGGGCAGACGCCGTCGAGCACGCCGGTCATCCACACGTCGTTGACGCCGATCGGGGTGCCCTTCTCGGTGATCATCACCGTGTCGCTCGCCTTGTAGGTCTCGCCGGGCGGGAGCGAGTACGCGGGCTCGCTCCCGCCGACGGACAGGAACGGGCCGTCGATCTGGGCGTACGGCGAGTCCATCTGAGAATAGTCGTACATCTTCGGGCCGGTGCCGATCAAGAAGCCCTTGGTCGTCAGGAAGAAGCCGTGCGGGGCGAGGTTCTCGAAGGCGTTGACGGCCTGGCACTCGGCGAAGAAGTGGACGGGGTTGGTGAGGTACTCGCGGACCTCGGCGACGACCTCGGGGAGCTTCTGCGCGTCGCCGACGCCCCAGTGCATCGACATCAGCTGGCAATAGACGGGGTGGCCGTCCTCGTCGAACAGGGCGCCGTCGTTGTGGCTGCTGTCGGTCGGGCCGGCGACCTCCTCGGGGGTCAGCATGTCGGGGCTGGTGTCGGGCCACAGCGGGTCGCCGGTCGAGTCGGGGATCTTGGCGGCCATCATGTACTTGCGGGCGATCTTCTGGTTGCCGTCGGCGAACATGGCGATCGTCGGGGCGGCGATCAGGACGCGCGCGACCGGGCCGACGAACGCGGCGGTCGCCTCGTGGACGGTCGTGTTCGGGTTGGCCTGCAGCCAGGCCTCGACGACCGGCATGGCCTCGGGGACATCCGCGGCGTCGACGACCCACGGGCCGCCGCGGTAGCCGTGCTGCGCGACCTGGGCGCCGCTCTCGAGGTCGACGGCGTCGGCGACGAAGTCGACGCCGCCGTTCTGCTTCTGCGGGGCGATCACCCAGCGGACCGGGACGCCGGCCTTGAGCAGCGCGTAGACGAGGCCGTAGGCCTCGAGCATGCCCATGTCCTGGTAGGTGGTGTCCATCGGGACGATCAGCGAGCCGGCCGCGAAGTCGTCGGCCGAGGCTGGCCTGGAGGACAGGAGCGCGAGCGCGCAGGCGCCCGCGGCGAGGCGGCGGTGGGCGGCGGTGAGCATGGCCGACCATCTTCGCCGCGGAGGTGCTCCCGGTGCAAGCACGGCGATCCGCGCCGCGCGCGGACGCGCGGCGGGCCGGCGGCGGCGACGGTGACGCCGCGGTGGGTCGTCCGTGAAGGTGGGCGGGCGCGCGTCAGGCGAGCGCGGCGATCTCGTCGGCGGCGCGCTGGCCCGACTCGATGGCGCCCTGCATCCACCCGGCCCAGATCGAGGTGTGCTCGCCGGCGAAGACGACGCGGCCCTCGGGCCTGCGCGCGGCGTCGAAGAGCCACCACTGGCCGGGGAGGATGTCGGTCCAGGCGCCGCGGGCCCACGGGTCCTCGGCCCAGCAGTAATGGAAGAAGACGCGGGTCTCGGCCTTGATCTCGGGGAAGAACTTCTCGATCTCGTTCAGGGTGTAGGCCTCGCGGTCGGCGGGCGGGATCTGACAGTAGGCGTCGGCGTTCTCGTGCTGGGTGTACGAGACGATCATGCCCCCGCTGCTGCCGGCGGGCATGACGTCGCTGAGGTTCCACAGGCGCTCGGCCTTGGTGTCGGTCTTGGCGAGCTTGAGGCCGCCGAGGCCCTGGGCCTCCCAGAAGCGGGTATGGGTCTGGATGTAGCCGCGGCCGGCGTTCATCATGAAGAGCTCGGCGATCGCCCTCATCTTGTCCGCGGAGAAGGCGGGGGTGATCGCGACGTCGCGCAGGGTCGAGAAGGGGAGCGCGCAGACGAGCCAGTCGGCGGCGAGCGACTGCTCCTGGCCGTCCTGCTCGAAGGTGACGGTGACGCCAGCGCCGTCGTGGGCGATCGCGGTGACCTTGCTGCCGAGGCGGATGTTGGTCATGCCGACCTCCTCGGCGAGGCGCAGCGGGAGGCGGTCGTTGCCGTCGCGGATGTGGTAGGTCCTGTCCCACGCGCGGTCGGCCGATTCGGCGCCCATCCACGCGAGGGTGCCTATCTTGTAGACCTCGGTGCCGTTGTCGGCGGCGTAGAGCTTGAGGAAGGCCGCGCTGGCGCCGCGCTGGCGCAGGAAGTCGGTGTAGACGACGGGGTCGTAGGTGTCGACGGCGCCGGCGGCCGGGAAGGTGGCGGCGCGCGGGTCGCCGAACTGGTCGAAGGCGTCGGCGACATAGGTGCCCCACAGGTCGCCGAGGCTGCGGTCGACCTCGCCGGCGTCGAGGCCCGCGACCGGCCACGGCTCGCCGTCGGTGTGCTTGAAGGCCTGGCCGTCGAGGTAATAGAGGGGGTCGCCGGAGGGGATCTCGGTCAGCTCGAGGCCGAACCGCTGGCAGTAGTCGAGGGTGCGGTCGTGGACGTCGGGGATCCGGACGGCGCCGATCTCGGCGTATTGGCCGTCCTCGAAGCCGTCGCGCTTGGTCCACACGCGGCCGCCGACGCGGTCGCGTGCCTCGAGGACGGTGACGTCGTAGCCGAGCTGCTGGAGCTCGTAGGCGGCGGTCAGGCCCGCGAGGCCTGCGCCGAGGACGAGCACCCGCTTGCCAGGCTCGCCGTCGCCGTCGCCGCAGCCGGAGAGGTAGAGGCCGGCGCCCGTCCACACGAACAGGCGAGCGAGCTGCCTGCGGCCGATCTGTCGTTGCTTGTGCATCGATCGCGTCATGGCGGCGGACTGTACGCGGGTTGTCGCGCGAAAAGGCACATGCCCCGGGGGACATGAACGGTTCCGCTTGTCAGTTCTCCCGAGGTCTCTTACCCTCCGTGGCGTGAACGACGCAGACAAGCTCCGCCAGACCCTCGCGGATTTGCACCAGGAACTCGGCGCCGTGGAGGTGAAGGATCCAGAGGTGCGGGAGATGCTGATCCGGACGTTGCGGGAGATCTCGGAGCGCCTGCAGGCGGAGCCGGCCGGGGCGCTGGTGCCGGTCGAAGGCGACCCGGCGGCGCAGCTGCGGGCGGCGGCCCGGCAATTCGAGGTCGACCATCCGGCGCTGGCGTCGACGCTCGAGAGCCTGGTCGACGCGCTGGCGCGGATGGGGATCTGAGGGCGGCCGAGCCGGTGCTCGGCGCGGGATGGCGTGGAAGACATGTCCCGAGGGACATCGAGGCGCGCGCGGCCGAGGGCGCCCGCGCGCGGCGCCCGGAGGGGATGAGGTCGCCGCCGGGTCGCGCGGGGGCCCCGGCGCGCGGGGGTGCGCGAGCGAGGCGCGGCCGCGCGTGACGCGGCGGGTGGGCGGCGCCGGGCGGATCGGGGATGATGCGCCGGCATGGCGACGCGGCGCGAAAGGCAGGGGCTCCGGCCGGTGCAGGACGTCGTCGGCCGGCTGCGCTACGACGTCGGGTTCGACGCGGCGCGGTTCTCGGTCGGCTACGAGGACCGCTTCGGCGGGGTGCGCGAGGCGCCGCTGCTCGACTTCCTCGGGGCGAGCGAGATCCCGTGGCACCGGATCACCCAGGTGAAGGCGGGGCCGCTGGTCGTGTGGGATCGGCGGGCGCGGATCGACCTGGTCTTCGGGTCCGGTGACAGCGCGGCGGCGGACCACCCGGCGATCCTGCGGGCGTGCGCGCCCGAGGCCCCGCGGGCGCCGGCGCCGGAGAAGCCGAGGCGGGCGGCGGCGCCGGGGGCGTTCGCGCCGCGGCCGTGCTTCGGGTTCGACGCCGGCCGCGGGGCGTGGACAGAGGTCCGGGGCGAGGGGCTGCACGTGGCCGAGGCCGAGGCGATCGCGGTCGCGACCTACAACGTGCTGATGGACCTGCACGAGACCGAGAAGATCTACAGCGAGCGGCGGACGAGGGTCTGCCTCGAATTGCTGCGGTCGAGCGAGGCCGACGTGATCGCGCTGCAGGAGGTGACGCCGCGCTTGTGGCGCGAGCTGCTGGCCGAGCCGTGGGTGCGCGAGCGGTACTACGTGTCCTCGGGGCCAGACGCGGAGGACCTCGATCCGTACGGGCAGGCGCTGCTGTCGCGCTGGCCGCTGGCGCTCGAGCTGCACGCGTTCTCGGCGAAGAAGCGGCTGCTGGTCGGGCGGCTGGCGCTCGGCGGGCGGGCGGTGCTGTTCGCGGCGGTCCACCTGACGAGCAACTACAAGGGCGAGGCGGACGACCGGCGGGCGGAGCAATTGGCGGTGCTGTTCGAGCGGCTCGGGCGTGCGGACGTCGCGGACGCGGTGCTGCTCGGCGACTTCAACTTCGGCGACGACGAGGAGAACGCGCAGCTCGCGGCGGCGGGGCTGGTCGACGCGTGGACGACGGTCCACCCGCACCACCCGGGGTTCACGTTCGATCCGGTGCGCAACCCGCTGGCGGCGATCATGTCGCGGACCGGGCGGGCGGCGCGGTTCGACCGGGTGCTGCTGCGCTCGCCGGCGCGGGCGCTGGCGCCGATCGACGTGACGGTGTTCGGCGACAAGTCGTTCGGGACAGGTCCTGACGGGCAGGAGATGTTCGCGTCGGACCACTTCGGGCTGTGCGCGCTGCTGCAGGCGACGGCGACGATCGAGGCGATCGACGCGGCGCCGGTGCACACGAGCGCGCTGGCCGTGATCCCGCCGGAGCGGGCGTGGGGGCCGATCCAGGCGATCCGCGCGGGGAACGACCCGGCGTACGCGCGGTGGATGCCGCACATCAACCTGATCTACGGGTTCGTGCCGGAGGCGCTGTTCGAGCGCGCGGCCGAGGCGATCGCGGCGGCGCTGCGCGGGCGGGCGCCGTTCAAGGTCCGGCTCGCGGGGCTCCGGCGGTTCGACCACCGCAGCAGCACGACGGTGTGGCTCGAGCCGACGACGGATCCGCCGGGGGCGCTGACGGCGTTGCAGGCGGCGCTCGCCCCGCTGTTCCCGCGCTGCGAGGAGCAGGGCTCGCGCTCGGCGGCGGGGTTCACCCCGCACCTGACGGTCGCCAAGCTGAGCGGCAAGGAGGCGGAGATCGCGGGCAAGCTCGAGGCGTGGGCGAAGGAGCTGCCGGCGATCGAGTTCACGGTCGACGCGGTGCACCTGATCGCGCGTGGAGCCGAGACTCCGTTCGCGATCCACAAGACGGTGCGCCTCGGGGCGCCGCGGCGGCCGGCGCTGGCGACGTTGCCGGCGTGGGGCCGGCTGCCGTCGTCGCGCCACGCGAAGGCCGCGGCGACGCTCGCAGAGGCGTGCGCGGCGGCGCTCGGGGCGGACGCGTCGACGGTCCACGTGGTCGGCTCGGCGCGGCTCGGGGTGGCGACGCCGACGTCGGACCTCGACCTGGTGTGGGCCGGACCCGAGGGACAGGACCGCGCGGCGCTGTTCGCGGCGGTGTGCGCGGCGCTGGCGGGCCGCGGGTCGCTGCGGGCGCGGCCGGTCAACAGCGGGGGGCTGCCTGTCCTTCGGGGCACGTTCGACGGGCTCGAGTTCGACCTGCAGTACGCGGGGGTGCCGGCGGCGCTGGCGGGCAAGGAGCTGGGCGCGCTGACGGCCGACGAGCTGCAGCGGCTCGACGACGCGAGCCGGCGGGCGGCGCTCGGCTGCGTCGACGCGGACGCGCTGGTCCGGCTGGCGGGGGTGATGCCGGGGAGCTTCCGCGATCTCGTGCAGCGGGTCCGGCGGTGGGCGGGGGCGCGCCAGCTCGAGGGCGGGGCGTGGGGGCTGCTCGGCGGGTACACGTGGGCGCTGCTGGCCGGGTTCGTGGCACGTGGCGCGGAGGACATGTCCGCAGGGCCATGGCCGCTCTTGCGCCGGTTCTTCGCCGAGCAGGCGGCCTGGCCGATCGGCAAGCCGATCGCGTTCGGGCCGGTGCCGCCGGCGCCGCCGGGCCGGCGGACGCAGTGGCCGATCTACACGCCGACGCCGCCGGCGTTCAACTCGGCGCGCAACCTGACGTCGGCGACGCTGGCGGTGGTCGCGGGCGAGCTGCGGCGCGGGCAGGCGATCCTGCAGGGGGCGATCGACGAGGCGGCCGGGATGGCGGCGCTGTGCGAGCCGGTCGATCCGTCGGCGCAGCGGCGGGCGCTGGTGCTGGAGCTGCGGGCGCCCGGCGAGGACGAGGAGGCGCAGGCGCGCGGCTGGCTCGAGGGACATGCGGTCGGGCTGCTGCTCGCGCTCGAGGAGGTCGGCACCCGCGTGCGCCCGTACCCGCGGGCGAGCCGCGGCGGCGGGTCGCTGGTGTACACGATCGGCTGCGAGGGCGGCGACCCGGCGCGCCTGTTGTCGGCGGCGCGCGGGGCGATCGCGCAATTCACGGGCGGGGGCGAGTGGCCGGTGACGGCGACGCTGTCGGTGCAGTGGCGGGGGTGAACCCATCGGGCGTCATCGACGTCGGCGAGCTCGAGGGGCTGATGCACCGGGCGCGGCGGCGGGTCGTCGATCTGTGGTGGATGCTGGCGGCCGTGATCACGGCGATCTCGTTGCCGGTGCTGTGGCTGCCGATGTCGGGAGCGCTGATCGCCAAGAGCGCCCTGTGGTCGCTCGCCAGCGGCGCGTTGCTCTGGGGCGTGCGATGGTGGATTCAGGGGCGGATCGCCGCGACGCAGCGGCTCCTCGCGCTCGTGCGGGCGGGCGACCTCGAGATCACGTTCATCGATACGATCAAGGTGTCGCTCGAGCTCCTGCCGTTCGGGTACGAGGTCGATGTCCACCTGCGCTCGGGGGACAGCCTCGCGTTCGGCTTCTGGCGCGGCGAGGCGGCGGAACAGCTCCGGAGGGTGCTGGAGCCGTATGTCGTCGGGCGGGCGCGGCGCGCTTGAAGGGGCGCGGCGATCGTGCGTGGGTACCTCGAGCCGGACGACGATCCGGACCTGGGGCGGATCGCGCTGTGGTCGGCGGAGGCGACCTGCGAGGCGCCGCAGGTCGAGGTCGAGGTCGAGGTGCGGCGGCAGGTCTGCCCGGGCACGGCCCGCGGGTCCGTGGCGGCCGAGGTGTGGTGGCCGCGGCCGTAGCCCGGGCCGGCGGGGCTTTGCGGGCGAGGGCGGTTCGGGTAGCGTGCGGGTGTGATGCTCTCGCGCCGCTCCGGGTCCGTCCTCGCGCTCGTGCTCGCCGCCTCGCTCGCGCCCGCGCGGGCGGGGGCGAACGGGAACGTGTCGCACCAGTGGATCTCGAAGACGGCGGCCGAATTGGTGCCGGCGGACGGGTCGCTGCGCGGGCTGGTCGGCGATCCGGCGCTGCGGCAGGCGCTGTTCACCGGGACGATGTTCCCCGACTGGGGGTACACGCCGGGGGCGACGCAGGACGAGCGCGACGCGGGCGAGTCGTCGCACTGGGAGCCGGTGCAGGAGGCGTATCGCAGCTGGATCGTCGCCAACTACGCGCCGCCGTGGTCGGACGAGGCGCGGCTGCACCTGGCGTTCTATCTCGGGATGACGTCGCACGGGATCGCGGACCAGACCTACGACGCGATGTTCTTCGAGCGGTCGGAGTTCTACGAGAACAAGGACCACTCGGAGTTCGACGCCGACACCGACGTGCTGTGGGCCGGGGCGACCGGGCCGGGCGAGGTGCCGATGGCGTGGATCCCGAGCGAGACGCTGCTCGAGCTGTTCTCGACGATCGCGGGGAAGACGATCGACGCGTCGAGCATGAAGCAGAAGGTCGGGCTGATCGGGTTCGCGATCCAGGCGGTGTCGATCGCGGCGGCCGACCCGGAGGAGCTGGCCGACGCGGCGGTCGACTTCCCGTGGGCGGCGATGTCCGACGAGGATCCGGCGGTGCCCGGCAACCCGCCGCACGAGGCCGAGATCACGCGGCGCTACTGGCAGAGCAACTGGGCGCTGCTCCACGGCGAGCCGCTGCCGCGGCCGGTGCTGTGGACGTTCCCGGCCGACGGCGGGGCCGAGCACGCGGTCCAGTCGGCGTCGATCGAGTCGTGGATCACGGTGGTGTTCGCGCGCGCGCTCGACGAGCAGGCGCTCGGCGCCGCGCAATTCCACGTCGTCGATTCGATGGGGGTCGAGGCGCCGATCGAGATCGATCTGTTCTACGGCAACGGATCGCACGTGGTCCACGTCAAGCCGGCGAGCGATCTGATCGAGGACGAGGTGTATGTGGTGACCGTCGATCCGGGGGTGAAGACGATCCACGGGGAGGAATTGGCGGGGTGGAGCTTCACGTTCTCGACCGGGCTGGTCGGGCCGCCGCCGGTCCACGATGATTCGTTCTGGGACGTGCCGGACGCGTACGGCGAGGTCGGGGAGGGCAGCAGCGGCGGCGAGGCGAGCAGCTCCGGGGGGAGCGGCGAGGGCAGCAGCGGCGGCGAGGCGGTGACCGATTCGGGGAGCGAGAATGCGTCGACCGGCGGGACGAGCGGGGACGGCGGGGCGACGAGCGGCGCGGCGGACGGGGACGCGGGCGGGTGCGCGTGCCGGGCGAGGTCGGGGCGCGAGGACGGCGGGCTGGCGCTGCTCGGGCTCGGGCTGCTGGCGGGCGCGCGTCGGCGACGGCGGTGAGCGCCGCGGGCCGGTCGGTCACGGCTCGGGTCCGGCGGCCCGGTCGGCGCTCGCGCTGGTCTTCCACCGCGATCAGGGCGCGGCAGGCTCGCGCTCGCGTTGGGCAGGGAGACCCGTCGGCGCGCGCGACGGGGAGGGTTCGGTGCTCCGATTATTCGAGGTAGGTGATCCGCAGCTTCGGCCGGCGGTCCGGGGGCGCGCCGGCGCCGTCGAACACGACGCCGTCGGAGTCGTTCGGGAAGATGCCGAGGTGCAGCGGGGCGCCGGGGTCGAGCAGGTCGAGCGGGAGCTGGAGGACGATGCTTTCGTCGTCGGCGGTCTGGCCGAGCTCGGTGACGACGTCGAGGCCGTCGGGCGGGGGGAACTGCGTGAGCTGCTCGGCGTCGAACGGCTCGGTGGTCGCAAGGACGCCGGAGGAGGGGCCGCCGGCGTCCTCGAAGTCGGCGATCTGCAGGGTGAGTTCGGCGGCGAGCAGGGTCGCGCCGGGGAGCTCGGGGATCACGAAGCGCAGGTAGGCGCGCCCGGGGCGGCCGTTGCCGCCGCCGAAGCCGCCGTCGCTGAAGGAGCTGTCGACGATGACGCCGCCGGGGTAGTCGTAGGTCTGCGCGACCCGCTGGCCGCAATCGTCGGGGTCGGCGTAGAGCGGGACGATGCCGGTCGGTAGCAGCACGCAGCCGGCGATGTCGGCCGGGAGATCGAGGAACTGCGGCTCCGGTTCGCCGGTGGTGCCCGGGTCGGTCTCCTGCGCGGTGGTCGCGGGGTCGCCGGTGTCGTCGGCGGTGTCGTCGGCGGCTGTCGAGCCGGGCGCGGAGGTGGCGATCGGGTCGGTGGTCGCGGAGGGGTCGCCGGGGCCGGTCGATTGCCCGAGGCCGCCGGTCGCGTCGGTGGTGGCGGCGGCGGTGGTGTCGTCCGGCACAGGCCCGGCGGTGTCGCCGTCGCTGCTGCCGCCGCTGCCGCCGCTGCCGTCGTCGGAGGCGGCGCCGAGCACGAAGGCGGGGTTGACCAGGAGGCAGGCCGGTTGCGAGGCGGCGATCAGGCCGGCGGCGAGCAGGCCGGGCGCGCGGGGTCGCGTCGTCACGCGGCAGGACTACAGCAGGTCGGTCGCGCCGCAAGCGCCGGGCGGCGGGGGCGCGCCGGCGGGGGCGCTCGCGGGGCGCGCTCGCTCGTGCGAGGGCGAGTGTACGGGCGTGTGCGCGCGCGGGCGCGCTCACCCGCGCGCGAGCTTGCGCAGCATCGCCGCGATCTCCTCGCGGACCTCGGCGAGCTGCTGCGAGCGGTAGACGCCGTAGGCGCTGCCGAGGATCGGGCCGGTGATCATGCCGACGACCGGCAGGACGGCGGCCGCGAGGCCGATCTTGGCGCCGCTGATCAGGGCGCCGCCGGGGGTGAGGCGCTGGTGGAGGGCGAGCAGGTCGTCGTGGAGCTGCTGGCGCTCGTCGGGGCCGAGCTCGGCGAGGCGATCGACGCGGCCGCGGAGGTCGGTGAGCTCGCGGAAGAGGGCGCCGTCGCTGAAGGGGGCGACGTCGACCATGCCGCGCAGGCGGTCGGCCTGGGTCCTGGCCCACCCGGTCGGGTCGTTGCGCAGCTGCTCGGCCTGGGCCCTGGCCCACCCCTTGGGATCGTCGCGGAGAGACATCGGCGGGCAAGCATAGCAGCGCCCGGCGGGCCGCCCAGGCGGCGGCGCAGTGCCGCGGCGCGGGGGCCGGGGGCGACGGCTGTCCGAACGGGCAGACCCGTGCTACCCCCGCGGCATGGACGATTGCGTGCAGGTGCAGTGCCCGTACTGCTTCGAGTGGGTCGAGATCGTGGTCGACCCGGCGGTCCGCGGGGAGATGATCCAGGACTGCGAGGTCTGCTGCCGGCCGTGGCGCGTGCTCGTCCGCCGGCGGCGCGACGGGTCGCCGGCGGTGACGGTCGACCGCGCGCAGTGAGGCGCGCGGGCGCTCACTCGCGGAGGGTCGCGGAGAGGATCGCGTCGCCGACGATCAGGCGGTCGACGACGTCGAGGCCGGCGCGGACGCGGCCGACGTGCGTGTAGCGGCCCTCGAGGTGCGGGGCGCGGGCGTGCATGATGAAGAACTGGCTGCCGCCGGTGTCCTTGCCGGCGTCGGCGATGCCGACGGCGCCGCGGTCGAAGCGGGCATCACCTGGCTCGGAGGGCAGGCGGAAGCCGGGGCCGCCCCAGCCGGTGCCGTGCGGGTCGCCGCCCTGGACGACGAAGCCGGGGACGACGCGGTGGAAGGTGAGGCCGTCGTAGAAGCCCTGGCGCGTGAGGGCGGCGAGGGCGGCGACGTGCCACGGAGCGGCGAGCGGGTCGAGCTCGATGACGATCTCGCCGCGGGTGGTGAGGAGGCGCCAGAGGTGCGGGCGGAGCGAGGCGGGGGCGTGCGGGGGGAGCGAGGGCGGGGCGGACGGTGAGGGGCCAGGGTCGACGTCGGCGAGGGCGGTGACGCAGCCGCGGGCGGCGGCGCGGACGACGGGGTTCGGGTCGGGGAGCGCAGGGCGGCAGGCGACGAGGCCGGTCGGGTCGTCGATCGCGGCGATCGCCGCGGCGAGGGCGGCGAACAGCTCGCCGTCGCGCTCGGTCCCGGCGCGGTCGACGAGCGGGCGCCACAGGGCCGGGAACGGGGCCGGGCGGGGCTCGGCGAAGCGGGCGGCGACGGCCTCGGCGGCGGCGCCGGCGACGGCGGGGGAGCTGTCCACAAGGGCATGTCCGAGGAGACCCTCGACGGCGGCCGGGGCCTCGGGCCACACGGCCGCGATCGCGGCGACGGCGGCGGAGCGGATCCGCGGGTCGGGGTCGGCGGCGAGCTCGGCGAGGCGGGCGAGCCGGACGTCCGGGGCGCCGCCGAAGCCGTGGCCGAGGAGACCTGTCTCGAAGGACATTTGCTCGTGCCGGGCGGCGGGGTCGGCCGCGTCGGCGCAGCGCAGCGGGGGGCGCCAGTCGGGCGCGCGGGCGGCGAGCGAGGCGAGGGCGCAGGCGATCCGCGGAGAGGCGACCGCGGCGGGCTCGAGCAGGTTGCGATCGATGTCGACAGGAGACGGGCCGGGGCGGGATGTCAAGAGGGACAGGGCCTCGAGGACAGGGTGAACATCGCCGGGCGCGCGCGGCCAGGGGCGCGAGGGCCCGGTCGCGGGGACGGTGACGACGAATGGTTCGTCGAGCACAGGCCGGAGGGCGGCGGGGTCCTCGGCGGCGAGGCCGCGGACGGCGGCGACGCGGACGCGCCAGTCGGGGTCGCGCAGGGCGGCGGTGAAGGTGTCGGCGGCCGGGGTCTTGCGGCGGGCGAGGCCGGCGACGGCGGTCATGCGCGTCTCGGGGTCGCTCGCGCGGGTGAGGCGGACGAGCGCGGCGTCGGCGGCGGGGCGGTCGGTCGGGGCGTGCTCGTGGGCGAGGGCGTATGCGGCGGGGTAGGCGAAGCGCGGGTCGGCGGCGAGGGCGAGGAGGGCGGCGCGCGCGGGTGGGTCGAGGGCGACGCGGCGGCGGCCGAGGACGCCGAGGGCGATCGCGGCGGTCTCGCGGAGGTCGGGCGGGCTGGTCGGGGCGAGGGCGTCGGTGAGGATCGGGAGGGCGGCGGCGGTGCCGAGGCGGCCGAGGGCGGTGACGAGGGCGCGGCGCTCGGGCGGGGTGGCGGAATTCCAGGCGGTGATCAGGGCCGGCTCGGCGGCGCTGACGTCGGCGCCGAGCAGGGCGGCGTGGCCGAGGGCCGCGATCGCGGCGCCGCGGCGCTGAGGGTCGGGGGCGCGCAGGTGGGCGAGCAGGGCGGCGATCGCGGGCGGGTCGCCGACGCGGCCGAGGGCGCGGATCGCCAGGAGGGTCGCGGGGGTCGCGGGGCCGTCGGCGCGGGCGAGCAGCTCGGCGGTGCCGGCCTCGCGCCGGGCCTCGAGGCGGGCGATCGCGAGGCGGTCGGCGTCGCCGGCGGGCTGCGGCGGGGTCGCGGGCGCGCAGGCGAGCAGCGCGAGGGACATGCTCAGGAGGACAGGCGCGCGGCGGGACACGCGGGCGAGTGTACCGCGGGGCGCGGGGCGCCGGCGAGGGGCGCGAGGGGCATGGCCGGGAGGACAGGCGGGGGGGCAGCGCGGCGGGCCGGTCGAGTGGTCGAGCCGGGGCGCGTGCGCTTGCGGTCCGGCTCGCCGCGTGGAGGGGACATGGCCGGGGGGACAGGTTCAGGCGGCGGGGTGGAGCGGGCGGCGGCGGAACCAGCCGACGACGGAGAGGCGGAGGGCGCGGGCCGGGAGGACCTCGTGGAGGACGGTGTCGGAGAGGAAGACGACGAGGCGGCCGGCCGTCGGGAGGATGTCGATCGGGCCGGCGTCGGGATCGTGGATCCGGAGCTGGCCGCCGAGGTCGGGGGTCCAGCCGCGGTTGAGGTAGAGGACCCATGAGACGAGGCGGGCGTCGGTGCCGTGGTGGCGGTCGAGGTGGGCGGCGTAGGCGGCGCCGGGCGGGTAGGCGGCGAACTGGGCCTCGCAGTCGAACAGGCCGAGCAGGGTGCTGCGGTTGAGGTCGGCGCGCAGCCGGTCGAGGGCGGCGAACAGGGCGGCCCGGGCGGCGGTCCGCGGCTGGTCTTCGAGCCAGGTGACGCGATCGCCGCGGATGTCGGGTCGCACGGCGCGGGCGGGGCCGCGGCCGATCTGCGCCGGCTGCATGGCGCCGGCGCCGAGCAGGGCGCGGGCCTCGTCGGCGAGGGCGTCGCACAGGTCGAGGGCGAGCCAGCCGTCGACGACGGCGCGGTCGTGGTCGACGAGGTCGGCGAGCGGGGCGTCGACGGGGCGCGAGACGGCGGTGTCCACGAGATCACGGTAGCGGAGGACGCGGGAGGGCGGGCGAGCGCGGATCCGCGGCGGGCGCGGGACATGATTGCGCGGAGCGTGAGCGCGCCTGTCTGATAGGACATGTGCGAGCGCGAGGCGCGGCGCGCGTGCGCGGGGCATGATTGGGCGGATCGTGAGCGCGCCTGTCTGAGAGGACATGTGCGAGCGCGAGGCGCGGCGCGCGTGGGCGGGGCATGATTGGGCGGAGCGTGATCGCGCCTGGCCGTGAGGACATGTGCGAGCGTGAGGCGCGGCGCGCGAGCGCGGGGCCGGGCGGCGTCGTGCCGCGGGGATGATCGGGCGGGCGACCGGCGAGTTTTTGGGCGAGACGGTGCTGGGGGTCTTCGGGGTGCTGTTCGGGCGTGACGGCGCAGAAATAGCGGGAGCGCGCGGGGCGGGCCGTGTGGTCTGCTCGGGCGCGTGATCGGGCGCTGGACGCTGGCGATGCTCGTCGGGGAGGCGATCGGCTTCGGGGCCGCGATGGCGGTCGGGCGCGGGGTGGTCGCGGCGGTCGGGGAGCCGGGGCCGGGGCTCGTGGGCGATCTGGTGACGGTCGGGCTGTCGGTCGCGGTCGGGGCGATCGAGGGGGCGTGCCTCGGGATCGCGCAGGGGCTGGTGTTGCGGCGGGTTTGGCCGGCGCTGCGCGTCGGGGCGTGGGCCGCGGCGACGATGGTCGGCGGGGCGCTGGCGTGGGCGCTCGGGATGGTCGCCGGGAGCCACGGGCCGGGCGAGGTGCCGGCGCCGTGGGTCGTCGGGCTGGTGCTGGTCGGCTCGGGGCTGGTGTTCGGCGGGATCCTCGGGGCCGCGCAGGCGGTCGTGCTGCGGCGGCACTGCGACGGGGCGCGGCGGTGGATCGGGGCGAACGCGGTCGGGTGGATGATCGGGCTGCTGTTCGTGTACGCCGGGATCGCGCTGACGCCGGAGCCCGGGGTCAGCGCGCTCAATGTCGTCGTGATGGCGAGCAGCGGGGCGGCGATGGCGCTGACGCCGGCGCTGCTGACCGGGTGGACGCTGCGGTCGCTCGCGCGGCGAGGGTGAGAGAGCGTGCGCTTTAGGGCATGTCGTCGAGGACATGCCCGGAGAGCCATGAAAAAAGGCGCCCGCCGGAGGAGAGCGGGCGCCGCGGGTGGGGTGTCCTTCGGGTCAGGGGACCCGGCGATCAGCCGCTGTAGGTGAAGGTGCAGCGGGTGATCGGGATGGCGATGTCGGCGAGGACGTAGAGGTAGTAGGATTTGCCGGGCTCGAGGGCGGTGGGGCTGCCCTCGGCGGGGAAGGCCTGGCGGGCGCCGTCCGGGATCGTGCCGTAGCGGACGGCGCCGCTGGCGAGCGACTCGCCGTCCCACGGGATGTCGACGCGCCAGCGGGTGCCGGCGGGGAGGTCGAGGTTGGGCGGGACGCCGGGGTTGAGGCTGCCGGCGTCGAGGACGTAGACGTAGCGGGCGCGGCCGCCGGTCCAGGTGATCGTCTGGTCGGCGGCGACGCCCTCGCCCTCGGCGCAGGCGGTCGGCTCGTAGATCCACTGCTGGTAGAAGGGGGCGGGCGTCGGGTCGGCGTCGGCGAAGTCGGCGGGCGACATGCCGCGGAACTCGAGCTCCTTCTGGAAGAAGGCGGACATGCGGGCGCGGTCGGTCGTCGGGATGCCGATGTCGGTGCGGTCGAAGCCGTTGTTCTGGTCGGCCGGGTAGGCGCCGAGCAGCGAGGAGTCGAGGAAGCCGCCGGCGAACGCGAGGCCGTAGGGCGAGAAGCTGTTGACCCAATTGCCGGGGATGTCGATGTCCCAGACCGCGGCGCCCTCGGGGGTGATGCTGGTCTGGTGGCAGCAGACGCACGCGCAGGCCTCGACCTGCTCGGTGACCCACGCGAGCTCCTCGACGTAGGCGGGGTCGTCCATGCGCGGGTCGGGGTCGGCCGGGGCGGGGAACGGCGGGACGGCGGAGTAGGGCCGCTGGGTGCGGACCATGTCGCACGAGGCGTACTCGGCGAACTTGCGGCCGGGCTCGGTGCAGCCGGAGATCATCGACCAGGTGCACACGTCACCGTTGTCGGCGAGGCCCGGCGGCTCGCCCTCGCTCGGCTGGCGGCACTCGAGCACGGGCCACTGGAAGACGGTGCCCTCGGCCTCGGGCAGGTCCTCGCCGCCGCACAGGGGGGCGGGCACGAAGATGCCGCCGCCGAACAGCTCGCAGCCGCGCTCCTGCTGGCGGCAGTTGCGGGCGTCGGCGCCGGGGACGACGACGCGGGTGACCTTCTCGCCGTCGCCGAGGATGCAGGCGCCGAGGATCGACTCGTACTCGCAGGTCTCGCCGGGCTTGAAGGTCGAGTTCCAGTCGCTGCAGTCGGCGACCGCGGCGTCCTCGGTCCACAGGTCGCCGCGGTACTCGCGGCACTCCTCGCGGTCGGAGAAGCGATTGGTGTACGTGCAGGTGCCGAGGATCGTGTCAGGGATCAACGGGTTGCCGGTCTTGTTGCACCCGACGACGAGCAGCGGGAGCGTGAGCAGGGCGAGACGGCGCATAAGCGCCCCAAGATCTGCCACGGGACGCCCGGGTGTCAAGAGTAAGGGCTCTCCCGCGGCTCCCGCAGGAACGGCGTCCCGGGGGCGCCCGAGGCGGTCCTGCGCGGGCGCGTAGATCCGCGCTGCAGACGGTTGCAGAGCTTGACCGGTTCGCGGACCGCCGACGAACATCTTGCGCGCGTGCTGTCGCCTCGCCTCGCCGCGGTCCGGCGCCCGGTGCTGCTGGTGTGGGCGGCCGCGCTCGCCGGCGCGTGGGTCGTCTGCACCGGCCTCGCGGCGCCGAAGCAGGTCCGGCTCGGGCTGTTCGCGGCGACGCTCGCGGCCGAGGTCGCGGCGGTGGCGACGGCGCTGGCGGGCCGGCGGGCGCTGGCGCCGGACGACCCGCAGCGGGCGACGCTGTCGGCGATCGCGCTCGGGCTGGCGCTGCGGACGATCGCGGAGGTGCGGCTGCTGCTGCTGTACGTCGACGCTGTCCCTTCGGCCATCCGCGAGTCGCCGACGCTGTGGGCGCTGTTCTTCTTCGGGCTGCGCTACCTGTACACGGCGGCCGACGTGGCGCTGCTGGTCGGGCTCGGGCGGACGCTCCGCGGGCTGCGGAGCACGGGGCTCGGGTTCGCGCTGCGGCGGCGCGACGCGCTGGTGCTGGTGCTGCTGGTGCCGCTGCCGCTGGTCGTGTACGTGCTGCAGGCGGTGACGCAGGTCGGGCCGGTCGACCCGAACATCTTCGTGTTCCGGGTGATCGGCTCGGGCGTCGGCGCGGTGGTCACGGGGGTGTGCGTCGCGCTCGCCAGCGCGGCGCTGCAGATGGGCGGCGGCGCGTGGGCGTGGATCTGGGGCGCCGCGGCGGCGGCAGGGATCGCGCGCGCGCTCGCGTTCGTGGCCGCGGCAGCCGGGCCGGCGGTGCCGTTCGCGGCGGTGATCGAGCAGAGCCTGCTGTGGACCTTCGCATGCGGGTGGCTGCTGGCGACGCTGCTGCAGCGGCGGCTGGTCGCGGACGACCGCGGCGGGTGAGCAGGTCCGGGCGGGCGAGCAAGATGTGCGCCGCGCGGCCGGCGAGCTCGCAATCGCTGCAGTTTGGCGGGCACGAGGGCGGCGTTACACCGGGGATAGCCGCTGCGCTGGAAAGGATTGAGTCCGATGCACCTGTTCCGCACCCTCCTGAGCCTCTCGCTCCTCGCCGCCACCGCGTCCGCGTGTTCGCCGGAGGAGGACCTCGAGCCGATGCTCGCGGCCGAGGACACGCCGATCGATACGGTCAACGGGGCCTTCACGCTGCGGCTCGAGGCGGCGGAGGGGCAGGCGTTCCCGAAGTTCACCGGGCCGACGACGCTGGCGATCCACATCGAGAACGGACCCGATCCGCTGCCGCCCGATCCGGAGGTCCATACGCCCGGGTTCGTGCCGCCGCTCAAGCTCAGCCTCGGGCAGGCGCGCCCGTACGAGGGCCCGGGCGGGCCGCAGACGCTGTCCGATACGCCGAAGCCGGTGACGCCCGACGGCTTCAAGTGGATGACGGTGTTCGACTTCAAGGCGAAGGGCTGGTGGGTCCAGCCGGTGACGATCACCGACCTGAAGAACCGCAGCGACACGGCGGAGATCGTGTTCGTGATCGAGGACGCGGGCTGAGCGCTTGCTTCCGGGTGGAGACGCGGGGCGCGGGGTTGGGTGGAGGCGCGGGGTTGGCGTTGGGTGGAGGCGCGGGGCGCGGAGGCCTGGGCCGGCGGGCGGGGGCCGACGACGCCGGGTCCCTCGCGGTCGGCGGGTCCCCGCCATGACTCGTGCTCGGCGCCCGCATGTCGTTGAAGACATGCTCTGAAGGCCATTCGAACGCGTTGCAACCGGAGGACATGCGGGCGCCTGCGCGCGAGCCATGGCCTCCACCCCGCCTGCGTCCCAGTTCGTCGGCCCCTGCCCGCCGGAGCGGAGAACTCGGCGGGCCCCGCGTTGAGGAAAGCGCAGGACGGTGCATGACCGAGGAGCGCGGTGGTCCCGCGTTGAGGGCGGCGCAGGATGGGGGGTGACCGAAGAGCGCGGTGGTCCCGCGTTGAGGAAGGCGCAGGACAGGGCGTGACCGAGGAGCGCGGTGGTCCCGCGTTGAGGGCGGCGCAGGATGGGGGGTGACC
>ERZ1066136.209-NODE-209-length-58831-cov-17.306673_pt1 | contig 58831 bp, 57 predicted proteins | sample MGYA00382783_ERZ1066136 | MGnify/ENA primary metagenome ERZ1066136 (study PRJEB33369, sample SAMEA5778366) | biofilm metagenome | biome: Industrial cooling water; feature: Water cooling tower basin; material: Biofilm | place: United Arab Emirates | collected... | reverse complement strand
AAAACTCCCATTTTAGCTCAATAACCCTATTTTACTATTTTTGAGATAGCTTCTATTAAGCTGTCGTTTGCAATATTATACTCACCAAAAATCATAGAATTTCCTTTTCTATGAAGCCAGATTCTGTTGTACTTATTGTTCTCGATAAATTCAAAGTACATGTAAGGAGGATTAAATGAGCCCCAGCCGTCAGGATGTTTGTCTTTGAACATTCCCCAAGTCCCAATTAATTCATCTTCTACGGTCGTATTTGAATTGCTCGTCTGTCCGTTTACAACAACCGCGCACAAAATAGAAACCCCCGTGAGTACAATTGCCGTTAAAGTCCGAAGTATTCTCATTTGTGTCGTAATTTTTTTGCGTATGGCCAGTAATATATGGCTGCGTGCAATTACATGTAGGGCTAATATAGTCTGACCCACCAAAAAACACAAGCCCTCTGGTGCCCAGCACATTCTTTCTCACCACCCGGAAGCGCACGGCAGCAGTAAAAACAAGGTGTCAGGTCGACCACTCCTGACATAGGGTTGTCAGTCGAGCCAAAAAAAGTCAAACTATTTTTTGGGTTTATGCAAAGTGCTGACATAGGGCTGTCATCGGGCGCGCGTTGATTTACCAAAAAAATCCACCCATGACACACGCAAATCAACCCATCCTCAAGACTGCCAAGCCCATCAATTTTCTTTTTCACCGGGCCCAGGTCACCATTGCCGACCTGGCTCACCAAGTGCCGGTGGCCAAAAAGCTCTTTGCAGAGGCCGTAACGTACGACCTGCACATAACCGGCCCGGTGCACTGGCACTACTTCGGTTTTATGGGCGATGAGTCAGCGCCTTTTACGCTGGAGATTTGCCTTCCCGTGGCCTCCACCGTGGCGGACTATGACGGCCCCTTCCATTTCAAGCGGACAGAGCCCTTTGCGTGCGTGAGCTTGCTGCACGAAGGGGGCTGGCAGGAAATCCCCCAAAGCTATCAAACGCTCATGGCATTTGTCGCCCAAAAGAACCTCCAACCTTCCGGTGCCAACCGCGAGTTGTACATCAATGCCGACTTTCAACACCCCGCGGCCAACGTGACGGAAATTCAATTGGGGCTGGTGCCCCATCAATCCTAACCACATGCAACCGAAAATGAAACGATTGATTTTGCTGGCAGGCATTGTGGTGGGTATCCTCTGTGCCTGCGTGGTGCGATCGAACGGACAAACCAAAACCCCCATATCCATGAAACTCAATGCCGGTATTGCCACCGTCAAACTAAAGGAGTCCAAAGACTTTTACACGCTCGTGTTGGGCTTTGGCGTCTCCTTCGAAAATGACTTCTACCTGCTGCTGCACACGCCTGACGGCAGCGCGCAGCTCAGCTTTTTGTTACCGGACCACCCTTCGCAACACGCGTTGTTCAAACCTGCCTACGGTGGGCGGGGCATGTACCTGACCCTGGAAGTAGAAGACGTGGATGCCGTGTTCGCACAAATGAAAAAACAGGGGATACCCCTGGCCTTTGATGTGCGCACTGAGCCGTGGGGCGACCGCCACTTTGGATTGACAGACCCCAACGGGATTGCCATTGACATCGTTACCTACACCCAACCAGAAAAACCATGAACGTGCTCGTCTTCAAGACCTCCGTGCAATCGCACGATCAAGTGCAACAATTACGACCGCTATTGGATAACTTAGCGGGCCGGGGGCGCTGGAACTTCGCTTTAGACGATTGTGACAAAGTACTCCGCGTGGTTTCTGACCGCGTATCGCCCCAAGCGGCCATGCATGCGCTGAAGAACGTAGGCTTCGAGTGTCACGAGTTGGATTAGAGCCCCGGGCACCGGATCAAATGAAAAAGAAAAAATCCGTGGATATGAAAAGACAAGCCAAGCCCAAAAAGGCATCGTCCGCGCGCGCCCAAAAGTCGTGGACGGAAAAAGTCAAAGACCCGACTAAAACCTTTGTGGTGAAAAAACTCGACAAGGATTTTGCCGACATGCCAGCGGGTGCACAAATGCTCATTGCCACACCGCAAATTGTGGAAGATTACCTGCGCCACATCCCGAAAGGAAAAAGCGTGACGTTGCAAACCTTGCGAAACGATTTGGCCCATGACTACCGGGCGGAGTACACGTGCCCGGTCACCACCGGTATTTTTTTGCGCATAGTGTCCGAGGCCGCCCATGAGCAACTCACCGAAGGTAAACCGATCGGCAAAGTGGCTCCCTTTTGGCGCGTGGTGGGGCCCAAGTCGGCCCTCAATAAAAAGCTGTCGTTTGGCGAAGGCTTTGTCAAAAAGCAGCGGAGGGCCGAGGGCATCGAAGATTGACAATGCCCGGGGATGCTAGAACTCCGCGTTGCCGGGGAAGCGCGGGTAGGGGATCACATCGCGGATGTTGGTCATGCCGGTAACAAAAAGCATGAGTCGCTCAAAGCCGAGGCCAAAGCCGCTGTGCGGGGCGGAGCCGAATTTGCGCAGTTCCAGGTACCACCACAGATCTTTCAGCGGCATGTTCAACTCTTCCACGCGCTGGAGCAGGCACTCATGGCGCTCTTCGCGTTGCGAGCCCCCGATGATTTCGCCAATGCCGGGGAAGAGCACGTCCATGGCGGCCACGGTTTTGCCGTCCTCGTTCTGCCGCATGTAAAACGACTTGATGGCGGCCGGGTAGTTGTACAAAATCACCGGCTTTTTAAAATGCTTTTCCACCAAATAGCGTTCGTGTTCGGATTGTAAATCCGTTCCCCAGTTTTCAATCAGGTATTGGAATTTTTTCTTTTTGTTGGGGTTCGAGTTCTTCAGGATGTCAATGGCTTCCGTGTAGCTCAACCGGACAAAATCATTTTCGGTCACAAATTGCAATCGCTCCAACAGGCCCAGTTCGCTTCGTTGTTCCTGGGGCTTGGCCGCTTCTTCTTCCTGTGCCCGCTTGTGCAAAAATTCCAGGTCCTCGCGGCAATGATCCAGCGCGTAGCGCACCAAGTATTGCAACATATCGGTGGCCAGTTGCATGTTGTCGTGAAGGTCATAAAACGCCATCTCGGGTTCAATCATCCAAAACTCCGCCAGGTGGCGGGTGGTGTTTGAGTTCTCGGCCCGAAACGTGGGGCCAAACGTGTAGATTTCGCTCAGCGCCAGCGCATACGTTTCTCCTTCCAACTGGCCCGACACCGTCAGGTTGGTTTCGCGCCCAAAAAAATCTTCCTTGTAGTTGACTTTTCCTTCTTCGGTGCGTGGGGGGTTTACGGCATCCAGCGTGGTGACGCGGAACATGGCACCGGCCCCTTCGGCATCCGAACCCGTGATGACCGGAGTGTGAACGTAGTAAAAACCGCGATCGTTAAAGAACTTGTGCACGGCAAACGCCATGGCGTGCCGTATGCGCATAACGGCCCCAAACGTGTTGGTGCGTATGCGCAGGTGGGCAATCTCGCGCAGATACTCCAGGCTGGGCCGGTTTTTCAATTGCAGCGGATACTGCTCCGCATCGCAGTCGCCCAGGATCTCCAGCGTTTTCACTTTTACTTCCACAGCTTGGCCCTTGCCCAACGAGGCAATCAGTTCGCCCGTGACGGACACACAGGCGCCCGTGGTAATGCGCTTCAACAAGGCTTCGTCTACCGAGTTGAGCTCCACCACCGCTTGCAAATTTTGCAGGGTCGATCCGTCATTGATGGAAATAAACTGGTTGTTGCGAAACGTGCGCACCCAACCTTGCACGGTAACCGTTTGCGAGGTGGGCGCAGTAGCGAGAAGTTCCTTGATTTTAGTGCGTTTCATACGAAAAGAAGAGCGCAAAAAAAGTTAATTTACCTCTGGAATCAAAGTAGCACGTTCCGGTTGGCAGCGAGGATATGTTCCTTTTTACTGACGCCCCGAATTGGTACTTTTGTCCATTCTTATCGATCATGCAGAAACTCGGCCTCAGTCAAACGCTCCAACAGAAACTTTCGCCCCAGCAGATTCAGTTCATCAAACTGCTGCAGGTGCCCACGGCCGAGTTGGAAAGTCGCGTGGAAGAGGAGATAGAGCTCAACCCGGCCCTGGAGGAGGGCGAATCGGAAGAACCCGAAGAAACCTATGCCGAGGAGCCCGAGCCCCGCGAGGAGGAGCCCACCGGCCAGGACGAAATCGACATCAAAGACTACCTGCGCGATGACGACTACGCGGGCTATAAAACCTATGATGGGGGCAACGGGGAGGACGAAGACGACCGCGAAATGCCCATACCCATGGCCACCTCGCTGCACGAAACACTCATGACGCAACTGGGCTTTTTGGGTTTGGACGAACGGCAGGCCGCCATCGGCAAGCAACTTATCGGCAGCATTGAAGGCGATGGGTACATCCGAAGGGATTTGGAGGCCATCGTGAACGATTTGGCCTTTTCCCAAAGCATTGAAACAAACCTGGGGGAGGTGGAAGAACTGTTGAAGAAGATTCAGACGTTTGATCCGGCCGGCATTGCCGCGCGCAATTTGCAAGAGTGCCTGCTGTTGCAATTGGAGCGGATAGACGATGGCCAAGATGTGGATGTGATTGTGGCCAAGCGGATCTTGTCGGAGTGCTATGAGGAGTTTACCAAAAAACACTACGCTAAAATTCAAAAAAAGCTCGATCTGGATGATGAAGAGTACATCAAAGACGCCATTGAACTGATCGTTCGGTTAAATCCCAAACCGGGCGGTGAGTCGGCCTCAGGCATGGCCAAAAATCAATACGTCATCCCCGATTTCATCCTGACCAACAACAACGGAAAGTTAGAGCTCGCACTCAACTCGCGTAACGCGCCCGAGTTGCGCATTAGTCGTAACTACACCGAAATGTTTCACGCGTATGACAAGGGCGATAAGAAAGATAAAAAATTGAAAGAAGCAGTTACGTTTGTCAAACAAAAACTGGATGCGGCCAAGTGGTTCATCGATGCCATCAAGCAGCGGCAGCAAACCCTGCTGCGCACCATGCGTGCCATTGTCGATTTTCAATATGACTATTTTTTGGAAGGCGATGAAACCAAGCTCAAGCCGATGATCCTGAAAGACATTGCCCAGATCATCAGCATGGACATATCCACTGTGAGCCGCGTGGCCAGCAGCAAAACGGTGCAAACCGATTTTGGCACCTTTCCGCTCAAGTATTTTTTTAGCGAGGGCATTTCCACCGACTCGGGCGAGGAGGTGAGCAGCCGCGAGGTGAAGCAAATCATCAAAGACCTGATCGAGAGCGAAGACAAGAGCAAACCCTTTTCGGATGATAAGTTGGAAGACCTGCTCAACCAGAAAGGCTATAACATTGCCAGGCGCACCGTGGCCAAGTACCGCGAACAGTTGAACATACCCGTGGCACGCCTCCGCAAAGAACTTTAAACCTTCAACGTTGAACTTCCCATCTTCCCGTCTTCCTGACTTCCGGACTTTAACCCTGGAACTTTCAAACGTTAAACGTTAAAACTTGAACTTCCCCGCGCTGTGACAACCCTCGCCAAAGCCGTTTCCGTCCTGTTTCACCCGTTGTTGTTAACGACTTACCTGGTGGTGTTGCTGGGTTGGTTTATGCCGGAAATGTTGCGCATCCCCACCTCCCGGATGCTGGCGTTTACCGCGGTGGTGGCCGTTATCACGTTTCTCTTGCCCGCCCTCAATCTCGTGCTGCTGAAGTACCTGGGTTCCATTCGCTCGCTCACTATGCAACAGCGCAGCGACCGCTACGTGCCGTTTATCATGATCACCATTTTTTATGTAGCCGCTACGGTGTTGTTCTATACCATGGATAGCCTCAGTCCCAACTTTGTCAAGCTGTTGACAATCGTCTCAATCTTGATTGTGGCAGCTACCGCGATCACGTTTTTCTATAAGATCAGTATCCACAGCCTGGCCATGTGGGGGGCGGTGGGTATTCTGTTGCCGCTCACGAAGGCTTCGCTGGGGCAATTGGTTTGGCCCACGGCTATTGTTATTGTGCTCACGGGCGTGGTCATGTCGGCCCGGTTGTATTTGCAAGCCCACACCCCGCGCGAAGTATTGTACGGGGCACTGACCGGCTTTGGCATTGGTTTTTTGGGTATGAACGTATTTTTCTAAATCACTTTTATGGCAGCTACATTTCAGTTTTTGAGTTATCAGGTGCAGGGTGGTGTTGCCACCATTGCGTTGAATCGGCCCGAGGTGTACAATGCGCTGAATGACGAGATTACGTATGAGTTGCAAGACGCGCTGAAAAACGTGGCGAAGGATGAAGGCGTGCGGGTGGTGGTGCTTACGGGCGCGGGCAAAGCGTTTTGCTCGGGCCAGGATTTGAAGGCCGCCTCCGGCCAACAGAAGCGTTCGTTTATGGAGTCGCTGCACAAACGCTATAACCCCATCATCCGGGCGATGCGTACATTGCCCAAGCCCATCGTGTGCCGCTTGAACGGAGTAGCCGCGGGCGCAGGCGCTTCGCTGGCGTTGGCGTGCGATGTGATCGTAGCAAGTGAGGAAGCTTCACTGATCGAAATTTTTGTGAATATCGGGTTGGTGCCCGATTCGGGGTCGTCCTATTTTTTGCCGCGCCTCGTGGGCATGGCCAAGGCCTTTGAACTTTGCGCCATGGGCAGCCGTGTGCCCGCAAATGAGGCGCTTCAACTCGGCTTGGTGACTAAAGTAGTGTCCGCGGCCGAGCTGGACCAAGCGGTAAAAACCTATGCCGATCATTTCGCGCAAGCGCCCACCCAATCCATCGGGCTCATCAAAAAGATGTTGAACAAGTCATCCACAGCCACGTTGGACGACATGCTTGAGTACGAAGCCTACTGTCAGGAGATTGCGGGGCAGTCGGCCGATTACAAAGAAGGCGTAGCGGCTTTTTTGGAGAAGCGAAAGCCTGTGTTTACGGGGAGGTAAAGAAGCCTGTCCTTCAATCTTCTACTCCCCCTCCAATCTTACAAAAGTTGTCCATGCCGATGTGCAGCAATGCATCGCCAGCATTTACCACCGGGTTGTTGTTAAGGCCCACCACATAGCCAGTGGAGGGCGACTTCACTTTTTCTTTGAATTCGCCAAACGGGTCGGTGAGTGTACCCACCAATTGCCCTTTTTCAATCGTGTCTCCGCACTTAATGGTCGGTTGAAACAATCCCGCGGTACGCGCACGTGCCCAACTGCTGTTCCAGATGATGCGGTTTTCCTCTTTGGGTTCGGGCGCCCAGTCGATCATCTTCAGATGGTTCATCAACCGCAAGGTACCGTTGATTCCTTCTTCAATGGCATGTTGATCAAAGCGGATGCTTTCGCCCCCTTCGTACACAATAATGTTCTTGCCTTTTTTAGCGGCCGTCTGTCGCAGCGAGTGGGGGCGGAACGGTGAATCGATCGTGAAAGGCGCGCAAAAGGCGGCTGCCAACTCCACGTTTTTGGCTTCGGCCATCACGCAGCGCACCTGCGGGTAGTTGGTGCGCATGGCCCCGCCCGTGTGAAAGTCAATGCCGTAGTCGATGAACGGAAGAATGTCGTGCGTCATGTGATACGCTACGCGCGAGGCGAGCGAGCCCCCCTTGCTGCCGGGAAAGGACCGGTTGATGTCTTTTCCATCGGGCACTTCGCGCGAGTAGTTGAGAAAGCCGTACACATTGATGACGGGCATGCACAGTACCGTTCCGCGCTTTACGTGGTGTAGCCCCGAGTCGATGATCCTTCGCACGATTTCCATGCCGTTGATTTCATCGCCATGCATACCGGCCGTCAGTGCCAACGTGGGGCCGTCTTCCAAACCCCGGTACACATACACCGGTGTGTCAATTTGGGTACGGGAGGGAAGCCGCGCAATGTTGATATTGATTTCCTTAAACTCCCCGGGGCGGATGTGTTGCTCGGCTATGACGATGTCTCTCATCAGATGGATTCAAAAATTCAAAATTCCAGATTCAAAATTCAGTTGCCGGCCACTGGAAGCTTGAACCCAGCGACCCATAAGCAGCCCTCACGCATTCACCTTGTCTTTTTGGATGATGTGCTTGCCGGCATTCTTTTCAATGTATTGATAAATTTTTCCGGCAATGTCCACTTTGGTAGCGCCTTCAATGCCTTCTAAACCCGGTGATGAATTGACTTCGATGATCAGCGGCCCGCGTTTGGAGATCAACATGTCTACCCCGGCCACGCCCAAGCCCATTTTTTTGGCAGCCGTGATGGCGGTATGCTTTTCTTGTTTGGAGAGTTTCACCAACGTGGCCACGCCCCCGCGGTGCAGGTTGGAGCGGAACTCGCCTTCGCGCGTGGCCTGCCTGCGCATGGCACCCACCACTTCATCGTTCACCACAAACGCCCGCACATCGGCCCCCTTGGCTTCTTTGATAAACTCCTGTACAATGATGCGTGCTTTTACGCCATGAAACGCTTCAATGACCGACTGCGCGGCTTTTTTGTTCTCGGCCAGCACCACGCCCAACCCTTGCGTGCCTTCCAGCAGTTTGATGACCACCGGTGCCCCGCCCACGGCTTCAATGACACCCTCCGTTTCTTTGGAGTAGTCCATAAAAATGGTTTTGGGCAACCCGAGTCCGGCCCGCGACAGGATTTGCAGACAGCGCAACTTATCGCGCGAGCGGATCAACGCCTGCGACTCTACGGCTGTAAAAACTTTCATCATCTCGAATTGGCGCACCACCGCGGCACCGTAAAACGTTACCGAGGCCCCGATGCGCGGAATGATGGCATCAAAGTAGTCGAGCCTGCGGCCGTTGTACCACACCATGGGATTTTTCTTTTCGATGAGCAGCACACATTTCATGTGGTCGATGATTTCCACTTTGTGGCCTCGTTTTTCTCCGGCTTCTTTTAGCCTGCGCGTGGAATACAGTTTCGAGTCGCGCGAGAGGATGGCAATGTTCATACGATGCGGGGGTTGCGGGTTACCGAGCGTATTTGCTGAGGAAAGATAGGTCTTTTTTGGTGACGTCAATGAGGAAGCGGTCGCGCAGAATTTTGCGCCCCAGCAAAATGGGAAACGTCAGATTGCCCCGGTTGCTGAGCGAAAACTCGGCCCGGATCAAACGGCCGTGGATGCGGATGGTGGTTTTGATCACGTAGCGCAATTCGGCTTCGCCAAACGAATTTTTTATTTCGCGCTGTTTGAATCGTTTGAACACAAACTTCATCCCGGTAAATTCGGGGTGCTCTTCGTCCAGCAGGACAAACTCCAGTTTGCCGTCCACCACCTCGGCACGCGAGCAGTGCAGGCTGCAGTTGTACGCGCCCGTGTCCACTTTGGCGTGGATGTCAAAGATGCCCAGCTTGGGCAAGTCCACACGGTCGTTGCGACCCAGTATTTTCAGCGGCTTGGTGACGTCCGGCATACCCCTGTTAACCAGCGGAAAAGTTAGCAGAATATTTTGACGAAAATAAAAAGAAAAAAGGCCGCTTTCCTTCGGAGGGAAGCGGCCTGTGATGGTGCCGGGCGGTGTCGCTACTTGCTTTTCACGCCAAACGCCACGGAGGTGTTCTCCCAACTTAAATTAATGGCGCTGGGCTCAGTGGCGATGGTGAAGGTCTCGACAAAGGCTGACGGTTTGCCGGCCTTTACTGTGGCGCGCAGCACATCGTTGCTCTGGTTGTATTTGTAGGCACCCCACTGCTTGCCGAACTTCTGTACAATGATTGTCCACTCGCTTTCGCCCGGGATGGTAAACAATTCATACTTTCCCTTTGGCAGTTCTTTTCCTTCCACGAGTACATCACGGTCAAACTCAATGGTTGTGGCCTCATTGGCTCCGGTGCGCCACACTTGACCATACGGTTCGTTTCCACCCAACATCTTTCGTCCTTTTGCTGAAGGGCGGCAGTATACGATCTCCACGCCAGCTCCGCCTACGTTGCCTTTCACGGTTTCTTTGGGGCTGGCGGGTTTTTTGTCTTGCGCTTGCGCGGACGGTGCGGCCAGGGCCAACGCTGCGAACGCTACGAAATACGATAGTTTTTTCATGTTTTTTGGTTGTTAAGTAGATGTTACGAAAAAGGAAAATGCTCCGGTATTGGTTCCAGAGCATTTTCGGGTGTATGGTAAACCTGTAAAACTCTACGAATAAACGACTGCTTGGCGCGGATGGTTTGGCTCCCGCGGAATTATTTTTTGAAAGGTCGTCCCGTGTCCACCAGTGGTTGCCTGCAATGGGCCAATTTCGGTACGTCATCTGAACTTTTGTCGCACGGGCCTGCGTTCTGAGTGATAATCACCAAACCCCACCTTGTTTTATGAACTATGTGATCACCGGCTCGCTGGGCCATATCAGCAAACCCATCGTACAAAAATTGGTCGCGGCAGGTCATCGGGTAACGGTGGTCACCAGCACGGCCGACCGGGCCAACGACATTGAAGCGCTTGGCGCGGTGGCTGCCGTAGGCTCTGTGCAAGATGCCGCATTCATCAAAAAAACATTTGCCGGAGCCCATGCCGCCTACTTGATGATACCCCCGAATTGGACACTGACGGGCGGCTGGTTGGAATATCAACAGCAGGTGACGCAGATTTATTTGGATGCCATTCGGGCGGCCCAGGTGAAACACGTGGTGTTGCTCAGCAGCGTGGGAGCGCACTTGCGCCAAGGCGCGGGGCCTGTGGATGGCTTGGGTTATGCCGAAGAACGATTGGCCGAAGTACCAGGCCTGCACGTAAAGATTGTGCGACCCTCATACTTTTACTATAATCTGTTCAGCATGATCCCGCTGATCAAGAACATGAACATCATGGGTGCCAACTTTGGCGGCACAGAGGAAAAACTCGTGTTGACGGATCCATCGGACATTGCCGAAGTAGTGAGCCATCATTTGCTCATGTTGGATTTCACAGGCTACTCCATTGAGTACATCGGCAGCGATGAACGCCATCCGCAAGAAATTGCGAACGTGCTGAGCGAGTCGATCGGAAAGCCCGGCATTCCGTGGGTGCCCTTCACGGATGAGCAATCGCTGGCGGGCATGCGCCAGGCAGGTTTGCCGGAGACCATCGCACAAGGGTACACCCAGTTGGGCGCGGCCCTGCGCAACGGGACCATGCAGGAAAGTTATTGGAAAAACCGCCCGGTGTTGGGGAAAGTGAAACTGGAGGACTTTGCCAAACAGTTTGCCGCGGCCTATCAAGCCTCGTAGAAAACCAGCGCGGTCCCTTGTGATCGGCACGAAGCGTCTCAACAAAAAAAAGCCATCTCATGCGGATGGCTTTTTTGTGACGGCATTGACTATTAGCCGTTGCCTTTCTTGGCTCTCTTTTCGGCCCGTTTTTCTTTGAGCGACTTCTTGGGAGCCTTTTTGGTCTCCTTGCGCTTGTCTTGTCCTTTTGCCATAGCGTTATCGGTTTGTGTGAATAACGCTACGAAATAAAAGAATTTGAAGGGAATGTCAAAGCGAGTAGTGGGGGTGTGCGCTTTCGGATATTACCGACCAAACGGGTTCAGCGCATTCAACGCACGTTTCCCTCCGCCCATTTTATTCATGGTCTTCATCATTTTGCGCATGTCGTCAAATTGCTTGAGCAGTTGATTCACCTGTTGCACGGAGGTGCCACTTCCTTTGGCAATGCGGTTTTTTCGGCTGGGATTTATGATGTCCGGATTCTGACGCTCTTTCAACGTCATCGAGCGGATGATCGCTTCCACGGGCTTGAACGAGTTGTCGTCCAGGTCAACATCCTTCATCGCCTTGCCCATGCCGGGTATCATGCCCAGCAGGTCTTTCATGTTGCCCATCTTTTTGATTTGCTCCAGTTGCCCCAAAAAGTCATTGAGGTCAAATTGGTTTTTGCGCATTTTGGCGCTGAGCCTGCGCGCCTCTTCCTGGTCAAAGGTCTGCTGGGCTTTTTCCACCAAGCTCACCACATCGCCCATGCCCAAAATGCGGCTGGCCATACGTTCGGGGTAGAAGCGGTCGATGGCGTCCATCTTTTCGCCCGAGCTGATGAACTTGATGGGCTTCTCCACCACGCGCCTGATGGAGAGGGCGGCCCCGCCACGGGTGTCACCATCCATTTTGGTGAGCACTACGCCATTGAAGTTGAGGCGGTCGTTAAAAGTTTTGGCGGTATTTACGGCATCCTGCCCGGTCATGGCGTCCACCACGAAGAGTGTTTCGGAGGGCCTGAGCGCTTCTTTAAGCTTGGCGATCTCATCCATCATTTCCTCGTCCACGGCCAGGCGGCCCGCGGTATCCACGATCACCACACGGGCGTTCACTTTTTTTGCGTGGTCAATAGCCGCTTTCGCGATCTTCACTGCGTCTTTGTTTTCCGGTTCCGCATAGACTTCTACGCCCACTTGCTCACCGAGCACTTTGAGTTGATCGATGGCCGCAGGGCGGTAGATGTCGCAGGCGGTGAGCAGCACTTCCCGGCCTTGCCGCTTGATGTAGTTCGCCAGCTTGCCCGAGAAGGTGGTCTTGCCCGAGCCTTGCAGGCCGGCAATGAGGATGATGGACGGATTGCCTTCCAGCGAGATGTCTTCGCTCTGGCCGCCCATCAGCACGGTTAGCTCGTCATTGGTGATTTTGGTGAGCAGTTGCCCGGGCGAGAGGGACGTGAGCACGTTTTGGCCCATCGCTTTTTCTTTGATCTCGTCCGTTACTTCTTTGGCCACTTTGTAGTTCACGTCCGCATCAATGAGCGCCTTGCGTATCTCTTTGATGGTGGAGGCTACGTTGATTTCCGTGATTTTTGACTGACCCTTCAGCGTTTGAAAGGCCTTTTCCAATTTGAGGCTTAAACTGTCGAACATATAGCGTAAGGTGAGGGGCCCGTTAGCGGGCACGGGGGGCAAAGGTAAGGGCAAATACCGAAAGCCGGAAGCCGTTATTTCTTGAAGGCGAACTTGAAATAAATCAACAAGGCGCTCAGCACGGCAATGAGGCTATTGGCGATGATGACCGGCCGCAGGCCCAAAGCCAGCCCGTACACCAGCCACACCAGCGCACTTGTGAGCACGATGCACATGGTAGCCAAACTCAAATCGCCCACGCTTTTGGTCTGCCACGCCTTATACACCTGGGGGATAAATGTGATGGAGGTAAGAAAGGCCCCCACCAAGCCAATGGCTTCGATCCAATCTGCCGCGGTCATGGCGCAAAGTACATCCGATGTGGGCAAAAAGTTATACCTTTGAAAAAAATTTTGCATGCAAATCACGAAGAACAAAGTAGCCTCTATTCACTATACCTTACGCAATCTGGAGGGCACCGTACTTGACTCCAGCAGTGGCCGCGATCCGCTGCATTACCTGCATGGCGCGGGCAATTTGATCATGGGCATGGAAGAAGGGCTGGAAGGAAAGAAAAAAGGGGACAAGCTCAACCTTAACATCTTGCCCGAGAAGGGCTACGGCCAAAAAGACGATACATTGGTACAAAAAGTACCGCGGTCCGCCTTTGGCGATCAAGAAGTAAAACAAGGCATGCAGTTTTCCACCAATCAAGGAGGCGTGATTACCGTTACCCACGTGGGCCTAGACGGCATCACGGTGGATGCCAACCACCCGCTGGCGGGCGTTACCTTATTGTTTGATGTGGAGGTGATGGATGTACGCAACGCCACTGCGGAAGAGATCTCTCACGGCCACGTACACGGCCCGCACGGACATCATCACTAAAAAACAGGAACACCGATGAGCAACAAAACACGAAACATCATAAAGGTACTGGCGGTACTGCTCGTTTTGCTGGCCGTACTCATGGCCACCCACACAATTATCATCCCCGCGTTGTCCGGCTACACGTTTTGGATCGTGGTCATCGCCTTCGCCATGTTGCTAATAGCTTCGAAGTAGTTTTTCTTTCAAGCGGAGCACAGACCGTTCTGTCGTCCATTTTTCCAGTCCCTCCAGCGGTACCCATTGCACATCGTGCGACTCGTGGCTTACCCGAGGAGGCCGCGTGTCATCGGCTACCAACAAAAAGCGGATGTCGTAATGATCGTGTTCGGGGAAATCGGGCCGGGCCGGTATGCGGTGAATGTCGATATCAAAGATCGCAGCGTCAGCGTGGAGCAGCACGGCCCCCGTTTCTTCTTCGGCTTCCTTTAGCGCTACCTGAAACAGATTTGATTCGCCATCGGCATGACCTCCCGGTTGCATCCACCGGTTCAGTTTGCCATGGTGCACCAACAGTGTTTTGCTGCGATCGCCATTCACAATCCAGGCAGAGCCGGTAAAATGCCCCGGCAAGTGGGTGCGTTCAAAAGCACTTGGGTGCACCAACAACTGCCGACAGCGCAACACGAACACCTCCTCTTCCGGCAAGCCGCGATAGACCGATAGTGCGTTGCGCAGATCAAAGGGTTGGGTGGGCATGCTTAGTGCAAAATTCAAGATTCAAAATCACTGCTGTCCGGTAAAAATACAAAAGGTATTTGAGGAATTGGAAGGGGTTTGAAATGCCTAACAAGAGGTGTCTTTTTGAACGGCAAGCCCCTCATGTTATAAATAGCAGGTTTTGCGAGTCGGGTGTTTTGATTGTTTCCCAGTCTTTTTCGGGATGGTTCAAGAATCGGATCAGATGTATATAATTGATGAGGTTGACGCGCACATAACTGGCAATGCAGGAAAAGGCCGTTCTTCGGGAGAGTTGTTTACGAATGACGGAGAGCAGCAGGTTGGCGATTAAGGCACACCAGATTTGTATGGTGATAGCATTCTCAGAGTCGCCCAGAAAATACTTCAACGGGAAGTTTTGCTTGAGCTGTTTGTAGAGCAGTTCAATTTGCCAACGCTGCCGGTAGATGAGGGGGATACTTTCGGTCTGGGCATCGAACAGGTTGGTAATAAAAACAAACAGGCGCTGCCGGTCTTCATCCCACCAGGCTACCCTGCGCAAGGCTACCGTTCTGATGACTTGACCGTTTTGGCGGATAGGCAGCTCCACGCGCTCATCTTTGAGCAGCCCACCAGGGGCATGCTCATCAATGTCAAATTCCTCAACGGATTGGTAGGTGGCGTTGTCTTTCAGGCGGGTAACAAACCCGATCTGGAGGTTGTTGAACTGCTCGTAGAGTTCGTAGTCAACGTACCCCTTATCGAACACATAGATGTTATCGGGGTTGAAATCCAGCCGTTTTAAGAAGGCACTGTCGTGGGTGGCAGCAGAACTGTACCAGATTACCCTCGGTACCTGATCATCAAGCACCATCTCGGTGTGCACTTTAATGCCGCCCTTACTTTTTCCATTGGCCGGCTTGCGCCCCACACATTTGAGCAGGTCTTTGAACAAGCCGATGGTAGATGAATCGATCACTGACAGCTTCTTGCCGGCTATGCCCATAAACCGGCTGTCCGACAAAACCGAGCGGTAGCGGTTGAACAGGCCGTAGTATATGCGGGCGAAAACGTCCGCGGTGCGCTTGCGGTTGGCATCGCTCAGGGTGCTGCGGTGCGGCACGCGCTGAAGCCCAAAATGCTCCAATTTGCCCTTCAGACCCATCATGGCCCCGCACACCTCCCGTAGCGAGGTGCAGTGCGCAAACACACCAAAGAGCATGCTCACCAGGTGGTCCCAGGTCTGGAACCGCTTGTAATAGCGGTCTGCCTAGGTCTGGCGCAGGGCTTGGGAGACTACGGTGGGGTCAATCAACTGTCCGAAAACCGACTGACCAAAAAAGTGGCTACTTTTGCTCATGTAGAAATCTTTGTTGCAAAAGCAATCTACATCAAATAAAAGAGCCCAATCATGGAAACATGAAAGGGCTCTTTTTAAAACTTATCTCGGACAGTAGTGATTCAAAATTCGAAATTCAAAATGGGGTGGGCAACGAGCAGGTAACTCCCGGTCTTTCGGACTTTCCGACTTCCGGACTTCCCAACTTCCGGTCTTCCCGACTTTACAACCTTGCAACTTTTGAACGTTGAATTTCAGCCTATTGTATCACCACCGTAGCTTTATTGAACTTATTTTCCTCCAAGGGGCCTACCTTCTCGCCACCGCCCTGGTTGTCTTTGTCATCTTTGCGCACGATGAGGAAGTATTGAATGGCCTTCATTTTTTTGAATTGCACCACGCCTTTGTCATCGGTGGTACCTTCAAACGCCACGTTTGTTTCCTGGTTGTAGTCGGCCTCCGTCTCAAACAGTTTTACTGCCGCTTGCGGCACCGGGTTGCCCAGTTCGTCCACCACTTTCAAAATCAGTTGTGTTTTGATGAGTTGGGCTTGGGCCTGGTACGTCAGCGCAAAGCACACAACAAAAAGAAATGCGATTTTTTTCATAAGTCACGTTTTAAGTGCGAACAACGAATCAGCTACAAAGTTACGGGTTAATCGGCAATGGCCTGATAGGTGAGTGTCTTGTATTTGTCGCCAATGTTCCAATACGGAGTGTTGTACATGTTGGTAAACACCAGCCCGATTAATTTTTCCTTAGGATCGGCCCAATAGTGCGTATTGAAAGCCCCGCCCCAGCTAAAGCTGCCCAACGAAAGCACCGACTGCGCATCGTTCTTTTCCGTTTCCAGCCCAAACCCCAGGCCAAAGGCATTGCTCATGGTTTTGGGCAACTGGTCCGTGAGCATCAGCTCTACCGTTTTGCGGCTGATCAACCGCACGCCATTTAGTTCGCCCTTGTTCAGAAAGAGCTGAAGGAAGCGCGCATAATCTTCGACCGTGGAACTCAGCCCCGCACCTCCGGAAAAGTACGTTCCCTCCAGCGTGGGGTAGTTCGGGTTCACCCCGTCATATGCCTCGGTGGGCACCGGGGCTACGCGGCCTTCGCGACTTTGATACAACGTAACCAAGCGGTTTTGTTTTTCTTTCGGCAGATAGAAATGCGTGTCGTTCATGCCCAGCGGTTGAAAAATCCGCTGACGGAAAAACTGGTCAAGCGAAAGCCCTGATACGACTTCCACCAGATAGCCCAACACATCGGTATTAAGGCCATACGTGTACTGTTCGCCCGGGTGGTGTTTGAGCGGCAGGGTGCCCAGTACTTTTATCTTGTCGGCCAGTACCATGGAGGCATTGCCAATGCCGCTGGGCACGCGGGCCTTGGCGTAGACCGCGCGAAACTCCTGGCTGCCAATGGCGGCATAGTCGATGCCCGATGTGTGGGTAAGCAACTGGCGGATGGTGATTTCGCTTTTGGCGGGCACGGTCGCGTAGGTCGTATCACTCCAATTCAGCGTGGTGAGCACACGCGGGTTTTTGAATTCGGGAACGTAGCGCGAGATGGGATCGTCCAACTGGAATTTTCCTTCCTCCCACAGCATCATCACCGCCAAGCTGGTGATGGCTTTGGTTTGCGAGGCAATGCGGAAGATGTCGGTGGTCTTGAGGGGCGTTTGTTTTTCTACGTGGCTGTAGCCGAACGATTTCAGGTACACGACTTTTCCGTTTCGCACGATGATGGCCACGGCCCCCGGTATCCATTGGTTTTTCACGTGCGTGTCCAGCAGTTGATCGATGCGCTGCAGCCGCGTGGACGACAGGCCGTTTTCTTCGGGTTTACCGCTTGTCCACGCTTTGGACGGCTGTGCCCACGTGCACCCTGTAGCGAACAGCCAGCTTGCCAACCCGATCAATGTGCGTTTCATGCGTGTATTTTTTTGTTGCGTTGCGTTTGGTCGTTCTGCTCAAAGCCCTTTGACGGACATGCCCCCATCTACGCGCAGGTTTTGCCCGGTGATGTAGCTGGCCTTGTCCATCGCCAGGAAGGCAATCGCTGCGGCTACTTCTTCCGGTTTGCCTACGCGCTGCAGTGGAGTGCGCTCGATGATCTTGGACATCCGTTCCGGTTGCGAGAGCACCGCCTCCGTCAGCGGTGTTTCGATGTACCAGGGCGACACGCTGTTCACTCGGATGCCGTGCTCGGCCCATTCCGCGGCCAGGTGCCGCGACAGTTGGAGGATGGCCGCTTTGGTCATGCCGTAGGGCGGGCCGCTCAATACGTCCAGCTCCCCGGCCACCGAGGCCACATTTACCACGCTGGCATGGCCCGCATTTTTCAGCATGGGGAACGCCAGGCGCGTCAGTTCCATCAGGCTGAACAGGTTCAGCTCAAACAATTGGCGGTATTCGTCTTCGGTATAGTCGGTAAATTTTTTGCGGATGTTACTGCCCACGTTGTTCACCAGGATGTCCAGCTTGCCCCAGTTCTCGTCCACTTTGCGGATCAAGTCGTGGCGGAAAGATGCCTCCGTGATGTCGCCCGGCATCACATAGAGGCGGGCGGAGTGGCGCAGTTTCCCTTCGATCGACTTCGTATCGCGGGCGATGACCAATACCTCTGCGCCCAGATCTAACAGCTCCTGGGCGGTGGCTTTGCCGATGCCCTTGGTGCCGCCTGTCACGAGGGCTTTTTTGTTTGCCAATGACCAACTCATACGCAACTGGATAGAGCCGGAAATGTGGCTAAGTTTTTTGGGGAAACAAAATACAAGTTGGTAAACCGCAGAGGCGCAAAGGCGCGGAGGTGTCATTTCGGATTTGGGTATGTGCGGGCTTTTACCTCACCCCGGCCTGATGCCTGCCAGACGGAGAGCCGGACCTGGTCTATTTAAAATCCGTCTTCACCACCAGCAGGTAGTAGTCGCGCTCGATGGGCAAGTAGCCCTGTTCATAGCAGTAGAAGTACACGGCTCCGTCTTTGGTTTTGTAGAGGTCGGTGTGGTAGCGGAAGTCGAAGCCCATTTCCAGCAGTTTGCCGTGGCTGACTTTGGTTTTGCCGGAGGGGTTGAGGGCCGCCAGGATTCTGCGGTTTTTGCGCAGGGCGTTGTTCACGTTGCGCACGTAGTTGGTTTCATCGCTGTTGAGGCGGTTGTTGAACGACACGCGGCATTGGTCGCTGCAAAACTTTTTGTCCGGCCGTCCTTTGAGCGGCTCCCCGCACTCGAGGCATATTTTGGTGATGGGCTCAGGCATGAGGGGAAGGTAAGAAGATTTTTTGGGAAATTGGAGGGCGGGTTTTTTGAGGGGACTGGTTGGCAGCCGCGCGCCCGGCCCACGAAATTCTGCCTTGAGCGGAAGGGCGATATACAGGCGTATATACGAAAGTTTGCGTCATGAGTAAAATTTCAGCATTCGGATAATCAGATAGACATCTTTTTTGGCGAATGTGGAGTTTCGGATATCTTTGAGTTGGCAGTAATGCCGCTCGACAGAGAAAACCACCCGACAAATTGGACGGAATTTCGTAAATTGTGGTGTGAAAAAAAGAACGACCAAGGGATTTGATTTTGTAATAGACAAGCTGACAAATTCCATTGAGAATAGGATAACAGGCGACAGCTTCACGACCAATATTATCCATCTTACAAAGGCTGACCTTAAAATAGTTACAAAGAAAAACGATTGGGTTTTTGACTGGAAGTACGAGTTAAACCAGCCCGAGAGAGAAGTATATAAGCTCACAATTGCAGAGAATACTAACGTAATTCAGGGACTAATAAGTCTTGAGATTAAGTTTGACCATGTGTACATGCACTTGGTAGAGAGTTCTCCTTTCAACAAAGGACGAGAGAAAGTTTACTCAGGAGTACCAGGTAATTTAGTTGCATTTGCTTGCAGACTATCATTTCAGAGAGGGTTTGAAGGAAACGTATCCTTCATTTCAAAAACTCAACTAATAAACCACTACACCGAAACACTTGGTGCATTTCATGCTGGTGGACGACTAATGATTATCGAGACCGGAGCGGCCTTACGACTAATGAACAGATACTTTAAAAACATTGAAATATGAAGACAAGAAAAAATGAGTTGGATGTTGACTTTATTGGTGGTGTTGGACCATTGACAAAAGACGAAGAGAAAAGAATAAGTGACGTAATTAAAATGCTTAAGTCAAAGAAAAGTTCGACTCGTAAACCGACAAGAAAGTTGACGACCAAGAAAAAGGTGACAGCATAGCGTCACTACTGCCAACAAAAAATGTTTGTGTAATGGTGGGTGTAAGCTATAAGTTTCTATCTTCGTTCAACGTTTGGTCACGTGGGACAAATACGTTTTCAAAAGCCCACCACTGCGCAAACAGAAAGGGTGGTAGTTAGTGATTTACGTAAAGTCTGGAGATATTGCCCAAGACATCAGAAGTGGGCAAGTTGATAAAGCTGTACGGATCATGAAGGATGAAGGGCTACTAAGTTGAAACAACGCGCTGCAACATCACAATGAAACAACCTCTGACCATATTATTATTTCTGATCGGGCGGCTTTGTTTCGCAAACATGGCATCTCCGATATGGGAAGGCACCTTTTCGAGTTCCGCGTTCTCCAGCCGCGATATTGACATTCTACGGGAAAAAATCGTTGTGACAATTGACAAGGATTTCAGGACCGCTTTCTTCCAGATCGAATATTTTATCCGGGCGGACGCAAGCGGTAGGCAAATCCCCTTACTCTTCCACGCCAAAGACTATGAAGGCGATTTCAAAATATGGGTTGACAACCGAGCGGTAACGTGGCGCGACATTCCGCCTGAATATCGCACCACCGGGGACTCTCCGTTTGAGAAATTTTCGAGCTCATTCAAGCCGCCTCACCAAAGTGAACAGTCCGAAACGGTGGAAATCTACTGGGAAGAGAACTCCGGGTTTATTTATGACCTGAACGAGTTGAAGTATTTTGAAACCGACCTCGCCAAAGGGGAGCACCAAATACGCGTGGAATACACTGCCAATGTATGGACGGATATTTCAGACTGGGTGAAAGAATACAGTTTCCGCTACTCCCTTTCTCCGGCCAAAAGCTGGAAGTCCTTTGGCTCGTTGGAAGTAACCATTGACGCTTCCGACTTTGGTTTGTCACTGACGACCAACCTTGGGGAGCAGAACAGCGGTCGGTTGTATAGCGTGGCAGTTTGGAATTTTTCAACGCTGCCTGCCGACTACGTTGAGGTAATTTACAAGCCCAAAGTAAATGCGCTGGCAAGGGCCATGATAGCAATGGATCCCTTTGGGCTCACGCTTGTTTTTGGCCTACTGATGGTGTTTCTGCACGTCATAGGCATCCGGAAGTACCGGGAAAGCCGGCCAACAAAAAGGTATTCATGGGTGGTGATCGTTGGCAGTGTTGCGCTTCCTTTTTTGATTTTGATCGGCTATATGGTTTCATTTGACATCATCGATAGTGTAATCGGTCTAGAAGCCGGAAGGTATCATGGGTATACGTTTATCGTGATGATTTTGTATCCGTTGTTGGTACCGGTGTATTGGATCATCATGTGGTTGATCGATAAAAGAATAAAGAGACGGTTGAGCAACGCGCGGTTGTAGCCGCGCGCGGTTAGTGTTCACAGAAGTAGTTGGGCATCTGATTGGTTTTGGTGCCGCCAGTAATCAATAAAGGAAAGAATTAATCAACGATCGTTATGGCCCATGGAACAGACACAATGGCGGTACCGTCCCCCGCACGTAGCCAAGAGGGCGACTTGGTGATCACGCCATCGCCAACTTCTTCACCCGCTGATTTTGACTTTTACGTGGGGGAGTGGACTGTCAAAAATAGAAAACTGAAGTCGAGGTTGAACAACTGTGCCGAGTGGGTTGAATTTGAGACCACTGCCATCATGCACAAGGTTCTCAATGGTCTTGGCAATATCGACCACATTTATGCGAGTTTTGATGGCAAACCCTTTGAGGGCATGTCTGTCCGGTTTTTCAATCCGGACACAAGGCTGTGGAGCATCCATTGGGCGGACACAAACACGCTTCGGCTTGATAAGCCCACGATTGGCTCATTCGGCAGGGATTTTGGGCATTTTTATAGCAACGACACCGTAGAAGGGGTAAACGTGTTGATTGTGTACCGGTGGGACATCAGAGATCGGGAAAACCCGGTTTGGAGCCAGGCATTTTCGGCCGACCAAGGAAAGAACTGGGAGTGGAATTGGTATATGTATTTTACGCGGGCAAATTGATTGAGTCTGTTCTCAGCGGTGTTGCTTCCTAGTGGCGTACGTCCTGGCCTGCCGTCCGTGGAGAGATTCCTAGCTTATATTATTCCAACTATAACGACCTAATTCACCACGTAAGGACCACAAGCAAAGGCGACCGATATTTCAATCCGTTTGACCAGTTGTTCATTTTAATGGGACTCAAGGGAGTAAAGGATACGTGATACGCGCCCAGCGCACAACAAAATGTTTGTGTCAGATGGGTTGACATGCGTTTTGAAAATGCTGTGCTTTTCAGTTATTTTATCTTGTGGGAGAAGGCGTGGGTGTTAGCTCCCCGCCCGACCGCACACACTGATCGTTGACGGCAAGCCATTAAGGAATATGAGACAACTAATTTTGACGATCCTATTTTTTTTCGTTGGACTAATTTGTTCACCCGGACAGAACATTTTAGTGGACACATATTGCATAAAGCTAAAAAGACCTGCAAATGACAAATACTTTGTTGGGGTCAATCTTGACTCGATTCCGACTGAATGGCGGACTCTCTATGAAGAAGGGTTGAGAGACTGGGGTAAACTGTTATCAAGATTTAACGAGGAGCCGCTAATAAATCCTGACCAAGAGGTCTTCAGATCAATTACTTTTGGATCATTTAATAATCCAAAAGATGTGCAAATAATGAGAATTGAGAAATGGGATAACAAAGTTGTGGTGACAATAAAGCTGATTGAGAGGTTGAAGGATTCAACCGTTATGGTTCATAAAAAAATACTTGGGACAGAGGTATGGGGTAAATTTGAAGAGGTTGCTAATAAATACGTTACTTCTCGACCAACATATAAAAGTGTAAAGCACGTAATTCACGATGGTAATACTACAGTATTTGAAGGTTACTTATCCAAGAGGTATCATTTCCTTGAAAGGCATGCAATATCAATTACGGATCCAGATTTAATGGAGGTTAATAGATTTTTGTTTAAGTCGGCAGGGGACATCTATGGGGTTAATTGCAAAAAAGACACAAGAGGGAATTGAAAGTTTGGTGTGGATGGCCAGCCGGCAACAAAAAGTTTATGCCAACTTCGGGTGACTTGTGGGCATAAAGTTTGGTTTTTTTTAATTTCGTTCGCCCACGTGGGACAGGACGTGGCTTCGAAACCGCCACGCCTTATGACGAATTCGAATTCATAAGAGAAGAACTGAGAGAAAAACATTTGATTAAGAAATAACTGGTGCCAATAAAGTGCCTAATCAAAGCCGGGGTTCGTTGTAAATTTGTATCTTCGGTTAAAAGTGCGTTTGGGTAACGGTTGACAATGACAGGCGAGTCGCGCTAAACAATCCGCTACGCTCCATTTATTAGCGCTCCTAAACACGCCAATATACAAACAGACACGTTAGCGGTCATTGATGACAATACTTGATAACATAAAGATAAAGCCAGTCGGCAAAAGAAACTGGGTCGATTTCGAAGCGCTGTTTCAGTCCAAAGGTGGGCCTAGCTACTGTTGGTGTATGGCTTGGCGTATGACGAAGGAAGAGTTGACGAAAAACTCTTCGACCAATAGAAAGAAGTTCATTCAACAGCGGGTACTAGATAAAATACCCATCGGACTTTTGGCGTATCTGAAAAAGGAGCCAATTGCGTGGTGTTCTATTGCACCGAGAGAAACATATCAAAGACTGGAAGGTGATGAGAGCTTTGAAAATGTTTGGTCGATCGCCTGCTTTTATATCAAGAAAGAATTTAGAGACAGGGGAGTTGTTGATCTGCTAGTTGAGAATGCAAAAAAGTACGCAAAAGAAAATGGGGCTAAATATCTGGAAGCTTATCCTGTCGACCCGGATTCTCCAAGTTATCGGTTTATGGGATTTGTGAAGACATTCGAGAAAGTTGATTTCACTTTTTTGAAGAAGGCAGGGACAAGGAGAAATGTAATGATATACAAACTATAGGCATGAAAATAGCGCTAACAAGCGGCTTTGCGCCAGGCGGGGTGACGTTCGGTGCTCGGTTGACAGTTTTGTGCCTTTTGGCATACAGATCCCGAAACCCGCCTGAACGCAAAGCCGCACCCCATTCGCAGTAATGCCGCTCGGTAAACTCGGCCACGGTCAATAGGCAAAAAATCCAGCTTTGGGTAATTTGGAATAACACAAATCAACTCAACTCATCGGCAACGGCTTTCACCCTGCAAAAGTCGGTCACTCGCGCACGGCCACCGCTTGCCCGGTCACTACACGCTTCACCGAAAAATAACAGTGCGCCATCTTTGCGCTGTCAAAATATTGCCGAACTTACCCGTTCGTTACATCCCAACTACCTCTACCTATGCAGACGTGGAAAAAGATAGCCCTGGCACTGGGCGGTGTGGCCGTGGTGGCCTTCGCGTTGTTCTACTTTTCGCGCAGCCGCGCCTCACGCCCGGTGGCCGCCCCGCTGGACCCGGCCTTCGGGCAGTACATCAGCTCCTACACGGCCGGTGTCATCAGCTCGGGTTCGTCCATCCGCGTGGTACTCTCCTCCAACGTGGTGGATTCGCTCGCCATCGGCACCGAAACCACCGTCAAGCTCTTCTCGCTGTCACCGGCCGTGGGCGGCACCACCACCTGGCTCGACCTGCGCACGGTGGAGTTTAAGCCGGAGAAACGCCTGGTGTCCGGTCAGGTCTATTCCGTGAGTTTCGCGCTTTCGCGGCTGATCAATGTGCCGGACGGGTTGGAGAACTTTCAATACAGCGTGCAAGTCATCCCCCAGAACTTTGAGGTGTCGATTGAAAATGTGAAGCCTTATGTAAAGACCGAACTGAAACGGCAAAAAATTGAAGGGCTGCTGCTGACGGCCGACTATGCCCCGGAGGCGGACGTAGAGAAAGTCATCGCGGCCACGCAGGACAGCAAATCCTTGAAAGTAAACTGGACGCACACGGGCGAGGGCAAACAACACCACTTTGTGGTGGAAGACGTGGCTCGGAAAGAGGCCGCCTCCAACGTGCAGTTGGCATTGAATGGTGCCCCGCTGGGCATCGATAAAAACGAAACACAAAACGTGGACATTCCCGCCTTGGGCGATTTCAAAGTGACAAACGTACGCGTGGAACAGGGCAGCAGCCAACATGTGGTGGTGCAGTTTTCCGATCCGCTGAACGAAACCCAAAATGTGGAAGGGTTGCTGTCAATCTCCCAGCTCTCCAGTCTGGATTTTGAGATCAAAGACAACGAAGTGCGCATCTATCCGCCCGCTAAGCAAACCGGCACGCGCACGCTCACGGTGGAAGCGGGCGTAAAAAACATTCTGAACTACAAAATGGCCAGCGGCACCACGTGGGAGGTGGTGTTTGAGCAATCCAAACCGGAGGTGCGCTTTGTGGGCAAGGGCAGCATTTTGCCGAGCACGGATGGCTTGGTGCTTCCGTTTGAAGCGGTAAACCTGAAGGCCGTGGATGTTAAGATCATCCGCATATTTGAAAACAATGTGCACCAGTTTTTGCAAGTAAACGACCTGGATGGCAGCCAGGAGTTGAGACGTGTGGGGCGGGTGGCGTTGCAGAAAAAAGTATCACTCGAAGAAGCAGGCGTTGCCGACCTGGGCAAGTGGAACCGGTTTACGTTGGATCTGGCTACGCTGATCAACCCCGAGCCGGGCGCGATTTACCAAGTGCGGTTGAACTTCAAGCGCAGTTACCTGGCCTATGTGTGCGAAGAGGGTGGTGAGGAAGTAGCGGGGCAGACACTCTTTGGAGCAGAAGACGATTTTGACTCGGAAGAGCGCGAAGAAAGTTACTGGGACAGCTATGAGGACTACTACTATGGCGAGGACTATGAGTGGGAAGAGCGCGACAACCCTTGTCACGCCTCATACTATGTGAACCGTGCCATCCGCAAAAACATAATCGCCACCGACATGGGGTTGATGGCCAAGCAGGGGGAAGACGGCACCACCACCATCATTGCCACCGATTTGAAGACAACCCTGCCACTGGCCGGGGTGCAACTGGAATTGTTCGACTACCAGCAGCAGACACTTGGTACCGCCACCACCTCCAGCGAGGGGCAGGCCGTCATCGCTTCCAAACGCAAGCCGTTTGTGCTGGTGGCGCGCAACGGGGCGCAGCGCGGCTACCTGAAACTGCAAGATGGAGGTTCGCTTTCGCTCAGCAATTTTGATGTGGGTGGCGAGCGCGTACAAAAAGGGTTGAAAGGATTGTTGTATGGCGAGCGTGGCGTATGGCGCCCGGGCGATTCGCTGTATTTGAGTTTCATCCTGGAGGACAAACTGAAGCTGTTGCCCGCCAATCATCCCGTGGTGTTTGAACTGCAAAATCCGCAAGGGCAAATCACCAGCCGCATGGTGCGGTCGTCTTCCGAGAATGGATTTTATTCGTTTGCCACCGCGACCGATCCCGAAGCACCTACCGGCAACTGGACGGCCAAGGTAAAAGTAGGCGGCACCGAGTTTACGCAGCCGCTCAAGATCGAGATGGTAAAGCCCAACCGATTGAAGATCAATTTGGACTTTGGTGTAGACAAACTGAAAGCCGGCACCGATGCCATCAGCGGTAAGCTGAACGTGAAATGGCTACATGGGGCCCCGGGCAAAAATCTGCGGGCACAGTTCGAAGTCACGCTCACCAAGGCGGCCACCAAGTTTGAGAAGTATCCGGAGTTTGCGTTTGATGATCCCACGCGCAGTTTCTCCAGTGAAACGGTGGAGATTTTTGATGGTTTTACCGATGACGAAGGAAATCAGACTGTGAATGCTGAGTTGGCCGTAAACGAGGCCGCCCCGGGTATGCTCAATGCGGTGTTCCGCGGCAAGGTGTTTGAAGAGAGCGGTAACTTCAGCATCGACCGCTTTAGCATTCCATACTATCCGTATACTTCGTTCACGGGCATCCGCTTGCCGCAAGGCGACCGTGCCCGCGGTATGCTGCTCACGGATACCACGCACCGCGTGGACGTGGTCACCCTCGATGCCGATGGGGCTCCCGTATCGCGCAAAAATATTGAAATGACGTTGTACAAAGTCAACTGGCGCTGGTGGTGGGATCAGTCCAGCGAAGGCGATGTGAACTTTATGTCGGGGAGCTATTCACAACCCATTGCCGTGGGCAAGATTCAAACCGTCAATGGCAAAGGACAGTGGACATTTAGAGTTAAATATCCTGAGTGGGGCCGTTTCTTTGTGCGGGCTTACGATCCCGAATCGGGCCACAGCACGGGCAAAACCGTGTATATCGATTGGCCCGGTTGGGCCGGTCGCGCGCGCAACGAAGCGGATGGCGCTACCATGTTGTCGTTTGCCTCTGACAAACCCGCTTACAACATTGGTGAGAAAGTAAATTTGGTGATTCCCGGCAGCGACAAAGGCCGTGCGCTCGTCAGCGTGGAAAACGGCAGCCGCGTACTCAAAACATTTTGGCTGGAAACCAAAAAGGGCGACAATCCTTTTTCGTTTGAGGTGACGAAAGACATGACGCCCAACGTGTTCATCAGCGTAACGGCCTTGCAGCCGCATGCGCAAACGGCCAACGATTTGCCCATCCGCATGTATGGTGTCATCCCGATTCAAGTGGAAGATCCGGCCACGCATTTGATGCCCGTCATTGCCATGCCCGATGTGTTGGAGCCCGGCCAAAAAGTAACGATCAAAATCTCGGAGAAAGACAAGCGCAAGATGACGTACACCGTGGCCGTGGTAGATGAAGGGCTGTTGGACTTGACCAAGTTCAAGACCCCTGATGCGTGGAATCGCTTCTATGCGCGCGAAGCCTTGGGCGTGCGCACATGGGATGTGTTTGACGAAGTGATCGGTGCCTTTGGCGGAAAACTCGAGCGGCTTTTGGCCATCGGGGGCGATGGCGAATTGGCCGGAAAGGAAGACGATGCCAAGGCGAACCGGTTCAAACCCGTGGTCAAGTTCTTTGGGCCGTTTACGCTCACGGGCAGCAGCAATGAACATACGTTTACCATGCCGCAATACATTGGCTCGGTAAAAACAATGGTCGTGGCCGGGTATGAGGGCGCCTATGGTTCGGCCGACAAAGCTACGCCCGTGCGCAAGCCGTTGATGGTGTTGGCCACACTGCCACGCGTGTTGGGGCCCGAAGAAAAAGTGAAACTGCCGATCACGCTATTCACCCAAGACAAATCCATACGCAACATAAAGGTAGATGTGAAAGTGAGCGGCCCGGTGGCACTGGCGGGCACTACATCCAAAACCATAACGATGCAAGGCAACGACCAAACCGTTGATTTTGATTTGGATGTGGCCGGCCAGACGGGTGTGGCAAAAGTTGAAGTGACGGCCAGCTCCGGCAGCTATAAATCGACCGATGTGATTGAGATACAAGTGCGCAACGCCAACACACCCGTTACGCGGGTGCAAGAGGTGCTGCTCGAAGCGGGCAAAAGCTGGTCGGGCAACATTACGCCCGTGGGCATGCCAGGCACAAACAGCGCCATTCTGGAAGTGAGCACCTTGCCGCCCATCAACCTGGGCCAGCGGCTTAAGTACCTGATGCAATACCCGCACGGATGCATCGAGCAGACTACGTCTTCGGTGTTTCCGCAATTGTATCTGGAAAACATCAAGCAATTGACAGACGAAGAAAAAACCACGGTGCAACGAAACATAAAGGCGGGCATTGAGCGGTTGAAACTTTTTGCTCAGCGCAATGGGGGCTTTGCGTATTGGCCCGGTGGCGAAAACGCGGATAGTTGGGGCACCACGTATGCTGGCCACTTTTTAGTGGAAGCCGAGGCGAGGGGCTATTTTGTGCCGAGTGATGTGCTGAAGCGATGGAAGCGCTATCAAAAAGAAAAGGCACAGGCCTGGCGTAAGAACCAGGAATATTACAGCAGTGAGTTGATCCAGGCATATCGGTTATATACGCTGGCATTGGCCAATAGTGCCGAACTGAGTGCCATGAACCGTTTGCGCGAAGCCGGTAATCTGCCGCCCACGGCCGCGTGGATGCTGGCTGCGGCCTACGTGAAGGCGGGACAGGCGGAAGCCGCCAAAACACTCATCGCCACGCTGCCCATCACAGTGAAGCCGTATCAGGAAATGGCCTACTCGTATGGTTCGGATATGCGCGACCAGGCCATCATCCTCGAAACACTGTCCATGTTGGGCGACCGTACCAAAGCGTTTGAAGTGTTGCGCGAGATAGCGCGCTCGCTGGGGCGGCAGGATTATTATGGGGGCACTCAAACGCTGGCGTGGTGCCTGAAAGCCATTGGCGTTTTCGCGGGCCAGGAGCAAAAAGGGGACTTGCGCTTCGCGTATACGTACAAAGGCAAAGACGTAAAAGCCAATACGGGGCTGCCAGTGGCACAGATTCCGTTGGCGGTGGCCGATGGAAAAACAGAAGCATTGAAGATCACCAGCGAAAACAAAGGGGTGTTGTTTGTGCGCATCATAGGCGAGGGCACGCCCGCACGCGGGCAGGAGGACGATGCCGAAAACAACCTGTCGATCAGTGTCAGCTATACGGACACGGATGGCCGTGTACTGGATGTTGGCAATTTGGAACAAGGGCAAGAATTTATCGCCACGGTAACGGTGTCAAACCCCGGTCTTCGCGGGGCGTACAAAAACATGGCCTTGACGCAGGTATTTCCTCCCGGTTGGGAGATCAATAATTTGCGGTTGGACGAAGCCCAGTCGCGCTTGGCGGGCGATGTGCCCACCTATCAAGACATACGCGATGACCGCGTGTACACCTACTTTGACATCGGCAATGCCCAGCGGAAAACATTCAGCGTATTGCTGACGGCCAGCTATGCGGGCACGTTCTATTTGCCCGCGGTGAGTTGCGAAGCGATGTATGACCCGACTGTGTACGCCCGCAAGAAAGGCATGGAGGTTAGGGTGTTGAAACCGGTAGGGCAGTAACTCTGGGAAATCATGCGTAATTTTAAGAGCAGCTACAAATCTTTAATGACGCCTAGCTATGAAAACAATCAGGGTTGAAATGTCGGATCAGGAGGCCCAAGACCTGGGACTTGAAAAAGCTACGATTTCCATAGACGAATTCGTCAAAATTATCCGCAGAAAGCTCGCGAAAGAGTCGCTGGCGGAAACCCGTATATGGGCCCATCACTACGGACTGGACAAGTTGACTATGGATGAGATTTCATCGGAGGTTCGCGAAGTGAGAAAAAATGCAAAAGGTCATTCTTGATACCAATGTTTTTGTCTCGTCCTTCCTAACCATCGGCTATCCGCAACAAATTGTAGATGCTTTTCTGCAAGACAGGTTCATACTTTGTGTTTCAGATTCGGTGATAAAGGAGTACTATGAGGTGTTCAACCGGCCTAAGTTTTCGGACTATCCGGATTTTGCGTTTCGGGCGGCTCGAACGCTCCGCCACATGGAGAGTCAAGCCGTTTTTTTTGTGACGGATAAGATACCGTCTGTGTCGCCAGATGAGGACGACAACATCTTCATTGCGTTGGCGGAGACATCACAGGCAGATTTTTTGGTCACCGGAAACATCCGCGATTTTGGTATGAGTCGGGTAGGGCAAAAATCGTCAGCCCGAAAGATTTTTTTGAGCAGCTTTTTTAATAGTGCCAGCGTGTTTCGGACCTCTGTGGATTTGTGGAATTAAATTAATTGATGAGCCGCGTAGTATGCCAAGCGTGTATTCCCGTCCTCGCCTTCTCGTCCGTTCGCGGTGGCCCTTGCTGTCGGTGCTTGTTGGCGCTCTGGCGATCGCGTATTATTTCTGCCTTCCACAGCCGTTGTTTTCAGATCCCTACAGCACCGTGTTGGAAGACAAACACCACCGGTTGTTGAGCGCGTCTATTGCGGCCGATGGGCAGTGGCGTTTTCCGATGGTGGATACCGTACCGGAAAAGTTTGAGAAAGCATTGATTTTGTTCGAAGACAAGCGATTCCATTCGCATGGGGGTGTAGACGGGCGCGCGCTGGCGCGCGCCCTGCAGCAAAACATCCGCGCGGGCAAAGTAGTGAGTGGCGGCAGCACCCTCTCCATGCAAATCATCCGCCTGGCGCGAAAAAACAAACCGCGAACGGTTTGGCACAAAGTCATTGAAATGGTGATGGCCACGCGCCTGGAGTGGCGTTACACCAAAAAAGAAATACTGCAACGCTACGCCTCACATGCCCCTTTTGGCGGCAATGTGGTAGGGCTCGAGGCCGCGTGCTGGCGTTACTTTGGCCGCGACCCCTCGCAACTGAGTTGGGCGGAGGCGGCTACGCTGGCTGTGTTGCCCAACAATCCAAGTCTGTTGCACCTGGGGCGCAATCGCAACGCCTTGCTGCAGAAACGCGATCGTTTGCTAAAACGCCTGGCCAAGGCCGGTCATTTGGATTCGCTGGCATTGGCCCTGGCGCTCGAGGAGACATTGCCCGGCCCGCCCCGGCCGCTGCCCCGGCTTGCTTCGCATTTGCTGGATCATGCCTCCGCCCATGGAGCCAAGGGCACGCGCATCGTCTCCACGGTGGAGGAAACGCTACAGCAGCGCGTGGAAGAGCGCGTTTGGCAACACCATGAGCGTTTGCGCGCCAATCAAATTTTTAATGCCGCAGCCCTGGTGCTGGAGGTGGAAACCGGCCACGTGCTAGCCTACGTGGGCAACGTGCCTTCGGGGGAGCAACATCAGCCACATGTGGACGTTGTTCATGCCCCGCGCAGCACCGGCAGCATTCTAAAACCTTTTTTGTTTGCGGCCCTGCTGGACGAAGGCAAGCTGCTGCCCGGCACGTTGCTGCCCGATGTGCCCACGGTCATTCAAGGTTTTGCGCCCCAAAATTTTTCGAAGTCCTTTGACGGAGCCGTGCCTGCCAACGAAGCACTGATTCGTTCGTTGAATATTCCGGCCGTGCTCGAACTCAAAGAGTATCGGTATGAAAAATTTCACAGCCTGCTTTCGCAGATGGGCATGACCACGCTGGTGCGGCCGCCCGACCACTATGGGCTTACGTTGATTACAGGCGGAGCGGAAGGAACCCTGTGGGACATCACCGGCATGTATGCCTCGTTGGCACGCACGCTCAACCGATATTTCACCCGGCCGGGGGCCCTGCGATACGATGCCTCGGATTTTCATGCTCCTGTTTTTCAAACGACTGACGACATCATGCCGGGCGGGCTGGAGGAGAAGTCGATTGTGCGGGCCGCTTCCATTTTTGCCACGCTGAACGAGCTCAAAGAACTGTATCGCCCCGGTGAAGAAACCGGGTGGCAGTTGTTCAGCAGCGCCAAAAAAATTGCGTGGAAGACGGGCACTAGTTTTGGCTTTCGCGATGGGTGGGCCGTAGGCGTCAATGGCGACTATGCCGTGGGCGTGTGGGTGGGCAATGCCGATGGCGAAGGGAGGCCCGGCCTGACGGGCACCGAAGCGGCCGCGCCTCTTTTGTTTGATTTGTTTTCGTTGTTGCCTGGCCAGCGGTGGTTTGACGTGCCCAGCAGTGAGATGGCACCGACAGCCGTGTGCGCACGCAGTGGCTACCGCGCCCATGCGTTGTGCGAAAAAATTGACACGGTGCTTTTGCCGCGGACGGCCGAGCGCACGGGCACGTGCCCGTTTCATCAGAAAATATTTCTCGACAACAGCGGCACCTATCGTGTGCATGCCGACTGTGAGCCGCTGGACCGGCTGCGCCCCACCCCCTGGTTTGTCTTGCCGCCCGTGCAAGAGTTTTACTATAAGAGCAAAAACATTCGCTACCGTCCGCTGCCCCGGTACCGGCCCGATTGCCGCGATCCCTCGGCCATTGCCACGATGGATGTGATCTATCCCAGGCCGAATGCATCCGTTTTTGTGCCCCGCCTGTTGGACGGCTCGGTGAGCGATGTAGTGCTCCAGGCCACCCATCGCGATAGCCAAGCCAAAATTTATTGGCATTTGGACAATGCATTTCTGGGTGTCACATCCCGCGGCCATAAACTTGCCGTGCAGCCGGGCGAAGGCCGCCACGTGTTGGTATTGATGGACGAAACAGGCCAAACCCTGCGGCAGACGTTTACCGTTATTGCGCGGTAGGATTGGTCGTTTCAAAAAGAATGTGCTCTTTTACATGACAGCCGATCACGGTTCGGTTGTGGCTTTAACCTAAATCTGTTGCTATGAAGACGCGTTTATTTTTTGCGCTTCCCCTCTTTCTATTTCCCCACTTTTCCTCGTTAGCGCAGTCCGAGCCTCCAGCTTACTCTGTAGTCATCGGGGCTTTTGCGATAAAAGAAAATGCTGGCAAACACGTAGCCGATGCGACCACCAAAGGATTGAAGGCCACACCGGCCCTAAATCCGCTGCGCAAGCTTACGTATGTGTACACACTGCGAACGGACGAGCCAAAGACAGCCTTTGCCGAGGCTGCGCGCATCCGCCAGTCCACTCCGTATGTTGATACGTGGGTGTTCTTCGGAAGATTGGGTGACGTGCAGCCCGATACTTCCGTGGGCGTGGTAACAGTAGACGTGCCTCCCGTGACTGACAACGGCAGTGGACAAACGGCCCCCACCCAACGGACGGACTCGGCATCGGTTGCGTTGCCAAAGCAAGAGGCAAAGCCTGCCCGCAAGCCCGAAGAAGGCAAAGATTTTTTGTTTAAAGTCATGTCGGGTCAAGAACCGCTCAAAGGCGTGGTGGACATTTATGACAAGGACAAAAAGAAAAAGCTCCGGACCTTGAATAGCAACGAACAAGTGCTCATCCCATCGCTCACATCCACCGGCCAGTGGATTGTGGTTTGTGAAATCATGGGTTTTAAATCACAAGAATTCGCCTTCAACTATTTTCAACCCAAAAACACGGAGGGTGTGGAGGTGACCGAGACGGGCGAGGTGCTCGTCTCCATTGATTTGAGGAAGGCCGTGCGGGGTGACATGTTGCGCACGTACCATGTACGTTTCTTTGAGGATGCCGCGATCATGCGCCCCGAATCGCAAGATGAGGTGGATGCACTCCGGCAGATGCTTCAGGACAACCCGGAGTTCCGCATTAAAATACACGGCCACACCAATGGCAACTACGGGGGCAGAATCGTGTCGAAGAAGGAAGGCGACAGCGATTTTTTTGAGCTCACCAATACGCAGGAGGGCAAGGGCTCGGCGAAAAAACTGTCCGGCATGCGGGCCGATGCCATCCGCAGCTACCTCATCGCCTCCGGTATCGATGCCAAGCGCATGGAAATTGAGGCGTGGGGCGGGAAAAAGCCTCTTGAAGACCCCTTTAGCGACAAAGCCGCGGCCAACTCGCGCGTGGAGATTGAGATCTTGTAGCCGGACTCTTTGGGTAAGTCTGGGGTTACGATTATCTTTCCCCAATGATTGACGGTTGACTCCCGGACCGTGTTACCAACCCCTGCCCGTATGCAAAAGAAAATACTGACCATCGTCTTTGTCATTGCCGCCAGTTGGGCTGCCCACGCGCAAGACGAAATCAATTATTATGTCGTAGTCGGGGCCTTTCGCAACTTGAACTATGCCATCGCCTACACGGACAAAGCCAACCAGGCCGGATTTAATGCCGAGTATGCGATGCATCCCACCCGGCAGTTAAACTATGTTTTTCTGTTGGCTACCCCGGATAAGCGCAAGGCCTATCAGTTTATGATGAAGATGCGCCTGGAGACCGCATACAAAGAAGCGTGGGTGCATGCAGGTAGCCTCGGGGCAGGTACTACGGCAGCATTGCCCCAAGAACCCGAGATTGAAAAACCTTCTGAACAGATACCTGCGGATGGGGTAGTGGTGGAGCCAGTCAAAATAGATTCCGCGGCCGTGGTGGAACCCGTGACGGTGGAGAAACCGCCCGTGGTGGAGGAGAAGAAACCCTTCTACCGCACGTTTGTCTTTCAGTTGGTTGACGCGGACGATAACAGTCCCGTGAAGGGTGATGTGTTCCTGCAGGAAGACCCCCGGGCCGAAGAGTTTGTAGCCTATGCCGCAAATGAAAACATACAGGTGGTGCCCCCGCGCAACACAGCCGGCACGTACTCGCTCATTACGCAGGCAGCGGGTTACCGGGTGGTAGCCCAAAACCTGAACTACAAGCCGCTGATGACCGATGGGGGCGATGCCGATAAGCCCGTGGTGGTGCCCATCCGGCTGGTGAAGGTCAAGAAAGGCGATTATGTCGAGTTTTCACACGTACGGTTTTTCAAAGACGCGGCCATTTTGCAGCCGGGCTCGCGCGATGAACTGATGGGCCTGGCCGATTTGATGAAGGAGAATACCCGGTACAAAATCAAAGTGCACGCCCACTGCAATGGCAAGGCCGACCGCGAGGCCACCCTGCTGGGCACCAGCACGGAGTATTTTGCGCTGACCGATCAAAACACTAAAAAGAAAGTGTCAGCCAAGGAATTGACGGCTGCCCGCGCGCAACTGATCAAAGATTTTTTTGTGAGTCAAGGCATTGACGGCTCGCGCGTAGGCACCGTGGCAGAAGGAGGACGGGTGCCACTGTATCCGGAAACGGGAAGAACCGCACAATTCAACGACCGCATTGAAATTGAGGTGGTACGAAGGTAACAGGCTATCCTTGCGGCTACGGCTGCAAATAGAATGAAATCGGTATTTCCTGGCGCGAACTGTTAAATCCGTATATCAATACTTTGCCCTTGTATTTGTTGAAGAAGTCGATCACCTCCTGGGGCTCCGTGATGCGCTTGCGGTTGATGGACACGATGGTGTAATTTTCCGGCATGTTTAGCCGTTTGAAAAGGCCCTCTTTGATTTTAAACACTTTTACGCCATAGTCAACGGCTTCCAGTGTGGCCCCGAGGGTCGCATCGCTGTAAAACTTTCGTTTAATCAAATTCGTGTCTCCGTTTTTATTCAGCAGCACTACCGTGGTGGTAGCCGGTTTTTCGTCCCGCAGATAGGCAATGGTGATTTTATCGCCAGGGGAGTGGTAACTCAGTTCCTCTTCGAAGGCGCTTTTGCTGTTGATCTCCGTGGCGTTGACGCGGGTGATAATGTCCCCCGGCTGCAAGCCTGCCTTGTACGCGGCCCCTTCACGCTCCATGTCGCCCAGCAGTACGCCTTTAAAATTTTTCACATTGGTGTTGAGGTCGTATTTCTTGGCGTTCTGGAAATCATACTCGATGATGTTGCCGCCAAAGATGGCTTTTTGTGATACGCCATATTTGATCAGGTCGTCCACCACCTTGCGGGCGATGTCGATGGGCACGGCAAACGCATAACCGGTGTACGAGCCCGTGCGCGACAAGATGGCGGTATTGATGCCTACCAGGTTGCCGTCTTTGTTTACCAATGCCCCGCCACTGTTGCCGGGGTTGATGGCCGCATCCGTTTGGATAAATGATTCGATGGGAAATTTGTCTTCCACAATGTTGATGCGCCTGCCTTTGGCGCTCACGATGCCGGCCGTCACGGTGGACGAAAGCGAGAATGGGTTTCCTACCGCCACCACCCACTCGCCCACGTTCAGGTTTTTGGAACTGCCCAGGGTGATGGCGGGCAAGTTGTCTTCTTTGATCTTCAACACGGCCAAATCGGTGGAGGGGTCGGTGCCGATCAGTTCGGCATCGTAGACTTTCTTATTATACAAGACCTGAATTTTTTCGGCCGCTTCGATGACGTGGTTGTTGGTGACGATGTAGCCGTCTGCGGTGAAGATCACACCCGAGCCGCTGCTCACGCGCTCTTGCGAACCGCTGCTGCCAAAGAGCAAATCCCAATAGGAATACGCGGCCCCGCTTTGCGAGATGCTGTTGATGTACACCACGCTGGGGATGGCTTTGGTGGAGGCTGCGCTGAAATCGATGGCCTCGGCAGGCAAAGTGGTTTGCGTGGGTCCATCGATGGAAAGGTAGGGCTGCGAGGCAAAGTCAACGCCCTCTCGGGTGTCGTTTGTTTGGATGGCACGCAGTTGTTTCTCTGCGCGATAGGCATCAAAAACAAAGGCGCCCGCGATGCCCGAACCAAAAGCGATAACGGCCAGAAAAACCACGTGTTTGATCTTCATACGGTTTACAACGGAAGGTACGACTAAAATGTTGGTCAGAAAGTTTCACCCCGATGCGCAAAAATAATTCCAGTCCGTCCGGCCGCCCATTTTGTCAGCATGGACACGTGGCGTTGGCCAAAAGCATGCTATTTTTGCACAATGGGTATCCGCTCCGCTCTGGCCAAGCCATTTGCCGCTTACATCGCCAGCCAAACAAAAGAATGGTCTGGCAAACCGGGCCTGTATCAGCAACGCACGTTTGAAAAAATCCTGTCGGCCGCCAAAAACACCGCCTTTGGGCGCGACCACGGTTTTGCCGACATCCGCAGCCATGCCGACTACATCCGGCAGGTGCCCGTGCGCGACTACGAAGACTTGAAACCTTACATCGAGCGGGTGGTGCGGGGCGAAAGCGATGTGCTGTGGCCCGGAAAGCCCGCGTACTTTGCTAAAACGTCAGGCACTACCTCCGGCACAAAGTATATCCCCATTTCGAACGAATCCATACCCAACCACATCAATAGCGCGCGCAATGCATTGCTCAGCTATGTGCACGAAACCGGCAACGCAACCTTTTTGGATGGCGGACTGATTTTTCTGTCGGGCAGCCCGGAGTTGGAAGAAAAAGTAGGTATCAAAACGGGACGTCTGTCGGGCATTGTGAATCATCACGTGCCCGGGTATTTGCGCACCAACCAAAAGCCCAGCTACGCCACAAATATCATCGAAGATTGGGAAGAAAAACTGGAGCGTATCATTGACGAGACGCTGCACGCCAACATGACGCTGATTTCTGGCATACCGCCTTGGGCGCAAATGTATTTCGACCGCTTGGTGGCACGCACGGGCAAAAAAGTGAAAGACGTGTTCCCCAACTTTTCAATGTTCGTGTACGGGGGTGTAAACTTTGAGCCCTATCGCGCCAAGTTGTTTGACACCATTGGCAAAAAGATAGATTCCATTGAGACATATCCCGCGTCCGAGGGCTTTATCGCCTATCAGGATTCGCAACACGCTGAAGGCTTGCTGCTGCTGGCCAACAGCGGCATCTTTTTTGAGTTTGTGCCTACCGAAGAGTTTTTTAACGAGAATCCAAGGCGGTTGTCGATCGAGGACGTGGAGTTGGGTAAAAATTATGCTGTCATCATCAACAGCAATGCCGGCTTGTGGGGGTATTCCATTGGCGACACGGTCAAATTTGTCTCGAAAAATCCGCATCGGTTGTTGGTGACGGGGCGCATCAAACATTTTATTTCTGCCTTTGGCGAACACGTGATTGGCGAAGAGGTAGAGAAGGCCATGAAGTTTGCCTGCGCCAAATTTCCGGAGGTGGCGTTGGTGGAGTTTACCGTGGCCCCCAACGTGGCCCCGGCCGAAGGCATGCCCCATCATGAATGGCTGATCGAATTTTCCCAACCGCCAAATGACCCTGAGGCGTTTCGATTGGAACTGGATCGACAATTGCGCGGGCTGAACGTGTACTACGATGATCTGATTTCCGGGAACATTTTGACCACGCTAAAAGTCACTTCGCTGGCGCGAAACGCCTTTATCGACTACATGAAATCGCTCGGTAAGTTGGGCGGACAAAACAAGGTGCCGCGGCTGAGCAACGACCGGAAGATTGCGGAGGAATTGAGTAAATTTCGAGCATGATCACTGAGCGCCAGAAGCAAATCGTAATTTCGCAGCTGTCGGAGTTAAAGCCCTTGCGCGTGGGCGTGTTTGGCTCGTATGCCCGCGGAGAGGAGAAACCCACCAGCGACCTGGATATTTTGGTCCATTTAGACTATTCCCTTCGACCTTCCTTGTTCGATTTGGCGAGGATACAAGAGAATCTGTCCGGTGCCTTGGGAATTCCGGTGGATTTGGTGACAGACCGTGCGCTATCCCCTCACATGAAACCGTATGTCCAGCGCGACATTTCGTATATTTTCGGATGAGGGACAAGGTGTATTTCCAACACATTCTTGATTCTATCGGAAGAATAGAACAATACATTGACAGCTTGAGCAAAGATGAGTTTATGCGGCACTTTATGGTTCAAGATGCCGTACTTCGAAACCTGGAAATCATAGGCGAAGCATCTTCCAAAATATCTCAGCCCATCAAAGACAAGTACGCAACCGTGCCATGGCGCGATATTAAAGCCATGCGCAATTACGTGGCCCATGAATATTTTGCCGTGGATATGGAAGCGGTTTGGAACACGGTGGTCATCCATTTGCCCATCTTGAAAAAAAACGTGCTGTCCATCCTTAATGACGTTGAACCTTGAAAAAACGAATTGCCATCCTCGGGTCTACCGGCTCTATCGGCACACAGGCCCTGCAAGTTATCCAGGCGCACCCCGACCACTTTGAGGTAGAACTCTTAACGGCTCAAAACAATGCCGCGTTGCTCATTGAACAAGCCATTGCCTTCCAGCCCAATGCCGTGGTCATCGCCAACGAAGACAAGTATGCCGAAGTAGCACAGGCCTTGGCCCCGCACCCCGTCAAGGTCTTTGCGGGCGAAGCCGCATTGGCGTCCACGGTGCAAATGGAATCCATCGATTTGGTATTGACCGCGCTGGTCGGCTACTCAGGCCTACGCCCCACCATCCGCGCCATCGAGGCAGGAAAAACCATCGCGCTGGCCAACAAAGAAACGCTGGTGGTGGCAGGCGAATTGATCACTCAATTGGCAAAAGACAAAGGCGTTAACATCTATCCGGTGGACTCCGAGCATTCGGCCATCTTCCAATGCTTGGTGGGAGAATTCCACAACCCGATCGAAAAAATCATCCTTACGGCCTCAGGCGGGCCATTCCGGGGCAAAAAGCGGGACGAACTGCTGTATGTCACCAAGGCGCAGGCACTCAAGCATCCCAACTGGACGATGGGGGCCAAAGTCACCATCGATTCCGCTTCGCTGATGAACAAAGGGCTGGAAGTAATCGAAGCGAAATGGTTGTTTGGCCTCCGGCCCGACCAAGTAGAAGTCGTTGTTCATCCGCAATCCATTGTGCACTCGCTGGTCCAATTTCAAGACAGTTCCATCAAAGCGCAACTGGGCCTGCCCGACATGCGGCTGCCCATCCAGTTTGCCATGACGTATCCGCAGCGTTTAGCGGCTGATTTCCCCCGTTTTGACTTTGCACTGTACCCATCCCTTACGTTCGATAAACCCGATACCGAAACTTTTCGTAATCTTGCGCTCGCTTTTGAGGCGCTGCACCGGGGCGGTAATATGCCATGTGTGCTCAACGCGGCCAACGAAATAGCCGTGGATGCGTTTTTAAGAGACAAAGTGGGTTTTCTCGCAATGTCGGATGTGGTGGAACAATGTTTGGCGAAAATGGATTATATAGCCAGCCCCCGGTACGATGATTATGTGGAGACGGACCGCGAAACACGAAAAAAAGCACTTGAATTGATTCGCTGATGGAAGGATTGATCATGACGGGCCAACTGTTGTTGAGCCTCTCGATTTTAATTGCGGTACACGAATGGGGCCATTTTATCGCGGCCCGTATGTTCAACATACGCGTAGAAAAATTCTACCTGTTTTTTGATTTCCTTTTCCCCATGGCCAACGTGGCCAACTTTGCCTTGTTTAAGTATAAGAAAGGCGAGACGGAGTACGGCATCGGGTGGTTTCCGCTGGGCGGCTATGTAAAAATAGCCGGCATGGTGGATGAAAGCATGGATAAGGACCAGATGAAGGAACCGCCCAAACCCGATGAGTTTCGGTCCAAGCCTGCGTGGCAGCGGTTGATCGTCATGTTGGGTGGTATCATTGTGAACATCGTGGTGGGCATGTTGGTGTTTATCTGCGTCATGTACTTCATTGGCGATTATTACCTGCCTATTAAACTCGTGAATGACAATGGCGGCATTGAGGCGCTGGCCATTGCACAGAAGATTGGCCTGCAAACAGGCGATAAAATAGTCAAAGTAAATGGTCAGGACTTTGAGTATTTTGAATCGCTGACCAAACCCGATGTGTTGATTTCAGGCGGTTCGTACTACACCGTAGAACGCGGGGAGAAGATCATTGACATTCCCTTGCCCGAGGATTTTATCGAAAACTTTGACCGCAGAAAGGCGGCCGAGTCGTTTATGCGCTATCGTGTTTCCACGGTGGTAGAGGAAGTTAACCCCGAAGTGGTGATCAAAGACAGCGAAGGTAAAGAGATCAAGACGGCTTCTGTGGCTTCATCGATCGGGTTAACAAAGGGAGACAAGATAATCAACGTAAATGATACACCCGTAGCCTATCGCGATGAGCTGAGTGCCGTGTTGGCGCAGGCTCCAGACTCCGTTCGGGTGGCCGTTGCCCGTGGCACCGATACTGTCATGCTGAAAGGGCTGTTCAAAGGCCATTCTATCCTGGGATTTATGCCCCAGGCAATCAAACGCGAGGATTTTGTACACATCGAATATTCCTTGGGTGAATCAATCATCAAAGGGCCCGGCCGCGGCATAGAAGTGTTGGTACTTCAGGCCAAATCCATTTGGAAACTGGTAACCGGTAAGATTTCCGTTCGTACCATCTCCAGCCCCATTGGCATTGCGCAAGCGTATGGTGGCACCTGGGATTGGGAGCGCTTTTGGCGGATGACGGGATTGATATCACTTGCACTTGCCTTTATGAACCTGCTACCCATTCCCGGGCTTGACGGGGGCTATGTGGTGTTCTTGCTCTATGAAATGATCACCGGCCGCGAGCCCTCGGAGAAAGTATTTGAGAACTCCATTAAGGTCGGTATGGCCTTGTTGTTGTTGCTCATGGTCTTCGCGTTTTCCAATGACATTGTGAAGTTGTTTTCGAATTGATTTTGGAATCCCATCGCCCGTGAAATCAAGTCCCCTCCCACAAGGGGATTTTTGTTTTTGAAGCGAATGCTTGAAGCTGACTTCAACCGATTTAGAATCCAAAAAAAGCTAACTTACCTCGCATAAATGCTCCCTTATGCAGGTCGGTGATTTCCTTCGCACATACGCTTCGCACCCGCACTATCACGCACCCATAGGCCCAGCGCTACACGCTAAGTCGTGGCAAACGGAGGCGCCCTTGCGCATGTTTTTGAACAACCTGGATGCACACGTGGCCGAAAACCCCACAAACCTGGTGGTGTATGGCGGCACCGGCCAGGCAGCGCGCAGCGTAGAGGCCGCCCAAAAAATCATCGAATGCTTGCTTCGCCTAGAGGAAGATGAGAGTCTGTTGATACAGTCCGGGAAACCCGTGGGCATTATCCCTACCCATCCGGAGGCGCCCCGCGTATTGATTGCCAACAGCAACCTGGTGCCGCACTGGGCCAACTGGGAGCACTTCAAGGAATTGCAGGAACGCGGGCTGATGATGTATGGCCAAATGACGGCCGGCAGTTGGATCTACATCGGCACACAAGGCATTTTGCAAGGCACCTACGAAACGTTTGTGGCGTGTGGCCAGAAACACTTCGCGGGCGATTTGAAAGGCAAGCTGATCGTAAGCGGTGGATTGGGTGGCATGGGTGGGGCTCAGCCCTTGGCCGCCACGCTGGCGGGCGCCACGTTTTTAGGTGTGGATGTGGACCCGGCACGTATTCAAAAACGTATGGATACGCGCTACATTGACAAGATGACACATTCGTACGAAGAGGCCATCCGCTGGGCATTGGAAGCCAGGCAACGCGGGGAGGCCATATCGATCGGTTTGGTGGCCGATGTGGGAGATACGCTGGAACATTTGCTTCGGGACAACGTCATTCCCGAAATTTTGACCGATCAAACGTCCGCTCACGATCCGGTCAATGGATATGTGCCGCATGGCCTCTCGCTACCGCAAGCAGCTGAACTGCGCGAAAAAGATCCCGCAGCCTACAAAGAACGCTCGCTCAAAAGCATGGCCCGCCATGTGCGGCTGATGTTGGAGATGCAAAGACGCGGCAGCATAACGTTTGACTACGGCAATAACTTGCGTGAGTTTGCTAAACAAGGTGGCGAGAAGAACGCATTTGATTTCCCGGGTTTTGTGCCGGCCTATGTGCGCCCGCTTTTTTGCGAGGGCAAAGGCCCATTCCGGTGGGTGGCCCTTTCGGGCGACCCGCACGACATTTACATGACCGAGGAGGCATTGATCGAGGCCTTCCCGAAAAACAAACACATGATACAATGGTTGCGCGCGGCCCGCGAGCGTGTCGCCTTTCAGGGATTGCCAAGCCGCATTTGCTGGCTGGGCATGGGCGAGCGCCAAAAAGCAGGACTGATCTTCAACGATCTCGCGCGCCTTGGGCGCGTGAAGGCACCCATTGTCATCGGGCGCGATCATCTGGATTGTGGCTCCGTGGCTTCGCCCAACCGCGAAACGGAAGCCATGTTGGATGGCAGCGATGCCGTGAGCGACTGGCCGCTGCTGAACCTGCTGGGCAACACCAGCGGGGGTGCCACGTGGGTCTCCTTTCACCATGGCGGTGGCGTGGGGATGGGCTATTCGCAACACGCGGGCATGGTGGTAGTGGCCGATGGCACGGAGCGTGCCGAGCGTTGTTTGAAGCGGGTGCTGCACACCGACCCGGCCATGGGTGTCATCCGTCACCGCGATGCCGGGTATGACATCGCCATCGCAAAAAGCAAAGAGTTTAGTTTGGATATCTGATGGCGGCACAGCTCATCGGCCCTTTTTCACAAGTCGTCACTTTGCGTCATTTGCCGCTGCGCGGTGCGCTGCGCGATGATCAATTGGAGGTAGTGACCCATGGCGCGCTGTTGTTGGAGGACAATAAGATCGTAGCCGTTGATGCATTTGAAACGCTATGGCCCGAGGCGAAGAAACAGAAGGCAACCGTGTACGAAATCGCGGGGGCCTCGGTGGCCCTTCCGGGGATGATAGACGCACACACACACAGTTGTTTTGCGGGTACGCGCGCCAGCGACTATGCCCTTCGCAATGCGGGCGCGTCCTATCAAGAAATTGCCCGCGCGGGTGGAGGCATTTGGGACACGGTGCAAAAGACACGTCAACAAACCCAGCACGAACTGGCTCTGACCACCGCGGCACGTGCCACTCGGTTGTTGCGTGAAGGCGTGACGACACTTGAAATAAAAAGCGGCTACGGTCTTTCGGTGGAAGATGAGTTGAAAATGCTGCGCGCCATCCGGGATGCACAACGGGCCACGGCATCGGATTGCGTGCCCACATGTTTGGCCGCGCACGCCAAGCCGCATGACTTTGAAGGAGACCATGAACACTATTTGCAATGGATGGGCGAAGTGTTGTTGCCGATGGTGAAGAGTGAGTCGTTGGCCACACGCGTAGACGCCTTTGTAGATGAGGTCGCCTTCCTACCGGCTATCGCCAAAAATTTCTTGGCCCGCGCCAAAGCGATGGGCTTCGACATCACCCTCCATGCCGATCAGTTTTCCACAGGTGGCAGTGCGTTGGCCATTGAATTGGGGGCAGTAAGTGCCGATCATTTGGAAGCAAGCAGCGATGGTGAAATAGATGCATTGGCGAAAAGCGATGTGGTCGCGGTAGCCTTGCCGGGCGCGTCATTGGGGCTAGGCTGTGCGTTTGCGCCCGCCCGGAAGCTGCTGGACGCAGGCGCAGTAGTGGCCATCGCCAGCGATTGGAATCCCGGCTCGGCTCCCATGGGCGACCTGCTTATGCAGTCCAGTATCTTGGGTGCGTTTCAAAAACTGTCCAATGCCGAGGTATGGAGCGCCATCACCTTTCGGGCGGCTCATGCCCTGCGCTTGCACGACCGCGGGATGTTGGCAGTAGGTGCTAATGCCGATTTCATTTCATTTCCCGTGGCCGACTATCGTGAGATTACTTACTGGCAAGGAAAACTAAAACCTTCTATCGTGTGGAAAAATGGAAAACGCGTTGACTGAGCTGGGGCAAGACCGATACACATGCGGACTTCTTTCACCGTGGTGTGGCCGCACAGATGCGGAAGCCAACGGAGAGGCGTGGTACTGGCATCAGGTGGTACGGCCCTTGGATTTGATGCGCGAGCAGCCAATGGAGAAAAGCATCGTGTTGGTAGGCTGTTGCACGGACGAGGGAGTCAAACGAAATCAGGGGAGGGCCGGGGCGGCCGCAGCACCAGATGCCATTCGCGCATTTCTCGCACCGCTGCCACATCATTCTGATTCCCGACAAATCATGTGGGATGCAGGCAATATTTTGCAACCCGACAACCACTTGGAAAAAACCCATGATGTGATCGATAGGGTGGTCAGGCAGCTCATCCGGAAAAAGTGTTTCCCGGTTTTGCTGGGAGGTGGACATGACATCGCCTATCCGCACTTTTGCGGCATCCAAAAAGCCCTTGGTCAAGAAACCAACATCGGCATTGTGAATTTCGATGCCCACTTGGATTTGCGTGAAGATCAGAGCCGCCATTCGGGCACTCCTTTTTATCAGATCGCCAAAGAAAATAAGGGCCGCTTTCATTACCTCTGCCTTGGTATTCAAACCTTTAGCAATACCCCGTTTCACATGCAACGGGCCAACGAATTGGGGGTTGAAACGGTGGGCAGCGAACACTTTGTGATGCCCTACTGGGAACACATCCAGCGGAAGCTGACTGATTTTATCAATCGGGTGGATGTCGTGTACGTCACTGTGGATATGGACGGATTTGCCGCCAGTTACGCACCCGGTGTTAGCGCACCGTCACCGTTGGGCTTTTCGCCCGATGTGGTGCTTGCTTCGCTGCAGCTCATCGCCCGGTCGGGCAAGCTGGTGAGCTTGGATGTGGTGGAGTGCAATCCGCTGTTTGATGTAGATGGCCACACGGCCCGGTTGGCGGCTCGGTTGATTGCGCATACGGTTGCTTTAAAACGTTGAATAAGATGATACAAGACAGCGCTGAATCGGCCGCCCACTGGCAAAAGGAAATTTACCTCAATGGATTTGCCGGTCAGCGGCTGCGCGTATCGGTTGATCCCACAGCACTCGAACAGCAAGCCAAAGCCGCGATGTCGCCCGAAGCCTTTGCTTACATTGCGGGCGGTGCAGGGGTGGAAAGTACCGTTCAAAACAACCGGTCGGCCTTTGAAAAGTACAAAATCGTGCCGCGCATGTTGCGCGATGTGAGCGTGCGTACCACCTCGGTGGAACTCTTTGGGCACACCTATGCCTCGCCTTTGTTTTTGGCACCCGTGGGCGTGTTGGAGATGGTCAATGCCCAAGCCGATGTGGCCGTAGCACAAGCCGCGCACGCCTTGCGCGTTCCATACATCTTCTCCAACCAGGCCAGCAAACCCATGGAAGACGCTGCCCGCGCCATGGGTGATACGCCCTTTTGGTTTCAGTTGTACTGGAGCAAGTCGCGCGAGCTGGTGGCCAGTTTTGTGCAGCGGGCCGAGCGCTGTGGGGCCAAGGCCATCGCGGTCACGCTGGATACCACCATGCTCGGTTGGCGTACGCGCGACCTGGATATTGCCTACCTTCCTTTTTTGGAAGGAAAGGGAATTGCACAATACACATCCGACCCCGTGTTTCAGAAATTAATGGATGTACCCTCGCCCCCGGCCAGCAAGCGGGCGGTCACGTGGCACTCGCTGGCGGGATTGGTGAAAATGACGCGCAACTATCCGGGCAATAACTTTCTGGCAAAACTCTTTTCGGGCCGGCCGCTCACGGCAGTCCAAAAGTTTGTGTCATTGTATTCCAACCCCGCGCTCACGTGGGATGATCTCGCGTTTTTGAGGCAGCACACCCAACTGCCCGTTTTGTTAAAGGGCATACTTCACCCCGATGATGCACGAAAGGCGCTGGACTACGGGGTGGACGGCATCGTCATATCAAACCACGGGGGCCGACAAGTAGATGGGGCCGTAGGAACGTTGGAGATGTTGCCCGCCATCCGAAATGCCATTGGTGGGCGCCTGCCCATTTTACTGGACGGGGGCATACGTGGCGGTGCCGATGTGTTTAAAGCGCTGGCGTTGGGTGCCACGGCTGTCTGCATCGGGCGGCCCTATGTATACGGACTTGCGATAGGCGGAACACAGGGTGTGCAAGAGGTAATACGAAACCTTTTGGCGGATTTTGAATTGACGATGGGGTTGGCGGGGTGCGCAAGCATTGTTGAAATAGATGAGAATTTTTTAACTTGACGCTTATGCAAAAAAACGCAGCGGCATGGATTGGGCTGATCAATCAGCTTTTTGAGATCGAACAGCGTGTGAGGCCCAAGAAAGAAGTCATAGATGCCACTCGCCAATTTGATCGGATACGAATCCATCTGGAAGAGCTAGGCTTCAAGTATCATAGCCCCGTTAACGAGCACTATCAAGAAACGAGGACCGATTGCGAGGCCTCCGTTGTTGGAGACTATGTGGATGGTAAAATGATTATTTCAAGGGTGATCAAGCCGATTATTTATCGGGTAGAGGAAAATAAAACGGTCTTACTTCAGCGCGCAATCGTTGTGGTCGAATCTTGTAAAGACGAATGAATACAATCAATTTCGGTATTGACTTAGGGACAACCAATTCCCTAATAGCATGTTTTTCAAACGGAAAAGTTGAAGTTTTCAAACACCCCGTAGGATTGAAAGACACCCTTCCTTCTGTGGTCGCATTTCGAGCTAATCGCGTGTTAGTGGGCGACAAGGCAAGAGAACTATTGGAGAAAGATGGGCAAAATGTTTTTGCGGGATTTAAACGAAAAATGGGTACTTCGGAATCTTTTTTTGTTCCTGTTTTACAAAAGTCGATCAGCCCGATCGAGTTATCAAAAATGGTATTACAGGAGTTACGAACGTTTATTTACGATGGCTCACAGCCTGAATCAGTTGTTATAACTATCCCGGCCTCATTCGACACCATTCAATCAAATGCTACAAAAAAGGCCGGGCATGAAGCTGGTTTTAAGGAAGTGGTTTTATTACAAGAGCCGATCGCAGCCTGTTTGGCTTTTGCCAATAAACATGAGCTCTCGTTGGAAAACGGTAATTGGTTGGTATATGACTTGGGAGGAGGTACGTTTGATGTGGCTATCATTCGCATTGAAAATAATGAGCTCAAGGTAGTAGATCACAAAGGTGATAACTACCTCGGTGGTTTAGATTTTGACAACCTTTTGGTTGAGCGTGTATTACTGCCCCAAATTGTGGACACTCATAATGACTTCCATCGATTTACGGACAATTCATTCCGTCAGAGTCTTGAATGCCAGCGGGTTTTTCAATTGCTGCTGTTTAAAGCAGAAGAGGCAAAAAAAGAGCTTTCAAGCAGCAACCAGACCGAAATTGATGTCGCCCTACCACTGTTGAATGGCGAAGAGAAGGATATCCTGCTGGCTATCTCCCGAGACCAGTTTAATGCCAGTATCAGGGCAAAGGTAGAGTACAGCATTTCGCTGGTAAGGGAGTTGTTGGAATCCAATCAGTTATCACCAGCTGACATTAAGCAAGTCGTTTTAGTAGGTGGTAGTACATATATTCCGTTTGTTAGGGAGTCCATTGAACGGCTGCTTGGAATTTCGGTGAATACAACCGTTGATCCCACAACAGCGGTGGTAGTGGGTGCCGGCTACTACGCTGGGACTAAACGTACCATGCTTACGGCACCCAGTACCTCGTCAAAACCTGAAATCACCTTGAGCCCCTTGTTGCCAGCGGTTAGTCTTTCGTATTTAAAAACGTCAACCGAGGAGGAAGAACTGATTATGGCATCGTTGGATAGACCTTTCGATGGATTTTATCGCATTACGCGGGAAGACGGGGGTTTTGACACGGGGTTTCTGCCTGCCACACAGAAGCTAAGACAATATGTGCCGTTATTAAGCGGCCGACTCAATCGGTTTACGCTCAAACTATATGATGTCAATCAAAATCCAGTTCCTGTTAGCACACCCGCTGTAGAAATCACGCAAGGTAAGTTTAGTGTGCAGGGGCAGCCACTGCCCAACGATATTTGTCTGGAGGTGGATGATGTTGAACAAAAGCGAACAAAGCTGGAAGTTATTTTCTCAAAAAATAGTATTTTACCTTTGGAGAAGACCGTTTATCGCGAACTGTCCAAGACCATTCGAAAAGATGGAACCGATAGACTTATCGTGAATATTCTGGAGGGTGATAAATTCGCACTTCCATCAACCAATCAGGTAATTGGATTGATTGAAATTGGTCCAGAACGACTCACGCAGGACTTGATTAAAGGGTCAGATTTGGAGATAAAAATACAGATTTCGGAGAGTCGTGAGATCAGCGTTTCGGTCTTTGTAAGTATCTCGGAGCAGGAGTTTAAGGAGGTGTTCAACCCGTCTGAACGGTATGTTAGCTTGCAAAAACTACACGAAGAGATTGATACATTAATCCTTCAAATGAAGCACGATGTCAAAGATTATGAGCGGACCGAGGATTTCGAAATTGCGGCAAAGATAAATCAGTACTTGGAAGAGGCCATTGCGGTGAAGCAGGAATTAGACAAGAGTGTTGGTGCTGTGAATGCCGATGAAAAGTATCATCTCCAAGAGCGAAAGAGGCGGGTAGCTCAAAAGTTTGATCAGTTAGACCGATTCAAGAAGTTATCGTTGTTGCGCCATGAGTATTTTGAGGTAAAGCAAAATATCGACCAATTTTTTCATGATGAGACTATCAGAAAAAAATTCGAATCCGAGTACCTTACGATAAGTAAAAATGAGAACACGTTTTTGAAGGTAGAAAGTACCCTGTTAATCGAAGGGAAGGTTAGGGAGCTCCGGTTACTTCGTAATAAATTAATTTTTAGTTCAAAAGATCATTTGATTTCATTGTACTTCAACTTAGCTCAGATCAATCAGCAAGCCTATACCGACAAGCGGATGGCGGCTGTATTCATTGAACAAGGGGAAAAGGCCTTAGAACGTCAAAACTATGATGAATTGAAAGTGGTAAACATCGCGCTGTTGAACCTGCTTCCGGATGATGATGCTAGAAAAGTGAAGGAAAATTTTATGGGTACGGGTATTGGATAGGTCATTGCATCTGTTTCAAAACTCCGTTGGACACACTAGCACGAAACACCTCAGGCCCGGGACTGTCGAAGGTGAATTCAACATCCGAGTTGGTGGCACTTTTGAACGACCACTGAATATTTGCATACAGAAGCGAAGTGGAGTCAACGCGATGGTACGCGCCTGTTAATGGAATTTTTGTTTCGCGCCTGTCATGAGGAGAACTGCTATAGATGAATGGCTGAGATTTCCAGATATTTCCAGGATAAAAAACTAATTTGCAGATACGTGTAATCGTTACTGAGCGCGATTCGCGTTTGGGTACCTGCATGCTGTACAAGTTGCTCTGCACCGATATTAAAATCGTAGCGTCATAGTTCGAATTGTTTTGAAAGGTGGCCCATGCCATTGGCAATCGGTTCATGGTCGCGAATCGAGCTATATCGGTAGCTGGCTTAAACAAGGGGGAGTAGGGGTTGGACAAATAGCCCTCAGTTGTGCTTCGCGTTGGGAAATTGATAGAATCAAGATTCATTTTTGTAAGGCTGTCAAGATAGTATTGAAAATGACTTAGTTGCAGCGAATGAGCCCTGCCGCCTGTTGCCGCATCCAGGGCCTCTTCCAGGTTTCGATAGGTGATTTTTTTTTGGGCCACCGGTGTGGATTTTGAGCAGCTTCGAAGGGCGGGAGTGAGAAGTAAAGAGAGTATAACGACAATAATGATATTTACGTAGCTGAATGATTTTTTTTCGGTGGTAGTGACTTGGCTTGCCTCATTTCCGAAAACACGTAGGTTCTGTCCTATCGTTTGTTTGATGTGCTCCTCACAATTGAGTCCAGCGAGACATTGATGGATGCCATGACAAAAATCGATATATTTTCTTGTTTGGATCTTGACGCAGAGGTTTACCAAGACGATTGCTAACTCATCACGAATACTCTTAAAATAGTCGGGTATAGCGTTTAAGAATTGGATGAAACGGTAGTCAACAAAGCGAAAGTTCTCCGGATCAAATTTTTGGGGGTGATTGCTCACATCGCGAAGCTCTGCACACAGCTGCTCAAGAGCGGCACGTAGTTTTTGGAAGACTTGATCGGTGGCCGTTTTGGGCATTAGTTCGGCTGCTGTAAGCAGGTACTTGCCAGTGATAAAGTCTTTCTTGATGAAGGATTGGTGCAGGCCTTTACTGAGTAGGGGTATCAACCGTGGTGCTAGGAATTGTTGAAACTCAGCAAAATATTGGTGATACCTGTAGGTGGGGTCGAAAACAGGTTCTATGGGTGTGATATCGCCATTTAAAAGTCTTCTCAAACCTTCGTTGTTCTCGAGCCATTGGAAAAACACAAAGTGATTAGCGGGTAGGGCAGTGTTTAATAGTTCCAGAATGTCGTTTCGGGTATATCGCTCGTTTTCAATTAGAAGGTATCCCGCGTTTTCGAGATCAAGTTCGATAAGCAGACGTTTTTGAGCCTTTAATAGATCGGCTGGCTGAATAGTCTTGGAGTCAGTCTGCGTATGACGGAGTAGTGCTAACGGTGATTTAAAGTTCATAAGCAGGTAGATTCTGACGGTAGTGCCCTCATTTTTCGTTCCTCTGCGGGCTGTTTTGGCTTGTTATCTTACGCAAGTGGCCACCAGAAGGGCGATGATCAATAACATAAATACCGTCAAATAGCTTGCGCCCATTTTGGAATCCTCTGGGGTATTGGTTTGCGGGGGGATTGCGTTGAAGGGTTTGATCATGAATTGTAAATTTTCGCTGCATTTCACTCCGGAAAGACTTTGAATGCTTTTTCTGACAAAATCAGATTGGTACTTTTTTACACCCTGACATAGGTTGATAAGGCTGTAAATAAGATCATCCCGCTCAGCATTCAGTTGGTCTGGCAGATTGTTCAAGTAGTTTACGAATCGATAATCAATAAAAGTTAAGTGATACCGTTGAAAATGCATGGGGTGTTCCGTCATGGCGTTCACCTCAGCCGTAAGAGCTCCCATCTGTCTTCTCAATGTAAAATAAAGCAAGGTACACACTGAGTCGGTCATTAATTTTTGGATTGCCAAAATGCTGCTACACTGATCGAAGTCTCTTTTGGCAAATGCGTAAGAGATAAACGTGGGGAGTGTCTGCGAGAGTGTTCCGCTAATATATTCCTTAAATGAGTCAAAGAAGGGATGCGTAAGGATAGAGTTGGAGAGTGTGATTTTAGCGCTGTTGGGGTGGCCTTGAAGAACACGGGTCAAGCCTTCAGTCTCAAATATCCAAAGATGAAATTGAAGATGGTTGGCTTGGCGAAGGTCATCAAACGCGGCCAAAACGTCATTTTTGGAGTATCTATGGCCATCAATTGTTAATATGCTGCTGTTTTCCAGTTCTAGCTCCACAAGAAGCTGCTTTTTTGACTTCGTCAACGCGCGGTCTTTATCTTCCGTTCTGAAATCGAAGCCCGTGTAGGCTAACAGCGGTATCGCAGATACAAATGCCATTTTCAATTCAATTTATATAATTTTACGTCATCATGAACATACCATTCAAGTCGTTTTTTTGTCGAGTGGCCGCGTGGCTGCTGGTTTTGACAGGCTGCACCACTGCCCAACTCAACCAGGCTATTTCCGATGCCAACAAGATGCTGGGCAGCGAGCAGCCACTGACCACCGCGGAGGTGGGTGACGGCCTCAAAGAGGCCTTGATCAAAGGCATATCCAACGGATCGGACCTCGTGTCGCAAGTGGATGGATATTTCAAGAATCCCGAAATCAAAATTCCGTTCCCGCCCGAAGTAAAAAAGGTGGAGGACCGGCTTCGGCAGGTAGGCTTTGGCGAGGAGGTAGACCGCTTTGTGATGACCCTGAACCGGGGGGCGGAGGATGCCGCCAAGGAAGCAAAACCCATCTTTATCAGCGCCATCCGGCAGATGACCATCGAAGATGCCTGGGGTATATTGAAAGGACAGCCCAACGCAGCTACTGAATATCTGAAGCGTACCACCTCGGCCCAACTGCGCGAAAAATTTATGCCGGTTGTCCAAAACTCATTGACCAAAGTGAACGCTACTAAATATTATGGCGACATCGTAAAGCGCTACAACCAAATTCCGCTGGTTGAAAAAGTAAATCCTGATTTGGCCGGATACGCTACCGACAAAGCCATTGACGGACTGTTTGTGATGATCGCCCGCGAAGAGAAAGCCATACGTGAAAATCCGTTGGAGCGGACAACTGATTTGCTCAAGCGCGTGTTTGGATACAAGTCCTGATCCGACACCCCGAGGGTTCATCAAACAAAACAACAAACAACAAACCATGGTTGAAAAACATCGATCCACGCTCACACAGGCCATCCAAGCTTTGCATGCCCGTACCTTCTATGCCGCTTTTCCCGAGCATCCCGCCCCGGCTATTTATGGTGATACGGCCGATGCGGAGGGACAAGCCAAATTCAAAAATTGGCTTGGCAAAAAATTTGATGAGATCAGACAGCCCGATCCGCATCAATGGGCCGGACAAGAGGAGTCGCCCTATCTGCAAGAGCCGCTGAATGTATCGTACCCCTCGTTTTCGGTCGATACATTGATCCAGCGCAGCGAGGCCGCCTTTCATCAGTGGCGTAAAGTAAGCGTGGATGACCGGGCCGAAATTTTGCTGGAGTCGTTGGCGGGGATCAAAAAACGTTTTTTTGAGATTGCCTATGCCACGATGCACACCACCGGCCAAGGATACATGATGGCCTTTCAGGCGTCTGGGCCCCACGCGGCCGACCGGGCCCTGGAGGCCATCGCGGCAGGCTATGAGGAGCTAAACCGCTTTCCTGCCCAAGCGCTGTGGGACAAACCCATGGGCAAGTTTAACATCCAACTGAATAAAGAATGGCATGCCGTGCCCAAGGGAATATCCGTGGTGATCGGTTGCTCTACGTTTCCCACGTGGAATTCCGTCACAGGCATTTACGGAAGTTTGATCACGGGCAACAGTGTGATTGTGAAGCCGCATCCCGGGGCTATTTTGCCCATCGCTATTTTTGTGGCAGAGATCCAGCGTGTGTTGGCTGAAAAAAAACTCGACCCTGCCATCTGCCAGTTGGCGGTAGATACGTTTGACCAGATGATCACCAAAACGCTGGCAGAGCATCCGAAAGTAAAACTGATTGACTTCACCGGCAATTCGGCTTTTGGTTCGTATTTGGAGGCCCTGCCCGGCAAGGTGGTATTTACCGAGAAGACCGGTGTCAACTCAGTGATCCTGGATTCGGCAGAGGATATAGATAAAGTGGCGGCCAATCTTGCCTTTTCGGTTAATCTCTACAGCGGGCAAATGTGCACGGCCCCACAGAATTTTTATATCCCGCAAACGGGGATAAAAATACCAACGGGCACGGTATCGTTTGAAGAATTTGCGGAGAAATTCGTGGCGCAGTTGAATAGTCTGATCGACAACCCGAAGGCTGGGCCATTTGTACTGGGCGCGGTGCAAAACAGAAAAACCTGCGATCGCGTGGCGGAGGCGGAGAAGCTGCCCGGAAAGGTTTGGTTGAAATCGCGCACGTTTGAAAACCCGATGTTTAAGAAAGCCCGTGTGGCCACGCCCGTGGTAGTGGAGATCGACTCGTCTAAGAAGGATGTGTTTAGTCAGGAGCTGTTTGGCCCCATCGTGCTGCTCATCAAGACAAAAAATACGGATGAATCGCTGGCATTGGCACAAGAGATGGCCATGCGTCATGGTGCCATTTCGTGCGGGGCATACACCACCGATGGTTCCGTTAGAGAAACGATTGCCGATGCTATGGCATTGGCCGCCACGCCTGTTTCGTTCAACCTGACGGGCGGCATCTATATGAACCAAAATGCGGCCTTTTCGGATTTCCACGTAACGGGCGGCAACCCGTCTGGGAACGCTTCATTCACCAACCCCGAGTATGTAACCAAACGGTTTACGTGGGTAGGCCACCGCGAGCCGGTGAGGGGGTGAAAAATGGGAGGTTTTGATCGATGAAGAAGGCTGATGGAATAGTTGGCAAGGCGAGATATTGCCTAAACAGCTTTCGGTTCGTTGTTCTTTCGCCTTGTCCCGTAGCGACAATAAATTAGCAGAATACATTTTGTTGATTTTGCCCAAGTCCCGTAGGGACGGGACATTGGCAGAAAAGAATTTTGCATCGCTGTAAGTCCCGTAGGTGCGGGCTATTGGCAGAAAGGAAATTTTGCGTCATTGTAAGTCCCGTAGGGACGGGCTATTGATAGAAAGGAAATTTGCATCGCTGTAAGTCCCGCAGGGACGGGCTATTGGTAGAAAGAAATTTTGCTTCGTTGTAAGTCCCGTAGGGACGGGCTATTGATAGAAAGGAATTTTGCATCGTTCTAAGTCCCGTAGGGACGGGATATTGGTAGGAAGGAAATTTTGCATCGCTGTAAGTCCCGTAGGGACGGGCTATTGGCAGAACGGAATTTTGCATCGTTGTAAGTCCCGAAGGGACGGGCTATTGGTAGAAAGGAAATTTGCATCATTGTAAGTCCCGCAGGGACGGGACATTGGTAGAAAGGAAATTTTGTATCGTTGTAAGTCCGGTAGGGGCGGGACATTGGTAGGAAGGAAATTTTGCATCGTTGTAAGTCCCGTAGGGACGGGATATTGGTAGAAAGAAATTTTGCATCGTGGTAAGTCCCGTAGGGACGGGATGTTGGTAGAAGGAAATTTTGCATCGTTGTAAGTCCCGTAGGGACGATATATGCTAAGCCTTCACAGTCCGACACATGTTGAGTGGTGTCAGTCCGGGCATCATGCATCCGTCCGCTAAAAAAGGAAACGCATTAAATTGTCAACCCGTCTACCGGAGATGGAAATTCTTCAACCTCCAGGAGCCTTGTGACCTCAAGGATTCCGAAGAGAGTCCACCAACTTGATAGAAGCCGAGTTGATGCAATAGCGCAGCCCGCTGGGAGCGGGGCCATCGGGAAAAACATGGCCCAGGTGGCCATCGCAAACATTGCACGTAACCTCTACACGCACCATACCAAAACTGGTGTCTTTGTGATACGCGATCACGTTATCCGCCACGGGCTGGGTGAAGCTGGGCCAACCGGTGCCGCTTTCGAACTTTACAGTCGAATCGAACAACAACGTGCCACAACAGCGGCATGCGTACAAGCCCGGGTCGTGCGCTTCGCAATACTCACCGGTGAAGGCGCGCTCGGTGCCCTTTTTTCGGGTCACGTAAAACTCTTCCTCGGTCAATAGTTTCTTCCATTCCGCATCACTTTTTTCCACCCGTTGGGGCGGTACCGGGTTGCCGTTGGAGGCAACGTGCAAGACGTTTTTCCAGGTGAGCATAGAGTCGATTTTGTGTCAGTGTTGAAACACCGTGGCCCGACAAAAAGTTTTCATTTGTGCAGCCATCAGAAAAACCAAAGTTTGATGGCCATCAGTATCAGCGAAACCACCATGATGCGCTTGATCCATCGTTCGCTGGCCGTCACGCTCCACCGGCTGGCGTACCAGCCTCCTAATCCATGGCCGATGGCCAACACCAATCCGGTGAACCAAACGATCTTTCCTTCCCACGCAAATACCGCCACAGATACCCCTGTGTACACGATCGCCACAAAGACCTTGATGTAGTTGATCTTCACCAAGGGCAGGTTGTTGATCAAGCTTAGAGTGCCAATGACCAAAAAGCCGATACCCGCTTGCACAAAGCCGCCATAGATGCCAATAAAAAAAAACAATGCGATGCCGGCTACGCGGTGCCAGAGCCCCATGCGCTCCGGCTTGCTGTTGCTCCGAAACGGGTCGATGATGACCAAGGCCGTGGAAAACAGCATAACCCCCACAAACAACTGTTTGAACAAGTCATCGGTGACGTGCGCGGCCAGCGTGGAGCCGATGAACCCGCCCACCAGCGAGACGGCACACAGCCACAAACTATATCCCAATGGCAACACCACGCGCTTGGAGGCGAAACCCCCTACGGCCGATAGGTTTTGCGCGAGGATGGCGACCCGTGCGGTGGCGTTGGCAGCGGTGATGGGCATGCCGAGAAACGTGAGAATGGGCACCGTAAACAACGAGCCACCTCCCCCGATGGTATTGAGAAAGGCGGCCACAAAACCGACTGTCGTGATCAGCAGGTACTCGTACCAGAGCATGGGTTACCGCACACTGATTTTGCGCACCACGCGCGCAAATGCACCGGGCAAAAAACGCTGCAAGTACACGCCAAACAATTCTTTGCTTCCCCCAATGTAGGCCTCGCGCTTTCTCTTTTCAATGGCGCGGATCATCCGGCTGGCAAATTTTTCGGGAGCCATGCCTGCGTCTGTCGAGGCATCCATCTGGTTGAGTGGTTCGCCTGTGCCGGTGAGGGCATGATACGTAACGTTGGTTCGTATCCACCCGGGGCAGATCAACGTGACGTGTATGTTTTTTGATTCCGACCACAGCTCTGCCCGCAGCGAATCAAAAAATCCGTGTAGCGCGTGTTTGGCCGCAGCATAACCACTGCGGTACGGTGTGCCGATGATGCCCATCACGCTGCTCACGGTCACAAAGTGCCCCGCCTTCCGTTTGAGGAAATGCGGCAATAAGGACTTGGTCAACGCAACCGTGCCAAAATAGTCGACCTCCATCAACTGCCGGTCCACGTCCAGCGTTGTTTCTTTTGCCAAGCTGCGTTGGCTGATGCCGCCATTGTTTATCAAGATATCAATGTGACCAAACAACTGGATGGCGGCTTCCGTGCAAAGGGGAAGCGTGGCCGTTTGTGCCAAATCAAGGGGCAGTAACTTGATGTGGCTTTGTGCTTCGGGCGGACAGTTTCCTTTTACCCGTTCCAGTTCATTTTTTCTACGGGCCGATAGGATTAACCACGCTCCGCGTTTGGCCAACGCATATGCAAGGAATTCGCCAATACCGGAGGAAGCTCCCGTAATCCAGATCACTTGGTTTTGTAATGACATTGGTTAAAGTCTTTCGTATACCACAAAGTCGAAGGCGTAGGCATGGCGGGCATCGGCGGCATGATGCTTTCGCGACACTTCGCGCCAGGAGGCAGCGTCAAAAGTCGGAAAGTATGTATCGCCTGCCAGTTTTGTTTGAATTTCGGTAAGGTACAACCGATGGGCCTGCGGCAACGCCAGGTGATAAATTTCGGCCCCGCCAATGACAAATACTTCCGGCTCCTTGGCATCGGCCGCCAGCGCCAAAGCATCGGCCAGATTGTTCACAACGTTTGCGCCCGGGGCGCTGAACGACCCTTGTCGCGTTACTACAATGTTGACACGCTTGGGAAGCGGCCTGAATTTTACCGGAATCGAATCCCAATTTTTTCGGCCCATGATCACATGATGGTTCATCGTAGTCTCCATGAAGTATTTCATGTCGTCCGGCAGCGACCACGGTAAGTCATTATTCTTCCCGATCACGCGGTTTTGAGTAAGGGCAGCAATGAGGGAGATGATCATGGTATTGAAACTGGCGCAAAGATATTGATTGGCGGGCCGCTACAGTGTGTTTCCGCGGAAAAACTCGGCCATGGCCATTCTTCGCTTGCCTTCGGGCTGCCACTCCAGCACTTCGATCCAGCCGTCCACCGTGCTAATGTGCAAATGGGTCTTTTGGTCGGTGCGAATCGTGCCCGGTGCAGTTGCTGGGGCGGTCGGTGGCAACACGTTGGTCCGATATAATTTGAACGTTTTCCCGTTGAGCACCATCCACGCGCCCGGGTAGGGGCTAAGCCCCCGGATGAGGTTGTGGATGGCGTGGGCGGGATTGTTCCAGTTTATTTCGCACGTTTCCTTGAAAATCTTGGGTGCGTGGTTTTCGTTGCCCGAGGGAACTTGAGGTAAGGACGGATAGTTGCCCCGTTCGATGGCCTGCACGGTTCTCACTACCAGCGAGGCGCCCCGGTGCATAAGTCGCTCATACAGTGCCCCTGCGTCATCCGTGGGGTCGATCGGTTCTTTTTCTTGGTAGATGACGCTTCCCGTGTCGATTTCATGTTTGAGAAAGAATGTAGTGACACCAGTTTCTGTTTCTCCGTTGATGATGGCCCAGTTGATCGGTGCCGCTCCGCGGTAGTCGGGCAAGAGGGACGCGTGAAGATTAAACGTACCCAGTGCCGGCATAGCCCACACGGCTTCGGGCA
>ERZ1066136.208-NODE-208-length-59036-cov-21.658839_pt1 | contig 59036 bp, 45 predicted proteins | sample MGYA00382783_ERZ1066136 | MGnify/ENA primary metagenome ERZ1066136 (study PRJEB33369, sample SAMEA5778366) | biofilm metagenome | biome: Industrial cooling water; feature: Water cooling tower basin; material: Biofilm | place: United Arab Emirates | collected... | reverse complement strand
GCCGCTGCACCGGTCGCGGCGGCCGCGGCCCCGGCCGCCGGCAAGGCCGCCAAGGGCGGCAAGAAGAAGTGATCGTCTGCCTGGCCCTCGGGCCAGGTGAGTCCTCCCCGGAGCTCGGTCGCCGCGGCGACCGAGCTCTCGACGTTCGTATCGCGTGAACGCGAAGGACCTGCGAACGGCCCTGGGCGCACGCACAGGGGGCGGCTCGGCCGTCAGACCCGCAACACCTGGGCCGCCCAGGTGAAGCCGGTCCCGAACGCGGTCATGACCACCAGGTCGTCCGGCTGCAGGCGCCCGCTGCTGCGGGCCTCGTCGAGCGCGACCGGGATCGTCGCCGCCGACATGTTGCCGTAGCGATCGACGATCGACACCATCCGCTCGGCCGCGACGCCGGTGCGGGCGCGCGTCGCCTCCATGATCCGCGTGTTCGCCTGGTGCGGGATCAGCAGCGAGACGTCGCTCGCCGCGATCTCGGCGCGGCGCATCGCCTCGATCGCGCCCTCGCTCATCGCCGTCACCGCGTGCTTGAACACGGTGTTGCCCTCCATGTGGACGGTGTGCGCCCGGGCGGCGACCGTCTCGGCGCTCGCCGGCTGGCGGGTCCCGCCGGCGGGCTGGTAGAGGACCTTCGCCAGGTTGCCGTCGGCGCCCCAGGCCGAGCCGAGCAGGCCGCGATCTTCCGGGCACGACGTGAGGATCGCCGCGCCGGCGCCGTCGCCGAACAGCACGCAGGTGCTGCGGTCGGTCCAGTCGACGACCTTCGACATCACCTCGGCGCCGACGACCGCGACCAGCCGCGCGCTCCCCGACACGAGCAGGCTCGCCGCCAGCTCGAGCCCGTAGAGGAACCCGGAGCAGCCGGCGCTGACGTCGAAGGCCGCCGGCCCGCGCAGCCCCAGCTTGTGCTGCACCCAGCACGCCGTCGACGGGAACAGCGTATCGGGGGTCGAGGTGGCGACGATCAGCACGTCGAGCGCCTCGGGCCGCAGGTCGGCGGCGGCGCAGGCCGACAGCAGCGCCTCGGCCGCGAGGTCGGACGTGGCGACGTCGGGCGCCGCGATCCGTCGCTCCCGGATCCCGGTCCGCTCGACGATCCACTGGTCCGTGGTGTCGATCATCGTTTCGAGCTCGGCGTTCGTCAGGACCCGGGGGGGCAGGGCGCGCGCCGTGGCGAGGATTCTGAGCCGTCGCATCGGTGAGTGATCGCGGTGCTAGCCCAGCATGCGGCGAGACGGAAGGGGCCCCGGCGGCGGCGCCGCGTGCGGCAGCGTGGGGCGCGGACCCGGCTGGAGCCAACACACGCAGACGTGCCAGCAATTCCCGGGGCGTCCGGCAAGACTGGTACAGTACGAGGGCCTTTTTGCCCCTCCGCCGCCCTCCGTCTATGCGCCTCGCAACCTCGTTCGCCCTCTCCCTGTCGGTCCTCGGCCTCGTGGCCTGTGCCTCCTCGCTCGAGCGAGCCCGCGGGGCGCGGAGCAGCCGCGACGACGCCCGGGCCGAGCAGTATTTCCGCAAGGCGATCGCCGGCGACCCGGAGGACAAGGCCGCGGCCCAGCGCGAGCTCGGCGAGCTGAAGTTCGACCAGGCCCAGCGCAAGGCCAAGCAGGATCCGCCGGGCGCCGAGAAGCTCGCGCGCGAGAGCCTCACCTATTATGCCGACAACGAGAAGGCGATCGACCTGCTCGGGCGGGTGATCGCCGCGCAGGGCCGCGACGACGAGGCGATCCAACTGCTGTCGAACGAGACCGGCGGCAAGTCCTGCGACCTCTGCAAACGCTACCTCTCGGTGCTGCTGCTCGAGCGCGCGGCCAAGCGCGAGGCGGCGCGCGAGTGGGAGGGCGCGCGGACCGACTACGCCCGCGCGATCGAGCTCGTGCCCGACGCGAGCGCGGCGCTGGCGGTCGCCCGCTGCAGCGAGCAGCTCGGCGACATCGAGGGCATGACGCGGGCGATGGAGAAGGCGGTGCCGATGATCCGCCAGGACGATCAGGCGGCGCAGGCCGAGTTCCGCGGCCTGCGCGAGCGCACGGTGCTCGCCGCGGCGGCGCGCGGCGACGTCGCGCTGTGCGATCGCTGGCTCAACTTCTTCCCGCCGAACTCCGGCGGCGACGCCTGGTACGTGCTCCAGCTGCGCGTCGCGCAGGAGATGTACCGGCAGAAGAAGATCGAGGTCGCGATCGGCCGCGCGCGCCACATCCTCGGCCCGACGCACACGGACTCGCTGCCGGCGAACCGCAAGTCGGAGTTCGAGCGGTTCCTCGCCGACATCTACCGCCTGCAGGGCGTCGGTTACCTCCGCGAGGGCAAGCTGATCGAGGCCGACGACAACTTCCGCCTGGCGATGGAGTACGCGCCCAGCGACGACAAGATCAAGCTGCTGCGCGCGCTGGCGATCGCCGGCAACAAGGAGGTCCCGCGCGCGCTGCAGGTCGTGCAGGCGCTGCCGAAGGAGACCAAGGGCTACAACGAGGTGCTGGCGATCCTCGAGAGCATGAACGTCGCCGATCGTCTCGCCGAGGAGGATCTCGAGGGCGCCAAGGCCGCGCTCGCGCGGGCGCAAGCGGCCAGCTCCGAGACGCCCGAGGTCCACGTCGCCATGGCCGAGCTGCTGTTCGTCACCCCGGCCGCCGGGGTGACGAAGAACATCGTTCGTCAGCTGAAGAAGTCCGGCCTCATCAAGTACCCGAACGACGAGATCAACCGCTACGGCGAGGCGCTGAGCGAGCTCGCGTGGGCGCGCGAACAGGCGCGCGGCCTCGGCGACGGCTACCTGTTCCGCGGCCCCGGGATCGACAACCGGATGGCCAATCTCGAGCGTCAGATCCGGTCGTTTTATCCGTTCCCGGTCGAGTTCAACGCCGACGCGACCGCGATCGTGCGCCTGCGCTTCAAGTCCGGCGCGTCGGGCGAGGTCGGCGTCCGCGCGGGGGACTTCGAGCAGGCGGTGCAGGTCCCCGCCGGCACCGAGGGCGCCGAGGTGGTCCTGCGCGAACCTGGCCTTACGTTCCTGCGCGTCGGCGGCAAGACGTCGACCTTCGTCACCGAGCCCTACACCAAGCTGACCATCGAGCTGTAGTACACTGCGGACGATGCAGGCGTGCCCCTATCGCAAGATCCGCCCGCTGGGCGAGGGCTCGATGGGGGACGTTCACCTGTGCGTCGACGTCCAGCAGCGCCGCCTCGTCGTCGTCAAGTGGCTGCGCGCCGAGCTGCACGAGGGCAGCCAGGCGGCGATCCGCTTCCGCCGCGAGGCCGAGCTGATGGCCGGCGCGAACTTCCCCGGCGTGATCAAGGTCGAGGAGTGGGGCGTCGACGAATTCGGTCGCACATGGATGGCGATGGAGTTCGTCGACGGTCTGATGCCGTCGGCCGTGATCGGCCCCGGCGACTGCTGGTCGGTCCACCGCCTGCTCGCCGGCGTCGGCAAGAGCCTCGACGACCTCCACGGCCTCGGCGTGGTCCACCGCGACCTCAAGCCGGAGAACGTGCTGCTGCGCAGCTCGGTCGACGGCTGGGAGCCGGTGATCATCGACCTCGGGATCGCCAAGTGGCTCGCCCAGGAGACCGCGACCGCGAGCGGCTCGGTGTTCGGCACGCCGCACTACATGAGCCCCGAGCAGTGCCGCGACACCAAGCACGTCGGCCCCGCGACCGACCGCTACGCCGTCGCCGTGATCATCTTCGAGCTGCTCGCCGGCCGCCGCCCGTTCGAGGGCCGCACGATCCCCGAGCTGCTCCGCCAGCACCTCGAGTCGCCGGTCCCCGAGCTGCAGATCCCGAAGCGCGTCCGCACCGGGGCGATCCGCGACAACGCGGCGAAGGCGACGCTCCCGGCGCCGAACCTCGACGCGTTCATGCGCAAGGCGATGGCCAAGGAGCCGCGCCTGCGCTTCGGCTCCGGCCGCGAGATGGCCGACGAGTTCGAGCGCGCGGCCCGGGCCGACGGGCTGTGGGAGGTACCTGCCCCTTCGGACATGACGCCGCTGTTCCCGGCGCTCACGCACCCGCTGGCCGAGATCATCATCGACGGCGAGTCGCGCCAGCGCTTCGACGTCCGCCACGGCCCGCTGGTGATGGGCCGCCACGAGTCGTGCCAGCTGGTGCTCGGGTCGCCGCGGCTGAGCCGGCTGCACGCGTGCGTGTACCTGCACCGCGGGCGGGTGTGGGCGGCCGACCTGCACAGCCAGAACGGGACGCTGTTCCAGGGCCGGGCGCTGACGCCGGGGGTGCCGATGCCGTTCCCGACCGGCGGGCAGACCGCCGTGTTCACGCTGTACAACCGCAACGTCGCGGTCCGGCTGTGCGCCCACTAGCCCTCGCCTCCTGCCCTTCGAGACAGGCGCTCATCCTCGCGCGCTGGCGCTGGACGGCCGACCCGGTTGGCCGCGAGCGCGAGCGCGGAGCAGAGTGCTTCGAGCCGGGCAGGGCAGGTTGCTTCGAGCCGGGCAGGGCAGGTTGCTTCGAGCCGGGGCGCGGGGCGGCGGAGGTCTGGGCCGGCGTGCGGGGGCCGACGGCGCGGGTCCCTCGCGGTCGTCGGGTACCCCCCCATGGCACGTGCTCGGCGGCTCGCGCGTCCGCCGGCGTTCGAGTGCTTGAAAGGACATGCTTCAAGCGACCTGTCCGGAGCGCCCGGCAGGCCGCCTGTGCGCGCACCATGGGTCCCCCCCGCCTGCGTCCCGGCCGCCGGCCCCTGCCCGCCGGGGCGGAGGCGATCGGCGCCCCGCTCTTGGGTACGACCGGGCGACTCGCGCGCCCGTCGGTTGCAGAGAAGCGGGGCGGCGGTGCGGACCAGGCGAAGCGCGCGGAGTCGACCGCGAGCCGCCGTAACCGTCGGGCACGCGACGAGCTCGGTGCAGCCCCGAGGCTGTGTGCCGACAACCTCGGCTTCGCATCCGCGTCCGATGCGACCTGCGACCGTCGGGCACGCGACGAACTCCACGTCACCCGAGAGCGGGGCGCCCCTGTCCTTCAAGCCGAAGCGACACGTAACCGTCGGGCACGCGACGGATGTGACATCACCCCGAAGCGGGGCGCCGAAAGCCTCGGCCCCGGCGGGCAGGGGCTGGCGGCCGGGACGCAGGCGGGGGGGACCCATGGTGCGCGCGCAGGCGGCCTGTCGGGCACTTGGGACAGGTCGCTTGAAACATGCCTTTTCAGACATCCGATCATCGCCGGACAGGCGAGCCGCCGAGCACGTGCCATGGGGGGGTACCCGACGACCGCGAGGGACCCGCGCCGTCGGCCCCCGCCCGCCGGCCGAGACCGTCGCCGCCCCGCGTCCCGGCTCGAAGCAATCCGCCCCGCGCTCGAAGCAACCCGAGCGCGCCAGGGAGGGAGGCGATGCGCAGCGCCCTGATCTTCGGCCCCGCGCTGGCCTGGTCGGTCGCCGCGATCGTCGGCCTCGCCTGGGCCGCCGTCGACGACCACAAGTGGGTCGCCGTCGATCGCCGCAGCGCCCCCGTCGAGGGCTCGCAGGCCTGCCGCGTCTGCCATCCTGCCGAGCACGCCAGCTGGCGCGCCACCTATCACCGGACCATGACCCAGCGGGCCGTCGACGACGCCGTGCTCGCCCCGTTCGCCGGCGAGCACCTCGACTACCTCGGCTTCCGCGCCACCATGACGCGCACCGACGGCGGCGTCCCCCACGTGCGCGTCGCCCCCGTCGACGACGCCGGCCGCGAGACCGGCCCGGCGCTGCTCGACGTCGATGTCGTCATGACCGTCGGCAGCCACCGCTATCAGCAGTACCTCGCGCGGATCGACCGCGGCGGCGGCGCGGACGAGGTCTGGCGGCTCCCGGTCGCCTGGCACCTCGCCACCGGGCGGTGGATCCCGATGAACGCCGCCTTCCTCGAGCCGGAGGGCGCGCGCGGCGACGGCGAGGCCTACCTGCGACACCTCAGCCGGTGGAACGACAACTGCGTGCTCTGCCACAACACCGAGCCGCGGCCCGGTCTGCTGGCCGGAGAGACAGGTGACGCGCGGCGCTTCGACACCCGCGTCGGCGAGCTCGGGATCGCGTGCGAGGCTTGCCACGGGCCGGCGGGCGCGCACCTGCGGCGCCACGCCGATCCGTTCCGGCGGCTGCTCGCGGACGGGGCGGGGGACGGGTCGATCGCGCACCCCGGGCGCCTCGCTCCGCGCGAGGAGAGCGGCCTGTGCGGGCGCTGCCACGGCAACCGGATCAGCGCCGACGTCGACGCCGTGCTGCGTCACGGCGACGGCTTCTTGCCGGGGACCGACCTCGCGTCGATCTCGCGGCCGATCTTCCGCGACTCGACCGTGCGCGGCGAGGCCCTGTTCGCCGAGCGCTTCTGGCCCGACGGCACGCCGCGCCTCTCCGCCTACGAGTACCAGGGGCTGCTGCTCTCGCCGTGCCACCAGGACGGCCGGCCCGGCGGCCTCGGCTGCAACCACTGCCACGACATGCACGGCGCCGCGCCCGACATGCAGGTCCGGGCGGGTCGTGCGGGCGACGGCGCCTGCTCCTCGTGCCATGCCCCGAAGGACCTGTCCGGAGGGTCTGCCCACGGCGGGCACGCGGGCGCGGTCACCTGCCAGGACTGCCACATGCCGCGGATCACCTACGGCCTGCTCGAGGGCATGCTCAGCCACCGGATCACGATCCCGCGGCCGCAGGCGTGGATCGGCCGCCACGATCAGCCGGACGCGTGTACGCAGTGCCACGTCGATCGCAGCCGCACATGGGCCGCCGAGGCCTTGCCGCGGCTCGGGTTCCCCGCGCCCGGTCCGCTGCCGGCGGCTGCGCCTGAGGAGGCGTGGGGCTCGCGCGTGCAGCTCGACCTCGCGGGCGGCGATCCCGTGCAGCGGGTGCTGGCGATCCACGCGCTGACCCGCCCGGCGGTGCCCGTGGCGATCGCGGCGCGCCGGGCGTGGCTCACCGATCGGCTCGAGGACGAGTACCCGGCGGTGCGGTGGTTCGCCTGGCGGGCGCTGCGAGCGTTGACCGGGCCCGAGCACGCGGCCTTGCTCGCCGCCTACGATCCGCACGCCGAGGCCGCGGCCCGGTTCGACGCCACCGACGCGCTGCGGGCAGCCCTCGGCGCCGGCCCGTTCACCGAGGCCCAGCGCGAGGTGCTGTCGGCGCAGCAAGACCAGACGATCCTGTGGATCGGCGAGTGAGCGCCCGGGCACACGCGCCGGAGCACCCGAGCCGGCGACGTGAGGCCGGAGCACGCGGCGCGCCGCGGTCTGTGAGTCGCTGCGGACGCGCGTCCGCGAGGACCTGTCCGATCGCTCCCATGGCCTCGACCTCCTGATGTCTGCCCGTCGACCCAGGTCCTCGAGGTCGTCCCGAGCGAGGCGCTCGGCGAGGTGTCGCCGCTCGCCGCGGGCTGCTAGAGTTCGCCCGTGCGTCCCGAACGGCACCTGCGGTGGTCGATCGCGCTGCTTGCGATCTTCCTCGCCACCGGGTTGTGGCTCGAGGCGATGATCGGCCTGCGCGCGGAGGGCTGGGCCGACGTGCCGCTGCGCCGCGAGTTTCTGCGGCTCGGCCACGCGCACGGCGGGATCCTCGCGCTCGTCAACGTCGGGCTCGCGTGGGCGCTCGGGCAGCTCGGCACGCCCGAGGCGTGGGCCGGCAAGATCCGGCTCGCGGCGTGGAGCGGCGCGGCGCTCGTCGGCGCCGGGTTCATCGCCGGCGGGCTGATGCACGGGCCGACCGACCCGGGCCCGCCGATCCTCGTCGTGCCGGCGGGCGCGCTGCTGCTGCTGTCGTCGCTGGTCGCGACGGCGCTGGTGCGCCCGGACGACCGTCCGCCGGGCGGCTGACCGTCGGCTTCACCACGGCGCGCGGGGAGTGCACGGGCAAGGCGGGCGAGCGCGAGCGCGAGCGGAGGCGCTGGAGGTCCGGACGGCGAACCGTCGCCGGGGTCGCCGGTCATGCGCGGTCGGTGCCGCGCGATCGGACATGTCCTCTCGGGCATGTGCGTTACGCCATGAACGAGAGACGGCCGCCCGCGGAGCGGACGGCCGTCTCGCGGCGTCGCCGGGGCCGAGCTCAGGACGGCTCGGCGACGAGGCTGCCGGGGACCGCGGCGGGCTGCTTGCGGCTCGGCTCGGCGGCGGGGGCGACGGCGGCGCCTGCCGAGGTGCGGGCGCGCAGCGGGGGCAGGGTGCGGCCCTCGATCACGGAGGCGACCTCGGCGGCCGACAGCACCTCGCGCTCGAACAGCGCCCTGGCGAGGCGCATCAGCGCGTCGTACTTGGTCGTCAGGATGTCCTTGGCGTGGTCGTACTGGCGGGTGACGATGTCGTGGATCGTGCGGTCGATCGCCTGGGCGGTCGCCTCGGAGTAGGTGGGCGGCTGCTGGATCTCGCGGCCGAGGAACGGCTGCGCCTCGCCCTTGAGGTAGGCGACCGGGCCGAGCTCGTCGCTCATGCCCCACTCGCAGACCATCTTGCGGGCCAGCGCCGTCGCGCGCTCGATGTCGTTGCTGGCGCCGGTGGTCTTCTGGCCGTTGAGCGCGATCTCCTCGGCGATCCGGCCGCCCATCAGGATGGCGATCTGGGCGAGCGCCTGCTCGCGGTCGAGGGAGTAGCGGTCCTCCTCGGGCAGCTGCTGGGTGACGCCGAGGGCGCGGCCGCGGGGGATGATCGTCACCTTGTGGATCGGGTCGACGTGCTCCTTGGGCAGGCTCATCGCCACCAGGGTGTGGCCGGCCTCGTGCCAGGCGGTCGTCCAGCGCTCCTTCTCGGAGATGATCGCCGACTTGCGCTCCGAGCCCATCAGGACCTTGTCCTTGGCGCGGTCGAAGTCCTCCTCGGTGACGCGGTCGCGGCCGGCGCGGGCGGCCATCAGCGCGGCCTCGTTGACGAGGTTCTCGAGGTCGGCGCCGCTGAAGCCGGGGGTGCCGCGGGCGACCAGGCTGAGGTCGACGTCCTCGTCGATCGGGACCTTACGGGTGTGGACCTTGAGGATCGACTCGCGGCCGCGGACGTCCGGAAGGCCGACGATGATCCGGCGGTCGAAGCGGCCGGGGCGGAGCAGCGCGGGGTCGAGGACGTCGGGCCGGTTGGTCGCGGCGACGAGGATCACGCCGTCGTTGCTCTCGAAGCCGTCCATCTCGACGAGCAGCTGGTTGAGCGTCTGCTCGCGCTCGTCGTGGCCGCCGCCGAGGCCAGTGCCGCGGTGGCGACCGACGGCGTCGATCTCGTCGATGAAGATGATGCAGGGGGCGTTCTTCTTGCCCTGCTCGAACAGGTCGCGGACGCGGCTGGCGCCGACGCCGACGAACATCTCGACGAAGTCCGAGCCGCTGATGCTGAAGAACGCGACGCCCGCCTCGCCGGCGATCGCCTTGGCGAGCAGCGTCTTGCCGGTCCCCGGCGGGCCCATCAGCAGCACGCCCTTCGGGATCCGGCCGCCGACGCGCAGGTACTTCCGGGTGTCGCGCAGGAAGTCGATGATCTCCTCGACGTCCTCGCGCGCCTCGTCGACGCCGGCGACGTCCTTGAAGGTGACCTTGTTCTGGTGCTCGTTGAGCAGCCGCGCCTTGCTCTTGCCGAAGTTCATCGCCCGGCCGCCGCCGGCCTGCATCTGGCGCATGAACACGACCATCAGCACGACGATGAAGATCAGCGGCAAGTACATCAGCGCGAACTGCAGCAGCGCGCTGTCCTCCTCGGGCTCGACGCGGTAGTCGATCTGCTTCTCGCTGAGCTTCTGGTACAGGTTCTCGGCGACGGGGCCGGTCGCCTGGTACGTCTTGCCGCCGAGCTCGTACGAGATGTCGACGTAGCTCGGGTGGACCGAGATCGCCATGTTGGTGGCGCCCTTGAGCGACCCCCAGTCGCGTTCGACCGTCTCGACGAACTTGGCGTACGAGATGTTGACCACCTCGTGGCTGGTGTTGAACATGTTTGCCAGCGCGAGCACGGCCACGATCAGGCCGAGCCACACCAGGAGGGTCTTGGTCTGTTGTTTCACGGGAGGGCTTCCAGGGCCTTTTTGAGCCCGGATGGCGATCATAGCGGAAGACCGATCGCCCGGCCAGCAGCGCCGCCGGCGGCCCGAGCCGGAGCGCGGCGGGGCGCCGCACGGACAGGGCTCACGGCCGGACCTTGGCCCCGGACGGCGCGGGCTCGCCGGTCGCCCCCGGCGGCGCGTCCGCCCCGGCTTGCTGCGGCGGTGCGTCCGCCCGGCCGTGCCGAGGCGGCACGTCCGCGCCGGCCCCGGGCGGCCGGTCCGGGCGCGGCGACAAATTGAAGCCGTCGCGGGTCAGGCGTAGCACGAGGCCCGGGCGGAGGTCCCACGCGTGCGGCCGGAGGACCGCGTCGGTGCCCCCGAGCGCTGCTGCGCGCGCGAGGACCACGCGATCGATGTCCTCGATCACCGCCGCCCGCAGCTCCCCGAGGTCGGCGCCGCCGAGCCCGCAGATCCGCCGCAAAAACCGCGTCCGGACCGCCCGCGGCAGGGCGTGAAGATCCGCCGCCGACCAGCGGGGGCCGGCGAGCCGGCGCGCGGCCTCCTCGCGGGTCGCCCAGGCCTGCAGCGCCTCCTCGGCGTCGCCGGCCTGGGCCGCCAGCCCCGCCAGCGCCCGCTCCGCGTGCGGGTTGTCGGCGCGGAGCAGCGGCAGGACCGCCTCGCGCACGCGCACCCGCGGGTGCCGCGGATCGACGTTGGTCGGGTCGTCGACGAACGGCAGCGCCAGCTTCTCGCACAGCGCCCGCGTCTCGCCGCGCGACAGCTCGAGCAGCGGCCTCAGCCACGGCGGATCCCACGGCCGCATCGCCGCGAGGCCCTCGAGCCCGCAGCCGCGGGTCGCGTGCATGAGCAAGGTCTCGGCCTGGTCGGTCGCGGTGTGGCCGAGCGCGACCGCGGGCGCGCCGAACTCCCGCGCGAGCTCGACGAGCGCGGCGCGGCGGGCGTCGCGGGCGCGGGCCGGCAGGCCTGGACCTGGCGCAAGAGCCAGGCGCCGGGACGAATAAGGAAGCCCGAGGCGCGCGGCCAGCCGCTCGACCCCGGCGGCCTCGTCGGCCGACTCGCGGCGCAGGCCGTGGTCGACGTGGCCGATCGTCAGCTCGAGCGCCTCGGGCCCGGCAAGCAGGTGACAGAGGCCGACGAGCGCGGTCGAGTCGGCCCCGCCCGAGCACGCGAGCAGCAGCCGGCGGGGCCGACCGGACGCGAGCAGGGCCCTTCGGACCCGCCCGAGGGCGTCGGCGATGATCGGGTGACGGGGTGGCACGCGCGCGCGGCGATGATACCTTGCCGCCGATGAACCCGCCCGACGAGCTGGCCCGCGTGGGCCTCGAGAGCGCCGCCCTGCAGAGCGTGGTCGACGACCCGCTGTCGCTCGAGCAACGTGACGACCTGCCGCAATTCGTGCCGCGGCTGCCGGCCGTCGCGTTCGTGCAGGTCGCCCGCGGCCTGCGCGGCGAGGACCGCCTCGAGCTGGTGCTGCCGCACGCGAGCCCGGAACAATTGACGGCGCTGCTCGACCTCGACGGCTGGACGCGCGACCGCGTCGCGGTCGACAAGGCGCGCGCGTGGCTGGTCGCGATCGCCGACGCGTACGCGCAGGCCGACAAGGAGCGCGGCGAGCTGACGCAGACGATCGAGGACATGGACCCGGAGATGTGGACCATGGCCCTGCTGCCCGGCACGGCGGTGTTCGAGCTCGACCCCGACGACGTCGAGCAGCGCGAGCAGGCGCTCGCCGCGGTCGACAGCCTGTTCTCCTACGAGACCCCGTGCGGCGGCTTCATCGTCGCGGTGCCGGACACCGAGCTCGGCCACGCGGTGATCCACGTGCTCGAGCGCGTCTACGCCGACGACCTGCAGACCGGGCGGCGGCTCGCGCTGTCGCTGCGCGGGGCGGTCGCGGCGCAGCTCGAGGAGGACCTGCTGCGCTGGCGCACCGGTCGCCTCGCCGACCTCGGCTTCGTCGACTGGGACGAGGCGATGAAGCTGTTCCGCCCGCTCGACCTCAAGTCGGCGCGCGAGGCCGCCGCGGCGACCGCCGCGCCGGCCCCGCCGCGCGACGGCGATCCGCTGGTCGCGTTCCCGTCGGTGCAGGCGGGCCTGCTCCGCCGGGTGCTCGGGGCGCTGACGGCGGCGCAGCAGGGCGTGCGCGCCCGCGAGTTCACGCTGCTGGTCAACGAGCTGATGTCGGCGCAGCGCTACGAGCCCGGCGATCCGAAGGCGCAGGAGCGGGCGTTCCACCAGGCCGAGGCGACGGTCAACCTCGGGCTCGAGCTGCTGGTCTCCGGCGCGCAGGTCCCGGCGCCCGAGCAGGACGCCTACCTCGCCGACCGGATCGGCGCGCTCGGCCTGCGCGGGGTGTTCCGCGTCGGCTACGGCCCGCTGGCGACGCTGCGCAAGACAGCGCTCGCGCTGCACAAGGAGGGCAGGGTGTCGCTGACCAAGACCGGCTCGCTGCTCGACCGCCCGTGGGGACCTGGCCTCGAGGCCCTGTCCCGGTGGTTCCCCGAGCTGCCGATCGAGGCGACCAGCACCGGCGTGCGCCCGATCGCGTCGCTGCGCGACATCGCCCGCGCGACCGAGCTGCTCGCCCAGGCCGCCGCCCTCGCGGCGCTGACCTTCGACCCGCGCGGCTACGCGGTCGATCCGCAATGGGTCAGCCGGGTCGACGAGCCGGACCGCCTGACCCTCGGCGACCTCGTGCGCACCGCGGCGATCCGCTCGCACCTGCCCCAGGAGCCGGGCCCGTTCGCGCCGCTCGGCGCGGCCGACCTCGCGTGGGCCCAGGCCAACCTGCTCCATGACGGCCGCCTGATCCCGGCGCTCGCCACCGAGCTGCGCGCGCGCTGCCTGGCGATCGGGGTCCCGCAGCACGCCGAGGCGCTCGCGCAGGCGCTGCTGACCCGCCTCGAGGTCGAGCTCGCCGGGCTCGAGCGCGACGCGGCGGGCGAGGTCGACCTCGCCCGCGCCGGCGGCGTGCTGACGGTCCAGCGCGTCGGCGTGTGGCTGCGGACCGGCCTGTCCGCGGTGACCTGAGCGTTCAGGCATGCCCCTGCGGGCATGCACGATCGGGCATGTCCGAACGAGCATGGCCGCGCGGCCATGGGCGAACGCGCGGGCCCGACGGGCCCGGGGCGATCGATCAGCCCGGCGAGACCGGGAAGTCGCGGACGTGCAGGGCGTGGCCGTCGGACAGCACGAAGCCGACCTGCACGCTGGCGAACCGGCCGATCTGGCGCAGCTCGGACAGCAGCGGGCCGAGGTCGCCGCGGGTCTTGACGGGGATCCCGGCGAGCTCGGTCAGGCGGGCGCCGAGCAGCAGCTCACGGCCGCGCCAGCGGGCGATCGGCGCGTCGGGCCGCAGCGCCTTGACGACCGGCTCGGGGCGCTCCTCGTCGAGGCGCAGGCCGAGCAGCGCGTCGGCGTCGATCAGCACCTGCTGGTCGGGCGGGGCCGCGGCGACCGGGATGCTGAGCGCGAGCCGCTCGGCGCCGCGGACGACGGTGACCTGCAGGACCTCGCCGGGCAGAAGGCCGCGGACCGTCTGGACGAAGTGCTCGGCGAGCCGCTGCTGCGCGGCGGGGCCGGTGCCGAAGGCGTCGAAGCGCTGGCCCTGGGCCTCGACGATCACGTCGCCCGGGCGCAGGCCCGCGGCCGCGGCGGGGCGGCCCTCGAGCACCTTGCCGACCTGCAGCCCGCTGGTGTAGCCGAGCGCGCGCGCGCCCTCGGCGAGCTCGGCGCTCGGGACGACCTCGGCGCCGACCTGGCCCGAGCGCGCGGCCTGGCCGGCGCGCAGCGCGTCGAGCAGCGCGTCGATGTAGTCGATCGGGATCGCGAACGCGATCCCCTGGGCCCGCTCGAGCGTCGCGGTGGTGATGCCGACGACCTGGCCGTGCAGGTTGAACAGCGGGCCGCCGGAGTTGCCGAGGTTGATCGCCGCGTCGAGCTGGATCAGCGGGGTCTGGCGGCTGCGCAGCAGGTTGGTCCGGCCGATCGCCGAGACGACGCCCGAGGCGACGCTGTGCTCGAGCCCGAGCGGCGTGCCGACGGCGAACACCGCCTCGCCGACCTTGAGGTCGCGCGAGCGCCCGCGGACCGCGAAGCGGAACCGCTCGGCGCTGTCGGCGGGCCGCAGGCGCAGCAGGGCGATGTCGCGGTCGCGGTCGGCGACCAGCAGCTCGGCGGGCAGCTCGCGGCCGTCGACGAAGCGCGCGCGCACCGGCTCGGACAGCGGCGCCGGCTCGCCGGTGCTGGTCAGCACGCGGCGGTTCGGGTCGCGGATCTGGCCGGCGACGACGTGGTAGTTGGTCAGCACGAGGCCTGTCTCGTCGACCAGCACGCCGGCGCCGAGCGAGCCGGGGCTCGACAGCGTGACCACCGTGTCGCGCGTGCGGGCGACCGCGTCGACGAGGCTCGGGCCGCCGAGCGCGGCGCTCGGCTCGGGGCAGTCGCACGCGGACGGCTCGGCCGGCGGCAGCGCGGGCACGGGTTCGGGTCTGTCCTCGGAGACAGGTTCAGTCGCCGGCGCCCCGCGCAGGCCGACGAACACCGCGGCGCCGCCGAGCAGGACGCCGAGCACCGCCGCGCCGGCGGCGACCCACAGCGGTTCGCCGCGGTCTCGCCGCGGCGCGGGTTCGTGATCGACGGGCGTCATGCAGGCGGAGGAACCGGGGCCGGCGTCGGGGCATTCCCGCGGGACCCGGGGCCGGCGCGTCGGTCTTATACACCCGCCGGCGCGCCAGCCCTGCGATCGCGCGCTCGTCGGCGCGTCGCGGGTCGTCGGCGGGCTCGCCGTCGGCGCGCGCCGGGCCCTCGCCCCGCGGCCGCGCGAGTGATAGGCAAGCTGCCAGTATGGCACGCCCTCGGCGGTCTGCCGCGGCCGGGACAAGGCGTCGCGGTCGGTTGACAGCGCCCACCTCGGGCTGTAGACCGGTCCGGCGCGTGAGGAAATCGGTCGCCCCGGGCCTGCGAGTCGGGGTGAGACGCCAGCGTGTTTCTGGCATCCTCCGCCCTAGCCGCGTCGGGCCGCCCGCGCTGCGCCCGCCCTTGCCGCTTCGACCGCCAATGACACCTCCGGCCACGCCCGCAGCCCTGTCGTCCACGCCCGTCTCCGCCGGATCGGCGATCGAACAGGCCACTTCGCTCGTCGCGGGCGAGCTCGCCGAGGTCGAGGCCCGGCTCGAGCAGCTCCTGCAGTCGTCGATCGCGATCATCCCGGAGCTCGGCGGCCAGCTCGCGTTCGCCGGCGGCAAGCGGTTTCGCCCGCTGGTGACGCTGCTCGCCGCGCGCGCCGCCGGCTTCATCGACCCGGTGCGGATCACGATCGCCGCGGTCGGCGAGCTGCTGCACACCGCGACGCTGCTGCACGACGACGTCATCGACAGCGGCGAATTCCGCCGCGGACGTCCGACCGCGCGCCTGCAGTACGGCAACGGCATGGCGGTGCTGACCGGCGACTTCTGCCTCGCGCGCGGCCTGCAGGCGGTCGCCTACTCGGGCCGGCTGCACGCCGTGCAGACGCTGTCCGACGCGGTGACGCGGATGGCCGAGGGGGAGGTCGCGCAGCTGCAGATCGCGGGCGACACGGCGCCCGACCGCGACCGCTACTACCTCGTGATCGATCGCAAGACCGCGGCGCTGATCGCCTGGTGCGCCAGCGTCGGCGGCCTCCCGGGCGAGTCGTACGTGCCGGCGCTGCACCGGTACGGGCTCGAGATCGGCTACGCCTTCCAGATCGCCGACGACGTGCTCGACTACGGCGGTCTGCTGCAGGACACCGGCAAGACCCGCGGCCAGGACCTGCGCGACGGCAAGCTGACCTTGCCGTTGATCCTGGCCTGCGAGCGCGACGCCTCGCTCGCGCGTGCGGTCGAGCAGCTGCTCGCCGGCGGCCCGCCCGTCGACGCCGCCGCGGCCGCCGCGATCGTCGAGCGCGTCGCCGGGTCGCCGGCGATCGAGCTCGCCGCCCGCGCCGCCGAGGCCCACGCCGACCGCGCGATCGAGCAGCTCTCGGCGCTGCCGCCGTCGGCCGCCCGCGACGCCCTCGCCGAGCTCGCGCGCCACGTCGCCCGCCGCGTCCGCTGAGGCCGGGCCCGGCGGCCTGCATCCCCCGCACTCGCCCGCACCCGCCCGCACCCGCAACGAGCCCCTGGCCGCTCGGCCCTGCCCGATCCATCCTGTCCACTCCACCCTGTCCGTTCGGACCTGTCCGTTCGACCCCTCCCAATCGTATGCACACCCGACCGATCACCGAGTCCGCCCTCGTCGAGACCGTCGCCGCGATCGACGACCACGGGGCGCGCGTGCAGGGCATGTTCACCGACATCGCCCGCGGCTACGACCGGGCGAACCGGTGGATGAGCCTCGGGATCGACGTCCGCTGGCGTCGCAAGGCGGTCGCCGGAGCGCTGCCGGACCGCCAGGCGGTCGCCGCCGGCGTCCGGCCGCGGATCCTCGACCTGTGCGCCGGCACGCTCGACTCGACGCTCGAGCTCCACCGCAAGTTCCCCGCGGCCGACATCGTCGGCGGCGACTTCTCCGCCGGCATGCTCGCGGTCGGCGAGGCGAAGCTGCGCGGCGCGGCGCGCGAGCGGATCACGCCGCGGCAGATGGACGCGCACCACCTGCCCGAGGCCGACGCGAGCTTCGACGCGGTGTTCTGCGCGTTCGGGGTGCGCAACGTCAGCGACCTCGAGGCGGCCTCGCGCGAGCAGCTGCGGGTGCTCCGCCCGGGCGGCCGCCTGACCGTGCTCGAGTTCTTCCGCCCGCGCGGCGCGTTCTCGCGGGCGTTCCACGCCTGCTACAACAACACGGTGCTGCCGGTGGTCGGCTGGGCGGCGACCGGCAACCTCGGCGCCTACCTCTACCTGCCGCGCAGCATCGGCCGCTTCGCCGCCGCCGCCGACTACTGCGCGCTGCTCGAGCGGGTCGGCTTCGCCCGCGTCCGCTACGAGCGGCTGTTCGGCGGGGTCGCCGGGATCGTCCGCGCCGAGCGGCCCGAGGAGGCGCGATGAAGCTGGTCCTGCTGGTCACCGGCGCGAGCGGGTCGATCTACGCCCGCCGCGCCCTCCACGTCCTCGCCGCCGTGCGCGCCGGGACCTGGCCCGGCGCGCCTGCTCGCCCGGAGCTGCGCGTCGACTGGGTCGCCTCGGCGACCGCGCCGCAGGTGTGGCAGCACGAGCTCGGCGAGGCGATGCCGCCGCAGATCGACGGCCTGCGCCGGTGGGAGCGGATGGACTTCGGCGCGCCGTTCGCCTCCGGCAGCAACGCGCCCGACGCGGTGATCGTGATGCCGTGCTCGATGTCCGCGCTCAGCCGCGTCGCCCACGGCGGCGGCGACGACCTGCCCGCGCGCGCGTGCGAAGTCGCGCTCAAGGAGCGCCGGCGCCTGATCCTCGTCGTCCGCGAGACGCCGCTCAGCCTGATCCACCTGCGCAACATGGTCGCCGCGACCGAGGCCGGCGCGACGATCCTGCCGGCGGTGCCGTCGTTCTACGGCGCCGTCCGCACGCTCGAGGACGCCGTCGACACGGTGGTCGCCCGCGCCCTCGACCACGCCGGCCTCCAGGTGCCGCTGGTGCGCCGCTGGGGCGCCGGGGAGCCGGCATGACGACCGCCGCCGAGCTCGCCGGACTGTTCGACGACCCTGCGTCGGCCGGCCGCCGCGCCCAGGCCGCCCGCGCCGCCCACTTCGGCCGTCGCGTGCTCGTCCGCGCGGCCCCGGCCCACCCGGCCCCGGCCGTCGCGGTGATCCTGCGCGGACCTGGCCCCGAGGTCCTGTTCGTCGAGGCAGGTGCGAAAGACCCTGGCACGAGCGCCATGTCCGTCGGGGCCGGAACGAGCGCGCAGGGCCCTGGCACCACGCTCGAAGGGCCAGGGTCGGAAGAGCAGGGTGGAGCGGCCATGTCTCCTGGGACCGGCGAGCCGGCCGGCGACCCGGGGTGGCCGGATCCGTCGACCCTGCGGCCCGGCGATCGCCTGGTCCTGCAGGTCGACCGCGGACGCGCCGACGCCTACTTCGCGTACCTCGTCCGGCTGGCCGCGGCGGCCGCGGCGGGGCTCAGCGTCGCGCCGTACTGCGCCCGCGCCGGCGGCCTCTTCCGCCTGCACCTGCTGTGCGCCGCCCGGATCGCGCTGCCCGGGTCCGTCCGCGTCGAGGCGCGGCACGACCTGCTCGGGATCCGGCTCGCCCAGGTCGCGCTCGGCTTCGGCGCCGACACCCTCGCGGGGCCGCTCGCGCCGCCGCGCCACCTCCCGCTCGCCGGGGTCACGCGCCCCGACGAGGCGACCCCCGCCGGCCTCGCCACGCTCGTCGAGCAGGCCGGCCTCGAACCTGTCCTCGACGACCTGTCCCACGGAGCCAGCCCATGACCGACCCCCGCTTCTCCGCGATCACCGACAAGGTCCGCGCCGGCGTCCCGCTCGACGGCGACGACGGCGCGTTCCTGTACCGCTACCGCGACCTGCTCGCCGTCGGCGCCCTCGCCAACGAGGTCCGCGAGCGGCTGCACGGCGACAATACGTACTTCAACGTCAACCTGCACATCAACCCGACCAACGTCTGCGAGGCTGACTGCAAGTTCTGCTCGTTCGCCCGGCTGACCCCGGACATGCCGCAGGCGTACACGATGTCGGTCGAGCAGGTCCGCAAGAAGCTCGAGGAGCGCGCGGGGCAGCCGATCACCGAGGTCCACATCGTCAACGGGCTGCACCCGGGCCTCGAGTTCTCGTACTACACCGAGATCCTGCGCGCGCTGAAGGCGGTCCGCCCGGACGTCCACCTCAAGGCGTACACCGCGGCCGAGATCCACTACTTCGCCGAGAAGTACGGGATGACCTACGAGCAGGTGCTCCGCGCGCTGATCGACGCGGGCCTCGGCAGCCTGCCCGGCGGCGGCGCCGAGATCTTCGCCGAGCGCGTGCGCCGGAAGATCTGCCGCGACAAGGCGACCGCCGATCAGTGGCTCGAGGTCCACCGCACGGCCCACCGCCTCGGCCTGCGCACCAACTGCACGATGCTCTACGGCACGGTCGAGACGCTCGAGGAGCGGATCGACCACATGCTCCGCCTGCGCGCGCTGCAGGACGAGACCGGCGGGTTCCAGACGTTCATCCCGCTGGCGTTCCATAACGACGGCAACGACTTCCAGAAGCTGCCCGAGCCGACCGGGGTCGACGACCTGCGCACGTACGCGGTCGCTCGCCTGATGATGCACAACATCCCGCACATCAAGGCCTACTGGGTGATGATCGGCGTCAAGACGGCCCAGATCGCCCTCAGCTTCGGCGTCGACGACATCGACGGGACGGTGCAGGAGGAGAAGATCTACCACATGGCCGGCGCCGAGACGCCGATGGCGCTGACCCGCACCGAGCTGGTCCGCCTGATCCGCGAGGCCGGCCGCACCGCGGTCGAGCGCGACACGCTCTACAACGTCCGCTGGATCGACGACGGGGCGCCGCTGCCGGAGATCCGTCTCGGTTCGAGCGTGCCGTACTCGGGGCACAACGGGCGCGTGCAGCTCTCGGTCGTGTCCTGAAGGCCGTGCGTGGGCAACTTGCCGAAGGCGCCTCGCAGCGGGCCGGGCATGCGGGTCGTCGCCCAGGCTTCGGCATTGGGGTCGACTTCGTCGCCCCCAATTGCCTGCAGATGGGCGACGACCCGCATGCCCGGCCCGATGCACGGTGACTTCGTGATCTGCGTCGTCGCCGGTCCGTCGCTCCGTTCGAGTGCGTCGTGAGGCGAAAGCCTCCGCCGCGAGACGGTCGCTCGTCCCTCGCGCCCGGCTCGCGGCCCTCCCGACGACCCATCCGGCTCCTCGATGTCGGACCGCGACGGCTCCGCGGACCCATTCGGACAAGCCGGGTCGAGGAGTCGCTGTCGGGGAAGGAGAAGCGGGCTGGTGTGTCTTGTGTTCGTCGGTCGAGGAGTCGCTGTCGGTGAACGAGATGCGGGCCGAGGAGTGTTGTGTGGTCGTCGGTCAAGGAACTGTCGGGGAAGGAGAAGCGGGCCGTTGAGGAGTTGTTTGTCGTCGGTCGAGGAGCGGCTGTCGGGGAAGGAGAAGCGGGCCGAGTTGTGGTCGTCGGTCGAGGAACCTCTGTCGGGGAAGGAGAAGCGGGCCGTGGAGGAGTTGTTGGTCGTCGGTCGAGGAGTCGTTGTCGGGGAACGAGAAGCGGGGCCACCCGGACCTTTCGGGGCGCGTCCCCAGGGCGGCGGCGCGGGACGCAGGCGGGGTGGGGGCCATGGCTCGCGCGCAGGCGCCCGCATGACCGCCGGTGGCGAGACAAGTGGTGTCTTTCGAGACATGTCTTCAACGACATACGGGCGCCGAGCACGAGTCATGGCGGGGACCCGCCGTCAGCGAGGGACCCGTCGCTGCCGCCCCGGGGACGCGCCCACCAGAGCTTTCGGGCCCCGCGTCCGCACTCAACGCGAGCCCGCGTCCGCACTCAACGCGAGCCCGCGTCCGCATCCAACGCGAGCCCGCGTCCGCATCCAACGCGAGCCCGCGGCTCACTCCTTGAAGTACAGCGTCGCCGCCGGCATCCCGGCGACGGGCGGCTCTGCGCCGGTGCGCGCGTCGACGTTCTTGCTCGTGATCCCCGGCGGCCGGTGCAGCGGCAGGTTCTCGTGCGGGATCTTGGCGACCACCTGCGCCATGTACTGCGTCCACATCGGCGTCGCCGTCGTGTAGCTCGCGTCCTCGTCGCCGAGCGAGCGCTCGTACGTGTCGTCGCCCATCCACGCCGCCGTCAGGTGGCGCGACGTGAACCCGACGAACCATGTATCGGTCGTGTACGCGTTCTTCGACGCCGTCCCCGACTTGCCGCCGGCCGGCACGCCGATCTGCGTCGCGCGGCCGCCGATCCCCGCCGTCACCACCTCGCGCATCAGGCGGGTGATCAAGAACGCCGTGCGATCGTCGACCACCTGTTTGGGGCCGGACAGCGCGAGGTTGCCGAGCGCGTCGAGGCGGCCGGCGACGTCCATCGCCGGGTCGAGCGGGTGGCGCTGGTCGAGCAGGACCTCGCCGCGCTTGTCGATCACGCGGCGGATGTAGATCGGGTCGATCCACGACCCGCCGCGGACGAAGATCGAGAACGCGCGCGACAGCTCGTCGGTGCGGACGCAGGACGCCCCGAGGGACAGCGCCCGGTCGGCGATCAGCTCGGTCGTGAAGCCGAGGCGGCGGGCCCAGGCGACCACGTTGTCGGCGCCGAGCGCGACGAACAGGCGGATCGACGGCAGGTTGAGCGACTTGATCAGCGCGGTGCGCAGCAGCACCTTCCCGTCGAGCGTCTGGCCGATGTTCTGCGGGTTCCACGTCTCGCCGGGCTCGGGGACGTAGGGCTTGTCCTCGAGGATCGAGCCCATGTTCCACTGGTCGCCGTCGAGCGCGAGCGCATAGTAGATCGCCTTGAAGACCGAGCCCGGCTGGCGGCAGGCCTGCGTCGTGCGGTTGAACTGCGAGCGGTCGAAGTCGAGGCCGCCCTCCATCGCCTCGACGTAGCCGGTGTCGTGGGCCATCGTGTAGAGCGCCGCCTCGACGCGCGGGACCTGGCCGAGCTCGACGACCGGCAGGCCGCTCGCGTCGTCGATCTCGAGCGGGGCCGGGGCGCCTGGCTCGTGGGCCATGTCCGCTGGGGCAGCCGCGGCCTCGACGGCGGCCGCCTCCTCGTCGATCGTCGCCGACAGGCTCTTGCGCTTCTGGGCCGGGCGGACCCACACGACGTCGCCGGCCTCGATCGCCTCGTCGACGCGGGAGATCTTGACGTCGTTGACGCCGGTGTTGCGGTCGTAGCGGGCGGCCCAGGCCATCTTGCGCAGCGGCAGCACGGCCTCGGCCTCGCCGACGCGGACCTTCGCCTGCTTCGCGGTCGCCTCGACGACCAGCGCGAGGCGCCAGCGCTGCGGGTCGCGGGTCAGCGCGGCCGCGCCGTACTCGGCGGCGGCGCGTTCGAGGAACGTCTTCGTGGCTGACTCTTCGGTCAGGTGGGCGACCGGCCCGCGCCAGCCCTGGCGGCGGTCGATCCGGCGCAGCGCGCCGTCGATCGCGCCGTGGGCCTGCGCGCCCATCTCGATCTGCGCCGGCGTCTCGATCTGCAGCCCGCCCTGCAGCACCGCCGCGTCGCCGAAGCGGGCGGCGGCCTCGCGGCGGACGTGCTCGGCGTAGTAAGGGGCGCGCAGGCGGAACACGTCCGGCGGCTGCTCGGCGAGGCGGAGCGGCTCGGCGGCCGCGGCGTCGCGCTCCTCGGGGGTGATGTAGCCCGCCTCGACCATGTCCTGAAGGACAGTCCGGCGGCGAGCGAGCGCCCGCTCCGCGCTGGCGAGCGGGCTGTAGCGCGAGGGCGCGCGGGCGAGGCCGGCGATCAGGGCGCACTCGGCGAGCGTCAGCTCGCCCAGGTCCTTGCCGAAGTAGCGGCTCGCCGCCGCGGCGACGCCGTAGGCGCCGTGGCCGAGGAAGATCTTGTTGAGGTAGATCTCGAGGATCCGCCACTTGCCGAGGCGGCCCTCGATCCGCAGCGACAGCAGCGCCTCGCGGAGCTTGCGGTCGAGCGTGCGCTCGTCGCTGAGGAAGCCCTTGGCGACCTGCTGGGTGATCGTGCTGCCGCCCTGGATGACGGTGCCCGAGCGGAAGTTGGCGAGCGTCGCGCGGGCGAGGCCGCGCCAGTCGAGGCCCGCGTGGCTGAAGAAGCGGCGGTCCTCGACCGACAGGAACGCCTGGATCAGGCGGTCGGGGATCACGTCGATCGGCGCGTAGGCGCGGTGCTCGCGGGCGAGCTCGGCGAGCAGGCTGCCGTCGGCGGCGAAGATCCGAGTCACGCCGGGGGCGAGCGCGTCGTAACGCTCGACGTCGGTGACGTCGGGCAGCGCCGCGGCGTAGCTGCGGTAGACGCGTTGGCCGGCGAAGCCGAGGCCGACGAGCACGCAGGCCGCGGCGAACGCGTAATACCGCAAGAGCCAGCCGATAAGGCCAGCTCTCGCGGGATTGAGCACCCAGAGCCGCCGGGACTCAGTCGGCGCCGGGGTCTGCGGGGCCGCCGCCATCGACGTTCGGGTCGTCCGAGTAGCTCTTGAGGGCCTTGAGCGCGCGGGTCTCGGCCTTCGCCATGTCCTCGAGGCGCTGCTTGACCTTGGCGAACAGCGACGCGGCGACCAGCTTGGCGTTGTTCTCGGGGTTGAGCCCGACGACGTAGCTGAAGATCTGGCCGTCGGCGGACAGCGGGAGGACCTGGCCCTCCTCGGTGCCCCTCTGGGCGACGGCCCAGTCGGCGTTGACGGTGTCGCGGACCTTGAAGCCGGTCGCCTCGCCCTCCTTGCCCTCGGGGCAGGGGGCCTCGCCGCAGACCGGCTCGCCGCGCTCGACGAGCACGACGCTGCCGTCCTTCTTGAACTTGATGCCGAACACCCGCGGGCCGCCGGCGTCGGTCAGCGCCTTGGCGTTGGCGCCGACGAAGCTCGCCAGGTAGCCGAGGTCGAGGCGCAGGCCGTTGGCCTCCTCGTAGAGGTCGAAGGTGCGGCGGATGCCCTCGGGGCCGATGCCCGCGAGCTGCCAGCCGAACAAGTCGTCGACCTTCGGGGTCTTCTCGAAGTTGGCCTTGAGGAGGTTGGCGAGCTCCTCGGTGCCCTTGGCCGGGTCGGTCGAGACGAGCTTCTGCAGGTCGTCGATCTTGAGCGAGATGCCCTTGCGCATGTCCGAGACCTTGGCGGCCTCGTTGAACATGTCGCCGCCCTTCTTCTTCGCCTGCGCGACCAGGTCACCCTTCGAGGTGATCTGGTGGCCGATCCAGCCGAGCGCGACGCCGAAGGCGAGCGCGGCGGCCGAGGCGAGGATCGTCAGGCCCTTGTTGCCCTTCGGCGCGACGTCGCCGACGTCGCCGATCAGGCCGGCGTTCGGATCGAAGGCGCCGGCCGAGGTGCCGAACGGCGTGCCGTCCTCGAGCGACTTGCGGCGCGGCTCCTGCGGGGCCGCGGCCGGCTGGGCCGGCTGGAGGACCTCGCCGGGTGCCGGGATCTGCACCGGCGCCGCGACCTCGCCCGGAGGCGGGATGTCGATCGGCGCGGGCGCGGCGACCTCACCGGGCGGCGGCAGGTCGGCCGCGGGCTTCTTGAAGGACGGCGGCTTGGGTGCAGCCGGCGCGGCGGCGGCGGGGGCCGCTGCAGGCTCGGGCTGCGCCGCGGGCGCGTCCTTCTTGGCGAGGCGCGCCTTGAGGGCGCTGAGATCGGTTCCTGGTTTCTTGGGTGCGTTCAAGGCCGGATCCCCTTATGGAACGTGTGCCGTGGCAAGGCGCCGGTGTAGCTGCCAGGCGAGGATAGAGACAAGCGCCAGCAGCGTCAATGCTCCCCCGGGGGCACGAGACCGCGTTCTACCGGACTTTCCCGGCGCGCGCGAGACCGCAGGCTGCAAAAGTCGGGGAGAAAATGCGCGGACGGATCTCGCGCGAGGGCGCGTTCTACAGCGCCCCTTCGAGCTCGGACAGCGCGCGCGGCGAGAGGGCGACCGCGAGGACGTGCGGCTGCGGATCGGTCATCGGCACCAGTTCTCCCTCGATCCGCGTGACGCCCTCGTCGCCCGGGACGAGCAGGGTGACCGTGAAGGCGCCGTGGGCTGCGCGCGATGCGCCGCGGCGCGCGAGCGGTTGCGAGGCCCAGCTCGAGAGATCGGCGATGACCCGCGGCGCGAGCAGACAGCCGCCGATCGTCGCCAGCGGCGAGCCGGGCTCGTGGATCGCGCCCGGGTGCAGCGGGGCGCCGAGGACCGGGGCGAGCCGACCGAGCAGGGCGCGGCCCTCGCGCCGCAGCTCGGGCGAGAGGGTCGGGCCGAGGAGATCGAGCAGGTGCACGAGCACGCCCGCGGGCGCGACGCTCAAGGTGTGGACGAGGGCCCACCCGTGGGCGGTGCACAGGCCGAGCACCAGGCGGCGGGTCCGGTGGACGGCGGACAGCAGGCGGTCGGTGCCGTGGGCGCCTTCGTCTGTCTCTCGGGGCAGGTCGCGCCGCCGGCTGCGGCGGTCGAGGCCGTGGGTGTCGCCCTGATCGCGCTGGAGCAGGCGCAGCGGTGAGAACTCCTCGACGGGCTCGTCGGCGCCGACGCGGGTCGAGCGCGGGACCTCGGCGGTGCGCCAGAAGTCGGGGCTGGCGGTGGGCGAGGGGATCGGCGCCAGGGGGTCGCGCATGCCCGCGGTTATCGCAAGGGACGGCGAGGGGCCCAAAAAATCCGCGAGAACTTTGGGCCGGCGGCGGCCTTGAGCTAGGAGAGGGGCGTGCTCGCTCATGATGTGTCTGAAGGGGCAGGTGACTCCGCGCCGGCGGTCCTGACCGGGCTCGACCGGCTCGGCCGCGGCGAGGGCCCGGCGCTGCGCGGGCGGCCGGTCGCGCTGCTGTGCCACCCGGCGTCGGTGGCGGCGTCGCTCGAGCACGCGACCGCGGTGCTGCCGCGGCTCGGCGCGCGGGTCGTCAGCCTGCTCGGGCCCGAGCACGGGATCGACGCGGCGGCGCAGGACATGGAGGTGGTGGCGACGGCCCGGCGCGCCGCCGAGGCTGTCCCGACGTACAGCCTGTACGGCGACACCTTCGAGAGCCTGAGCCCGACGCCGGCGATGCTCCACGGGGCCGAGTGGCTGGTGATCGATCTGCAGGACGTCGGCAGCCGCTACTACACGTACGTGTGGACGGCGGCGCTCGCCGCCGAGGTCGCGCTGCGCGAGGGGGTGCGCGTGCTGATCCTCGACCGGCCGAACCCGATCGGCGGGCTCGACGCGCAGGTCGAGGGCGGGGCGATCGCGGCCGGCGAGGAGAGCTTCGTCGGGCTGCACGACGTCGCGGTCCGCCACGGGATGACGCTCGGCGAGCTGGCGCGGATGGCGATCCTCGAGCGGGCCCGGGCGCCGCACGCGGGGCTCGAGGTGCTGAGGTGCGCGGGCTGGCGCCGCGAGCAGATGTTCTTCGAGACAGGTCTGCCGTGGGTCCTGCCGTCGCCGAACATGCCGACGCTGGCGACCGCGCTGGTGTACCCGGGGCAGTGCCTGCTCGAGGGGACGAACCTGAGCGAGGGCCGCGGGACGACCCGGCCGTTCGAGATCTTCGGCGCGCCCTGGCTCGACGGACAGGCGCTCGCGGCGGCGCTCGCGGCCGAGGACGACGCGTGCCCGGGCCTCGGGCTGCGGCCGCTCGGGTTCAAGCCGATGTTCCAGAAGTTCGCCGGCCGCCGCTGCGGCGGGGTGCAGCTGCACGTGCGCGCGCCGCGGGCGGTCCGCAGCCTGCGGACGAGCTGGGCGGTGCTCCGGGCCGCCTGGCGCCTCGGACAGGGCGAGATGCGCTGGCGCACGGAGCCGTACGAGTTCGTCGCCGACCGGCCGGCGATCGACCTGCTGGCCGGCGGTCCGTGGCTGCGCGCGGCGATCGAGGCCCAGGCGCCGCTGGCGGACATCGCGGCGAGCCAGGAGCCGGCGCGCGCGGCCTTCGTCGCCCGCCGCCGCGGCTTCCTTCTTTATCCCGGGGCGTGACGCCGCCGCGGCGATCGCTTGCCGAGGGCGCGGAAGGCTGGGACGATCGCGGGGCCATGGGCCGCCCCGTCCTCGCCGTCCTCGGCGGCAGCTTCGATCCGCCGCACCTCGGGCACGTGCTGATCCCGACCTACCTGCTCGCGCGCGGGCTCGCCGAGCGGGTGCTGGTCGCGCCGTGCTGGACCCACCCGTTCGCCAAGCGGGTGACGCCGTTCGCCGAGCGGCTGACGCTGACGCGGCTGGCGATGGCGTGCCACGGCGAGCGCGTCGAGGTCAGCGACATCGAGGCGCGCCTGGCCGCGCGGCGCGGCGACGACCGGCCGAGCTACAGCTACGAGCTGCTGCGCGCGATCGCCGAGGAGCGCCCGGAGTTCGCGGTCCGGCTGGTGGTCGGGTCGGACATCGTCGTCCGCGGCGAGCTCGAGCGCTGGCACCGGTTCTCCGAGCTGGTCGCCGAGTTCACGCCGATCGTGGTCCCGCGGATGGGCTTCGCCGCGGCCGAGCAGTGCGCGCTGCCGGAGATCAGCAGCACGGCGGTCCGCGGCTGGCTGGAGCGGATCGACGAGGCCGGTGCCCGCGATTCGCTCGCGGCGGCGGTGCCGGCGGCGGTGCTCCACCGCCTGCGCGGCGGCAAGCAGGGCCAGGTGTGGCTGGTCGGCCGCGGCCACGTCGCCGCCCACGCGGCCCCGTGGCTCGCCGAGCGCGGCTGGTCGACGACGGCGGTCGCGGGGCAGGGGCTGGTCGACGGGACATGTGAGCTGCCCGAAGGGACACCCGACGCGATCTGGCTGCTGTGCCAGGACCGCGCGCTGCCGGACGTCGCGGCGGCGCTGGTCCGGCGCGGGCTGACGCGGGTGCCGACGCTGCACGCGGCCGGGGCGCTGCCGGCCCGCATCGCCCTGGCGGCGCTCGCCGCCGCCGGCGCGCCGGTCGGGACGCTGCACCCGATCTGCAGCCTGCGCCGCGACCAGCCGCGCGGCCGCCTCGCCGACTGCGTGTTCGGGGTCGAGGGCGACCCGCCGGCCCGCGCGCTGGCGCTGGCGTGGATCGGGGGGCAGGGCCACGTCGATCTCGCGGGGCTCGACGCCGAAGGGCGCGTCCGCTACCACGCGGCCTGCGCGCTGGCGGGTAACCACCTGGCGGTGCTGCACGCGCGCGCGTGCGAGGCGATGCGCTCGCTCGGGCTGCCGGCGCCGGAGGTCGAGCGCGCGATCGGGGCGCTGATGCGCTCGGCGCTCGAGAACTTGCTGGCGCTCGGGGTGCCGCGCGGGGTGTCCGGCGCGGCGGCGCGCGGGGATCTGGCGGCGCTCGAGCGGCACGCGGCGGCGCTGTCCGGGCCCGCGGCCGAGCTGTACCGCAGCCTGAGCGGGCAGCTCGTCGAGCTGCTGCGGCGCTAGAAGGCGTGCTCGCTCATGAAGTAGATCCCGAAGCTCTCGCGCGAGAAGCCGGCGTCGAGGCGCAGCACCGCGAAGCGGTCCCAGATCAGCGACAGGCCGGTGCCGCCGGACACGTGCCAGTGCTTCGGCAGGTCGGCCATCTGCTGCGCCACCATCCCGAGGTCGACGAAGCCCTTGAGGCCGATCCCGAGCGTGTGGCCGCGGAGCTTGAACTCGACCGGCTCGAAGCGCAGCTCGAGGCTGCCGAACGCCTTCAGGCGGCCGATGTAGCGCCGGCGCATCCACCCGCGGCCGGCCGACGCCCCGCCGAGCGCGTCGGTCGGGACCAGCCCGCCGAACTCGCCGAGCGGCACCAGCGGCGGATCGCCCCACAGCGCGTCGAACGTGATCCGGTGGGCGAGCACCAGCTTGTCGACGCCGAGGGTCCAGTACGTGCGAAAGTTGCCGGAGACCCGGCCCCACGCGTCGGACGAGCCGGTCCAGGGGCCGGCGTTGTCGACGATGACGTCGAACAGGCTGCCCTTGCCGGGGCTCCACTCGTTGTCGCGGCTGTCCCAGGTCAGGCCGAGGCGGATCAGCCCGCGGCGGGCGTCGAGGTCGGCGGCCGGGCGCTGGGCGAGCAGCAGCGAGTCCTCGTAGGGGTTGATCCGGTCGACGAAGTACGAGAAGCCGGAGTACGAGCGCAGCAGCCCGGTGGGCCTGTCCCCGAGGCCAGGCAGGCGCCACAGCGGGTGCTGGTAGGTCAGCGCGCCGCCGACGGTGGCGATCCGGGTCGTGTAGTAGCGGGCCTGGAGATCGAGGCCGTCGAGGTCGTGGTTGTTGGCGACGCCGAAGTAGGGGAACACCGGGTCGAGGTAGCCGCCGACGCCGACCTCGAAGATCTCCTCGCGGCGCAGCAGGTCGCGCAGGCGGACGAAGAAGGTGTGCTCCTGCACCTTGCGCAGCGACACGCGCGACTCGAAGCTCATGTAGACCTTGTTCGGCGCGCCGTCGCGGCTGCGGTAGGCGTACTGGACGGTCGCGCCGAGCATCAGGCCGACGCCCGGCTGGGAGCGGACGCTCGGCAGCGGCAGGAAGCGGTGGGGGCTCTGGCGGCGCGACGCGACGCCCCGGGTCGGCGACAGCGGGTTCTGCAGCCAGCTCCACCGCGGGTAGCGCTCGCGCCAGGTCAGGGCCGGCATCGGGGCGCCAGGGACCGTACCGGCGGGGAGGTTGCTGCCGCCGGCCGGGGCGACGTCCTGGCGCAGGCCGCCGCCGGACGGGGGTTCGCCGCTCGCCGGCTCGGCCGGGCTGGCGGAAAGGACAGGTCCTTGCGCCCATGTCGACACGGGCGCGAGGGCTGCGAGCAGGAGTGCGGTCAGGACGGACGTCACCGGGGCGGCGGCCGAGGGGGGTCTCGTAAGCTACCAAAGCGGCGGGCGTCCGCACGGGCCGCGACGGGTTCGGGGCGGGCGGAGTCCGTTGAGTTTCGTCCGCGCGCGGCCGTATAGTGCGCGGTGATGAAGCCACGGAAGTCCCGGTTCTCCCTCGCGCTCACGGCCGTCGCGCTCGCCGGGTGCCCCGGTGCGCCGCCCGCGGACGCGACGGCCACCGACGCCAGCACCGGCGGGACGAGCGGCGCGACGACGACCCCGACGACCACGGAGCCCGAGCCGACGACCGGGGGCGCGAGCGAGCTGCCGCGCGGGCCGCTGCTCGCCGGCGCGGCGGTCGGCTACCTGACCGGTCCGGTCGGCGCGTCGATGGCCGGCTACGGCGGGCGCACGGTCACCAACGACACCGCGTGGAACGAGATGCTCAACGGCGCCTCGGGGTTCTACGGGTTCGGCGCGGTCAAGGCGATCGCGCTCGAGGTCGCGGGCGAGCGGCTCGTGCTGCTGAAGATGCCGACGATGAGCGGCGAGCACTCGCTGACCGAGGGGACGATCGCCAAGCTGCAGCAGCTGCACGGGATCGACCTGACCGGGCGGATCGTCACCGGCGGCACGCACTCGCACCACAACCTCGCCCGCTACTGGCGGCTGCCGGGGCCGCTCGGGTTCGTCGGCGCCGACGCGCCCGACGAGGAGATCATCGACCGGATGACGACGACGATGGCCGACGTCGTCGCCGCGGCGATCGCCGACCTCGGGCCGGCCGAGTGGGGCGTCGCCTGGCAGGACGACTGGGACCCGAACGATGAGGTCTACCGCGACCGCCGCGGCGAGAACGACCCGACGTACGGCAAGGACGGGCGGGTGACGCTGCTCGCGGTGCGCCGCAAGGGCGGCGCGCCGATGGCGACGATCCTCAACTTCGGCATGCACGGGACGGTGTGGGGCCCGGAGAACGAGCTGTTCACCGAGGACGCGCCCGGCGGGGTCGAGATGAAGTTCGAGGAGGCGTTCTTCGCGGCGAAGGGCCAGCCGATCTTCGGCCTGTTCATGCAGTCGGGCGGCGGCGACGCGTCGCCGGCCGGCGACGCGAACGAGGAGCGCGAGGCGGCGCGGGTCGAGCGGGTCGGCCACGCGGCGGCGCCGAAGCTGCTCGCCGCGTACGAGACGATCGCGTGGAAGGACGAGGCGTCGCTGGCGGTGCGGTCGCGGCGGATCGACCTGACCTACAGCGGGATCGGCTACGACGACTACCCCGAGTTCCTCAACGCGCAGGGCAAGCCGTACGCGTGGGGCGGCTGGCAGTGCGTCGGCGACGCGGCGGACGTCGACGACGGCAACCCGGCGACCAGCATGGAGGGCAAGCCCAAGAGCTGCATGCCGATCGACACGCTGCTGACGTCGCTGGGGCAGTCGATCCCGCACGGCGAGGTCCACCAGACCTACCTGACCGTCGCCGCGCTCGACGACTTCTACCTCGTCACGCTGCCCGGCGAGCCGACCGCGTCGGTCGTCGAGTACGCGCGCGCCGGCCTCGCCGCGCGCGGCGTCGACGGCATGGTCGTCGGCTACTCGCAGGATCACCTCCTGTACCTGACGGCGCCCGACGACTGGCTGCAGGGCGGCTACGAGTCGGAGATGAGCCTGTGGGGCCCGCTGCTGGCCCAGCACCTGGTCGACCGGCAGCTGGAGATCGTCGACGCGCTGCGCGCGGGCGAGGCGACGCCGGTGTGGTCCGAGGAGTCACCGAACCTGTCCGTCGGGACATCTTACACGCCGCGCGCGCTCGAGGCCGGGGCCGAGCCGCCGGGGATCGTCCAGGACGCGCCGCCGGACGTCGGCCGCGGCGGGACGGTGCGGCTGGCCTGGACCGGCGGCGACCCGGCGCTCGGCGAGCCGCGGGTGGTCGTCCAGGTCCAGCGCGACGGCGGCTTCGTCGACGTGCCGTCGCCGAGCGGCTGGCCCGGCCGCGCGCTCGACAACACGCGTTACCACATGCTGACGCACTACGACCCGACGCCGGAGCCGAACGGCAAGCTCCTGCCGGCCCGCTCGCACCGCTGGTACGTCGACTGGCAGGTCCCGGCGGACATGCCCGCGGGGACATATCGCCTGCGCGCGACCGGGCGCGCGTACGACGGCGCGGCGACGGCCGAGTACGCGCTCGAGTCGGCGCCGTTCGCCGTCGAGCTGACCAAGGAGACCGCGGCGACGGCGAAGCTGGCGGGCGGGACGCTGACGCTGACGGTGACGATGGCGCCGCCGCCGTACCTGACCGAAGAGACCTGGCCGATCGGCGGGTACCGCCTGCTCGACCCGGAGGTCGGGCCGGCCGACCCGATCACGATCCGCGCGCCGCTGACCCTCGCGTTCGCCAAGGACGGCGAGCCGGTCGGCGAGGCCCACGAGGTCGCGTACACCCCCGGCGAGGGCCACGTGTTCGATTTCGCGGCGACCGGGCTCGACCCCGCGGGGCTGACGGCGCGGATCCACCTGCGCGACGATGTCGTCCCGGCGGTGATCGAGGCGCCCGTCGAGGCGCTGTGAAATTCCGGATCCCGGGTGCTGCTCGGGGCTGGACGGGTGTTCACGTCTCCGCTATGCCCCGAGGATCGGCAGGACGATGTCAGGGATCAAGACGACGACAGGGAGCGTGATCGCGCTCGCGGGGGCCGGGCTCGTCGCGGGCTGCTTCCTCCCCAATCCGGCCTTCGACGTCGGCTTCGCGGAGACGACCGGGGTGGCGACGGGCGCGACAGGCAGCGGCGGCGCGGCGACCACCGAGGCGCCGCCGACGAGCGGACCGACGACGGCGACGGGCGAGGCGACGGGCGAGGCGACGACCGGCGGTCCGGGGACCGGCGTCGATGTGTCCTCAGGGACAGGTGAGCCGACGACCGGCGCGCCGGCGGACTGCTGGGACCTGCCGATCGACGCGTGGACGATCGAGACGATCGTGCTGACCGGGGAGGCGGTCGGCAGCCCGTCGCTGTCGCCCGACGGGCTCGGCCTGGTCTACCGGGCGCAGAACGGGGGCGACGGGCTCGGGATCTTCCGCGCCCAGCGGGCCAGCCTCGCCGAGCCGTTCCCGGCGCAGGGGCAGCCGTACTTCTTCGAGCTGGGCCTGATCGGGCTCGACTACCCCGAGGTCCGCGGCGACGAGTCGGAGCTGTTCTTCACCCAGGGCGACCCGTCCGGCGACATCTACGTGTCGCACCGGACGAACAATACGTGGGGGGTCGCGACGATCGCCGGCGGGGTCAAGCTGTTCGGCCCGGCGAGCGAGTCGCACCCCAACGTGACCGAGGACGGGCGGTTCCTGCTGTTCCAGCGCGACGACGGGCCGGCCGTCGGGGCGCTCGCGGCGACCTGGAACTTCTACCAGGCCGAGCGCGAGCCGCGGCTGCCGCTGTTCCCCGACGTCGCGCCGCTGCAGGTGACGCCGAGCGGGGGAGCGTTCGTGCACCCGGTGTGCCCGGCGCTGTCGCCCGACGGGCTGCACCTGTTCTTCGGCGCCAGCGACACGCCGGCGGCGGAGCTCGTCGAGCTGAACGACGGGCGCGTCGGGGTGTGGTACGCCCGCCGCGATCAGGTGACCGACGCCGCGTGGCAGGACATCGTCCGCAGCGACGTCCTGCGGCAGGTCGGGGGCGCGACCTGCCCGACCTCGGTCACGGCCGACGGCTGCCAGCTGACGACGACCCGCTTTACTCTGGCGACCGAGGGCGAATACACTATGCAGCTCGCGCGCCGCGGGTAGCCCTTGGCGGCGCCGTGCGCCGTGACATGACCCGAAGGACAGACAGCACGCGAACGGCGGCGCGCCCGCGACGGGCGGCGCTCGGCCTCGCCGCCGCGCTGGCGAGCGGGTGCCTGCTGCGCAACCCGGCCTACGACGAGGCGACCGGCGCGGCGAGCGAGGCGGCGACCGGCGCGGGCACGACGACGGGCACGACGGGCGCGACGACGGGGAGCAGCGGCGAGGCGACGCAGTCGGCGAGCGGCGAGACGATCGCCGACACGACCGGGGGCGCGAGCGCGGGGACGACGGTCGCGCCGACCTGCGGGGCGGAGGATGAGCCGTGCGTCGACGGGGCGTGCTGCGGCGACTGTCTGGTGTGCGACGCGGGGCTGTGCGTGCCGCAGCCGGCGCTGTGCGGCGAGTGCCGCGCGTGCGTGGCGGGCTCGTGCGCGCTCGCGCCAGGGTCCGCGTGCGAGCTGCCCGACGAGCAGCGCTGCGAGAACTTCCTGTACGGGGCGAAGCTCGACGGCTGCTACGCGTTCAAGCCGGCGCCGGGGGTCTGCGACGCGGCGGGGCTGTGCACGCAGAGCTGCAGCGAGCCGGCGGACGCGGCGATCGTCGCGTGCGACGAGCCGTGCGCGAAGGCGGGCGACTGCGCGACGTGGACGCCGGTGGCCCGGTTCGACGCGGGCGGCTACTGCATCCCGGACGGGCCGGCCGAGGGCTGCCAGCCGCGCTGCGTCGACTCGGCGCAGGCGTCGGCGATGACGTTCCAGGTGTGCCAGGCCGGCAAGTGCGTCGACACGATGGCCGACATGGGCTGCGGGCTCTACACCTGCAACGCCGCGAAGACGGCGTGCCTGAACGTCTGCACGGGCGAGGACGACTGCGTGTTCTCGGCGACGTGCGACCTGGTGAAGAAGCAGTGCCTGTGACCGCTCAGGGGCGCCACGGCGGGGCGAGCAGGCGGCGCTTGCCGTCGTGGCTGAGCCGGACGTCGGGCCCGCCGAGGTCCTGGCGGTCCCACAGCTGGCAGGTGACCTGCTTGTGCTGGGTGTCGAGCGCCTCGCAGTAGTTGGTGAACTTGCAGCGCCGGACCTCGGCGCCGCGGCCGAGGCGGATCTTCTTGAACCAGTCGGGGTCGGCGAGGCTCTGGCGGGCGGCCGCGACGATGTCGGCCTCGCCGCGGCGCAGGATCGCCTCGGCCTGGTCGAAGTCGTGGATCCCGCCGGCGGTGACGACCGGGGTGGTGCGGCCGTCGGCGCGGATCCCGGCGCGGATCGCCGCGGCGAGCCCGACGTTGCGGCCGAACGGGCCGCGCGCGTCGCTGATCACCGTCGGCATGCACTCGTAGCCGCTCGGGCCGGTGTACGGGTAGACGGCGTCGCCGATCTTCGGCTGCTTCGCGTCGTCGAACTTGCCGCCCTTCGAGACGCTGACGAAGTCCATGCCGGCGGCCGCGAACGCGCGGGCGAACTGGACGGCGTCGTCCAGATCGCTGCCGCCCTCGATCACCTCGTCGCCGAGCATGCGGCAGCCGACGACGACGCCGGCGCCGACGCGCGCGCGCACGGCCGCGAGGACCTCGAGCGGGAGGCGCAGCCGGCCCTCGCGCGCTCCGCCGTAGCCGTCGTCGCGGGTGTTGGTCCGCGACAGGAAGCTCGCCATCGTGTAGGCGTGCGCGTAGTGCAGCTCGACGCCGTCGAACCCGGCGGCGGCGGCCCGGGCGGCGGCGGCGGCGAACAGCTCCGGCAGGGCGCGCGGCAGGTCGCGGACGTGCGGCAGGTGGAGGTCGGTGACGAGCTCGCGGTAGCCGTACTCGAGCTCGCGTCGCTCCCTGTCCGTCAGGACCTGGCCGATGATCTCTGGCCCGGCGGACAGGAGGAAGGCGCGCAGCTCGGGCTCGGGGGCGCCCTGCCAGCGCGGGTCGCCGGTCGCGTCGGCGAGGCGGCGGCGGTGGCCGGCGTCGACGGCGAGGAAGCGCTGGAAGAACTTGTCGGGCGGCGGGCGGCGCTTGACGGCGAGGAAGTCGATCAGCTGGATGAGCAGGCGGGTCCGGCCGCCGCTGGCGGCGCGGACGGCGTCGACGAGGCGCGCGAGGCCGGGGACGAAGCGGTCGTCGCCGATCCGCAGCAGCGGGCCGCTCGGGACGTCGCGGATCCCGGTCGCCTCGACGACGATCGCGCCGGGCTCGCCGGCGGCGAAGCGGGCGTACCAGTCGACGACGTCGGGCGTGGCGAGGCCGTCCTCGCTGGCGCGCCACGGGACCATCGCCGGCACCCAGGTGCGCTCGCGCAGGGCGCACGGGCCGAGGTCGATCGGCGAAAACCACAGGCTGGCGGCGGCCTCGTCGGCGCCCGGCCAGCGCGCCGGGGCGATCGGGTGGCGGAGCTTGTCCGGCGGGGTCCACATGCGGGGCGAGCTTAGCAGCCCGCGCGCGTCCGGGGCGCCTCAGAAGGTGCCGCCGAGGTGGACGCCGACGATCATCTGGTGGACGCTGGCCTGGTCGTCGGTCGCGCGGGTCTGGCAGACGCGCGTGCTGCCGGTGTCGGTGCAGACCTGGCGGTGGAAGTTCCACAGGAAGTCGATCTTGGCGCCGATGAAGAACTGGCGCGTGACATAGAGGTCGATCACCGGGGAGGTCTTGAGCGCGAAGCCCTGCGAGAACTGCTTGTCGTAGGGCAGGGCGTTGCCCCTGGCCGAGAAGACCTGGCGCGAGAAGCCGGGTCCGATCTCGAGGCCGAAGTCGAAGCGCCAGATCGGGAGGATGCCGCGGATCACCGCGAAGAAGCTGTTCTGGTAGGCGAGCCGGTAGGCGTCGGCGTCGGTCCCCGGGGACAGGTAGTTCGGGTTGAAGAAGCCGACGTTGTAGGCGGCGCCGATCATCAGGGTGCGCAGCGGACGGAAGCCGAGGGTGAAGCCGAGGCCCATCGAGGGGCCGGTCGAGCCGACGACGTCGGTGGCGGCGCGGCAGGCGGCCTGGCTCGGGATGCACATCGAGCCGCCGAGCATGACCTCGGCCTGGCCGCCGCGGCGCTTGACGTCCGCGGCTTCGGCGGCGGTCGCGGCGGTGAGGACGAGGCCGGCGGCGAGGGCGGAGACTGCGAGGCGGGCGGAGTTCATGCCCGATTGTTTGGAGAACACCCCGACGCCGCGCAAGCCGCCTCGTGCGTGTCCGCGCGCGGGGAGCGGAGCGGCCCGAACGCCGCCTCCCGGGGCTCCGCGGCGGTTGTTACGGTCGTGACACAAACCGCGCCCGGGGGTTGTCCCGGAGGGCCAGATCTGGATAATCCGCGCATGAACGCTGCGCAGGCGCCGGACGGCGAGGGACCCGTGGGCCACGAGGGCCCGGCTGGCGAGCACGGCCCGCAGGCCGCAGGCCCGAGCCCGCTCGCGGGCGCCGACCCGCTCGTCGGGGTGATCATGGGCAGCCGCTCCGACTGGGAGACGATGAAGCACGCGGCCGAGACGCTGCGCGCGTTCGGGGTGGCGCACGAGTGCCGCGTGGTGTCGGCCCACCGCACGCCGCACTGGCTCGGCGAGTACGCGCGCACGGCCGAGGGCCGCGGGATCGAGGTGATCGTCGCCGGCGCCGGCGGGGCGGCCCACCTGCCGGGGATGGTCGCGGCCGAGACGTGGCTGCCGGTGTTCGGCGTGCCGGTGCCGTCGGCGGCGCTCGGCGGGCTCGACTCGCTGCTGTCGATCGTGCAGATGCCGCGCGGGGTGCCGGTCGGCACGCTGGCGATCGGCGCCGCCGGGGCCGTCAACGCGGCGCTGCTGGCGATTCGCGTGCTCGCGCTGCGCCGGCCCGAGCTCGCCGAGCAGCTGCGCGCGTACCAGGCCCGCCGCGCCGCCGAGGTGATGGCGGAGGTGCTCCCCGATGCGTGAGGCCCGTCCGATCCTGCCCGGCTCGACGATCGGCGTGCTCGGCAGCGGGCAGCTCGGTCGCATGTTCGCGATCGCCGCCCGCCAGCTCGGCTACCGCGTCCACACCTACTCGCCCGACGCCGACACGCCGACCGGCCAGGTCGCCGACGTCGAGGTCCGCGGGCCCTACGAGGACACCGCGGCGGTCCGCGCGTTCGCCCGCGCGGTCGACGTCGTCACGTTCGAGTTCGAGAACGTGCCCGCCGTCGCGGCCGAGGCGGCGGCCGAGGCGGCGCCCGTGCGCCCGGCCGGGTCGGTGCTCCACGTCACGCAGCACCGCCTGCGCGAAAAGACATTCCTCAAGGACCATGGCTTTCCGGTCACGCCGTTCCGCGCCGTGCGCTCGCTCGCCGATCTGGCGGCGGCGCTGGCGGAGCTCGGCTGCCCGGCGCTGCTGAAGACGGCCGGCTGGGGCTACGACGGCAAGGGGCAGGTGAAGATCGAGCGCCCCGAGCAGGCGGCCGCGGCGTGGGCCGAGCTGCGCGGCGAGGAGGCGATCCTCGAGGCGTGGGCGGCGTACGAGCGCGAGCTGTCGGTCGTCGCGGCCCGCGGGACGGGCGGCGAGGTGGCGGTGTTCCCGGCGGTCGAGAACCACCACGTCCGCGGCGTGCTCGACCTGTCCCTCGCGCCAGCCCGCGTGCCGCCGGCGGTCGCGACGGCGGCGCAGGCGATCGCGCGCGGCCTGCTGGGCGCGCTCGACGTTGTCGGCGTGCTGTGCGTCGAGTTCTTCTGCATGCCGGGCGGGACCCTGCTGATCAACGAGCTCGCACCGCGCCCGCACAACTCGGGCCACCTGACGATCGACGCGTGCGTGACCAGCCAGTTCGAGCAGCAGCTGCGGGCGGTCTGCGGGCTGCCGCTCGGGGCGCCGGACCTGCTGCGGCCGGCCGCGATGGCGAACCTGCTCGGCGACGTGTGGCAGGGCGGCGCGCCCGACTGGGCGGCGGCCCTGGCGCTGCCGGACGTCAAGCTGCACCTGTACGGAAAGTCGGAGGCGCGTCCGGGTCGCAAGATGGGCCACCTGACGGCCGTCGGCGAGTCCGCCGAGGCCGCGGCCGCGCGCGTGCTCGAGGCGCGCGCGCGCCTGACTCGTTCGGCGGGGTGAGGCGCCCCCGCGCGGGGGCTGCTATACCGTGCCGACGATGAGCGACGCGATCCTGGCCGCCAACCGCCGCTTCTACGAGGCCTTCGCCCGCGCCGACATGGCCGCGATGGACGACCTGTGGGCCCGCGAGGTCCCCGTGACCTGCGTGCACCCGGGCTGGACGCCGATGGTCGAGCGCGACGAGATCATGCACAGCTGGCAGGCGATCCTCGCCGGCACGGCGCCGCGCGAGATCAGCTACGGCGCGGCCGAGGCGTTCCCCGGCGAGGACATGGGCTACGTGATCTGCGCCGAGACGATCGGCGACACCGAGCTGGTCGCGACCAACGTGTTCGTCCGCGAGTCGAGCGGCGAGTGGAAGATGGTCCACCACCACGCGGGGCCGCTGGTCCGCCAGCGCGCCCCGGCCCCGCCCGCGCCGCAGCGCGGGCCGCTGGCGAACTGACCGGGTCGTTTGGTAAGGAGAGGCCGATGACGCGCGCGCAGAAGCTGCCCAACGGGGTGTCCGTGTACAAGTGGCCGCATCAGGTCGAGCCGACCCCGGCGCTGGTCGCCGAGGAGATGGCCCGCTTCGGTTTCCGCAGCTACGACCTGCAGACGGTGCCGCCGTGGTTCTTCCGCAGCCGCCACGCGCACGACGAGGAGGAGATCCGCGGGGCGGTCAGCGGGGTGACGACGTTCCACTTCGACGAGGGCCCGGTGACGCTCGAGGCGGGCGACATCCTGATCATCCCGTCGGGGGTGCAGCACGAGGTCCGCAGCCACAACGGCCGCCCGTTCTCGGCGTTCAAGGGCTCACGCAGCGGCGAGCGCCATGTGACCGAGCACGGCGACGGACACGGCAGCGTCGAGGCGCTCGCCCGCCGAGGTGGGGCGTGACGCACCTGATCGCGCTCGACCTCGACGGGACGCTCGAGGACAGCCGCGACGACATGGTCGCGGCGGTGCTGCGCGTGCGCGCGGGGTTCGGGCTGGCTGAAAGACCAGGTGAAGCGTTCCGCCCGCACGTCAACGGCGGGATGGATCACCTGTACCGGACCTGCTTCGCCGACCGGATCGAGCAGGGCGGGGCGCTCGCGGAGATCCGCGCGGCGTACGAGGCGGACTACCTGGCGCACATCGCCGACACGACGCGCCTGTACCCGGGGATCGCGGAGGCGCTCGCCGAGCTGGCGACGATCGGGCGGCTGGCGTGCGTGACCAACAAGCCGGAGCGGCTCAGCGTGGCGCTGCTCGATGCGCTCGGGGTCGGAGGGCTGTTCCGCGCGGTGATCGGCGGGGACACGTGCGCCGAGTGCAAGCCGAGCCCGCTCGTGCTGGCCGAGGCGAGCCGCCGGGTCGAGCGCACCGGGAAGGCGGTGATGATCGGCGACTCGGCGGCGGATGTCCGTTGCGGCAGGTCCTTCGGGGCAGCGACGATCTGGTGCGCGTGGGGCTACGCGACCGGGCTCGAGCTCGAGCCCGATGGGGTTGCGAGGTCGGCTTTGGAGCTTCCGGGGATCGTCCGGGGGCTCGTCGAGCGGTAATCGCCGCCGGGCGCCGGGCAACTTGCCGGAGGCGCCTCGCAGCGGGTCGGGCATGCGGTGGGTCGCGCGTCGTTGGCCGGATGGAGTCGACTTCGTCGCCCCCATCCGACCATCCGATACGCGACCCACCGCATGCCTGACCCGATGCACGCCGACTCCGTGAGATGCGTCGCGCCTGGTCGTCGGCTCCGGTGCGGGCTGTCCCTTCGCGCAGGTGCTCGCCGAGAGACGGCCGCTCGTCCCTCGCGGCCGGCTCTCGGCCCCCTCGCGGCCCATTCCAGGCGCTCGATGTCCGACCGCGGCGAGCGTCGCGGGGGATCGTCGCCGTGCGCGCCGAGAGACGGCCGCTCGTTCCTCGCGGCCGGCTCTCGGCTTCGGCTCGGGGGTGTCCGTGTGGCATCAAGCCTGGATGTCCGGAGGGACATGTCCTTGCGATGTGGAAGGGTGGACGATGAAGGGAGAGCGCGGCGCGCGATGAGCCGGCGGACGGATGCGAGGGACGAGCGTCCGTGCGTCGGCGTCCGTCTGGCTGAAGGGACAGCTTGTTCATGCGCCGGGCGTGCACCGATGGCGTCGGGGTGGTATGCGCGGCGCTCGTTGAGGTCCGACATCGAGCAGCCGGCTGGGCTTCGAGGGGGCCGGCGGACGGGCGCGAGGGACGAGCGTCCGTGCGTCGGCGGACACCTGCACGAAGAGACAGGCTGGCAGCGGAGCGACGGACCGGCTGCGACGCATCTCACGGAGTCGGCGTGCATCGGGTCGGGCCTGCGGGGTCGCGCGTATCGGATGGTCGGAGGAGCCCGACGAAGGAGGGTTCCTCCGGCCAACGACGCGCCAGGGCCCCGCATGCCCGACCCGCTGTGAGCCGCCTTCGGCAAGTTGCCCTGCGTGCTGCCCGAAAGGCGAAGGGCCGCGTCCCGAAGGAGGCGGCCCCTGGCGCTCGTGCAATGTCCCGAAGGTCAGAGGGACACGACGTACGCGATCACCTGCTCCTGCTTCTCGAACGCCTGCTTGGCCGCCAGCGCCGCGTCCCAGGTCGAGAACTCGCCGATCCGGACCCGGTGCCACATCCGGCCGTTCGCCTCGCCCGACTCGACGCGGACCTCGTGCCCGTTGCGGCGCAGCTTGTCGGCCAGCTTGTCGGCCTCCTCCTGGCGGGCGAACGCCTTCATCTGCAGCGTGAAGCCCTTCTTGCCCTTCGCCGGCGGCGCCACCTCGGTCGTGTGCTCCGGCCCCTTCACCGACGCGACCACGCTGTCCTTCGCCGGCTGCTTCTCGACGATCGCGGCGATCGGCGGGGGCGGCAGGTCGGCGAGCGACGGATCGGTGCCCGCGAGCGGCGGCAGCACCTTCGGCGCCGACGCGATCGCCGGCTCCTTGCCCGGCGCCGGGATCGGCGGGCCCTTCTTGCCGGGCTTCTTGTCCTTGCCGGGCAGCTTGCCGAGCGCGGCCTCACGCTCGGCGCGGACGACGTCCTCGTCGCGCGGCGGCACGGCCGGATCGCGGGTCTCGGGCACGCCCTCGGTCGCGGGGTGCTGGAGCCCGTCCTTGAAGCTGTAGCCGGCGTCGGCGACCAGCTGGGCCGGCGCGTCGGGCAGCGCGCGCGCCTCGTTGCGCGCGATCGCCGGCGCGTCCTCGCCGGGGCCGCCGCGGCGGCCGACCATCACGCCGAGGGCGAACACGAAGCAGCCGACCACCGACAGGCCGAAGAACAGGAAGAAGACCTGGCGGTTGTCGAGCGAGAAATCGACCTTGTCCTTGGGGGGCTGAGTCAGCTCAGGCATGGGTGCTCCGGCGGAGCCCCCTGATACGCCAGCTCGCGGGGCCGACCAAAAATTCGGCGGCCCCGCGAGATCCGGAGATCATCCGGTGTACGGCTCGGCGAACTCGCCCCAGGTGCCGGTCGGCTGCAGCCCGGTGCCCGGGTGCGCCGCGCGGTGCGCGTCGGTGCGCAGATCGACGGCGGCCGGCGCGAGCGCCTCGATCGACAGCATCACGGCGTTGATCGCGGGGTCCTCGGCGCCCTCGAGCGCGGCGATCCACGTCCGCATGAAGCGGCAGGCGTAGAGCACCTCGTCGCGGTCGTAGACCTCGCCGGTCTTCGCCAGGTCCTCCTCGACCAGGAACAGCCACATGCGCGCGAAGTTGGCGAACATCCGCGCGTGCGTGGCGCGGCGCGGGTCGTCGGCCGGCGGCGGGCTGAAGTTGTTGCGCAGCTGCTTGAACGAGAACGTGCGGACGCTGGCGAGCTTGCCGGTGCCCTGGCGGAAGCCCGGCGCGCCCTGCCATTCGCTCGCGGCCGACTTCTCGACGGCCATCTTGGCGACGAGGAACGCGTGGTGGACGTCGTAGTGCGGCAGCAGGACCGCCTCGATGTAGTCGCCGACGAAGGTCGCGAAGTCCTCGCCGGAGAACAGCAGCGCCGGGTCGCGCAGCCACGACATCACGAACCAGCTCTGCATGAACACCTCGCCCTGCTTGATCCGCGCCTCCTCGTAGGTCGGGACGCTGTGGATCGTGTCGTCGACCGGCGGCGGCAGCAGCGTGCAGGGGTGCTGCGGCTGGGCGAAGCAGGCGGTCTGCGCCGGGCGCTGCAGCGGCTGCACGCGCACGAAGTCGCCGGCGTGCCAGATCGGGATCCGCTCGGCCGCGAGCGCGGTGTGCTCGGCGAGCGGGCCGACCTGGTCGACGAGGACGTCGGGGTAGCCGACGGCGTCGTGGCGCAGCATGTGCGAGAAGACCTGGATCGACCGCCACTTGAGGCGCATCCAGTCGCACGCGCGGCGGTAGTGCTGCGGGTCGCCCATCGCCGCGAGGTCGTCGACGCAGTCGGTCAGGCTCGCGCTCGCGTCGTAGTAGGCCCACAGGTTCTCGTCGCTCGGGTCGGCGAGGTAGGCGTCGACGAGCGCGTAGTAGGCGGCCTCGTCGCCCGGCTTCGGCGCCGAGGCCATGCCCGGGAACCACTCGAACACCGAGCGGTGCGGCTCGCCGTGGAAGCCGTCCTCGGACAGGTGGTCGAACGGGATCCCGAGGCGGAGCTGCGTCAGGTCGATCGCGCGCAGCTCGTCGTAGGCCTGGTGCGCGGCGGCGAGCGAGTCGACGACGCCGGCCGCCCACAGGAGCTTTCGATCGTCGACGAGGTGGTCCGTGAACGCGAGGTCGCGCTCGTCCTGCGCCTGCGGATCGGTGACCTCGAGGCCCGGCGTCGACTCGGGCCAGGCGAGGTGGGTCGGCTGCAGCGGGCGGAACTTCTCCGGGTGGAGCAGCTGCACGAGCCCGAACTTCTGGCGCAGCGCGTGGACGTAGGCGACCAGCGCGTCGGCCTGCTCGGGCGAGACGTGGTCCTTCGCGCGGCGGACGATCGCGTCGTCGCTGTAGCCGACGCGCGCGAGGTCGTAGCCGTCGGGGCTGTGACAGCCGGCGCACGAGCCACGGATCCCCGGGAAGCGCCAGGTCTCGCGGCCGAGCTGCAGGGCGGCGTCGAGCGCGTCGGGCGGGAGCGGGTCGTCCGGATCGAAGGGCGGGCCGCACCGCGGATCGCCGGCGGGCGGGCACAGGACCTCGGGCGGGTCGTCGACGCCCGGGCCGTCGGTGTCGCCGGGGTCGCCGGTGGTGTCCGTCGTCAGCGTCGTCGGTGCGTCGGTGGTCGTGACCGGATCGCCGGTCGTGCCGCCTGTCGGAGACGGATCGTCGGTCGCGACGGCCGTCGCCTCGCCGCTCGTCGGGCCCGCCGGGCCGCTCGCGGAGCCGTCGGTCTCGCCGCCGCCGCCGGGGCCCGTGCAGCCCGTCCACAACCACATCCACGCCGCCGCTCCGATCACCGTCCGCTGCATGCCCGACCTCCGAGGTGAGGATCGAGGCTAGCGCAGGTGCACGCGCGACGAAGCGCGGCGGGCTGGAGCCGATCTGTCTATCGGGACAGCTGTCGCCGGACGCCCGCGGGCGAGGTCACTGGACGATCCGCAGCTCGCGCGCCGGGTCGCGCAGCGGGGGCAGCTTCTTGCCGTCGGGCCGGGCGCCGCGCGGGTTGGTGCCGCGGCGGACGATCTCGGTCGTCGGCGGGTAGAAGAGGTCCCAGGACTCGGTCTTGACGACGTCGCGCTCCTTGTAGAGCTTGCGCGAGCGGACGACCTTGAAGCCCCGCATGCCGCGCTGCGAGACGGTCTCGGCGCCGCTGGCGAGCGAGCTGTCGCTGCGGACGATCGTGTTGAACGGCAGGACCTCCTGGACCTGGCGCTCGAACGCGACCTCGTCGTAGACCTTGCGCGCGCCGAGCACCTCGACGCGGACCTTGCCGGCGGCGACGCGGGTGTGGAACACGACCGGGAAGTCGAAGGGGTTGCGCAGCTTCATGTCGACGTGGCCGTAGACGACCGTCGAGTCGAGGCCCATGTCGACGTAGGCGCTCGGGCGGCTGTGCGGGCGGCTGTGCACGAGGTCGAGGCCGGCGAAGAAGGCCGCGCCGTACAGCGTCGAGCTGATCTGGCAGATCCCGCCGCCGACGGTGTCGATCGTCTCGCCGTCGGCGATCCCCGGTGCGTAGCGGAAGCCGGCCTCGCCGGTGCGGTCGCCGACGACCTGGTTGAACGACATCGTCGCGCCGGGCAGGAGCACGTAGCCGTCGAGCGGGGCGGCGCCGATCTTGAGGTTGTAGGCGCGGTCGGCGTAGTTCGCCTCGGTCGAGTAGGGGGTCTCGAAGGCGGCGATCACGGTGCCGATGTCGAGGCCCTCGGCGAGGCTGGCCCATGGGTCCTGGACTTCGGGACCTGGCAGGGTGACCAGGTCGATCCGCTCGGCGCCGGAGGCGAGCCCGACCGCGACCGTCGACAGCGAGTCGTAGGCCGACAGCCGGGTGCCGCGCTGGGCCGGCAGGACGCGCCGGTTCTCCATGTCGAAGCGGGTCGGCAGGCTCGGGCGCTCGACCTCGGGCGCGAGCGCGAGCAGGCGCGCGAGCGCCTCGTCCTCCTTGAAGCGGAAGCCGACGGAGAGGTCGATCTCGCCGCGCAGCGCCCGGTCGCGCGCGCGCAGGTCGGTCAACAGGTCGCCGCTGCGGCCGACCCGCAGGGCCGCGGCGATCGCGGTCTCGGGGGCCGGGACGGCGCCGAGCGCCCGCGCGGTCGTCTCGACCTCGACGCCGGGGGCGGCGAGCACGAGCTTGCGGTCGAGCGCGGCGAGCACCGCCTCCTCGGCGACGGTGGGCAGCTCGCCCGCGGTCAGGCCGCCGACGTCGCGGCCGCCGAGCCGCACGCCGGGGATCACGCGGTCGTCCGCCGTCGGGGCCGCGAGCTCGAGGCCGAGGACGCCGGCGACGGCGACGGCGCCGATCGCCATCGCCAGCGACTCGACGAGCGCGAGCACCGGGATCCGCCGCCGCGGGGCGGCGACCGGCTGCGGCGCAGGTTCGGCCGCAGGCGCGGCTTCGGGGGCCGCCGGGAGCCCGGGGAGCTCCGCGAGCTCGGGCGCCGCCGCGAGCGACCGCGCCGAGGCCCGGCGGGGGGCCTTCGTGCGGGCGGGCGATCCGGCGCGCGGGGCGGTCTGCGACATGCCCCGGACGCTAGGCACGTCCAGCGAGGAAGTAAAAAAATCGGCGAAACGCCGTCCGCGCCGCCGAGGTCGGCGAATTTCCGGCCGGCCGCGCGGCGCCGGGAACCCCCGACCCCGGGCGGCGTCCTTCCGCGGTATGACAAGCGCCATGGCCCCCGCGGATCTCCCCTCTGGTTACGGCCCCCGACGTCGCGGCGTCCCGATCCGGACCAAGCTGACGCTCGCGCTCGTGATCGCCAACCTCGCGGGGATGATGGCGGCGGTCTATCTCGCGCACCTGATCCGCGCGGTCCCGGAGACGGCGTCGACCGAGACGCTGCTGATCGCGGCCTACTGGACGGCGCTGTGCGTGGTCGCGGTGGTCGACGCGCTGTACGTCGACGAGGTCCTGTTCGGCGGATCGTTCCGCCTGACCCACCTGCAGGGCAAGGACCCGAAGTTCGCCCGGCCGACCGACGACGCGGCGATCGTCGCGGCGACGATGCAGAAGTCGAACGTCAGCTTCCCGATCGTGCTGGTGCTGTGCGGCGGGCTGTCGTACCTGCTGTTCAACTTCGTCAACAAGGACTTCAACGCGTACTACCGGCGCGTCGGCGTGCACGTCGGGGCGCTGCGCGGCGAGGATCCGGAGGGCCTGCCGAAGCGGCTGCAGGCGATCGCCGAGCTGTCGGTCCGCCGCCACCCGGTGATCATGCCGACCCTGCGCGCGCAGCTCGGGCGCGGCGGCGAGGTCAGCGCGTGGGCGGCGTGGGCGATGGGCCGCTTCATCGATCTGCGATCCGAGCGCACCGCGATCGTCGCCGACCTCAACGTCGCCCTCCGCGCGCAGGACCCGAGCCTGCGCCGCGAGGCCCTGATCGCGCTGGCGCGGTTCCAGGACCGCTCGATCGCCGACGCGCTGATCGCCGAGCTCGAGCGCGACCTCCAGGCCGGGGTGCTCGACCGCCGGCTGCTGATCGCGGCGGGCTACATCCAGGTGCCGAAGGTGATCCCGGTGCTCGCCGAGATCCTGCAGCGCAGCGACGAGAAGGCCCAGCGCGTCGCCGCCTGGGCGATCGCCCAGCACCGCGACCAGCGCGACGCGAAGGACCTCGACAAGATCCTCGCCGACCGCCTGCCGGCCGCGTCGTTCGAGGTCCGCTGCGCGATCGTCTTCAGCCTCGGGATCGTCGGCAAGGAGGCGGCCAACGTCCCGCTGATGCACGCGTGGGACAGCGCGACGCCGGCCGAGCTCGACGCCAAGTGCCCGACCGAGACGGTGTACCTGCGCCCCGACGGTCAGCAGGACCACTTCGACCTGTTCCTGCCGGCCGACCTCTATCAGACGAAGATCCTCGGGGTGATGGGCCAGCTGCGCGCGACGACGCCCGAGATCCGCGCGCAGGTCGAGCCGTGGCTCGAGCGGCTGGTCGCGGCCCACGCGGCCGACGGGACGCTGATCTCGCAGCGCGCGCAGTCGCTGCTCGACGGGATCCGGACGGCGCGCGACGACACCAAGCTGCCCGCGGGCGGTTAGACGCGTCGCAGGGCTGCGCGGTCAGCTCGAGAGCAGCGAGTGGCCGGTGCTGCCGGTGATCTCGACCGAGACGGTCTGGCCCGGAGAACCTGTCCCGAGGGGCATCAGCACGCTCTGGAAGCGGGGGGTCCGGCCGAGCACGCGGTCGCCGCGGTGCGACAGGCCGCTGATCAGCACCGCCTCGCGGCGGCCGACGCGGGCCTGGTGGGACGCGCGGGTGTGCTGCTCCTGGAGGTCGATCACCTCCTGCAGGCGGCGGCCCTTGACCGCGTCGGGGACGTCGTCCTGCAGCTTGCGGGAGGCGTAGGTGATCTGGCGGTCGGAGTAGCGGAACATGAACGCCGAGTCGAACCGGACCTCGCGCATCAGCGAGAGCGTCTCGGCGTGGTCGTCCTCGGTCTCGCCGCAGAAGCCGACCATCAGGTCGGTCGACAGCGCGAGGTCGGGGATCGCGGCGCGGAGCTTGCCGACCAGCGCGACGAACTCGGCCCGGGTGTAGCCCCGCTTCATCGCCGCGAGCATCCGGTCCGAGCCCGACTGCGCCGGGAGGTGGATGTACGGGCAGACCTTGGCGAGCTCGGCCATCGTCGCGATCAGCTCGTCGGTGAAGTCGACCGGGTAGGGGCTGGTGAAGCGGATCCGCTCGAGGCCGTCGATCGCCGCGACGGCGCGCAGCAGGTCGGCGAAGCTGGCGTCCTCCCAGCGGTACGAGTTGACCGTCTGGCCGAGCAGGACGATCTCCTTGTAGCCGCGCTCGGCGAGCGCGCGGGCCTGGCGGAGGACCTCGCGCGGGGCCACGCCGCGCTCGCGGCCGCGGGTGTACGGCACGACGCAGAAGGTGCAGAACTTGTCGCAGCCGCGCTGGATCGTGACCTGGCCGCTGACGCCGTCGTCGTCGGGCACGCCGTCGAGGCCCTCGTAGGTCTCGGCGCGGTCGAGGGTGACGTCGGTGACGCGCTCGCCGGCGCGGGCGCGGTCGACGAGCGCGCCGATCCGGCGGTAGCTGTCGGGGCCGACGACGAGGCCGATGTGCGGCGCCTGCTTGTGGACCTTGTCGCGGAGGTGCTCCGCCATGCAGCCGGTGATGCCGAACACCAGGCGGGGGTTGTCCTTCTTGTGGCGCAGGAGCTGGCTGGTGCGCCCGTAGACCCGCTCCTCGGCCTTCTCGCGGACGGCGCAGGTGTTGAGCAGGATCACGTCGGCGGCGGCGGGGTCGGTGACGCGGACATAGCCGCGCGCCGCGAGCTGGCCGACGATCAGGGCCGAGTCGGCCTCGTTCATCTGGCAGCCGAGGGTCTCGACGTAGACGCGCGGTCCGGGGCCCGCGGTGGTGGCCTCGGCCGCGTCGGGCACGGGCACAGCCGGCGAGGCCGCAGGCGCCGACTTCGTCCGGATCTGGACCAGCTGGGTCATGGGCGGGGCATCCTACGCGAAACCGCCGGCCCGCGCACAGACGCCGCGCGGGAGCTCACGTGCGCCGCGGACGCGGGTCACGGTCGGCGCCGGAGCACCCGCCGCCGTGCACGCACGGGGTCGACCCGCGGGGCCGACCTTGTGCTTGGCTCCGGCGCGCCGACAAGCGTACAATCTCGCGCCGCCGACGCACCGCCGCGGCGGCCACGAAAAGCCCCCCCGGGCCGAATCGGCGCTCCACGCGTGGGCCCCCGAGCCGCGCTCGACCTCAAAGCAGCGCCCCAGGAGACGATGATGCCTCGCTTCGCTCACCTCTACGCAAGCCTCGGACTTTGCCTGGCCCTCGCGGCCGGCTGCACGCAGCCCCAGCCCGCGCCGCAGAAGACCGACGGCAAGGCCACCGCCGCCGCCCCCGAGCAGCCCGCCAAGGCCGACGGCGGCCTGCCGGCGCTGCCCGACCCGATCGCGACGGTCAACGAGACCCCGATCCCGCTGGCACAGTTCAAGGAGATCTACGACCTCAAGGTCAAGAAGTACACCGACCGCGGGCGCGACATCCCGCCCTCGGCCGATCGCCGCTACCGCAAGTCGATCACCGAGCGGCTGGTCTACAACGAGATCCTGCGGCAGGAGGCCAAGGCGCGCGGCGTCGAGGTCGACCAGAAGCAGCTCGCCGAGCGCGAGGCGCAGCAGAAGCAGGGCATCAAGGACTGGGACAAGCACCTGCAGCGCCGCGGCGAGACCGAGCAGAGCCTGCGCGACATGTACATCGCCGAGATCCTCGAGCAGCAGTTCCTCGAGAAGGACGGCAAGCTCGTCGTCACCGACGCGGAGGTCGACGAGGAGTACGAGAAGATCAAGCCGAACTACAAGTCGGACGCGGAGCGCATCCACGCGGCCCACATCCTGGTGCCGGTCGGCCCGGCGACGCCGCTGCAGTCGATGGGCGGCGAGAAGCCGCCCGAGCCGACGCAGGAGGAGAAGGACCGCTGGCGCAAGGAGGCGATGACCAAGGCCGACGAGATCTACAAGAAGGTCACCGCGCCCGGCGCCGACTTCGCCCAGCTCGCCAAGGAGAACTCGGTCGGCCCCAGCGCCGACAAGGGCGGCGACCTCGGGATCTTCACCAAGGACCGCATGGTCGAGGAGTTCAGCGTCGCCGCGTTCAAGCTCAAGCCCGGCGAGATCTCCAAGCCCGTCGAGACCAAGTTCGGGATCCACATCATCAAGGTCCTCAACAAGTACCCACCCGGCGACCTGCCCAAGGAGGCGCTCGCCGACCAGATCAAGGAGCGCCTGAGCCAGCGCAAGCTCCACCAGGGCCGCCGCGAGCTCAAGGAGGCCCTGCTCGCCAAGTACAAGGTCAAGAACACGATGGAGGAGGTCCTCGGACCCGATCCGAAGGGCCCGAAGCGCCCGCCGGTGATCAACCCGAGCGGCGACCTGCCCGCAGGCCACCCGCCGGTCGACCTGAAGGCCGACCGCCCGGCGATGCCCGGGGCGCCCGGTGCAGGCGCGCAGGCCCCCGTCCCCGGGCCGAAAGGCGCCGGCGCCGAGGCGAAGGCCGAGCCCGAGGGCGACGCCGACTGACAGCCGCCAGGCGCGCCGGGCAACTTGCCGAAGGCGCCTCGCAGCGGGCCGGGCATGCGGGTCGTCGCCCAGGCTTCGGCATTGGGGTCGACTTCGTCGCCCCCAATTGCCTGCAGATGGGCGACGACCCGCATGCCCGGCCCGATGCACGGTGACTTCGTGATCTGCGTCGTCGCCGGTCCGTCGCTCCGTTCGAGTGCGTCGTGAGGCGAAAGCCTCCGCCGCGAGACGGTCGCTCGTCCCTCGCGCCCGGCTCGCGGCCCTCCCGACTGCCCATCCGGCTCCTCGATGTCGGACCGCGACGACATCGGTGAGCCATTCCGGCGGCTGGGTAACCGTGTCGGCGGCAGGTGGGTGTCTCTTCGGCCAGGTGAGCGTATGCGTGGGGGCGACGCAGCGCAGAGCGTGCGGCGAACCATGTGGATAGGGCCGCGAACGAGGGGCTGCGTGTGTCGAGTCATGGCGGGGACCCGCCGACCGCGAAGGACCCGGCTTCGTCGGCCTCCGCCCGCCGGCCAAGGCCTCCGCGCCCCGCGTCGTTGCGCAACGAAAGGCGGCCTGCGCCCCACGTCGTTGCGCAACGCCAAGTCCGCCGGCAGGTCAGCCCTTGGCGTTTCGCCGGCGCGCGAACGTCTGGATCAGCCGCGCGATGTTGTCGCGCGCCCGCGGATCGGTCGTGAGGTGATAGCCGCGCGTGCGCATCGCCTCGGGCAGCAGCGGCAGCAGCAGCTCGTTCAGCCGCTTGTCGACCTGCTTGCCGATCATGCCCTCGAACAGGTCGGCGAAGGCCGTGTCGCCCTCGACGTCGATCTCGAACTTCGCCTCGTTGAAGTCGTAGTGGACCCCCTCGACGCTGTAGTTCATCCGCGCCAGCCCGTCGACCGTCAGCGGCGGCTCGGCGACCACGCGCAGGCCGCGGTCGTCGAGCGTCATCCGGATCGATGTGCCCGGCTGTAGCAGCACCCTCGCCAGCTTGTGCTGGAACACCACCACGCGGCCCTTCTCGTCGACGGGCAGGCGGTCGAGCAGCGCGCGGACGTTCGGCGCGCCGGTGCCGTCGCCGGCGCCGCGCGCGGCCGCCTGGCGGCGCAGCACCGCCTCGATCAGCGCGTTCTCGAGCTGGCCGAGCCCGCCGACCTGGACCTCGCCGGACTGCAGGTGGTAGCGCGCGCCGCGGAGCTGGATCGCCAGGCGCAGCGCCGGCATCGTCGCCATCAGCCCGCGCGTGCTCTCGACCGACACCTCGGTCTCGCTCGCGCGGACCGTGATCGTGTCGCCGGCGTCCATCGACACCAGCAGCTCGCCGTACTCGCCGGGCAGCGTCGCCCCGAACGCGACCACGCGCGACGCGTCGAGCTGCGGCGCCGGCGGCGGCGAGAACCGCGGCAGGCCGAGCCGCTGCAGCCACGCGGCGGGCAGCTTCGGCAGCACGAGCACGCGCAGCAGGTGCGACAGCACGGCCTCGGTGACCGGGCTGACCGGCGCGGCCTCGTGGTAGAACTGCTCCTGGATCCCGCTGATCGCCAGCTTGACCGCGGCGGTCGCCGAGCGGACGCCGAGCTCGTGGAGGTAGAAGTCGGGCAGCCAGTCGATCGCCTCGCCGGTGACGAACAGGCCCGAGGCCGAGCGCAGCGACAGACCCTCGCGGTCGAGGTGGAGGTCGATCGACCCGCCCCTGGCGACGCAGACCTTGAGCGGGCCCCACGGCTGGCCTGTCCCGAGGGACAGGAGCGTGTCGTGCCCGGCCTTCGGCGAGCGGTCGCTCGGCCAGAAGTGGCGCATGAACGCGGCGAACAGCGCGCGCAGGGCGTGGCTGATCGCCTGCTGCTCGAGCTCGCCGGCGGGCGGGGTCGTCTCGATCTCGACCGTCCACGGCAAGAACGAGAGGCTGATCGCGTGCAGGGTCAGGTCGAGGCCGAGGTCGGGCGCGCGCAGCGAGGCGCCCTTGCCGAGGCCGATCCGCGCGCCGCGGCGATCGAGCGAGACGTGCACGGTGCGCGCGGGATCGAGGGCGACCCGGACCGCGCCGAGCGTCGGAACCAGCTGCTCCCACACCGGGGTGCCCGGCGCGGGCGGGGGCGCGGGCGGGGCGGCGGCCGGCGCGGGCAGGGCGAGCAGCTTGAGCACCGGAGCGAGGCGGGCCGGCGCGACGAAGCGGGCGAACGCGCGCCGCAGCGCCTCGTGCAGCAGCGCGCCGGCGGCGGGCTGGGTGACGACATCGAGCTGCGCCGCGCCGGGGGCGTAGCGGACGGCCTCGACGGCGAGCTCGGCGAGCAGCGGCGAGCCCTCGGGGATCAGGTGCAGCGGGGCCTCGGGGCGGAGCTCGATCGCGTCGGGGCCGCGCTCGATCACCAGCGCCGCGCCGGCGGGCAGCTCGGCGCGGACGCGCGGGCCCTGGCTGTCCTTCGGGACCTGCGCGATCTGCCAGGCCACGCCGGGCTCGACCGCCGGCCACAGAGGGACCAGCGGGCGCAGCTCGGCGAGGCCGAAGCGCTCGAGGCAGCGGGCGGCGAGCTGCGAGAGGTAGTCGCCGAGCGGCGGCTCGGCCTCGACGTGCAGGGCGCCGCCGGCGAGCTGGTGGTGGGCCTCGCGGACCTGCACGGCGAGCGAGAGGTCCGGGGCGACGAGCAGGAGCCGGCGCGCGCTGGCGAGCGCGAGCTCGTGCGGCGACAGGCGCACGCGGACGGCGTCGTCCGGGTCGATGCGGACGACGAGGCCGCCGAGCACCGGGATCGTGGCGCGCACGAGCAGGGCCGGGAACTGGTCCTCGAGCAGCGGGTCGATCGTCGGGCCGCCGTCCTTCTTGATCCCGAGCATGGCCGGGAGGACAGGCGCCGCGTACACCCGGACGAGCTGGGCGATCGCCGCCGAGCCGAACGCGCCGAGGTCGGGGGTCGCGTCGACCGCGACGGCGCCGTCCTGCCAGCGGTAGTCGATCCGGCGGATCGTCGCGTCGGGCAGCACGGGCAGGCCGAGGAACTGCAGGTGCAGCCCGGACGGTGCCTCGACGACGAGCGCGTGCTCGGTGTGGCGCACGCGGACCGCGGCGCCCTGCGCGGTCGTCAGCTCGAGGCCGGCGGTCGCCGAGAAGCGCTGGCGGAACACGAGCTGGCGGGCGGCGCCGGGCTCGGGGACGAGGCCGAGGCGGCCGAGCAGGTCGAGCGACAGGCGGCCGGCGATCCCGGCGAGCGCGAGGCGGCGGACCAGCGCGCGCAGCAGCGCCCCGAGCGGCGGATCGGTCTGGACGTCGACGTGGACCGCGCCGGCCTCGCCGACGCCGAGCTGGACGCGGGTGAGCCGCAGCTCGGACAGCTCGGGCAGGCCGTCGGCGATCAGGTAGAGCCCGCCGGCCGCCTCGACGCGCACGCCGCCGGGGACCCGCTCGACGACGAGGTCGACGCCGCGGTCGATCGCCAGCGCGACCTCGCCGCGGGCGCCGAGCGGCACCGTCGCGAGCACGCGGGCGCGCGCGGGCGGCTGCGCGGCCGCGAGGCGGATCCCGCGGAGCTCGGCGATCGCGGCGGCGATCGCGGCGGCCGGTCCCGCGGCGGCCTGGTCCGGCGCGCCGGCGGTCTCCCCCGCGGCGGGGGCCTGCGCCGATCCGGCGATCGGGGCGCCCTCGGCCGGCGCAGGGGCCTGTCCCCGAGAGCCTGCCGCGGCAGACATGTCCGCGGGAGCCTGGCCCTGCGCGCCGGATCCTGCGGACATGTCCGTCGGGGCCTGGCCCTGCGCGCCGGAGCCCGTGGGCATGTCCGTGGGGACCTGTCCCTCGGGCCCGCGCCGCGGCCGGCCGCGGCCGCGCAGGCGCCGGACCAGCTCGACGAGGCGGGCGCGCCGCTGCTCGTCGGCGAACAGGTCGTAGCCGGGGATCGTCATCGCCGCGGGCATCCGTCGGCGCAGCCAGCGGGTCGCCAGCCACGCGGCGAGCCGCAGGATGGCCCGGCGGACAGGTCCGACCGGGCCGGGGTCGAGCTGCACGCGGGCCTCGCCGAACAGGAGGCGCACCGCGAGGATCGGCAGGGTGACGCCGAGGACCCGCAGCACGGCGGCGTGGGTCAGCGCGGCCTCGGCCCGGTCGGCGCGCAGCTCGACCGACAGGCGCGCGTCCGGGTGCAGCCAGGCGGTCGCGCCGGCGGGGCCAGCCCACACGCGGCGGGCCCCGGAGTACGGATCGAGCGGGAGGTTCTGGGCCAGCAGCTCGGCGACGCTGCGCCCGGGCTGCCAGCCGAGCGCGCGGCGGAGCACGACCCGCAGCGCGCCCGCGACGGCGCGCAGCAGGAACGGGCCGACCGCGTCGGCGTCGGCGTGGACTGTCCCATGGATCAGGTCGACCCGGAGCCGCCGCAGCTCGACGGTCGGCAGCTGCGGGAGCCGGGCGATCAGCGCGCTGCCCGGCTCGATGTCGAGGATCTCGGCGTCGAGGTCGAGGCGGATCGGCCGCCCGAGCGCGAGCTCGAGGTCGACGGCGCCGAGCACCGGGATCGCGGCGCGGCCGAGGGCCTCGCGCGGCGCGTCGGCCGAGCCGGCGGACGTCGGGCCCTCGTGCGGCGTGCGATAGCTGGTCGGCTTCTCGTCGTCGTGGGCCATGTCGCCTTGGTGTATCGGATCTGCGCGGGAAAAGGGCAGGGGGGCCGGCGCGGCCGGAGGCGCGCTCACGTTTCGCCGGCCGGCCCGCGGCGGAACGGCCCGGCGAGGGCGCGCTCCTGCGGCATGGCGATCGGGGCGAGCGTCGCCTCGACGATACTGCGCAGGGCCCGCTGCTGGCTGCGCAGGCTGGTCCGGTCGGCCGCGAGCAGGCCGACGATGATGAGGAACGGGACGAGCATCGTCGCGGCGATCGTCGGGCCGGCGACGACCAGCTGGAACGCCGTCATCGCCAGGCCGAGCGCGATGATGTACGCGAAGGCGGTGCGCGTGAGCGGGTGCAGGCGGAAGCGGATGTGCACCTGCGCGCCGCCCTCGATCGGCGCGAGGTGGACCTCGCAGATCGCCCGCGTGCCGGGCCGCCACGCGCCGGGGTCGCTCGTCAGGGTGAAGCCGTCGGCGGTGCGCTCGAGCGCGTAGTCGTGGTCGCTCCCGTGGCCGCTGTGGGGATCGCGCTCGACGTCGGCGCGCGAGGCGAAGCGCTCGAGGACGTCGGCGGGCGCGGCCGTGACCGCGAGCTCGAGGTCGGCGAGGCCGGGGCGGACGCGGGCGGGCAGGCCCATGGTCACCTATCCCTTGGGCAAGGACTTCTTGACCAGCTCGCTGGCGACGAGGGTCAGCTTGCCGGCGGCCTCGGCGACCGCTGCGGCGGTGCCGGCGGCGCGGACGATCGCCGAGAGGGTCGCCACCGCCTTGCGCAGGTCGTCGAGCTCGCCCCGGGCCAGCGGCAGGACCTCGGTGGCGATCAGGCAGAGCCGCTGGTGCTCGTCGCGCAGGCCGCTGATCCGCTCGTCGAGGCCGCGGATCTGGTCGTTGATCGCGGCCCACTTGGCGGGCTGCTCGTACGAGTCGACCTGGTCGAGGCGCTGGCGCATGCGTTCGCTGGCGTCGGCCAGCCGCGCGAGCGCCTGGCCGAGGTCGTCGAGGAGTTCTTGCTTGCTGGTGGTCATGCTACCTCCGCCCGTCGGGCGCGGGCCCGGGGTCGAAGAGCCGGCCTGGGTGGCCTTGCCGGAGGCCTTGGGACGCCGTCGCTTGTCCGCCACGTCCGTCACACTACGCGCCTCGCGGGGGCTCCGCCAGGGTCACGGCGGGGTGTACCGGACGGGCGCGCGGACTTCGCCCGGACGCCCCTCGCCGGGGCGGGGTTCGTTCGGATCGGTCGTCGGCCGGTCGCCTCCGGACGCGGCGAGGTCGCCGGTCGCCGCCGCGCCGGCCCCCGCGGCCTTGACGGTCGCCTGGACCTCCTTGAGGCCGCCCTCGACCTGCTTGCCGACGACCGCGCCGTACTCGACGAAGAACCGCGCGCTGTCGAGGAAGCGGGGCGGACGCGAGAGGACCAGCAGCTGCTGGACGAACCGGCGCAGCGCGGCGCGGTCGATCGTCAGCGCGTGCGTCCGTGCGAGCACCGACTCCTCCCACTCGTCGGGCCGATCCCGCACCGCGGCCGCGGCCGCGCTCGCGGCGACGAGGCCGTCGAACAGGGCGAGCCGCTTGGCCCGCTCGGGATCGGCGGCGATCTTCCAGAAGTGGATCGTCCGGGCGTTGAACTGGCCCTGCTCGGCGATCTGCTGCCGGCGCTCGACGAGGTTGCGCTGGCGCAGCCGGACGACCGCCGACCGGGCCGCCGCGAACTCGGCGGTCTCGGCCTCGAGCCGCGCGCCGGCCTCGGCGAGCGCCGCGGCCTGGGCCCGCATCTCCCGCTGCGCGCAGCCGGACGCGAGGGCGAGGGCGGCCAGCGACAGGACGACCCGCGAAAAGGACCGGGCGGTCCGGACAGGTCCGATCAGACAGGTACGCAGGGACATGACGGCCTCACGGGGCGTAGACGCCGCCGGCGAGCACGGCGAAGCCGACGGTGTTGACGATCAGCTGGGCGAGCGCCTCGGGGGCGAGGCCGCTCTTGTTGAACTTGACGAGCTCGGCGACCCCGGCGGCGAGGTAGACCTCGCGCACGGCGACCGCGGCGCGCGAGCGGGCGAGGCTGGCGTCGTGGCGGGCGCCGAGGTCGAGCACGTCGGCCTGCCGCTGGGCGGCGCGGCCGAGCGTCCAGGCGTTGCCGAACGCGACCAGCGCGCGGGTCAGGTCGTCGCGGCACTTCTTGGCCTCGTGCGCGGCGACGAGGCCCTGGCCGGCGCAGCCGGCGAGCTCGAGCTTGTGCAGGCCGGTCAGCGCCTCGGCGAGCAGCGCGGCCTCCTCGAGCTGGGCGGCGAGCTTGACCCGCTCGAGGCGGACGCGCCGCTCGGCGAACACCTGCGCCTCGGCGAGCGCGTCGCGCTCGACCCGCAGGGTCTCGCGGATCAGCGCGAGCACGGCGAGGTCGAGCTCGCGCAGCGCGGCCTCGATCCGGTCGATCCCCTCGATCGTCGTCTGGAGGACGCGGGCGAACCGCGGCGCCCCGGCGACGAGCGCGGGGTCGACCTCGGGCTGGACGCGCCGGCGGCTCGCCTCGAGCTGCAGCTCGGCGATCAGGGCCTCGACCGCGGCGAGCTGCTCGCTCAGCTGGTAGAGCCGGCCGAGCCGCCCGAGCGGGACGAGGTCGTGCTGCTCGAGCACCGCCGGGACCTCGATGTCGCCGAGCGCGGCGAACCGGGCCTGCAGCAGCGCCTCGTCGCAGGTCGCCGGGGCCGCGTCCGCGCGGGCGGTCGCGCCGACCGGGGCGGACCCGTCGGCGCGCACGGTGACGGTCGAGGTCGCGGCGGACCCCGGGGCCTGCGCGATCATGCCTGCGCCGGGGGACAGGGCGAAGGGGGCAGGCGCGAAGGCGCCGGTCGTCAGGGACAGGAACGCGGGGCCCTGGCTGAAGGGGCCTGGCCCGGAGGACAGGCCGGAAAGATCCTGGCCGTCGGGACCTGCTCCAGGGAGCATGTGCGCGGCCGCGAGCGCGTCGGTGCGCGCGGCCGCGCGCTCGGCCCGGGCGCCGCTGGCGGGGCGCACGGGCGGCTCGGCGGGAGGGGCGCCCGCGGGCGGGGCGACGGTGGGCGGGGTGCCCGCCGGCGGCTGGCCGGAGGGACCTGTCCCGGGAGACCGGCGCCCACGGCCTGGATCGGCGTCGCGCGCCTCGCACGGGTGCTTGGCGGCCTCGTAGGCGTAGACGCGGCTGACCAGCTCGTCGTGGTGCCGGGCGAGCGCGTCGTGGACGGAGAGCACGCGATCGACCTGGGCGCCGAGCTCGCTGGGGCCGCAGGCCGGGCCGCGGCAGACGGCGCGCTCGGACAGCGCCCGCAGGCCGTCGCGGCGCTCGCGGCACAGGCCGCGCAGGCGATCGACGTTGCCCTGCAGCGCCGGGGAGCGGCCGGGCAGATCGAGCAGGGGGCAGCGGGGCGGCGGCGCGACGTCGTCGCCCAGGCGCAGGGCGCGGGCGGTGACGCTGTACTCGTCGATCGCGCGGGCGAGCTGGCTCTCGCCGCTGTTCGGGCCCTTCCACCGGCGCTGGAGGTCGCGCACGCGCCGGAGGTACTCGCCGGCGTCGAACTGGCCGGCCTCGGGCTCGCGGCGCGCCGGCGCGGTCGCGACGGCGAAGGTGTGGCCGGTCAGGGCGTACAGCCGGGACGAGATCTTGCTGCAGAAGGTGGCCCAGCCGTCGCCCTTGAAGCGCGCGCGGCAGCGGACGAACAGGAGGATCTCGGTCTCGGGGTCGCTCTCGCCGGTCGCGGCGAGGATGTCGAGCAGGTCGCGGTCGCGGCCGACCTCGGCGGCGGTCTGGGCGGCCGCGAGCTCCTCGGCGAGCATCGCCTTCGACTGCGCGAGCTCCTCGGCGAAGCCCTCGGTCAACCGCGCGGCCTTGAGTTCGCCGGCGGCGCCCTCGGCGGTGCTGGCGTCCTGCGGGCGGTGCAGGTGGGCGCCGCAGCCGAGGGCCGCGACGAGTGAGAAGGATGCGATCCGGAGCCTTCGGCGCACGGGAGCCACGACTTTGGCACGCGCGCGGCGGACGAGACAAGGGCCGCGGACGTACGCGCCGCAGAGCGGCGACCCCGGGGCGGGCGGGCGCGCCGTCGCCGGGGGTGCGGAGGCCCCGGCGAGGCGCGGCGAAACGCATGCGAAGCCGAGCGCGGTGCGGGAGCCTCGACGCTCGCACCGCGGGGGCGCGACGCGGTCGTCACCAGGCCGACGCCGGCCTGCGTCGAGGGCGTGCCGGGCGGCGGCGCGGCCTGTTAGGATCGCGCCCGACCATGCGGAGGATCTCGCTCGCGCCGGACTCGCTGCAGCGGCTCGCCGCGCTCCATCGGCGCCACGCCGGTCGGCTGCGCACGGCGGCGCGCTGGCTCGGGTTCGCCGACGACGCGCGCGACGCGGCGGTGCTGGCCTGCTTCCGCGCGATCGCCGGGGATGTCCCGGAGGACAGCGCGGCCGGGTGGACCGCGCTGATGCGCCGGCTCGCGCGGACGCCGGCGCCCGCGGACGCGCCGGAGCCCGCCGGGGTCGCCGAGGCGGCGCTGCTCGGGTTCCTGCGGCGGCTTTCGCCCGGCGATCGATCGGTGTTCGCGCTGGCGGAGCTCGGAGGGTTCGACGCCGCCGCGCTGGCGCGGGCGATCGGGGCCGCGCCGGCCGCGGGCGAGGCGGCGATCGTCGGGCTGCGGCGGGCGTTCGCGGCCGATCCGGCGGTGGTCGCGGGCGGGGGGCCGGCCGCGGTGCTGCGCGCGGCGCTCGACGGCGACCGGCCCCCGCCGGGCTGGCAGGCCGAGGCCTGGCAGGCGCTCGCGGACATGTTCGGTGGGACATGGCTCCGGGGACCGACGCCCGTGATCGTCGCGGCGGGGGCGGCGATCCGCCGAATCCCGCCTAAACAAGTGCATTCGAGTGGACGGTTGAC
>ERZ1066136.204-NODE-204-length-59542-cov-13.186209_pt1 | contig 59542 bp, 44 predicted proteins | sample MGYA00382783_ERZ1066136 | MGnify/ENA primary metagenome ERZ1066136 (study PRJEB33369, sample SAMEA5778366) | biofilm metagenome | biome: Industrial cooling water; feature: Water cooling tower basin; material: Biofilm | place: United Arab Emirates | collected... | reverse complement strand
AAATTTTGCTCGCGGATCAACTGTCGATTTACGCCGCGACTTTTTCAGCAGCCTGTTAGTCGCGCCCGTCATGCGAATGGATAAGAGACGGGAACGACGAAGGGCGACCCGGCATGCACCGGATTGCCCCTCGTCACCTGCACGACAGGGAACTCAGGGGTTTCGATCGATGCAGGCGGGGATGCCGGGCTGCGAGTGGGGGATCTCGCGGTTGTTGGACTCGGCCCCCGGCGTCGGGAAGGTGACGTCGGGGCCGTAGGTGCCGCGGTTGAGCTGCTAGGTGCCCGTCGGCCACGTCTGCGCCTGTGTACGGTTGTACTGGCGCTGGAGGCGACGCATGTCGCCGAAGCGGTGGCCCAGGCCGAAGAGCCAGAAGCCCTTCTCGCGGAAGAGCAGGTCCACGCGCGCGGCCTCGGTGACCGGATCGGTGAGGTTCGTCAGCGCGGGGATCGTGCGGCCCGGCAGGACGTACGTCGGCGGCGTGGCGCGGAGCGCGTTGAGCGTGGCCAAGGCGCCCGTGAAGTTGCCGAGCCGGATCTGCGCCTCGGCCTCGTAGAGTCGCGCCTGCAGGCCGCTGATCAACGCGACGCTCGAGGCGTCGGTCGTCCGGATCAGCTGGTAGCGCGTGCGCGGCACCTGCCGGTTGCCCGAGTCGAACGGATCGATCGTCGTGAAGCCGACGGCCGCACATGCGGCGGCGTTAAAGGCGGTCGCCGCGTTGTTACTGAGCCGACGGGATAATAGTGCCTATTTCGTCATGCGGCAGAGCGCACGTGACGTTCGCGGAAGAGCGCGCGGATTACATGCGGCTGCTTTTGACGGCGATGGAGATGGCGCCGCACGGTCTGCATCAGCCCGGCGCGCTCGGTCGGACGGCTCTTCTCCACCGCGTTGGTCTTCACGACTTGCTTGAGCAGCTCGTCGGGATTGAGTTGGGGACAGTACCCCGGCATCCGCACCAGCTGGAGCCGGTCCGCATGCGAGCGCACGAACGCCGTTATGCGCGCGGCGCGATGCACGGGATGCCCGTCAACGATCACGACGACCTAACCGGGGGCCTGCTGCAGGAGCCGCTTGAGGAAGTCGATGAACTCCGGCGCGGTGAAGCGACCCTGAAAGACGCGGAATGCCACGGCCCCCTTGTTCGTGATCGCCGAGATCACGTTGCAGCCAAAGCGCTGGCCCGTGGCACGCACCACCGACGTCTGGCCCGCCGGGGCGTAGCTCGCGCCGGCGACGTGATCGCTGCGCACGCCCATCTCGTCCGCCCAGTAGATCGTCGCCTTTTCACGTTTGGCGGCCGCGGCGATGGCGGGATACTCGCGCGCGAGCCACTCGGTAATGGCGGCGTCGTTGCGCTCGTACGCGCGCCGCGCCGGCTTCTGAGGCGTCAGGCCCCACGTGCGCAGGTAGTGGCCGACCGTCGAGAGCGCGAGCGACACGCCGGAGCGATGCGCGATCAGCGCACGCACGGCCTCGCGCGTCCAAAGATAGAACGGCTACGCGAGCTGGTCGGGCATCTTGTTGACCACGATGCGGCGGATCGGCCGCGCCTGCGCGGCCGTGAGCGCCCCGCTCCCGGGCCGGCGGCCGCGCTTCTTGAGCGTGAGCGCGTGAGCGCGACCGGTGCGCGCCAACGCCATCCACTTCTGCACCGCAAACGGGCTCGCGCCGAACGTCGTCGTCGCCGCCGTCTGCGTCATGCCATCCTCGACCGCACGCACCACTTGGTCGCGCAGAAGCTGCAACGCGGGCGTGGCCAGCGTTCGTGCGTCGCGACGTGGCATCATGATCATCAAGGTACACAACTACGCACCATTTGCACGTCGGATCAGTAAGGCACGTCGCATCGCGCGCAGACACCGCACAGGCGCCTCGCCCGCCCACCCACCCAACTACGCCCCATCAGCCGCTCACTCCGCCGTCAGACTACGATTGCAGGAATCGGGTTGACAGGTCGATTTGCGCTGGGATAGCGCATTCGCGCGTGGTGTGTCCGTTCGCCGTTACCGACCTCATTGGTCGCACGCCGCTCCGGGAGAGACCGATACCGATCGCGATCGTTTACACGGCAATGGCATTGCCTCAGGACTCGCATCAACCCTATCGTGGAAATTCCAGCTGGCCATTTCCGCCACTCTCTTGGGAGCATGACGCATGTCAGCTCGTCGCGCACGGCCTTTGTTGATGCCCGCTCGCCGCTCGACAGATCGACACCCTCGTCGCTTGCCGGTGCTAGCTATTGCGGTACTCTCGCTGGGCGGATGCACTTCGCCGCTTGAGACCACCGACGATAGGGTGGTAAGCGCGAGAGCCGAAGAGGCTCGTAGCAGAGACGCGCTCAACAATTTTGCCGTCCAAGCCGAAAGCTTGGCGAAAAACTTTGCGATTTCGCTTGGCTCTGTTGACGAGCGGCGTAGACTAGCGAGCACGCTGAGGCGATCGCGCGTCACTCGGGAGCACAAGATACTCGCTCAGGATTACCTTGCGGAACGCAGCCTGAGTTTGAGAGCAGTGGCAGAGAGTGATGGCTACGTGTCGGTGGCACTTGAGCGGGCAGCGAGCACCGCCAAGAATCTAGATTCTCTTGAGCTCTATCTCCCTATTCGTTCGCAGAGAGATAATTGGAACGGCGACCAGCCTGTTCTCGTTGCCGTGCATCTGGACGAAAATCTTCCCAGCATAGCGTATAGTGACAATGGTAGCAGGATTGCGCTCTCGCCTGAGACCTCACCCGAACAAACCGTTGTCGTACTCGCGAGCGTAGAGTCGGACTTTTCGGCACCGCTATCGGCCAAGCAACTTCCCGTTAACGCGGGCCTACGGGATGCTGTTGGCACTTGGGATGGTTCCGGAGGTGACGAAAGCTGCGATCCAGAAACTGCCGACAGGCCATGCGACTACTTGGATCCAGGACTCCCGCCCATCTTTCCTCCATACTTGACAGCACCAATACCGAAAAGCCCCGGCATCTGGCTTCAGCATCTGTCTCTGCAGGACGACGGCGAGGGGATCCTTATTGGTGATCCCGAAATCGAGATATTCATCTTTGCACGCATGCCTGACGGGAGAGAGTATTTGGCACAGCTTGCGGGTCACTTCGGATCAGGTTCTCACCGGTTCAGAGTAAATGACGGGGAATGGCTGCGGCCTTTCACGAACCCGTTTCAGCCCGAAGAGGGCTTGATCATCTCGCTAGCTCAACTTGGCGAGTTGGAGGCGCAGGGCGCAGAAATCAGTATGCATGTGTGGGAAAACGACAAAGAACCGGGGGTCATCAAGACGAATGACCAGAAGTGGTACGACTTCTTAACGAGCCAAGTGTCCGTTATCCCGAAAGTCTTCAAGGCGAAGAAGTCGCTTGCCATCTGCGTACTGTCGTGGGGTGCAGCTACAAACTTCTGCCTTGAGGGCCGCGAAGCAGCCGAACAGGTGGTTGCCAAAGTCGTAAGCGTCTTCGTTCAAGGCGATGACTTCCTTGGGGTCGCGCAGATCAGTCAACCAAACCCGATGGGGTATGTTTACTCGCCCCTCTCCCGTGGCTCAGGTGGGCACAACGGCTTTATGTGGCTGTATCCGCAAGATCAGTGGGTGAATCCGTTCAGCGCCTCTCGAGAGGGAGGCAAGAACGAGAACAAGGTCTCCGTGAACTCACGAGGACGGTCGTCGCTTACCAAGGCGCGACAGAACGTGAGCTTCGCCGGCTCGCCGTTCTGAACGGATCCCGAACTTCTTGCACTGACATCTCAGTTAAGGCAGGAGAGCACGTTTTCTCGGCCAAACAGGCTGTTGAAAGGGTCGCGGCGTAGTTCGACAGTTGATCCACGAGAAGAATCTTCCCGCGAGAATCGCCCAAGAGCGACGATCTTGGGTCAACGAATGGTTCAAACCGCCCTCGCGAAAAGCAATTTTCGGCGAATTCGTTCGTTTTTCAGCAGCCTGCTAAACCGGAAAATGCCAACCGTAAGCATTACCGGTTGGATGAGTTCGCCTTTACGGACTCGCGTTTTTCGTTGCCGAGTACTAAGCAGGAGCTGCTTGTCCTCGAACATGCCGTAGGTCGATTCAGGACGACCGCACGGGCGCCCGAGCTGAAGCCCGGGCGCCCGTGCCCGCAATGCGATTGGACGGGCGGCTCAGCGCGCAACCGCCTCCGCCTTTTCGGTGACGACGCGGACGACGTCATCGACGACCTGCAGGAAGCCACCGCGGACGGTGTAGCGCACGGGGCCGGACTCGGCGTCCACGCGGAGGGTGCCGGTGCCGAGGACCGTCATCATCGGCGCGTGCATCGGCAGGATGCCGAGTTCACCGTCGTGGCCTGGGGCGACGAGGGCGCGGGCCCGGCCCTCGAACAGGACCTTCTCGGGCGAGATGACCGAGACGGTGAGCATCACGCCTTCGCGAGCTGCTCGGCCTTGGCGATCAGGTCGTCCACGCCGCCGCACATGAAGAACGCCTGCTCGGGGAGATGGTCGAACTCGCCCGCGCAGAGGCGCTCGAACGAGCTGATCGTCTCCTCGAGCGTGACGAACTTGCCCGGGATGCCGGTGAACTGCTCGGCGACGTGGAACGGCTGCGACATGAAGCGCTGCAGGCGACGGGCGCGCGCGACGATCTTCTTGTCGTCCTCGGAGAGCTCGTCCATGCCGAGGATCGCGATGATGTCCTGGAGCTCCTTGTAGCGCTGCAGGATGCGCTGCACCTCGATCGCCACCGAGTAGTGGCGATCGCCGATGTACTGGCGGTCGAGAATGCGCGAGCCCGACGCGAGCGGATCGACGGCGGGATAGATGCCGAGCTCCGAGATCGGGCGCGAGAGCACGACCGTCGCGTCGAGGTGCGCGAACGCCGTCGCCGGCGCCGGGTCGGTGATGTCGTCGGCGGGGACGTAGATCGCCTGCACCGACGTGATCGAGCCGTTGCGCGTCGAGGTGATGCGCTCCTGCAGCTCGCCCATCTCCGTCGCGAGCGTCGGCTGGTAACCGACCGCGCTCGGCATGCGGCCGAGGAGCGCGGAGACCTCGGAGCCCGCCTGCGTGAAGCGGAAGATGTTGTCCACGAAGACGAGCACGTCGGCGTTCTCGGTGTCGCGGAAGTACTCGGCCACCGTGAGGCCCGTCAGCCCGACGCGCAGGCGCGCACCGGGCGGCTCGTTCATCTGGCCGTAGATGAGCGCGACCTTGTCGAGGATCCCCGCTTCCTGGAACTCGAGATAGAGGTCGTTGCCCTCGCGCGTGCGCTCACCGACGCCGCAGAAGACCGACTTGCCGCCGTGTGCCTTGGCGACGTTGTTGATCAGCTCCTGGATGACGACCGTCTTGCCGACGCCCGCACCGCCGAAGAGCCCGATCTTGCCGCCCTTGACGAAGGGCGCCATGAGGTCGATGACCTTGATGCCCGTCTCGAAGACTTCCGTCTTCGGCTCGAGCGCCATGAACGCGGGGCTCTTGCGGTGGATCGGCCAGCGCGGCGCATCGACGGGGATGTCGGCGCCGTTGTCGATCGGGTCGCCGAGCACGTTGAGGATGCGGCCGAGCGCGTGCGTGCCGACCGGCACCGTGATCGCGCTGCCGGTGTCGATCGCGTCCATGCCGCGCACGATCGAGTCGGTCGAGCTCATCGCGACCGCGCGCACCTGGTTGCGTCCGACGTGCTGCTGCACCTCGAGCGTCACGTCGATGCGCGTGCCGTCGGGCGCGGTGCCGCGCACGACGATCGCGTTGTACAGCTCGGGGAGGTGGCCCCCCTCGAACTCGATGTCCACCACCGGGCCGATGACCTGCACCACGCGGCCGGTCGTCGTGGTCGGCTGTGCCGTCGCTGCCATGTCTCTATCGCTCCACGAGGTTGTTGATCGTCAGCCCTGCAGTGCCGCCGCGCCACCCACGATCTCCGCGATCTCCTGCGTGATCTGCGCCTGGCGTGCGCGGTTGTACGTGCGACGGAGCGTCGTGAGCATGTCGCTCGCGTTGTCCGTCGCGCTCTTCATCGCCGTGCGGCGCGCCCCCTGCTCCGCGGCGGCCGTCTCGACCAGCGCGCGGTAGACCGCGTTCCGCACGTAGCTCGGGAGGAGCTCCGAGAGGATCGCCTCGCCCGAGGGCGAGAGGAGATAGTCGCGCTTCGTCGCGCCGGCCGGCGGCGGCGTGACGGGGAGCACCTGCACCGTCTGCGGCGGCGTGCTGAGCGCGCTGTTGAACTTCGCGCTCGTGATGTAGAGCGCGTCGAGCTCGCCCGCGGCGAAGCGCCGCATGACGTCGTCGACGAGCCCCGCGGCCTCGGCGGCCGTCGGCTTGTCGCCGATGTCGGCGTTGGCCGTCGCGAGCGTGCGCCCGAGATAGCGGAAGAAGCCGATCCCCTTGCGCCCCACGACGTGCAGCTCGACCTTGGCGCCGCGACGCTCGAGCTCCGCGAGCTGCGCTCGCGCCTCACGCAGGAGGTTGGCGTTGAACGCGCCGCACAGCCCGCGGTTGCTCGTGAGGACGAGGTGCGCCACGCGACGCACCTTCACCGGCTGCCGCAGCAGCGGGAACTGCTCCGCCAGTTCGGCGGTGTAGAGATCGCCGATCACTTCGGCCAGCGCGTTCGCGTACGGACGCGCGGCTGCGACCCGGTCGATGGCGCGCTTCATCTTCGACGTCGCGACCATCTCCATCGTCTTCGTGATCTTCTTCGTGTTCTCGACGGACTTGATCCGCCCCTTCAGTTCACGGCCCTTGGCCATGGCTCGTCGTCCCGGTCAGGGCGTCAGCGCGCCGCGGCGGGCGCCGCGGTGCGCTTGTAGGCATCGATCGCCGCGCGGAGCTTCGCCTCGGTCTCCTTGCTGATCGCCTTGTCGGTCGCGATCGCCTGGCCGACCTCGGGATGGCTGGCGGCCATGTACTGGAAGAAGCCCGCCTCCCACGCCTTGACCTGCGACACCTCGACGTCGTCGAGCAGCCCGTTGGTGACGGCGAAGATCACCATGACCTGATCCTGCACCGTCATCGGCTGGAACTGCCCCTGCTTGAGCACCTCGACGGTGCGCTTGCCGCGCTCGAGCATCTTCTTGGTCGCGGCATCGAGGTCCGACGCGAACGAGGCGAAGGCTTCGAGTTCGCGGTACTGCGCGAGGTCGAGGCGGAGGCGGCCGGCGACGCCCTTCATCGCCTTCGTCTGCGCCGAGCCGCCGACGCGCGACACCGAGATGCCGACGTTCACCGCGGGGCGGACGCCCGAGAAGAACAGGTCGCTCTCGAGGAAGATCTGGCCGTCGGTGATCGAGATGACGTTCGTCGGGATGTAGGCCGAGACGTCGCCGGCCTGCGTCTCGATGATCGGCAGCGCGGTCAGCGAGCCACCGGGGGCGAAGATCGTCTTGTTGTCGACGACCGAGGGGTCGCTCGAGATCTTCGCGGCGCGCTCGAGGAGGCGGCTGTGGAGATAGAACACGTCGCCCGGGAAGGCCTCGCGCCCCGGCGGACGACGCAGCACGAGCGAGAGCTGGCGGTAGGCCGCGGCCTGCTTCGTGAGGTCGTCGTAGACGCAGAGCGTCGCCTTGCCCTCGTGGTACATGAAGTACTCGGCCATCGCGCAGCCGACGTAGGGCGCGATGAACTGCAGCGGCGCGGGATCCGAGGCCGACGCGCTGACGACGATGGTGTAGTCCATCGCGCCGGCCTGGCGGAGCTTCTCGACGAGCGATGCGACCGTCGAGGCCTTCTGCCCGATGGCGACGTAGACGCAGATGACGCCCGTCCCCTTCTGGTTGATGATCGTGTCGACCGCGATCGCCGTCTTGCCGGTCGCGCGGTCGCCGATGATCAGCTCGCGCTGGCCGCGGCCGATCGGGATCATGGCGTCGATCGCCTTGATGCCCGTCTGGAGCGGCTGCTTGACCGGCTCGCGCACGATGATGCCCGGCGCCGGGCTCTCGACCTTGCGCTTCATCGTCGCGGTGATCGGCCCGAGGCCGTCGAGCGGGTTGCCGAGGGCGTCGACGACACGGCCGATGAGCGCCTGCCCGACCGGCACCTCGAGCACGCGGGCAGTGCGCCGGACCTCGTCGCCCTCCTTGAGCTTGAGATAGTCGCCGAGGACGACGGCGCCGATGTTGTCCTCCTCGAGGTTCAGCGCCTGCGCGACGACGATCTCCCCCGTCTCGGCGGCGCGGATCTCGAGCATCTCGCCGGCCATCGCCTGCCCGAGCCCGTAGATGCGCGCGATCCCGTCCTTCACCTCGAGGACGGTGCCGACCTCGTCGACGTCGACAGCATCGAGATCGGCCTGCTCGATCTGGCGCAGCAGGATGTCCTTGATCTCACCGGGGCGGAGCGTGGTATCGGCAGCCATGGGATAGGCGGTCTGAGACGACGAGGAGGAAAAGTTCCGGTCTAGCTTGTGAAAAATATCACAAGCCGGGGCCGCTGCAAGCGTCCCGGTCCGTGGGTCAAGCGAGCAGTGGGGCGATCCGTGCCCGTCCCTGCCGTCCCGAGCGTCCGTGCGCGTGCCGCATCGTTGAACCGCGAGGGAACGGCAGGCAACGACAGGAACCACAGGCAACGACAGGACGGCGTGCGCATGCGCGGGCGTCGTGGCGCGCGCCGGGCTCCCGCGTGACACGGAACCAATCCAAGCCCTTTTCTCAGCTCAGCGTCGAGCGACGGCCCCGCATGCGCCACGACGCCCGCACATGCGCACGACGTCCTGTGGTTGCCTGTCCTTGCCTGTCGTTGCCTGCCGTCACCCGTCGGTTGCAGTTGCCGTTTCCGTTTCCGTTGCCGTTGCCGTTGCCGTTGCCGTTGCCGTCGGCGTCGGCGTCGGCGACTCAAGCGGAGGTTCTCCGCGGGCGACCGCGATGGCACGGGCGACGAGGGCGGACACGTCCAGAGGTGCCCAGGCGCGCGGGGTCAGGCCGGTCACGCGGCGGGCGGCGCGGGAGAGGTGGGAGGGGGTCGCGTAGCCGAGCACGGCGGCGGCCTGCGCGGCGGAGGCGCCGCGGGCGCGGCAGTGGTGCACGGCGAGGAGGCGCACGAGTTCGAGGAGCGTCTTGGGCGAGGGGGCGCGGTGCGCCGCGAGCTCGCGCGCGAGGTGTTCGCGCGAGACGCCGAGGAGCTTCGCGGCGAGGGCGACGCGCACGAGGCGGCCGCCGTGCGAGACGGCGGTGCGCCAGAGCGCGCCGGCGAGGGGGCCGCAGCGGTGCGGATCGAGGAGGGCGTCGGCGCGGCGCGTGAAGGCCGCGACTACGAGATGCGGCGCGAGCAGCGCGCGGAGCACCGCGTCGTCCACGCCGTCGAGCACGAGTTCGACGAGGCCACTCGCCGAGAGCGTCGTCAGCGTCTCGACGGCGACGGTGCGCGGCACGATGGCGGCGACGGGGACGAGCGTCTGGCCGAGCGCGCCCCGGAGCGCCCACGTGCTCGCGCGATCGCCGGCATCGACGACGACGAGATCGGGCAGTGCGGTGGCGAGCGCCGCGGCGAGTGCGGCGGGGTCGCGCACGACGGTGACGTGGGCGCGACCGCGCGGCCAGCCCCGGACGAGCAGGCGCCGGACGCGATCGCGTGTCGTCGCCAGGACGAGCTGCACCGCCGGCGACCCGATGCGCGCCGCGACGGCGGGGCCGCGGCGACGTGCGCTCACGCCGCGGGCGTCGTCACCAGCGCGTGCGCCCGCTCGAGCACCTCGCGCGCGTTGTCGTACGCGAGGAGCGATCGCGCCTCGGCGTAGCGTGCCCACCGGCAGGCCGTGATGCCTTCGGCCTTCTGCGGGCAGGTCGTCGGCGAGGCGGTCTCCATGAGGAAGAAGTGGCACGTCTTGTGGACGAGGCGCCCGCGGAAGCGGAAGCGCCAGTCGATGGTCGCCACTTCGCCGACGAGCGTCACCGCGTCGAGCCCCGCTTCCTCGCACACTTCGCGCACGGCGGCGTCACCGGCGGTCTCGTCGCCCTCGAGATGCCCTTTCGGAAAGCCCCAGTTGCGATAGCTGTCGCGGATGAGGAGGTAGAGCGGCGCGCCATCGACCATGCGGTAGACGACCCCGCCCGCGCTCACCTCCTCCCGCGAGCGCGCCATGCTCAGGCGGCGTCGTCGAGGTGCGACTTCCCCTCGACGAACTGCCGCACGACGGGATCACGCGAGTGCATGATCTCGTCCACGGTGCCGACGACGCGCACGCGCCCCTGGTAGAGCATGGCGATGCGCGTGCCGACGCGCGCGGCGCTCCGCATGTCGTGCGTGATGACGATCCCCGTGACGCCGAGGCGCTCGCGCATGCGGACCATGAGGTCGTCGATGACGGCGCTGGTGACGGGATCGAGGCCGGTGGTCGGCTCGTCGTACAGCAGGTACTTGGGGCGGAGCGCGATCGCGCGCGCGATGCCGACCCGCTTGCGCATGCCGCCCGAGAGTTCGGCCGGAAAGCGCGCTTCGGTGCCCGGGAGGTCGACCAGATCGAGCGCTTCGGCGACGCGCTCGCGGATCTCGCGTTCGGTGAGGAGCCCCTGCTTGCGGAGTCCCATGGCGACGTTGTCGCCGATCGAGAGCGAGTCGAAGAGCGCGGCGAACTGGAAGACGTAGCCGATCTTCGCCCGCAGCTGCGTGAGCTCCTGCCGCGAGAGCTGCGGCACCTCGAGCCCGTCGACCTTGACGCTCCCCGCATCCGGCTCGAGCAGCCCGACGATGTGCTTGATCGCGACCGACTTCCCCGTCCCCGAGTAGCCGATGATGACCATCGTTTCCCCTTCCTCGACCGAGAGCGTGAAGCCGTCGAGGACGCGCTTGGGGCCGAAGGCCTTGTGGAGGTCGGTGAGCTGGATCATCCGGGAGACGCGATGGAGTGGGTTCGCTGAGGTTACCGGGCGACTCTCCTCCGTGCAACGATCGGTCCGCTCCGGATCCCGCGCGCGACGGACGCGACGGACGCGACGGACGCGACGGACGCGAAGGACGCGACGAACGGCAACAGCCTGGAACGCGACGAGCGCGACGACGCGACGGGGAATGCGTTCGACACGCGCATGAACGACGCGGGACCAAGGCCTTGTGGCTTTGGTCCCGCGCGCTCAGCTGAGAATCGCCTTTGCTATTTCCTAATCCTTCGGCCTTGCTGCTCGTGCGTCGTCGTTCACGACGCCGTTCGTCGCGTCGTCGCGGCCGTCGCGTTCAAGGCAGTCGCCGTTCGTCGCGTCCGTCGCCGTCCGTCGCGCCCGTCGCCGTCTGTCGCGTTCGTCGCGTTCGTCGCCGGTCGTCGCGGCCGTCGCTTATGCCGCGAAGGAGCCGAGCGCGCGGCCGACGTCGCCTTCGCGGAGGCGCTTGAGGGCGCGGTCGCGGAGTTGGCGGACGCGTTCGCGGGTGACGCCGAGCATGGAGCCGATTTCCTCGAGGGTGTGTTCGCGCCCGCCTTCGAGGCCGAAGTAGAGGCGGAGCACCTTGGCGTCGCGCGGCGGGAGGGTGTTGAGGGCCTGCTCGATCTCGTCGTTGAGGAAGCGGTTCATCGCTTCCTCCTCGGTGTCGGGCATCTCGTCGGCGACGAAGCGCTCGATGAGCGAGCGGTCGCCTTCGGGATCCATGGGGGCGTCGAGGCGCACGTCGCCGGTGTTGAGGGCGGCGAGCGACTGCACGACGTCGACCGAGAGGCCGGTGAGCTGCGAGAGCTCCTCGGGCGAGGGCTCGCGGCGGAGCTTCTGGCGGAGGATCTCGGAGGCCTTGATGATGCGCGAGAGGTCGGCGGTGCGGTTGAGCGGCACGCGGACCGTGCGCCCCTGTCGCGCGAGCGACGAGAGGATCGCCTGGCGGATCCACCAGACGGCGTACGAGATGAACTTGACGCCCTGGTCGGGATCGAACTTCCGGGCGGCGGTGAGCAGGCCGACGTTGCCCTCGCCGATGAGATCGATGAGGGGGAGACCGCGGTTCTGGTACTTCTTGGCGACGGAGATGACGAAGCGGAGGTTGCGCTTGACGAGCTCCTGGAGCGCATCCTGGTCGCCGGCGCGGATCTTCCGGGCGAGCTCGATCTCCTCGGTCCCCTTGAGCAGGGGATAGGTGCTGACCTCGTAGAGGTACTGGTCGAGGATGTCGCGCTCCGGCTCCGTGGGGGCGATGCCCGCGGGAGTCGTCTTGCGCCGGCGCTGGCGCTTCACTTCGGCCATATCGGTCTGGACCTCGATTCGTTCGCGCTGGGTCGCGGCGAGCCGGCCGGTGGTTCGGGTCGGTCGACGCGGGGGAGGGACGATGGGGCGAGCCGCCGTCGCTGGCGGGCAACGCTGACGGGCCGCGGATCGTTGCCGGCGCGCGAGCACGCGCGATCACGGCGGGGATCCGAGCCCGACAAGGTACCACGAACAGCCGTACACGCCAGCCCGACCCTTGACGCTTCATCTACTCACAACTACCCTTCGCGGTTCCTGACGGGCACGGTTCCGACCGGTGCGCGGCGGGAGTGCCGGGGGTGTAGCTCAGTTGGGAGAGCGCTTGAATGGCATTCAAGAGGTCAGGGGTTCGATTCCCCTCACCTCCACCTGGCGCAGTGCAGGGCCGGCTCCGCGAGGGGCCATGCGGGAATAGCTCAGTTGGTAGAGCACAACCTTGCCAAGGTTGGGGTCGCGGGTTCGAGTCCCGTTTCCCGCTCCGCGCGGTTAGCTCAGTTGGTTAGAGCACCACGTTGACATCGTGGGGGTCACAAGTTCGAGTCTTGTACCGCGCACTGGGGCGCCGGCATGTCCGGCGCCCTTCGTGTTTCCCGGGGGCGCGACGGGCGCGACGAACGGAAGACGAGCGCGACGAACGCGACGAACTGCGAAAGACCTGAACGCGACGGCCGCGACGACGCGACGGGGTCGGCGCATCTGCTGCGGCGTCGGCGCGCCCTCTGGATGGTGAACTGCCATGGGACGGCAGGCAACGACAGGAAAGAACAGGCAACCACAGGAACGACAGGAACGACAGGCACAACGGCACGGCGGCGGGTCCCGGTGCGCATCGGGACCGGTCGTGCGTGCAGGGCCATCACAAGCCTTGGATGGGCTCCGCGTGCGCGCGGGCGCCCGTTCGGCGATTTCATGATTACGGTCGGGTGCCGCATGGGCTCCGCGTGCGCGCGGGCGCCCGTTTGCGACACGAGCCGTAGCGAACCACCGCCGTCCTGTCGTTGCCTGTCGTTCCTGTCGTTGCCTGCCGTTCCCATCGGTTCAGCGATGCCGCTCACCGAGCGGGCGCACGTGACTGGCGCCGCACCCGTCGCGCCGTCGCGGCCGTCGCGTTCCGGTCTTCATCGGTTCGTCGCGCCCGTCGCGCCCGTCGCGTTCGGCGGGTGGGACGGGTTGACGGTCCGGGTCGGCGCGGCTAGGATTGCCGACCTGTCCCGGAAACGGGGCCTGCGCCCGTAGCTCAATTGGATAGAGCATCTGACTACGGATCAGAAGGTTTGAGGTTCGAGTCCTCACGGGCGCGCTGGGAGTTCCTGCTCGACACCGGATTCGGGGCGTAGCTTAGCCCGGTAGAGCGCCTGCTTCGGGAGCAGGAGGTCGCTGGTTCAAATCCAGTCGCCCCGACGTGTTGTTTTCGAGACGACCAGTGCCCGCGCGCTGGTCGTCTTCGTTTTTGTCGGCGCTCGCGCCGGCGCCGACGTGACCGAGTCCGCACGCGCTGGCGCCCTCCGCACCGGCCGGTACGTTCCGCGCCATGCCTGTCCCCTGCCCTCGCGTCGCCGCCGTCGCGCGCGCCCGCGCCCTCGCGCTCGCGCTGCTCGTCCCCACCCTCGCGCAGGGCCAGCGCTTCGATGTCATGGAGGCGACGATCCCGGGGGTGCACGCGGCGATGCGCGCGGGGCGGCTCACCTGCCGGCAGCTCGTGCAGGCGTACCTCGATCGCATCGCGGCCTACGATCGGCAGGGGCCGGCGCTCACGGCGATCCAGACGGTCAATCCGCGCGCGTTGGTCGAGGCGGATTCGCTCGATGCGGTCTGGCGCGGCAAGGGCGCGCGCGGAACGCTCCACTGCGTGCCGGTGCTCGTGAAGGACCAGATCGAGACGAAGGACATGCCGACGACGTACGGGTCGGTGCTCTTCCGCGAATTCGTCCCGCGGCGCGATGCGACGGCGATCCGGCGCATCCGGGCGGCGGGCGCGATCGTGCTTGCGAAGACGACGATGGGCGAGTTCGCGCAGCGCTATCTCAGCTCGGCCGCGGGGATCATCCGCAACGCGTACGATCCCACGCGCAATCCGAGCGGGTCGTCGGGCGGATCCGGGAGCGCGGCGGCGGCCAACTTCGGGCTCGTCGCGCTGGGCGAGGACACGGGCGGCTCGATCCGCGGCCCGGCGGCGGTGAGCGCGCTGGTGGGGCTCCGGCCGACCCTGCCGCTCGTGAGCCGCTTCGGGATGCTCCCCGCCAATCCGACGCAGGACACGATGGGGCCGATGACGCGCACCGTCGGCGATGCGGCGCGACTGCTCGACGTGATCGCGGGCTACGATCCCGACGATCCGGTCACCGCGTACGCGGTCGGCAACGTGCCGACGACCTACACGTCGGCCCTCGTCCCCGACGCGCTGCGTGGCGCACGCATCGGCGTGATCCGCACGCGGCGCGATACGGTCATCGCACGGCCACCGGTGCCGGCGGGCGACACGCTCGCCGTGCGCCGCGATTCGATCGCGCGCGCGAACGCCGCCGAGTTCGCGAAGGTGGCGCCGCTCTTCGAGCGTGCGCTCGCGGAGCTGCGCGCACTCGGCGCGGAGCTCGTCGATTCGCTCTCGGTGCCACCCGTCGCCGGGCGTGCTATCGGCAACGACTTCGAGACCGAGGAAGCGACCGATCGCTACTTCGCGCAGCACCCGAACGCGCCGTACCGCACGCTCAAGGAGATCCTGCTCGCCGGTGGCGTCAACCCGACGCGGGCACGCGCGCTGATGAGCTACGTCGGCAAGTCCACGCGCGACGCCGACTACGGCGCCGTGCTGCAGTCGCGCGAGGCGCTCCGCATCGCGATGCTCAAGCTCATGGCCGACCTTCGCCTCGACGCGGTGGTCTACGCGACCTACGACGCGCCGCCGGCACCGATCCCCGCCGATGCGCTCACGAATCCCCGTGCGATCGACGGCTACGGGCGCGGCGACAATCGCGGCCTGAGCCCGCTCCTCGCCTGGCCCGCGCTCACGGTGCCGATGGGCTTCTCGTCCGACGGACTCCCCGCCGGCCTCGAATTCCTCGGCCGGCCGTGGAGCGAGTCGAGGCTGCTCGGCTTCGCGTACGCATACGAGCAGGCGACGAAGCACCGGCGCCCACCCGCGACGACGCCACCGCTCGCGACGACGCGCTGACCTGTCGTCCGGGCGAGTGCCGACGAGACCGCGGCGCTGGCAGCCCGAGTGTTCCGCCGGGCGCGCGAAGGCCGGCGCCAGGACCCAAGCGCACGCGTCGATCCGCGGCGGCCGAGGCGCGAACGGGTTGCGAGCGCGGCGCGCAACGCGTTGTCCGACAATCATCTGACCGACGTCTGACCGTCGTCAGACTTGCCCGCCTCAGCTTGTCGATTCCACCAGTGACGTCGCCGTGGAGGGACCGGGCATCCGGTATCCGCGGCCGGCGCCATCGGGCACACATCATCACGACGAGGAGTAACGACACCATGTCCCGCACCCGAACCGGCGCCCTGCCGCTCGCCCTGCTCATCGCGATCAGCGCCTGCCGTCGACCGCAGCCCGTCGCCCAGAGCCCCGACCCCGCCCCGACACCCGCGACGCTGGTTGCGTCCGATGAGGGCGCAACCCGTCGGGCGGCCGACGAGGAGGCACAACGGCAGGCCGAGGCCCACGACTCGCGCCGACACGCCGCAGCGTCGGAGCGGGAGCGGGCGACACGTGCCGTGCTCGAGGCGCCAGTCCTCTTCGCCTACGACCAATCGGATCTCGATCCGGACGCTCGCTCCCTTCTCGACGAGAAGCTTGCACTCCTCGAGCGCCTGGGCGACGTGCGGCTGCGCATCACCGGGCATACGGACGAGCGGGGAGCCGACGAGTACAACATGGCGCTCGGTCAGCGACGTGCGGCCGCGGCGCGCCGCTACCTGACCCAGCGCGGAATCGAGGCGACCCGCATCGAACTCAACAGCGCGGGAGAGGAGCAACCGCTCTGCACCCAGAGCGAGGAGTCATGCTGGCGTCGAAACCGTCGCGCCGAATTCGTGATCACCGGGGGCGCGGTTGCCGGTGCTCGCCGCTGACGATCGCGGCATGGTGTGGGCGACGCGGCATCGGGTCGCGCACGCGATGCCGTATCGCCACACGCACCGCGCGCCGTGGAGCCACCGGCCGTTCGGCGCTGCGAGCGGTAGCTCGCCCCTGACGCGGCGCGATCGCCCCACCGCGCACCGCGGACCAGCCGGCGCCACCGGGCTGCGCGGGATCGCGATGGTCGCGCGGCACGGCGCCGAGGGGCACCCATGACGTCGATGTCCGTGTGGTGGGCCGCCGCGTTCGTACTCGGGAGCATCGTGCTCCTCGCGCTCGGCGCGGACATGCTCGTTCGCGGCGCCACGTCGCTGGCGCAGCGGCTGCGTATTCCAGCCGCGGTCATCGGCCTCACGGTCGTCGCGCTCGGTACCTCGCTCCCAGAATTGACCGTCGGCGTGACCGCCGCGCTTGCAGGGCAGAGCGACATCGGCCTCGGGAACGTCACGGGTGTGAACATCTTCAACATCTGCATCGTGCTCGGTCTCGCGGCCGTCATCCGCACCATCCCGGTTCGCGGTGCCGTGGTGCAGCTCGAGTGGCCGTTCATGTTCGCGTCGAGCTTCATCGTGCTGCTGCTCGTGCGCGACGGGACCCTCGACCGTCTCGAAGGCGCCTTTCTCGTGGTATCGCTCGTGCTCTTCACGGCATACGCGGTCCGGATCGCGCGTCACGACATCACCACCGGGGAGGAACGTGCGCTCGAGTCCGTGATCGCTGATCGCACGCTGCTCGGCCGTACACGCGCGCTGCTGCCCCTGATCGCGCTCTGCGCGGGCGGAATAGCGCTGCTCGTAGGAGGCGGTCAGGCGATGGTGCACGGCGCGGTGGCGCTCGCGCAGCACGCCGGGCTTGGCGAACGGATGATCGGCCTCACGGTCGTGGCCATGGGTACAGGCACGCCCGAGGTGGCGGCGTCGATCGCCGCCGTGCGTCGCGGCCATGGCGAACTCGCGCTCGGCAACGTGATCGGTTCGAACGTCGTGAACGTGCTCGGCATCCTTGGCGCGGTGGCGTTGGTGCGGCCATTGCCCGTGCCCACGGCGGGGGTGAGCGACCTGTGGTGGATGCTCGGCGTGACGCTGCTCCTACTGCCCATCGTGCGGCGCGGCGCGCGTGTGACGCGCAGTGAGGGCATCCTCCTGGTCGGCGTCTATCTGACCTACTTGGGAACGCTCGTGCGTTCAGCGGTCTCGTGAGACACGGACCGTCGCGACCCGGTCGTCACGTTGCAGGACCAAGAGCATGGCGCATCGTGCCACTCCTCCTTCCCCTCGTCGTCGGCATGCCCGCCCGGCTCCGCGCGCAGTCGGCGACGGCGCCACCCGGTCCGACGGTCGCGCTGGTCGACACGCGCGTGCTCGTCGAGAGTGTACCGGAGGCGCGACTCGCCGACAGCGTCCTCGGTGCCGAGTTGGCGGTGATCACCCGCATCGCGGACGCGGTGCGCGACTCGGCTGAAGCCCGACTGGCAGGCCTGACGCGTCAGGCGATGGCCCGACCCGCCGCCCGCGCGGCGCTTGCGCGACGCGCCGACAGCATCGGCGCCGTGGCGCGTGCGCGGATCGCCGCACTCGAGGCGCGCGCGAACGCCCGACGCGAGGCGATCACTGCGCCGTTCATGGAGGCGATGCGTGCGGCCGTCGAGGCGGAGCGCGCGTCGGCCGGGATCCAGCTGGTCCTCGACATCGCGTCGGGGGCGCCGGTGCTCGCCGCGGACGAGGCGGTCGACATCACCGGGCGCGTCGTGGCGCGCCTGCGAGCCATACGCGTGGCATGGCCGCGCACGCCCGCGGTCGAGGACTCGCCACCGCTCCCCTCGAACCGACTTCCCCCGTAGAGGGCGGCACTCGGGCGTCAGCCGTTCAACGAGGTGGGCGTGTCGGGCGCAACCGGGCGCGAGCGCTGTCGGCTCCGCGCAGCGTGGGCAACGCCGCCTCCGACTCTTCGCGGAGGGCGACGTAGGCACGCCACGCGGAGGCGGCTCCCGCGCGGTCGCCGCGACGCATCGCGAGCGACGCCTCGAGCCGAAGTGCGCTGGCGCGGTAGCGCGGCCACCCGTTCAGGTAGGGTCGCTGTCGCACCGCGCGCAGGGCCGCATCGACGTCACCGAGTTGCTCGTGCAGCCGCGCCAACGCAAGCGTCGCCCATGCCGATGCATCCCCGAGGGCCGGGCCGGTGAGCATACGCTCGCCCAGCCGGGCGAGGCGCGCCTGCGCATCGGGCGCGCCTCGCGAGACGGCGAGCATGGCCTCGACGATGTCGGCACAGGCTCGTGGGGCGGCGCCGACCGACACCGGGATACCCGGAAACGACTCGTCCCGGAGGCCGGCGAGTGCACGGCGAACCGGCTCCCCAACGCGGGATCGACCCGGTGACCACGGCGCCGCACGCCATTGGGCGAGCACGCAGGCGTCGGCGAGCCGACGCGCATGCGCGGCCGCCTCGCCGCGCACCGGGGTGTCGGTGAGCGCAGCGAGAACGCGTACCGCGGCGACAGCGGCGTTGCCGTCGCCGTCGGCGTACAGAGCGTCGAGTACCCGCAGGCGCAAGTGCGCGCCGGAGCCCGGCTGCGCGTCCTCGAGGCGCTCCGTGACATCCAGCGCGAGTGTCGGCCGACCACGGGAGAGGGCCATCGCGTGTTCGGCGAGGAGCGCATCGACCTGTTCGGCGCCGAGCACCGCACGCTCACCGAGCAGTTGTATGGCGCGCGCACCGTCGTCGGGTGCGATGCCTTCGTGCAAGGTCGCGAGCGCGATCGCCCGCAAGCTCTCCGTCGTGAGAGATGGGAAACGGTTCCGCAGCGCGCTTCGTGCCGCTCGATCGTCGAGGGCGATCGCGACACGCCAGCGCAGGTAGTCTGCGACGCGATCGTCCGGCGGCATCGCAGCGAGGAGGGGACGGAGGGCCGTCCGGTCACCCGTCCGTACCGCAAGTTCGAGGAGACGACGGCGCGCACGCGTGTCGCCCGTGTCGATCGCGAGTGCGCGCCGGAAGGCGGCGCGGGCGCGGGCCTCGGGATCGCGGAGCCCGAGCAGCGCGCCATCGATCATGTATCGCTCGCCAAGCGCCGTCCACGCGCCCGTGCGGTCGGGAGCCAGCGAGATCGCGCGCTCCCACGCGGCGATCTGCTCATCGGCCGACGAGGGGTCAGGGAAGCGAGGCCCGACGAGTGCATTGAGCCATGCGCGATCGCGCCACCCGAGCCGATGTCGGGCGGCCCATGCGAGTGCGAGCGCGCGGTCGTGCTGCTCGGCGCTGTTGAGGCGGTCGGCAGCGACCGCGAGAGCGAGTGCCGCCGGTGCGAAGGTGGAGTCGCGATCCAGCGCGTCGTCGAAAAAAGCGATCGCATCGCGTACACGATCCTCGCGGCTCGCCGCTTCGCCACGCAGGAATGCGCGCAGCACGCCGAGACTGGCCTCGTCGAACGCGGCCCCCCCCTCGACGCCGCCGACACGGCCCGCGACGAGCCGTCCCGCCAGGGCTTCCACGAGCACCGCGAGGCTGTCGAGCGGCCCTGCAACGGTGGCACCCAATCGGTCGCTCTCGCTCGCGACGTCGATGACGGTGGCAGTGAGCAGCACGCGCGCCTCCGTTCCGGCCGCGCGACCCACGAGCACTTCGCCGGCACCGAGTGCGCGGGCGACCTCGATGGCTTGGCGACGAGCAGCGAGCGGCTCGCGTGCGGCTCGACGGTTCGCGGCCACTTCGAGCACGGCGGCTGGCTGAAGCACGCGTTGCTCGGCTCCATCGGCGAGCTGTCGGGCCAGAAGCTCGGCCACGCCCTCAGCCAGGAAGGCCAGCGACGGCACCGCGGAGTCCACCGAGAACGGCGCGACGGCGAGCAACTGCGCCCGGACGCGCGGGGTGGAGACCGCAGACCGTTCCGAGGGGTCGCGCATCGCAAGGAAACCGATCACCGACGACACCACACCCATCGCGACGACGATCCACGGCCAGCGTGAACGCATTCGGCCGGCGTCGGAGCGGACAGGCTCCGCGGATGTCGTCGCCATCGGTTGCCGGCGATCGGCGCCGGTGTCCGATGTCGGGTGCACCGCACTCGATGACGCGGGCGCGGATGCGACGGTGCGCCAAGGCGCCGCAACCGTCGGCGGGGGCGGCAATGCCTGCGGGGCGAACTGCGACTCGATGGCGGCGAGGCGATCGAGCACCGCCCGCGACACCGGCAGCCCCAGCTCGTCGTGCACACGTGTCCCGTGCGCTTGCACGATACGTCGTGCACCGACGGGATCGGCGGCGCGGCCATACGCCTCGACGAGGGCGATCACGGCTGAGGCGTCGACCGGATCGAGCTCGACGAGACGTGTCGCCCAAGCGATCTCGTCGTCGATCGCGCCAGTGGTGCGGCTGCGCGCCACGAGTCCGCGCACGACGTCGGACGCGCGTCGCGCCCACCGTCTCCGCTCGTCCTCGAGCCATCGCTCGAACTCGTCGGCGCCTGGGACGATGACGCCATCGAGGAAGGGACCGCGATAGAGTGCAACGGCCTCCTCGAACCGACCGGCGTCGAGCGCCTCCGAGAACGCGACGGTGTCGGCCTTCACGACTGCAGGATTGAGCCGAACATCAGCGGTGCCAAGCACGAGCTCGTCGTGGTCGGTGGCACGTCGGAGGGCATACAGGGTCTGGTTGACAGCACGTCGCCCGCGTTCCGGCTCCGCGTCGGGCCAGAGCAGGGCGACGAGCCGATCACGACTCACACCGGCGTGGCCCGCCGCGGCGAGCACCGCGAGTACGGCGAGCGGACGACGCTGGCTCGCGGCGGCGCCAAGCGCGCGGTCCTCGGCACGGAGCGAGAGCCCGCCGAAGGTGGTCAGGTGGAGGATTCGAGTGGCCAGCACGAGAGGACGATGGGGGAGCACCACAAGGTACCCGACCCCGCACCCCTCCGATCCGACCGCCGTGATGGGGTCGTGCCAGCTGCTGTGGCCGAGTCGGGCGATGAACGACGGTGAGGGAAGGCTCGGTCGACATGAGTTCCACGATCGCACCGCCGAATGTGACCACCCGGGTTCGCGTCGTCGGCCCCGAGGACCTCACGCGTGCGTCACGCTCGTGGACGATTCAACGGCGCCCCGTGTGGACGGCAGCAGTCGCGTGGCCACGGCGCCGACGGTGAGTCCTTGCACGACAATGGAGAAGACGACGACGATGTACGTCGCGGTCAGGATCGGCATGCGCGCCTCACCGGCAGGTAGGGCGAGGGCCAGTGCGATGCTGATACCGCCGCGCACGCCGGCCCACGTGAGGAGCGGGATGCTCCCGCGGGGCCAGCCGCGGAGGCGGCCTCGCAATGGCGCGAGCGCACCGACCACCGAGAGCCATCGTGCGGCCAACCCCGTCGGGATCAGCGCGAGGCCGAACGCGAGCGCCGCGTGCTGCAGGTCGAGGATCAGCACCTCGACGCCGATCAGGACGAACAGCGTCGCATTGAGGAACTCGTCCACCAATTCCCAGAACTCGTCGAGGCGTTGCTTGGTTCGAGCGGAGACGACCGTGCCCCCTCCCTGCTGCCGACCGATCGCGAGGCCCAGCACGACCATGCCGAGCACCCCCGACACGTGCAGGTGCCGCGCGAGCGTGAACCCGGCGAATGCGAACGCGAGCGTGAGGAGGATCTCGACCTGGTAGTCGTCGATTTGCTGCAGCAGCCGGACGGCGATCCAGCCGAGCGCCAGTCCGAAGGCGAGACCACCGCCGACTTCGATCGCAAGCAACCGCCCGATGCTTCCCGGGTCCGGTAGCCCGCCGGCACTCAGCGCGCCGAGCACGGCGAGGAACAGGACGACGCCGACACCGTCGTTGAACAGCGATTCACCGATGATGGTCTTCTGGAGCGCCGCCGGTACGCCCGCCTTCTTGAGCAGTGCCCCGACGGCGATCGGGTCCGTCGGGGCGAGCAGAATGCCGAACGCGAGTGCCCAGAGCACGGGCACCGTGAGGCCGAAGAGTGGTGCCAGCAGGAGCACTCCCGCTGCGATGATCAGCGCGCAGAGCACGACACCGACGGTCGCCAGGAAAACGACGGGACGCACCTGCTCGCGAAGCGTGGCGGTATCGACGTGCAGCGCCGCGGCGAAAAGCAGGAGGCCGAGCATGCCGTCGACCAGGGTTTCGCGGAAATCGATCGCGCGGACGTAGCGCACGACGGGTTCGATGTCCACGACACCGAGCACCGCCGCGAGCTTGAGCAGCGAGGCGCTCGCGAGCGCGACGATCAACAGCCCGATCGCTTGCGGAAGCCGGAGAAAGCGCGCGTTGACGAAGGCGAGCGCAGCGGTCAGCGCGAGGAGGAGCGCGACGAGTTCGAGCACGTGGTCGACAGTGGCGGGAGGACGGTTTGCAAAGCTACCACGCGCGATTCGGCACGCGTGTGCCGTTCGGCGGATCCTGCTCGCTGCCGGCCCACCGGACAGCCGATGCGAGTTTCGCAACGCCCGCGCCGCGCACGCTCCGTCGTCACGGCCGCCCGCGTCGCTCGGCCGCATCGCGCGCGGCGCGCACGCTGTCGGCGCGGTGGAGTGAATCGACCCGACGGCGACGCGCGTCGGCGATGCTGTCGGCGCGCGCATGGAGCCGATCGAGCAGCACGACGTTCTCGGCGTGCACGCGCCGATCACGCGCCCGTTGCGCGTTGGACGGGCCACCACCGGGCAGGCCGACGTTCAGGCTCACGCCCGCGCCACCACCACCGCCGCCACCGGGGCCGGTCACGAGCGGTGCCGCGCCGACGCCGGCCCGCATCGCGAGCGAGGTCGCGCGCCACGCCGCATCACGCTCGGCCTGCGTCGGCGGGACGCGCGTGCCGAGCGACCCGCCGAGTCGGAGGCGGAAGTCGCGCGCGGCGGAGTCGTGGCCGGCGGCGCCCTGCGGCGTGCGCACCGCGCGCGTGATGCGACCGTCGATGACCGTCGCCTCGATCACCGGCGCGTTCACCGGCGCGATCGCCCCGCGGACGACGTCGAGCGGGGCGCCGGCCGCGGGGACGGCGACGCGTGCCGGGCGTGCACCGGCGGCGCTGTCGCGGCGGATGCGCGGTGCGACGGGCGGGCTCGGTGCCGTGGCGACGGGTGCGTCGGGCGCGCGTGCTGTCGGCGCCGCGATCGGCACGCGTGCGGGAGCCGACGCCGGCGTCGGTGTCGGGGTCGCGGCGACGCGCGGACGCGGCAGCGGTGCGGGCTGGGTGCGCGGCGCCGCGAGCACGATCCGCTCGGTCGGCGCGACCGGCGGCGCGGCGGCACGCGTCCCCTCGCGGAGGCGGAGCCCGCCCAGCACGACCGCCACCGCTGCGAACGTCCACCCCGTCGCGACGACGAGCCCCGCCGCGGTCGCGGCCGGCGGCTCGGGCGGATGCAGGCGAGGGGCGGGACGGAGCGGTGCGCGGGGCATTCCTCATGGACCCGCGAGGGCCCCTGCGAGTTTCCACGCCGTCGGCCACGACGGCGTAGGGCGCACGATCCGCGAAGGACGTACGGCGTGCGGCCACGACGCCGCGGCCCGCGCGAGCTGCGGGGTGGACGCGTGCGACCGCGCGTCCACCGCGCGCCACGGCGCTTGCGCGGCGTCCTGCACACGCGCTGCGTACCACGGTGACCGCGCCCGGCACGATCCGGGGTAGCAGTCACTGGGCCACGCATCACGCGCGGCCATCGTCCGCCGTCCCGTCATGAAGCGCTCCCTGACCGTCAGCATCCCCGTCGGACTCAGTCTCGTCGGTTGCAGCGATCCCGCACCGCGCATCGACCCGTGCGCGCCCGAGGTCTACGATCGCGTCGCGTGCGAGTCGGCGGTCGCGAACCGCGGCACGTTCAACGGCGGACTCTGGATCCCGTTCGTCTACGCGAATTCGGCGCTCTGGTACGCGCAGCGGCACCGGCAGTTCGTCGCGTCGGGCGGGCGCACGCAGGCGCTGCCGGCGGGCTACTACGCGCAGTCGTGGCGCTCCCCCGACCAGCGGCTCGCCGCGATGCGCCGGAGCCCCGCCCTGAACGGGCTCGTGCTCCGGTCGCCGACCGGGAGCGGCTTCCGGTCGCGCGCGTTCACGTATGCGTCGCCCGGGCGCACCTTCGCCGCACGCGGCGGCTTCGGCGCGACGGGGCGCTCGTACGCGCGGCCCTCGTCGCGTGGCGGATTCGGCGGGTGACGACGATGCGTCGGACGCGCGCGGCCGCATGGTGGTTCGGCTTGCTCGCACTCGCGGCCTGCGGTGATCGCGAGACACCCGCCGAACGCGCCGCGGCGTTGATGCGCGAGGAAGAGGCGTTCCGTGCCGATTCGACGGCGATGCTCGACGCGCTCGCGCTCGACACCGTGCTCGTGACGTGGACGATGCCGTCGGCCGACGAGGATGACGACGGCACGGTGACCGCCGGTCGCGACTCGCTGCACCGCTACCTGAGCCGCTCGGGACTCTGCCTGAGCACTCTGGCCCGCGCGATGCCCGGCGACACGCTGCGCTGTCCGTGGCAGCGTCCCGACAGTGCGGAGATCGACGCGATCATCGCCGATGGTGTGCCGGTGACCGGCGTGCATCCTCGTCCCGGCCCCCAGGCGCTCGCGCCCGAGACGCCGACGCAGTACGCCACGCGACTGCTGCACGCGCTTCGCGCGGGCAAGTCGAGTTCCCGTGATGGTGCGAGCCCCGGTGCTCCGCGCGATTCGACGAGCGACAGTTCGCGCGTCGTGCCGGGCGGCAGCGACGGCACGCGCTGAATCGCCGCCATGCAGCGCGTCGCCGCCCACCAGCCGATGGACGATGTGAACGCCGCGCTCGGCTTCGACTGGGCGGGCGACTACTGGCAGGACGGTGCGCATTACGTCTTCACGCTGCACGAGATCGAGCGCATCGAGCGCGCGTCGGCGGAGCTGCACGCGCGCTGCCTCGACGCGGTGCAGCACGTGATCACGACGCGCAGCTACGCGCGGCTCGGCATCGATCCGTCGCTGGGGCCGCTGATCGAGGCGACGTGGGAGGAGGAGCCGCCATCGCTCTACGGGCGCTTCGATCTCTGCGTCACCGACACGGCCATCTCGCTCTACGAGTACAACGCCGACACGCCGACGTCGCTCTTCGAGGCGGCGGTCGTGCAGTGGCACTGGCTGGAACGGCACGCGCCCGGCGCGGACCAGTACAACCGGTTGCACGAGGCGCTGGTGGACACGTGGCGGAGCTTCGCGCTCGAGGGGCCGATCCCGTGCTTCTGGGGCGACCCGACGTCGGAGGACGTGGCGACGGTCGAGTACCTCGCACACACCGCACGGGAAGCGGGCTACACGGCGACCGTCGAGGACATCGGCACGATCGGCGTGCGCGACGGGCGATTGGTCGACGCGCGCGACGTGCCGCTGCGACACGCCTTCAAGCTCTACCCGCTCGAGTGGCTGCTCGCCGACGACTACGGCGCGCTCGCCGACCAGGTGCAGTGGATCGAACCGGCGTGGAAGCTCGTGCTCAGCAACAAGGGGATCCTCGCCGTGCTGCACGAACTCTTCCCCGACCATCCGCACATCCTGCCGGCCACGCTCGACGTCGCCGACACGCTCACGTGGGAGGGGTACGTGAGCAAGCCGCTGCTGTCACGCGAAGGAGCGAACGTCGAGGTGCAGCTGCTCGATGCACGCCTCGCCGCATCGAGCGGGCCGTACACGGGGCCGCGCGTGCACCAGCAGCTCGCGACCCCGCCGCTGCTCGACGGCTGGCGCCCGGTGATCGGGTCGTGGATCATCGGGCAGACGCCGGCGGGCATGGGCATCCGCGAGACGCAGGGGCTGATCACCGACGACCGCTCGCGCTTCGCGCCGCATTGCATCCGCGGGTGATGCCGTGCGCGACGCGACGCGGTACGCATCGCGTCACGTCGCGTCGGCACACGAGCTCGCGCGTTCAGAACGTGGCGCCGGTGTGCGCAGTCGCCTTGCGCAGTGCGACGCCGGGCGCGGTCCGCGTCGCGATGCTCTGCCGCACGAAGCTCGACGCGGCCGGGCGCCATTCGTAGCGCTGCCCGGCACGCAGCTGCACCTCGAAATCCTGCGACGTGCGGTCGTCGTCGAGATCGGCACGCAGGTCGTAGCACCCCGCCGGCAGCTCGGTCCACGTGAACGACGCACCCGGCGCGATCACCGCGTCGCCGAGGCGATCCTCGCCCCACGTCGGGTCGTTGCAGGGCGAGAAGTAGACGAAGAGGATCGTGCGCGCGGCCTGGTTGGTGATGCGGAGCGATGCGCGTCCGGAGCCGCCGGTCGGACCGTCGTCGTCGTCGCAGGCGGTGAGCGTGACGAGCGATGCGAGGGCGACGGCGACGAAGCGCAGCGGCGAGGGGATCATGCGGGGCTCCAGTCCGGGCGGTGAAGGCGAAGGGGTGACAGCGGGGATACCGGGCGGAAGAGCGGCCCCCTACGTCGGCGTACTCCCCGTCGTGCCGCGAGTGCCACCGGCGCGACGCATCGCGGCTGGAGTGGCCCGGCTCCGGCGGCACGCGTCAGTGGCCGAGTGACATCAGCCCGTCGCGAACGGTCGGGAAGCGTGGGCGCCACCCCGTGTCCTGCAGCGCCGTGCTCGCGACACGCTGGTTCGAACGCGCGGGGGCGTGCGCGCCGGTGAAGGCGAGGCGGGTCGCATCCTCGCCGCGCCGTTCCGCCAACCACGTGCACACGTCCCGGGCGAGCGTCGGCGATCCATCGGCGCAATTGAGCAGCGGCGGCGCGACATCGAGGGCGAGCACGTGCACGATGGCCGCGACGATGTCGTCGCGATGCGCGAGGTTGACCCAGTAGTCGCCGCCGCGCGCGAGCGAGGCGGGATCACGATAGCGTGGCGCGGGATCGCGCCCCGGGCCGTAGATGCCCACGACACGCAGCACCGTCGCCGGCACCGCGCCCTGCGACAGCAGCACGTCCTCCGCCGCGCAGAGCGCCTCGTGCGACGCGCCCGCCCCGTGGCGCGGCGTCGCCTCGGTCACCCACGCCCCATCGTGCACGCCGTAGACGCCGGTGCTCGAGGTGTAGACGAGTCGGGCGCCGGTGCGACGTGCGATGTCGAGGGCGCCGCGTGCACCCGCGACGTACGTGGCCGCGTAGTCGTCGGCGCCACGGCCCGGCGCGAGTGCCAGCACGACGGCGTCGAGCGTGTCCGGCAGCTCCGCGACGACACCTTTCGCCACGTCGCCCGCGAGCCAGTGCACGCCGGCCACGACCCCCGGCACGGCGGTGCGACGCACCGCGAACGTCGCGACGCCGGCGCGCGCCGTTGCGGACGCGAGGGCGGCACCGACGTAGCCGGCGCCGAGGATGGCGATGGTGCGCGCAGACTCCGCGGCGTGTGTCGCTGGATCGGTCATGCGCACAAGATCGCGCCGGGTGCAACCGCGGGGCGATCTTGTGGCGTGTCGTCGACGCTGCTCCCGCTCTCGCCGCTGCGCGTGCGCCCCTTTCCCGCGGGGGCGCTGTCGTGGCGTGCGGTCGTCCGCGCGCTCGCCCCGCGGTGGCGCGCGCTCGCGGCGTGGCAGGGGCTGGCGACGCTCGCCGGTGCCGGCGCCCTCGCGCCGCTGGTGAACGCCGCGCTCGACGGCCTGCTGCGCACGACCGGCCTCGCGGCGATCAGCAACTTCGACATCGTCGCCTTCGTGCTCTCACCGGCGGGGATCGGCTGGGCGCTGCTCGCGACGACGCTCGTGCTCTCGCTCTTCCTGCTGCAGCACGCGGGGCTCGTGCTCCTCACCGCCGAGGGCCACGATCGCGACACACCCACCGGCGCGATCGCACGGGTGGTGCAGTCGCTGCCGGCGCTCCTCGGCATCGCGTGGCGACAGATCGCGGTGCTGCTGCTCGTCGCGGCGCCGGCGGTGCTCGTCGTCGCGCTGCTCGCGCGGCCGCTGCTCGCGACGCACGACATCAACTGGTATCTCGACACGCGTCCGCCGGAAGCGGTGCGCGTCGTCGCGATCGCGGCGACGCTCGCGGTGCTCGTGATGACGATCGCGCTCTGGCTGCTCGCGCGCTGGGCACTGGCGATCCCCGCGGCACTGCACGAGGGCGTCGATGGCCTCGATGCGCTGCGCACGAGCTGGCGCATGACGCGCGGTCAGGCGCTCGCGCTGGCGTGGCGCATCACGGGATGGTGGGGCGTGCTCTTCGCGGTCAATCTCGCGCTCACCACGGCGACGGCGGCGACGGGCGGCGCACTCGCCGCACGGGCCGGGTCGCGGCTCGCCACGCTCGTCCCGGTCGTCTGGACGACGCTCGCGCTGCTGGCGGCGATCTCGGTGGCGTGGGTGCTGCTCGGCCACGCGGGACACGCGCGTCTCGTGAATGCGGCGTGGCGCGCCGACGGCGGCGGCGATGCGCGCGGCGAGGCGACCGATCGCGCGGGAGCGCCCGCACCGTGGGTCCTCGCGACGCTGCTCGCGCTCGTGGTGCTCGGCTCGAGTGCGGTCGGTGCGTGGTGGGTGCGCGGTGTCGCCGTGCCCGAGGCCGTGCAGGTGACGGGCCATCGCGGCTCGGGCGCCGCCCCCGAGAACTCGCTCGCGGCGATCCGTGCCGCGATCGAGGCGGGCGCCGAGTGGGTCGAGATCGACGTGCAGCGCACGAAGGACGGCGCGGTGGTCGTCGTGCACGACGCCGACCTCGCGCGCGTCGCGAACGTGCCGCGCAAGGTGTGGACGATGACGCTCGCCGACGTGAAGCGCGCGGATCTCGGCTGGCGCAGCGGTGGGCGTTTCGCCGGTGAACGCATCCCGACGCTGCGCGAGGTGCTCGTGCTGGCCGAGGGTCGCGTGCGCGTGAACGTGGAGCTCAAGTACAATCGCCCCGACAGTGCGCTCGTCGGCGCGGTGCTGGCGGTGGTCGATTCGCTCGGCGCACGCGGCCGGATCTCGCTCACCTCGCTCGAGCTCGCGCCGCTGATCGAGGCCGAGCGACGCGCCCCGGTGGTTCCGACGGGGTTGATCGTCACGCGGGCGCTCGGGCGTCCCGACCGACTGCCCGTGGATTTCCTGAGCGTGAATCGCGCACTCGCGACGGAGCGCTTCATCGACCGGGCACGGCGCGCGGGAAAGCCGGTGCACGTCTGGACGGTGAACGATCGGGCGGCGATGTCGCGCTTCATCGCGCTCGGCGCGGTGAACCTCATCACGGACGTGCCCGCCGAGGCGGCGGCGGTCGTCGCGGCGCGTGAAGGACTCGAGCCGGAAGAGCGGGTGGCGTTGCACGTGCGGGCGTTGTTGGCACGACGGTAGCGGCGTCGCGCGCGCTTGCTTGCCCGTCGCGGCCGGTTCGCGCTATGCGGTCACCTTTTCGGTGTCCGCGTCGAGACGATACGCGCGCACGAAACCCGCGCTGTGCGACGCGGTGAACGCCGTCAGGTCGAGCGGGGCGTGGTCCCGTCCGCCCAGTGCGTCCTGATGGAGCACCGCCAGCAGAAGAGGCGCAACGAGGATGACGGCCGCATGTGCCGCGGTGATGTCGCTCCGCATCTCTCCGCGCGCCTGGTGCGCCGCGAGTCGATGTGCGACGGCGGCGAAGGTTGGATCAAGGGCGCCGTGGAGATACGCACCCGCTGCGCGTACGTCTCGAAGGCCCTCCGCCAAGCCCATCGTATGTGTCGCAGCAAGGCCGGCATCGCGGAGACCCGTCGCGATGAATTCGAGCAACGCCGGCACCGATCGGGCGAACGGCAGGTCGGCCGAGCGCGCCATCTCGAGCGGCCCACCCGCTGCGGAACCCGCGTCAAGATGCGCCGCGAACACAGCGGCGAGGACGCCGGCCCGATCGCCGAAGTAGTGCTGGAGCGTCGGGAGTGAGACGCCCGCCGCAACCGCCAGCTCGCGGAAGCTCGGCGACGGCCCCCTGGCTTCGAGTCGCCGCTTCAGTCGCATCAGCAACTCTGCCCGTCGCGACGCGAAGCCAGCGTTTCGAGATCCTGCGAGACGACCCATGGGACGAATAAAGCCGATCACTTGACAGATTCAACCAGAGTAGTTTATTGCGCTTGTTATATTCTACGAGTGCGGTCCACTGCTTTCTGCTCAGCGTATCGAGCGTGTCGAATTGAGTGCCGTGAACGGCATTCTCCGAACCACGTGTGAGGGTGCTGGGCGTGCCACTTCTGCGTCGGCACTCGTGAGCGGGGTCACGTATTCCCCTCCGTACGGCACCGCCGGTCGAAACGGTCGAGGCTCCTCGCGTACGCTGTCGATTCTCCCTCACGCCCTTATGTCTCCGCGCCTCGTTTTCATCGCCGCCGCGCTCGCGATCGCCCCCATCCCGCTCGCCGCACAGGGCATCATCACCGGTCAGGTGCAGGACGCGACCACGCGCCGCGGCGTCGCGGGCGCGCAGGTCGCCGTCGAAGGGACACAGGCGGCGGTGGTGAGCGGCGACGACGGCCGCTTCGCGCTGCGTGCGCTGCGGCCGGGCGTCGTGTCGGTGCGTGTGCGCGCCATCGGCTACGCACCGTTCACGGCGAGCAACGTGCTCGTCTCGAGCGGCAAGCCGACCGAGCTCGCGGTGACGCTCGTGCCCCGCCCCGCCTCGCTGCAGACGGTGACGGTGAACGCCAACGCGGGGCGCGCCTTCCGCAGCGTGGTCGAGGGGAGCGAGAAGCTCGAGACGCTCGAGCGCGAGGACATCCGTCGCGCCCCGGGCGTGCAGGAGGACGTGCTGCGCGCCGTCGCGCTGCTCCCCGGCGTCGGTGTCACGATCGGCGGCCGCAACGATCTCGTCGTGCGCGGCGGCGCGCCGTTCGAGAACCTCTTCCTGGTGGACGGCATCGAGGTGCCGAACTTGAACCACTTCGGGTCGCAGGGGTCGACCGGCGGGCCGATCTCGCTGATCAACATCGATTTCGTGCGCGAGGCGAGCTTCTCGTCGGGCGGCTTCGGCGCGCGCTACGGCGACCGGACGGCGTCGGTCACCGAGATCTCGTTGCGCGAAGGCAACCGCGAGCGGTTCGCGAACACCATCAACCTCTCGGCCACCGGTGTCGGCTACGCGGCCGAGGGACCGACGGGTGGCGACGGGAGCTGGTTCGTGTCGGTGCGGCGGAGCTACCTGGATCTGCTCTTCCGCGCGGCGGGCTTCGCCTTCATCCCGACGTTCTACGACGTGAACGCCAAGGTCACGCAGCAGCTCGGCCGCGACACGAAGCTGTCGTTCGTCACGATCGGCGCGCTCAACGATCTCTCACTCAACGACGAGACGGCCGACAACCGTTTCGAGAATCGCGGCATCCTCGGCCTCGACCAGACGCAGCTCGTCACCGGGCTCTCGCTCGTGCGATCGCTGCGCAAGGGGTCGCTCACGGTCTCCGTCGGGCGCGTGCAGACGCGCTTCGAGAGCTTCCAGAACGACACGCTCGTCCCGCCGACGCGCCTCTTCCAGAATCGCAGCACCGAAGGCGAATGGACGACGCGTGCGGAACTCGGCTGGCAGGCGACGGCATCCACCGCGTTCACCGTCGGGACGCAGCTGCGCTTCGCCGACGATCTGCGCTACGATCTCGTCGTGCCGGGACGATTCCGGACGGACGCCGCCGGGACGCCCCGCCCGCTGGTGGGCGACACGAGCTTCCGTGCGGTGCGCTCGAGTGCGTACGGCGACGTGAGCACGCAATGGCGTCCGTGGTTGCGCACGACGGTCGGGCTGCGGCTCGATCACTACGACTATCTCGCCGGCGGCACCGCCCGCGTCGCCCCGCGCATCAAGGCCGCGTTCGCGCTCGACGATCGCACGACGCTCGTCGCCGCCGGTGGTCGCTACTACCAGGGGCCGAGCTTCATCTGGCTGGCGGGTGATCCGGGGAACGCGGATCGCCTGCGCCCCATCCGCGCCGACCAGGCGTCGCTGCAGTGGCAGCGGCTGCTGCGCCCGGATCTCAAGCTGCAGTTCGAGACGTACGTCAAGCGCTACGCCGACTACACGACGCGTCTCTTCCGGCCGCAGGCGGTGCTCGCGCCGGCGGGCTTCGAGGACGTGACGAGCGACATCCCGTTCGGCCTCGAACCGCTGTCGAGCGAGGGGCGCGGGACGAGCCACGGCGTCGAGGCGCTGCTGCAGAAGCGGTTCAGCGAGGTGCCGCTCTACGGTCTCGTGTCGCTGAGCTGGAACCGGACGCGCTTCGCGGGGCTCGACGATGTCACGCGCCCCGGTGCGTTCGAGACGGCGTTCATCGGCACGGCGGTCGCCGGCTGGCGCTTCGGCCCGAAGTGGGAAGTGAGCGGCAAGCTGCGCGCGGCGACGGGGCGCCCGTTCACGCCGTTCGTGACCACGGGCCCGCAGGCGGGAACGCTCGACTTCGCGCGCTTCAATGCGCAGCGACTCCCGGGATTCGCCGCGCTCGACGTGCGCGTGGATCGGCGCTGGTCGTTCTCGCGCTGGCAGCTCGTGACGTACCTCGACGTGCAGAACATCTCGGCGCGCGAGAACGTGGGGGCGTTCGAGTGGGATCCGCGTCAGCAGCGCGCGGTCGCGAACACCGCGCTCGGCGTGCTGCCGTCGATCGGGGTGAACATCGAGTTCTGAGTGGCGCCGTCGGTTCGCGACAGCGGGAGGCACGTAGGACACGTAGGACACGTAGGACACGTAGGCGTCCGCCTGCAGAGCCACAGGTGTCGCGTCACCGAACGATTCGTTCGTCCAAAAAATCTGTCCGTCGATCGTCGCGCCAGATTCCACGACGCGCACGAACGCCTACGAGTCCTACGTGTCCTACGTGCTTCCCGCTGTCGAGAACCGACGCGTGACCAGGCGATGCACGCAGGTGGCCGGCGTAGACGTCACGGCACCATCTTCCGTCGCCCATGAACCGCCCCGCCCGACCCGCGCTCAATCGCAGCCGCTACGCCATCCTCGGCGCGCTCGCGCTGCGGCCGATGTCGGGCTACGACCTGCGCGCCTTCTTCGCGCGGAACCTCGGCTTCTTCTGGAACGAGAGCTACGGGCAGATCTACCCGATGCTGCGCGCGCTGACCGCGGAGGGGGCGGTGGCGCCGGACGCCGATGCGGCGACGGGGCGTCGCAAGCCGTATCGGATCACCGAGTATGGTCGCGCCGAACTGGCCGCGTGGCTGGCGGCGCCGGTGGTGCACGAGGTGAGTCGTGTCGAGATCCTGCTCAAGCTGTTCTTCGCGCGGTTCGGCGAGCCGTCGGCCTTCGCTCGTCATCTCGCGGCGTTCGAGGCCGAGCATGTGGCGCGACTCGCGGCGTACGCGGCGGTCGAGGCACGCCTCGCCGATGAACTGGCCGACCGCCCCGACGTCGCCTACTGGCTGGCGGCCGTGTCGTACGGCCGGCACCTGAGCGATGCACTGCTCGCGTGGAGTGCGGAGACACGAGCGCGACTGGCGACACGTGGCGCGTTCCCGCCGACACCGGATGGCGACGCGGAGGCGACCGGCGACCGGTCGTGACAGCGCGGGCGCCTTGTGGCCATGGTCAAACTAACTGGCAGATACATTCACCAAGGAGTGACCATGTCCACACGGAACGGACGCCACCTGCGTCGCGCCCGGTTCCCCCGCCCCGGTTCGATCGACCGCCGCTGCGAGCGCCGCCCGTGGCCCGGACCACTGGCCCTCGCGATCCTTGCGCTCCTCGGGACCGTGGGCGCGCCGAGCCGGGCGATCGCGCAAACAGGCGATGGGCGGGCCGACACGAGCGCGAGTGCCCGCGCGGCACGACGGTTCGCGTTCGCCGAGACCTATCTGGGCGTCGATGGCTACCGTGCGGGCGCGGCGGAGCTGCCGGTCGGTGCCAACGGCGGGATCGCGTCCGACGCGACGCTGGTGCCGCGCCTGACGATCGGCGGACTGCACTTCTGGGGGCATGCCGACTTCCACGTCTCGTTCGCACTCGGCGCACGCGTGCGCGGCCGTCTCGACGATGGCACGGCACCCGACGCCGCGCTCAGGCCGGGCATCGAGACAGGCGCGCGCGTCTTCCCGTTCGCGCTGCGCGCCGATGGCGTGCCGCGCCCGTTCGTCGGCATCGGCTGGCAGCGCGTCGACGTCGCCGGCCGGAGCGCCGCCGGCGACGGACCGGCGCTCACGCTCGTGCGCTTCCCGATCCAGGCAGGCCTCGCGTTGCGGACGGGGCGCACGACCTTCCAGGCCGGCGTGCATCTCCACACGGACCGCGACTTCCGGTACGCAACGGCGCCGGGACGCCTTGGCGATGGGCGGCTTCCCGGCAGCGCGGTCTGGCTCGGGATGACGCGGCTGTTCGACGCCACCCGCTCGGCCGGACCGGTCGTCGCATCCGGCGCCGAAGCGGTGCGCGAGCGACGCCTGCGCGCCGCGGGGCGCCTCGCCGGGCCATCGGTGGCGATCGGCGCGTCCACGGCCACGGCCATCGGTGCCTCGTCGTGGAATCGCGACGCGCGTTCGGAGCTTGGCGCCCGTCTTCCCGGCACCGTCTTCCCCGAAGTCGCCGCCGGGTGGGAATGGCCGGACCAGCGCATGGCGATCTCGGTCGTCGCGCGCCGCTGGGAACTCGACCAGGACGCGTTCGGTCTGATGCAGCGGCAATCACGCGCGAGTGTCGCCGTCGAAGCGCTGCGCTTCCTTGGCGACTGGCACGGGTTCGTCCCGTTCATCGGTGCGTCGCTCGGCCGCGACCACCTGCGTGTGCGCGAGACGTTCGCGACCGTCACCGATGCGGCGGGACGCACACCGGCGGTCGCGCGCGGCGACTCGCGCTGGATTCCGGGTGTGGTCGTGGGCTGGGACATCCAGCCAACGCGCACGCAATCCATCGTGCTCCGTACGAATCTGCGCTATGCGCCGACCGCGTCGCTGGCGATGCCGGACGGGCGTGCATCGAGCTTCGCGCATCTCGAGTTCAACTTCATCCAGGTCGTCTGGCATCCGCGGCGGTGACGCGGATGCGCAGCGTCACCCACGTCGCGTGAACAGGCGCCGCCACCACGACGGTCGCCGCGCCGCGAGCTCCGCCCCCGCGCGCCGTCGCGCCACGCGCGACACCGTCGCCGGCCCCTCGGCCGCGACGATCGCCTCGAGCAGTCGTCGTACGGCGACGTGATCGTCCACGCGCCAGGCCGCGCCGCTCGGACGCGGGCCGACCGCGATCGCGATGCCGCTCTCGGGCAGGCCGGCGAAGAGATCGGCGTCGGTGCGATCGTCTCCGACGGCGACGAGCAGCGCCTCGCGCGGTGAATCGGCGGCGATCGCCGTCGCGACGCGTCCCTTGTGCACACCGCTCGGTCGCACCTCGACGACATGATCGCCGGAGAGGACGCTGAGCGCGGTTCCCGCGAGCACGTGACGCAGATGTGCGAAGAGTTCGCGCGCCTGCCACGACGCGACTTCCGGATCGGCACCGCGCCAGTGCCACGCGATGCCGCCGCTCTTGGCTTCGAGCAGTACACCGGGGACGCGCTCGGCGAAGCGTTCGAGGATGCCGCGCGCCGTCGCCAGCAGCGCCGCGTCCACGGTGGCGATGCTGCGCCACGGCATGCCGGGACGCGCACGCGACCAGAGTCCGTGCTCGCCGTGCAACCCGACGGGCAATGTGCCGAACCATGCGTCGAGCTCCTCGTGGCGCCGACCGCTCACGAGATGCACGTCGGTGCCCGGCTGTGCCGCGAGACGCGCGAGCAGCGAGAGCAGCTCCGCATCCGGTGCGGCATCCGCGGGATCGCGCGTGAACGGGACGAGCGTGCCGTCGTAATCGAGGAGCAGTCGCAGCAACGGCGCGCGCCGAAGCGTGGTCGCGACGGTCGGCCACGCGTCGTCGTCCAGTGGGCGCGTACGATCGCGTGGCGTGGTGCCCAGCGCGGCGAGGAAGTCGTCGGCCCAGCGCACGACGTCGTGCGTGCGCACCCGCTCGCGCAACAATCGCATGCGGGCGCGGCGCTCGGCATCGGGCATGGTGATCGCGCGATGGATCGCGGCCGCGGTCCCGTCGACGTCGTACGGATTGACGCGGATGGCGCCCGCCAGTTCGTCGGCCGCACCGGCGAACTCGCTCAGCACCAGCGCGCCGCCGTCGTCGGTGCGCGACGCGCAGTACTCCTTGCAGACGAGGTTCAATCCGTCGCGGATCGGCGTCACGAGCAGTACGTCCGCGGCACGGTACAGTGCGACGAGTTCGTCGAGCGGGACGCCGCGGTGCACGTAGTGCACGGGCATCCAGTCGGGACGTCCGAAGCGCCCGTTGATGCGCCCGACCTGCTGCTCGACTTCCTCGCGGAATCGGCGATACGCGCGCACGCCGTCGCGACTCGGCACGGCGAGCTGCACGAACTGCACGCCGCCGTGCAGCTCCGTGTGCGTCTCGAGCAGGCGCTCGTAGGCCAGGAGTCGCCGCGGGATGCCCTTCGTGTAGTCGAGCCGATCGACGCCGAGGAGCGTCACCGGCGGCGCGGCGGCGCGGAGGGCGGCGACACGCTCGGCGACGCCGGGCGATGCGGCGGCTTCCTCGAAACGCGCGGGCTCGATGCCGAGCGGGAAGGTGCCGACGCGCACCGTGCGCGTGCCCACGACGAGCGACTCCGGCCCCGGCGTGCCGACACCCGCGCGCTGGCACGCGTCGATGAAGTGGCGCAGGTAGCCGTTCGTGTGCACGCCGACGAGATCGGCGCCGCACATCCCTGCGAGCAGCGCCCGCCGTTGCGGCAGGACGTCGAAGGTGTCCGGCGACGGGAAGGGCACGTGGAGGAAGAAGCCGATGCGCGCCTCGGGGAGCTGGCGCCGCACCATCGCCGGCACGAGGCAGAGCTGGTAGTCGTGCACCCAGATCACGTCGCCGGGTCGCGCCTCGGCGACGATCGCGTCGGCGAAGCGCGCGTTGGCGTCCTCGTACGCGCGCCAGCCACGCGCATCGAGCGGCAGCCGCGAGGCCTGGTCGTGCAGCGTCGGCCAGAGGATGCCGTTCGCGTACTCGTCGTAGAAGCCCACGACGACGTCGCGCGGCAGCCCAACGCCGATGCAGGTACGACGCTGCAACTCGCGCTGCAGTTCGTTCTCGTGCCCCGCGAGCTCGTCGTCGGCGAGCCCGGTCCAGCCGATCCACGTCCCCTTGCCCGGCCCGTGCAGGCCACGGAGCCCCGTGGCGAGACCGCCGACACTCGCATGCACCTCGAGTCGTCCGTCACGCACCTTCGCGGTCATGGGGAGGCGCATGCTCGCGATCACCACGCGCGGGCGCGCCGCGCCCGTCTCCGCCGCCATCACACGCTCCACGCGAGTCGGTGGCCGCCGCGCGCATCGAGCAGGCTGCCGATGGTGATCGCCGCGTGGACCAGCCCGACGTGCGTGTACGCCTGCGGAAAGTTGCCGAGCAGGTCGCCGGTGACGGGGTCGATGTCCTCCGACATGAGCCCGCACGGATTGGCGTGCGACAGTACCCGTTCGAACACCTCGATCGCTTCGTCGAGTCGCCGTGCCTGTGCGAGCGCGACGCTCCACCAGAGCGAGCAGAGCGTGAAGGCCGAGTGCGTCTCGCCGAAGTCGTCCTCGTTGCGGTAGCGGAGCATCAGCCCGCCCTCGGTGAGCCGTTCGCGGTAGGCATCGAGGGTGGCGAGGAAGCGCGGGTCGGTGGCCCGCACCAGCCCGATGCTCGGCAGCAGCATGTTGGACGCGTCGGGGAACTCGCCGTCGAGCGCCTGGGTGAAGAAGCCGAGCTCCTCGTTCCAGGCGCGCTTGAGCACCGTGCGCCGTTCGCGCGCGGCGCGCGCCTGCCACTTCTCGGCGAGATCGGGGCGGCCCAGCGTCCGTGCGAGTGCGGCGCCGCGCGAGATCGCGACCCAGCACATGGCGCGCGAGAAGGTGTAGTGCCGCAGATATGTCCGGAACTCCCAGATCCCCATGTCGGGCTGGTCGGCGAGCTCCATCGCCTCGGCGACCAGCCGCTCGACGAGCGGCATCCACGCGCGCGGGTCCTCGTGCACGAGGCGCGGATCGCGCAGGAGCACGTCGAGGCAGAGGACCAGCTCACCCGTCAGGTCGTGCTGGCGCTGGATGTAGGCCGCGTTGCCGACGCGCACGTGGCCGTTGCCCCGGAAGCCGTCGAGGTGCGGCAGCATGATCTCGTGCAGCTCGCGCTCACCGTGCGCCCCGTACACGGGCTGCAGCGGCCCGTCGAGCGTCACGTCGCGCAGGTAGCGCATGAAGCGTTCGCCCTCCGCCACGTGGCCGAGCCGACGCAGCGCCTCCACCACGAACGCCGCGTCGCGCAGCCAGCAGTAGCGGTAATCCCACGTGCGCGGCGTCCCCATCGCCTCGGGGATGCTGGTCGTCGCGGCGGCGATGACGGCCCCCGTGTCCTCGGAGGTGTGGAGCTTGAGGCAGAGGGCCGAGCGCAATACCGCCTCGGGATGGAAGCTCGGCAGCGCGAGCGACGCGGCCCACGCGCGCCAGCCGGCGATCGTGCGCGAGAGCGAATCCTGCACGCGAGCGGTGTCCCACGGGTCGTCACCCTGTGCGTCGCCGAGGACGAACCAGACCGGCTCCGTGAGCACGAACGGCCGACGCTCGAGGATGTACGCGGTCGGCACGTTGCAGCGCAGCAGCAGCGGCATGCCGACGCCCTCGACCGCGATCGCGTCACCGACGGCGTGGAGCGCGGCATCGGCGCGCGCATAGTCGGGGCGCGGATCGAAGACGACGCGCACGCGCGGTGCACCCGCGATCGGTCGCACGAGTCGGATGAACTGCAGCGGCGCGTGCACGCCGATCCCCTGCGGGATGCGCGGGGCGAAGTCGATCACCTCCCACGCGTCGTCGCCGCTCCGCAGTTCGACGCGCGAGACGTTGGTGTTGCGCACGTAGCCGATCGTACCGGAGACTTCGCCGTCGGCGCCGTCGATGCGGAACGTGCCGCCGTCGCGTTCGTCGAGCAGCCGCCCGAACACCGACGGCGAGTCGAAGCGTGGCAGGCAGAGCCAGTCCACCGACGATGTCGGCGAGACGAGCGCGAGGATCCGTCCGTTTCCGATGGCTGCATGGTCGAGTCGCATGCCCGCGCGAGTGGCAGGCCGCGTGCCCCGCCACGGATTGGCGACCGGCGTCCGCGACCAGCGTGCGTCGGCCTGCGACTTCGACTCCACGGCGCCGCTCAGCGATCGAGCGCGTAGAGCGGCGCGTCGGCACTCGTGCGGCCGGCGAGCTGGTCGCGCAGCACGCGTGCGGCGATCACGCTGAACGTGATCCCGTTGCCGCCGTAGCCCATCGCGTGCAGCACGCGTCCACCGGGCGTCGCCGCGCCGATGCACGGCAGTCCGTCCTTCGTCACGCCGAACGTCCCCGCCCATTCGTACTCGCGCTGCCAGGTGATGTCGGGCATGAGTTGGCCGACCCGCTTGCCGACCTGAGCGATGCGTCGCGGCAGCAGGGCGTCACGCGCCTTGGGTTCGCGGAACGCGAGGTCGGCGCCCCCCGCGATCATCCGACCATCGGTCGTCGTGCGCATGTACGTGTACGGACGGCTCGCTTCCCAGACGAGCGGCCCACCGGCCCACGCGCCGAGGTCGGCACCGGGCGTGGTGATGAAGGCGTAGGTCGAATGCAGCGCGACGAGCCCCGTCGGCAACGTGGCCGGCAGTTCGTAGCCGGTCGCCCAGATCAGCCACCGCGACTCGATCGCCGTGCCGTCGTCGAGCATCGCCTGTATGCGTGTGCCGTCGTCGACCACCTGCTCGATTCCATGGCGCGCGACGATGCGTGCGCCGCCGTCCTGTGCACGGCGCAGCAGCGCGCGTGTGAGGCGGAGTGCATCGACGGTCGCCGCCGGTGCGCAGTGCAGCCCACCATGACAGACGATGCCCCAGCGCGTGCGCACCTCCGCCGCATCGAGCCAGTCGGCGACGAGACCCGCCGCCCGGCGCGCCGCACCTTCACGTTGCAAGCGTCGCGCCTCGCTCCGCCGCGTCGCGACGTAGAGACTCGTGGTGCGCGCGATCTCGACCGAGTCGCCGAGTCCGGCGGCGATCGCGATGCACGACTCGACCGCCGCCGCGCTCGCCTCGTAGGCCTGCGCCGCGCGCGCGTCGCCGATGTGCCGCGCGAGGTCGAGCAGCTCCGTGTCGATCTCGTACTGCAGCAACGCGGTCGAGGCCGCGGTGCTCCCCGTCCCCGGCTCGCGCCGATCGACGACCACGACATCGTGACCGTCCGCCACCAGCGCGTCGGCGACGAGCGCGCCGGTGATGCCGGCACCCACCACGAGCACGTCGCAACGTGTGCGCGGCATCGCGCCCGTGCGAAGATCGGCACCGGCTTCGAGGCCGTTCCGGACGAGCCACCAGGGAGTTCCCGAGTAGAGATGCATGCGACGAGCGACGTGAGAGGTACGGAACGACCGGATACCCGCTCGCCAAGCACCGATCGTGCCGGGCCGCTCGCCGTGTCGCGTGCGCCGCGTTCGCGTCGTCCGGTCGCACGCGGAGCGCCGAACGCGACACGGCGGCCGACCCCGCATCGGGATCGGCCGCCGTGCGACAGCATGCCGGCAGAGTCAGACCGTCATCGCCATGCCACGGTAGATGCGCGACCGGTAGCGCGAATCCTCGGCGTCCGGAAGCGGTGCGCCGGCGAGCAGCACCGCTCGTGCGAAGCGGCGCACCTCCTCCAGCGTCTCGTCGTCGTTGCGCGGCTCCTCGGAGCGCACGCGACGGGTCAGGTTGATCTGGTTGACGGGCACGTCGTGCACGAGCCGCTCGTTCTCGACCGCGATCGTCGCCGTGAAGGCGTGCAGCGTCGTCTTGACGAAGTTCGCGAGCGCGAATGCCGCGCCATCGGCCCCCTGCGGCACGTCGGGCGAGACGAGCACGAGCTGCGCACCGTCGAGCAGCGACGCCTTGCGCGCGACGCGGAAGTGGTGCGTCAGATTCTCCTCGACCACCTGCCGGAAGCCGGCCGCACCGAGCCGCTCACCGTCGCCGAGGCCGAAGAGCATGTCGGGGAGCGGCGCGAACGGCGTCGAGACCACCGTCGTCGGTGTGCCGAAGCCCGTCAGCGCCGCATCCATCGCCGCCTCGATCCCGTCGCCGCACGGAATGCTCACGGCGACGCCATCGGGGATGCCGGCCTTCGCCTGGATCGCCGCGGCGGCATCGGCGGTGCGCGTCAGCAGCACGATCCGCCCGACGTGACACTTCTCGTGGAGCTGACGCGCCGCTTCCGCGAGATGCGGCACGAGATGCTCGCCGATCAGCCAGACGGTGCGCCCCTTCATCTGGTCGAGCCGCTCCTGCTTGGCCGACCCGAACAGCTCGCGTTCCGTGATCGAGCGCTCGACGTTCAGCCCTCCGCTCGGCATGAAGGTCTCGCCGCTCACCGCACGGTCCGCGAGGAAGAAGACCGTCGCGAGCGCGACCTCGCTTTCCGTCGGCATGCGACGCAGGTGCAGCTGCGAGGTGACGCCCTTGCGCACCTTCTCCGCTTCGCGCCCGATCAGCGCGGCGGGGAGGAACGGCTTGTCGTCTGGCGGGACACGCTGCAGCCACGAGCCACCGGTCGCGATGACCCACGCCTCGTCGGCGTCGAGCAGCCAGCCACCGAGCCGCAGCCGCTCGAGCAGTCGCGCCGCGATGCCGCTCGTGAGCAGGTAGTCGCCCCACGTCGCTCCGTCCGCGCCTTCCTTGCGGCACGCCTCGGCGAGTTCACGCAGTTCGTGTGGCACGTCGGGGTCGTGCGCCAGCGCCGCGGTGTCGTTGACGGCGAGCTTGACCAGCATCGCCTCGGCACGCTGCCCGCGCCGCACCGCGTGCACCACCGCCGCATGCACCGCGTTGAGCCGCTTGTTCTCGAGGATGAGCCGCCCGCGCCGGTCGAAGAGCCCCGGCTTGCCGCCGACGCCACGCAGGCGATCACCGTCCACCGGTCCCGGCGCGATCGCGTTCACCTGGATCTCGGGGCCGAGGAACTTCGCCATCGTCTCGACCATCGCGCGCTGACCCGCCTTGGAGACGGCGTAGTCGGAGCGGTTCGGGTACGCGACCGCGAGATGCTTCTCGCCGCCGAAGTACGAGCTGACGTTGACGATGTAGCCCGACCCCTGCCGCCGCATCACCGGCACCGCGGCATCGAGCAGCGCGTAGTTGGACACGAGGTTCGCGTCGAGCGTGTAGCGCCATGCGTCGAGCGACATGTCCACCACCATCTCCTCGGCGCCGGCGACGCCCGCGTTGTTCAGCAGGTAGTCCACCCGCCCGAACGCCTGCACCGTCGCATCGACCGCGCGCCCGAGCGACGCGAGATCGCCCACGTCGAAGCCGGCCAGCACCTGCACGCGCCGCTCGGCGCCGGTGTAGCCGACGTCCTCGAGCTCCCCGATGATCTGCGCGCGCATCGACTCCAGTTCGCTCGCACGTCGCGCGCAGAGCATCAGCTTCGCGCCACCCATCGCGAGCAGTCGCGCCACCTGCCCGCCGATGCCGGCCGAGCCGCCGGTGATCAGCGCCACCTTGCCCAGGTGCAACCCGGTGAGATTGTCCATGAAGCCGACCATCGAGCGCCGTGCGCCGGTCGCCTCGACGATCGAGCCGGGGAGATACAGGTTCACCGGTCGGATGCGACGATCCGTGTAGAGCAGACGCGCCGACTGCCCCGCCGCGAAGCGCAGGTTCTCGCGCTCGCGGTTGGTGTAGCGGATGACCTGGTTGCCCCATGCGGCATGGCTGCGCCGCCCCTGCCGTGCATCGACCGTCGTCTCGTCGCGCCAGACGCGTGCGAGCTCCTCCATCGCGGAGCGGAGCAGGTCGGCCCACGCATCCGACGCGCCGTCGTGTTCGTTCGTCATCACCACGAATCGTGGCGTGCGCGTCAGCGGCGCCGTCGCCCAGTAGCGTGTCAGCGCGCGCGCCAGCGCCATCGCGCCGGCGAGTTCGTCGTCGAGGAAGGTCTCGATGTCGGCGATCGACGCCTCGGAGATCGCTCCCGTGAACCGCGACGGTCCGTGCGACGGCAGGATGATCGCGCAGCCGAGCGGCAATCCGCTCGGCGCCGCCTCGGCGAGCACCTGTTCCATGCCGGCCGCATCGCCGCGGTCGAGCTGCACGACGGTGATGCGAAGGTCGTGGCCGACGCCGGTGAGCTGCGCCTTCGCTTCACGCACTTCGCCAGCCCCGCTGAACGCGAGCACCACCTCGGCGCCCACCTCGGACTGGAAGCGCGCGATCGCCAGCGCGTCGTCCACCTGATCGCCGGCGGCGACGAGCACCGCCATGCCGTGGCCGTCCACGGTGCGCATCGTTGGGCGCGAGACCCACTCGTTGCGCGACTCCTTGCGCACCCACATGCCGTGCGTGATCTCGAAGTCGTGGCCGTTGAACGCCGCCGACTCGTCGCTGCCGAGGAAGACGCAGGTGCTCGCCACGTCGCGCGGCGTCGGGAAGACCTTGGCCGGCGCCTCGCCGTCGAACGACCGCGCGAGCGACATGAGCTTCGAGAAGTGCCTGCCGGTCGTGCCGGGCTCGTCGCCCTTGAGGCGGTCCATCGTCGCGAAGACCGAGTCGATGCGCTCCGAGCGGATCGGCCCCGGATACACCGTGTTCACGCGCACGCCGCGCGCGCCGAGTTCGAACGAGAGCTGGCGCGAGAACGCGTTCATCGCCGCCTTGGGGACGACGTACGCCGCTCGCGCGTAGTACTCGGTGCGCGAGAAGATCGTGCTCACGTTGATGATCGAGCCGCCGGGCTGGATCACGTGCGCGGCCGCGCGTGCGACGTGCCACGCGACACCGAGGATGCTGCGAAGCGCCTGCTGGACCGTCTCGCTGTCGGTCGCACCGCCGGCGACGAGCGCGGCCAGTTCCGCATCCGAAAGCGGCAGCGCGTGGATCGGTTGGCGCGGCCCCGCCGACCCCGCGTTGTTCACCACCACGTCGAGCCGCCCATGCCGCGCGATCACGTCGGCGATCGCGGCCGAGACGCTCTCGGGATCGGCGCCATCGAGGCGCACCGTGCTCGCGCGCTCGTGCGGCACACCCGTCGCCTCGATCGCCGCGAGGCGCGCCGATTCGTTGCGCGACGGTTCGCGCCCGGTGAGCACCACCGTCGCGCCTTCGCGCAGATAGTGACGCACGATTTCGCCGCCCAGGTTGCCGGCGGCACCGGTCACGAGTGCCACCTTCCCCGCGAGCCGCCCCGTGGCACTCGCCGGCGTGGGCACGACCTGCGGGACCGGGACCACCGGCGTGGGACGTCCGGACGTCTGCGACTCGACCACGCTCATGCTCCCGCCTCCGCACCGCTCCCCGGTGCCATCGCGGCCCACGCTTCGAGGAGCGCATCCCGGCCACGCAGGCCGAGCGCCGGGAGCGCATGATTGACCACGTAGTTCGCACCGGCGTGCCGGTTCTCCCACATCGCCTGGTGCGCGGTCGGGAGCTCGGCCCACGGCACCACCGTCGGCTCGGTCACCTCGAGCAGGCCGGCGGCGATCATGTCGTTCATGCGGGCCACCTCGTACGCGTTGCAGAGGTGCGTGCCCGCGATGGTCGCGGTCGGCATGAGGATGCGCCGCTGCCGGGTCCAGACCTGCGGCGCGTAGAACGCGAACCGGCGTCCGCTGCAATCCTCGCTGTAGAGCACGCGCCCGGTGAACGGCTTGACCAGCGACGTGCTCGTGCCGAGTGCGTCGTGGCCCGCGCGTTCGAGCACGACGTCCGGCGCACCGCGCGGATTGTCCGGGCTGCGCAGCAGTGCACCGACGGCCGACCCGAACGGCTTGAGCGTGTGATCCTGGAAGTCGCGCACGGCGACCTTGAACGCCTCGATGTCGGTCTTCGCGTCGGGGAGCTGCGGCATCGTCGTCGGCCACGAGAAGCCGTGCACGCGCCGCCCGAGTTCCTCGAGCGAGACGATCCCCGCCACCGCATCCTCGAAGCCGAGCGACTGCACGAACTCGCGCTGCCCGTCGGTCGTCGTCGCGACGACGCACCGCGCACCGAACGCGCGCACCGCCTCGATCATCTCGAGGCCGACGGCGTCCACCAGCTCCGCGCTCCGCGGCCCGTAGTAGACGAGCACCGCCTCGCCCGCGCGCACGCCGGCGCGCCGCATCATCTCCTCCGGCGACGCGGACCCGGCCTTGCCCGTGAAGGTGAAGTGATAGCCGCTCGACGCGCCGTAGAACGCGAGCGTGCCACCGTCGGCGAGCAACTGGAAGGTGCGCGGAAAGGCGAGCGCACCCGCGTGCGACACGGCGTAATCGGCGAGCCGCCCGCCGTTCAGGCGTGCGTACTCCTGCACCAGCGCGTCGCCCGCGCGGATCCACGCCGCGATCTCGTCGTCGCCCTCGGGCACCGGCGTGAACGCACGCGCCCAGCGCGGATCGGTGCGATCGATCGCGCCGACGCCACCGGCATCGAGCACCGCCTGCGCACGCGCCGCGCTCGACACGAGCCCCGTCGTGCGCACGCCGCTCCGCGCGCCGGCCTTGAGCGCCTCGAGCCCCGTCCCCGTCGCCGCACCTTCGACGAACATCGTGCGCCCCGGCTCCACCTTGAGCGTCGTGAAGAGGCAGCGCGCGATCGTGCCGAGGTTGAGCACGTACGATCCCGCCTGTTCGAGCGTCAGGTCGCCCGGCACAGGATGCAGCTGCGGCGCCTGCGTGACGAGGAACTGCGCGTGGCTGCCGAAGTCGGTCTCGTATCCCTGGATCGCGAAGTCGGCGAACATCGGGTCGCGCGCGGCGAGCGGCGACAGGAGCGCGCTCTGCCCGCTGTAGATCACCACCAGGTCACCGACCTTGAGCCGCCCCTCGGCGCGCGTCTCGCTCCCGAGTCGGGCCACGAGGCCGATGCCCCCCGATCCCGTCACCTGCACGTCGAGTTCGTGATTGTCGAAGCTCGACACCGGGATCCCCGTGATCGCCCAGATGTCGTTGAAGTTCACTTCGGACGTGAGCACGTAGACGAGCGCCTCGTTCGCGCCCGGTTCGCCCACGGGGACGATCAGCTCGCGCTCGGCCTCGCGCGGTGCGCCGAAGCGAGGCGCCCCGGTGGCCGGGTCCTTGGGGACACCGAACGCGTACTGCCACTGCGGCACCGCGGTGACGCCCGGATAGAACGCGGCACCACGCGGGAGCAGCTCGCCCGTCGCGACACGCTCGGTCTCCCACGCGTCATCCGCGCCGGCGAAGCGCACGCCACCGCGCCGGATCGGCAGCGGCGCGCTCCGCTTCTCCATGAAGTCGCGGATGCCCGTCTTCCCGCCGTCGGGATCGACGACGCCGTCGGCGAAGCACTCCGCTTCCCGGGCGAGACCGGCCGTCATGCCGCGCGTCCAGCCGGTACGGATCGCATCGAGCGCACGGTCGCGCGCGCGACCGCGCCCCGCCCACTCGAGCTGCTCGTGCACCATGCGCAGATGCTCGTCGTCGAGCGCCTCCTCGAGCGCGATCGACGCCGGCTGCTCCCAGCGCGCGACGGCGGCGAGTCGATCCGCGTGCGCGCGGGCGAGGCGGCTCGCCGCACCATCGCGCACCAGTTCACGCACGAGCGCGTGTGCGGTCGAGAGCACGTCGTCGGCGCCATCGGTCACGTGATCCACGAGCCCCGCCTCGAACGCCGTCGCGGCATCGATCGGCCGCCCGCCGAGGATCAGATCGAGCGCGGTGCGCATCCCTTCGACGCCGTGGCGATCGGCGAGCAGGCGCGGGAGGCGCTGCGTCCCGCCGTAACCCGGCAACAACCGCAGCCGGATCTCCGGCTGCCCGAACACCGCCACCGGATCGGCGACGCGGTAGTGGCACGCGAGCGCGAACTCCATCCCGCCGCCGAGCGCGACCCCCTGGATCGCGGCGACACAGGGCTTGCCCATCCGCTCGATGCGTCCGAACGCGAGCTGCGCGTTGTTCGGGAGCACGCGCGCCATCTCGACCGTGTGCATCTCCTCGAGGAACTGGCGGATGTCGGCCCCCGCCACGAACGACGAGCTGCCTTCGCCCGTGAAGACCACGGCCTTGACGTCGTCACGCCGCGAGAGATGATCGACGACGATGTTCAGTTCGTCGAGCGCGCGCTCGTTGAGCGCGTTGACGGGCGGGTTGGTGATGAACACCGTCGCCACGCGCGTGCCCGGCGCGACCGTGTTGTACTGGATCTTCACGTACCGATAGCGCTCGAACAGCTCCTGCTCGTCGGCGAGACGCTGCTTGCGCTGCCACGCGTCGATCGTCGTGCGCAATTCGTCGAGCGACTCCGGATTGCGGAGCGTGCTCGCATCGCCCACCGGCAGCCCCTCGACGAGCGCGCGCACCATGCGGCGCATGTACTTGCCGCTGCGCGTCTCGGGAAACTGCTTCACCTCGAGGAAGTCGGCCGGCACCGCGACCGCTCCCTTCTCGCGGCGCACGAGGTCCGTGAGCCGGCGCCGATCCTCCTGCGTCAGCTTGCGCCCCTCGACCGGGCGCACGAACGCGAGCGGCGTCAGCCCCTTCTCGCGATGCGGCGCACCGACGACGATCACGTTCCCCACCGGCGAGTCGGGATCGAGCGCCTTGTCGCGCAGGATCGCGCCCTCGATCTCCTCGGTCCCCATGCGGTGACCGGAGACGTTGATCACGTCGTCCGAGCGGCCGTGCAGCGAGAACGAGCCATCGGCGTGGCGCACGGCGAAGTCGCCCTGCGTGTACGCCCACGCGCCCTTCCAGCGCGTCCAGTACGTATCGCTCCACCGGCGCAGGTCGCCGCGCCACGTCGGCGACACGCGCGCGCCCTCGACCTTGAACCCGTCCGCATCACCCCAGACCGTGCGTGCGAGATACGGATACGGCGCCGCGACGACGATCTCGCCCTTCTCGCCATCGGCCGCGCGACGCCACGGCACCCCTCCCTCGCCCTTGCGTGCACGTTGCCCCTGCGACGCATCGGGTGATGCCGGCGTCTCGTTCGCCTCGGTCGGCACCCAGACGTCACCCAGCACCCACGGCAGCGCCCACGTGTGCGCATCGGCCCGCAGCGGGAAATCGCCGTTGCCGTAGAAGTGCGTGAACGCGATGCCGCCATGCTCCGTCGCCCAGTAGCTGTTGATGTACCACGGCGTGACGGTGTCCATCGCGAACTGCTGCACCGCGGGGCTCGTCGGTTCGGCACAGAAGGTGGCCACGCGCAGCGACGACAGGTCGTAACGGCGGATGTCGGCGACGTTCTGCGGGTCGGTCATCACCGACTTGAGGAAGGTCACGCCCGCCTTGAAGATCGCGACCTTGTGCCGCTCGATGATGCTCGCGAACCGTCCCGCGTGCGGGAAGACGGGTGCGCCTTCGGTGAGCACGCTCGTCGTGCGCGTCGTGAGCGCGGCCGACAGCATGTAGCTCTGCCCCGTGATCCACCCCGGATCGGCGACCACGTAGAGCACGTCGCCCGGCCGCGCATCGAAGGCGACCTGCATCGTGTGCGCGACGCCCGCGGTCCAGCCGCCGTGCACGTGCACCACGCCCTTGGGCTTTCCCGTCGAGCCGGACGTGTAGATGAAGAACAGCGGGAACTCCGCATCGAGCGGCACGGGTGGCGTGCTCGCCCAGATCGCGCGCACGAGCGTGGCGTCGTCGAGTGCGAGCAGGTCGTGCTCGCTCGCCACCGGGATCCCCGCCTCGCGCGCGTTCGCCAGCAGCAGCTGGAGGGCGGCGTCGGTCAGCTCGTGCGCCCAGCGATCACGCTCCGGACGCCAGACCAGCTCCTCCTGCGCCGTGTGTCGCACGACCACCACCGCCTCGACGCGCGGTGGCGTCGCCACCAGCGCCGCCGCGACCGCCGTGCGGATGCGGCTCGCCTCGGCCGCGTTCACGCGATGGCGCTCGCCGAGCGTGCGCAGCGCGCGCCCGACGCCGCGCATCACGTCCGCACGCTGCACCGTGATCTCGCCGTCGAGCGTCTCGTCCACCGCCCCGAGCACCGCCTGCGCGTCAATGGCGGGGACGCTCAGCACGTCGAGCGTGCGTCGCACCGCATCGCGCGCGACCGCGAGCGGGACGTAGTCGTCGAGCGCGGGATCGGTGTACGCCGTCTTGAACGGCACCACCTGCGCGTTGCGATAGCCGCCATCGGCGGTGATCACCACGCGCGCGCCGGCGTCGTGGATCCGATCCGACAGCGTCTTGTCCGAGAAGCCGCCGAACACCGGCGTGTAGACGATGCCGAGCCGCTTCGCCGCTTCCGTCCAGAAGAGCTGCTGCGGGATGTTCGGCATGTTGAGCGCGATCCGGTCACCGCGCGCGAGACCGAGCGCCTGCAGCGCGAGTGCGCACTTCGCCGTCTCCACCAGCAGCGTGCGTCGCGACACGGGCCAGCAGTCGACCGGGCCGCCCTTGCCGCCGTCGAGCGACATGTCCCAGCGATCACCCTCGAAGATCACCGCCGCTTCGGCGCCGTGTCCCGCGAGCACGTGGCGATCGACTTCGTTGAAGCCGGCGTTCGTCAACGCTCCCGCGAACCACCGATAGAACGGCGCTTCGCCGTCGTCGAACGCGGTGCGCCACGGCGCGAAGTCGGCGCCCTTCGCACTCGTCACCGGTGCGCCCGTGGCGGCATCCCAGCCGTGCCAGGTCGCGCTGTCGACATCCCACGTGAGCCATGCGCCGTGCGCGCCTTCGTCCGCCACGAACCAGTGCAGCGTGCGCCGCGCGAGGTCGCCGTGGAACGCCCCCGGGTCGGCGATCGCCGCGTCGCGCATCCGCGCGTAGTCGGCGCGCGTGCGCAGTGGGGTGACGTGCGCCGTCAGGGGCGCGATCGGGGACTCCGGCGCCGTCGCGACGACGCCGGTCGAGCCCAGACTGGTGGCCATGCCGGCTACTCCGGACGGTGGCGGGACCTGGGGGATACTGTGCCGGCGGACCGGCAGGCGATGGGACCCACGGCACGACGCCCGGGCCTACTGCCATGGGCGCCGGACTCCTCCGCTGCAAAGGGCGCGCCGCCGAGCGTCGTTCCCGCCCGCGACCGCTTGCGACCCTGCGGACGCGCGCATGTCGCGACCCGTCACGCAGGACGATGCGAGCGCGCCGCACCCGCGCACCACACAACGGCGCGCGGCCGCGTAACCGACGTCGCGCCGCGACCGAGTCACCCCCGTGGCGATGCCGCGACACCGCGCCACCTTTGGGGCGTGTCGCGTTTGCCACACTGCACCCCCGCCGGCGACGAGGCGATCGACGTCGTGCTCCCCGAATCCGTCGATCCCGACGGCGCGCGACGCGCCATCGCCTCGGCGGGCATCGTCGGCGTCCGCGACGCGATCGCCGGCAGTGCGCGGCTCCTCGTCCACTACGACGTCGTCGCCGCGTGGACGCTCGCACCCGGTGCACCGTCGGCCTTCGATGCACTGGTCCCGCGCATCGTGGACGCCCTGCGCGCCGTCGATGTGGCGGCCACGCCGTCGCGACTCGTCACGCTCCCCGCCTGCTACGACGCCGACCTCGCCCCCGACCTCGCCGACGTCGCCGCACGCACGGGCCTCACCGTGGACGACGTGATCGCACGCCATCTCGCACGTGACTACGTCGTCGGGCTGGTGGGCTTCCTCCCCGGCTTCGCCTATCTCGACGGCCTCGATCCGACGCTCGCCTTGCCGCGACGGAACGCGCCGCGCACGCGCGTCCCCGCCGGCAGCGTCGGTCTCGCCGATCGCATGACCGCCGTCTATCCGCTCGACTCGCCCGGTGGCTGGCACCTCATCGCGCGCGTGCCGCTTCGGATGTTCGATCCCGCGCTCGATCCGCCCGCACGACTCGCCCGCGGCGATCGGGTGCGCTTCGTCCGCATCGATCGCGGGGCGTACGACGCACTCGCGTCCGAGGCGTCGTGACCGCACGGACCATCGACGTCCTCGCACCGGGGATGCTCACCACCGTGCAGGACGCGGGACGCTGGGGCCATCACGCGGACGCCGTCGGTCCATGCGGCTGGATGGACGACGTCGCGCCGCGCATCGCCAACGCGCTCGTCGCCAACCGCGAGGACGCCGCGGTGCTCGAGTGCACGCTCACCGGGCCCACGCTCCGCTTCTCGCACGACGCGCTCGTCGCCGTCACCGGCATGCCGCTCGCGCCACGTGTCGACGACACGCCCGTCCGCATGGAGCGCCCGCTCGTCGTGCGCGCCGGCCAGCGGCTCGTGCTCGGCGGCGGGCCGCGCGGCTGTCGCGCCTACGTCGCCGTCGGTGGCGGCATCGCCGTGTCGACGGTGCTTGGCAGCGCGAGTACGCACCTGCGCGCCGGCTTCGGCGGTCATCTCGGGCGAGCGTTGCGTCGTGACGACGTGCTGCACGTCGGCGCACCGTCACCGGTGGTGCGGGCGATCCTCGCACGCGGCGACGAGCTGCAGCGCGCCCTCGATGCCCACGTCGTGCCGCACGCGCCGGTCGCATGGCACGACGTCGCGCTCGACATCGCCCTCGCGGTGCTCGCCGCGCCGGAGCGCGCACTGCTGCACGACCCGGACGAACTCTGGCAGGTCGAGTGGACCATCTCGACGCGCAGCGATCGCATGGGCGTACGGCTCGACGGCGCGACGCTCGCGCATGCCGAACCGACCGCCCGCGCGAGCGAGGGCACGACGTTCGGCGCGATCCAGCTCCCGCCCGACGGCACTCCGATCGTGCTCGGCGCCGATCGGCAGGTCACCGGTGGCTATCCCGTCATCGGCCACGTGATCGGCGCGGACCGATGGCGCTTCGCGCAGATGCGGCCCGGCCATCGCCTCTTCCTCGTGCCGTGCTCGCTCGCAGAGGCGCATTGCCGCCGCCGAACGCTCGAGTCGATCGTGCAGGACGCGATGCGACGGATCGCCGGCTCGCTGCACGCCGTCGCGCACGGGCACGTGGCGGCGAGATGACCATGTCGCGCACCGTGATCGACCTCAACGCCGACCTCGGCGAAGGCATGGCCACCGACGAGGCACTCCTCGATCTCGTCTCGAGTGCGAACGTCGCCTGCGGCGCACACGCCGGTGACGCGCGTACGATGCACGACACCGTGCGTGCGGCACAGGCGCGGGGCGTCGCGATCGGCGCGCATCCGGGCTTCGAGGATCGCGCTCACTTCGGACGTCGCGACATGCACCTCGCCCCTGAAGAGGCATACGCGCTCGTGCGTCTGCAGATCGACGCGCTGCGGACCGTCGCGCACGACGCGGGCGCACGCGTGGTGCACGTCAAGCCGCACGGCGCGCTCTACACCATGGCGGCACGCGATGCCGTGCTCTCGGGCGCGATCGCACGCGCCGTGCACGACGCCGACCCGACGCTCGTCCTCGTCGGCCTCGCGAGCAGCGAGACCACGCGCGCCGGCACGCGCGCGGGCCTCGCGGTCGCGCACGAAGGCTTCGCCGATCGCCGCTACGCGCCGGACGGCACACTCGTGCCGCGCACGCACGCGGCGGCACTCCTCACCGACGTGGACGATGCCGTCGCGCAGGCGATCGCGCTCGCGACCGGCACGCCGATCGCCACGCTCGATGGCGCGCCGCGCACGATCCGGTGCGACACCATCTGCCTCCACGGCGACGGCCCGCACGCCATCGCCTTCGCCCACGCGATCCGTCATGCGCTCGACGCGGCGGGCCTGCGCGTCGCGCCGTTCGCACGCATGGGCGACACGTGAGCGAACACGCGCCGGTATCCGACAGCGACGACGTACGCAGCGACACGCACGACACGACGTCGCCATCCGCGACCACGGCGCGCGCCGCACGTCGCGTCACCCTCGGTGCCGCCTTCCTCATGGCCACGTCGGCCATCGGCCCCGGCTTCCTCACGCAGACCGCCGTCTTCACCGCGCAGTACAGCGCCTCGTTCGCCTTCGCGATCCTCGCCAGCATCGTCCTCGATCTCGGGGCGCAGGTCGTCGTCTGGCGCACGCTCGTCGCCACCGGCACGCGAGCCGCCCCGCTCGCCGACACCGCCGTCCGCGGCGCCGGTACGCTTCTCACCACGCTCGTCTGCATGGGCGGGGTCGTCTTCAACATCGGCAACGTCGCCGGCGCAGGGCTCGGCCTGCAGGCGCTGGTCGACGTCGCACCGCAGGCCGGTGCCGCGGTGAGTGCCGCCATCGCCGTCGCGATCTTCCTCGTCCCCGACGCGACACGCGCGATGGACCGCCTCGCGCAGGCCCTCGGTGCGCTGATGATCGCGCTCACCGCCTGGATCGCCGTCGCGTCGCGCCCGCCGGTCGGCGAGGCGCTCGTGCGCTCCGTCGCACCCGAGGTCCTCGCCCCGCTCGCGATCGTCACGCTCGTCGGCGGCACCGTCGGCGGCTACATCCCCTTCGCAGGCGCGCATCGTCTCCTCGACGCCGGCTTCCGCGGCACCGACGACGCCCGCCGCGCCGCGCGGAGCGCGCTCGCCGGCATCGGCATCGCGAGCGCGATGCGCATCCTCCTCTTCCTCGCCGTGCTCGGCGTCGTCACGCAGGGCGGCGTGCTCGATGCGGCCAATCCACCGGCGAGCGCCTTTCGACTCGCCGCCGGCGACATCGGCGCCCGCGCGTTCGGTCTCGTCATGTGGGCCGCCGCGATCACGAGCGTCATCGGCAGCGCCTACACGAGCATCTCCTTCCTCCGCACGCGCGTTCCGTCGGTCGATGCGCGCCCGCGCGCCGCGATCGTCGCCTTCATCGCGCTCTCGACCGCGATCTTCCTCGTCGTCGGCCGCCCGGTGACGCTGCTCGTCCTCGCCGGCGCGCTCAACGGCCTCGTCCTCCCCATCGGCCTCGCCGTCGTCCTCGTCGCCGCCGCCCGCCGCACCGACCCCGGCCTCCCCGGCCCCCTCCTCCGCCTCACCGGCTGGTCCGTCGCCGTCATCATGTCCCTCATGGCCGTCTCGACGCTCGGGTCTTTCGTCTCGGCGCTGCTCCACTGATCCCGCCGCGTCTTACTCCGTGCGTGGTGGGAGATCGTCGGAACGGCATGAACGCAGAGGGCGCAGGGGCGAACGGCGGGGGCGCAGTGGTGCGGCGCGTCGGCGTCCCGCGTCGGTCGGTCTCGCTGGAACTGCCTCGACACGGAGACGCGGAGAACACCGGAGAACGGAGGGTGCGCGGCGCGGGCGTCGGCGCAACGCGAACATCTCTTTCTTGGATGTGCCCCGCTCGCGAGGAGCTTCCGTGCGCTCGGCGCCCATCCAAAGAAAGAACTCCGTGTTGCACGAACGCCCGCGCCGCGCACCCTCCGTTCTCCGGCAGTTCTCCGCGTCTCCGTGTGGAGGCAGTTCCAGAGGAGTCGCATCAAGCGACGATGCACGCCCGACGCACCTCTGCGCCCCCGCCCTTCCCCCCTGCGCCCTCTGCGTTCATGCCGTTCCGACCGAACCCGCCTGCCCCCGGACGACCAGCCACGCGCACCGAACCCGCTCCCACGACAGCGCGAAGAGGGTTAGCTTCGAACACTTCGGCGAGCCGCACGGCGGACCGAGCGAGCGCGTGTAGCTCAGTTGGATAGAGCGTCGGCCTCCGGAGCCGAAGGTCACAGGTTCGAATCCTGTCACGCGCATTCGTTCCACCCGGCCGTACGCGCCGGGCACCCCGACGCGGCGCCTCCACGACGGCGCCGCCGGCCCACGACGACGCATGACGACCGTCCCCACGTCGCCCGACGCCACACCGGCGCACGAGGCCGACGCCGCGACCGCTCCCGAAGTGCGCCAGCGGACGCCGTTCCGCACCACGGAACTCAAGCGCCTGACCTTCGCCGAGCTCGCCGCGCGTGCCGATGCCCTGGGCGTGGGCAACGAGCCCGGACTCGGCACCCCCGAGCTGATCCATCGCATCGAACTCGCGATGCTCCGTCGGCGCGAGCTCCTCGTCACCGAGGGCGTGCTCGACATCGAGAAGGGAGGCCACGGCTTCATCCGCTGCCAGGACTGGAACTTCGCGCCCAGCCCCGACGACGTGTACGTCTCGAGTGCGCAGCAGCGCCGCTTCGGACTCCGGCAGGGCGACTGGCTCCGCGGCACCGTCCGCCCCCCGCGCCAGTGGGAGAAGTTCCTCGCGCTCCTCCGCCTCGAGGAGGTCAACGGCGAGGAGCCGCAGGTCCAGCCGGTCCGCCCCGAGTTCGACCAGCTCCCGGTCAAGTATCCCGACGAGCGGCTCCGCCTCGAGTATCCCGGCTGTCCGCTCAGCATGCGCGTCGTCGACCTGATGTCGCCGATCGGCAAGGGCCAGCGCGGCCTCATCGTCGCGCCGCCGCGCGTCGGCAAGACGATCATGCTCCACGACATCGCGACCTCGATCCGCACCAACTATCCCGAGATCGCGGTCATCATCCTCCTCATCGACGAGCGCCCCGAGGAAGTCACCGACTTCCGCGCCTCGGTGCCGGGCGCCCAGGTGCTGAGCAGCACCTTCGACGAGAAGCCCGAACGCCACGTGCACGTCGGCGAACTCGCCATCGAGCGCGCGCGCCGCCTCGTCGAACAGGGCAAGGACGTCGTCCTCCTGCTCGACAGCATCACCCGCTTCGGCCGCGCGCACAACGCGATCCTCAAGGGCAACGGGCCGATCCTCTCCGGCGGCGTGGATGCGCGCGCGTTGCAGAAGCCCAAGAAGTTCTTCGGCGCCGCACGCCGCATCGCCAACGGCGGCTCGCTCACCATCATCGCCACCGCGCTCGTGCACACGGGCTCGCGCATGGACGAGGTGATCTTCGAGGAGTTCAAGGGCACCGGCAACATGGAAGTCGTCCTCGACCGCCGCGTCGCCGCCGGCCGCGTCTTCCCGGCGATCGACATCCAGAAGTCCGGTACACGTCGCGACGAGATGCTCCTCGACCAGGTCGAGCAGAACCGCATCACGCTCCTGCGCAACTACCTCGGCGAGATGGAACCCGAGGAGAGCATGGCGTTCCTGCTGCAGCGGCTCCGCCGCACGAAGGACAATCGCGAGTTCTTCGCCGAGATGGCGCGCGGGGCCTGAGGCGCATGGGACGCGTGCTCGCGGTGGACTGGGGCGACAAGCGCATCGGCCTCGCCGCCAGCGATGCGCTCCGCATGATCGCCTCGCCACTCGGCACGCTGCATCGCCGCGCCGGCAAGCGGCCGCCCGTGGCCGAGCTGCTGCGGCAGGTCGACGCGCTCGGTGACGTCGATCTCGTCGTCTTCGGCCTTCCGCTCGACGGCAACGGCGAGGAGACGCCGCGCTGCTCCGAAGTGCGCGAAGTGGCGCGCAAGGTCGTCGATCGGAGCGGCCTCGCCGTCGCCTTCCTCGACGAACGGTTCACCACCGCGAAGGCGCTGCGCACCATCCAGGAGATGGGCGGCAGCACGCGTGGTCGCAAGGACGACGTCGACGCCCTCGCTGCAACCGTGCTGCTGCAGCAGGCGCTCGCGATGGGTGTGCGCGGCGAGGCGCTCTGCGCTGGTGCAGCCGATGACGCGAACTTGCCGCGCGACGGAGACGATGCGCGCGACGGAGACGATGCGCGCGACGCAGGCGACGCAGGCGATGCAGGCGGTGCAGGCGATGCAGGCGATGCGCGCGATATACGCGATGTACGCGATGTACGCGACGCAGACGATGTGCGCGATGCACGGAGCGCCGCCGAGGCGGACGACGCGACCGACTCGCGCGCATGAGTCGCGGCCGCCGTCGTCTCGTCGTCGCCACGGCGCTCGCCACAGGCCTGCTCGGAGCGCTCGCGGCGCTCGAGATCGGCGGCGTGCGTCGCGGTGGCAGCGTCAAGTTCGACGTGCCACGCGACGCGACGCTCGCCTCGCTCGCACCACGCCTCGCGCGCGACGGCATCGTGCGTGTCGCCCCGCTCTGGCGCCTCTGGCTCGCGCTCACCGGTCGTGACGCCCCCGTACGCGCCGGACGCCACCTGCTGCAGCGTGGTGCCGGCTACGCGCTCACCGCCACGCAGCTCGCGAGCGGCGAGCGGCGCCTCGCCCGCATCGTCGTTCCCGAGGGGTGGACGGTGCCGATGATCGTCGACGCCCTCGTCGACTCGCTCGCCCTGCCGCGCGACAGCATGCTCGCCGCCGTGCGCGACTCCGCGCGCCGCGCGCGCGTCGGCACACCGGTCGCGGATCTCGAGGGCTACCTCTTTCCGGCCACCTACGAGTTCCTTCCCGGCACGCGCGCACGCGACATCGTGGACAGCATGCTCGTCGCCTTCGATCGTCGCTGGCGCGACGCATGGGACGACACGCTCCGCGCACGCCGCTGGTCGCGCCACGAGGCGGTGACACTCGCCTCGATCGTCGAACGCGAGGCGAAGGTCGCATCGGAGCGCCCACGGATCGCCGCGGTCTATCGCAACCGCCTCGCGAAGGGCATGCGACTCCAGGCCGATCCGACCGTGCTCTACGGCCTGGGCGTCTTCGCCAAGCGCGTCACCTTCGACGACCTGCGCAGCGCGTCCCCGTACAACACCTACCGCGTCGCAGGGCTCCCGCCCGGCCCGATCGCCAACCCCGGTCGCGAAAGTCTCGCCGCCGCCGTCTCGCCCGCGCCCGACGACACGTCACTCTTCTTCGTCGCCTTCCCCGACGGCCATCACGAATTCCACGCCACCTTCGCCGCACATCGCGCCGCCGTGTCCCGCGCGCGCGGTCTCGCTGGTCGGCCGTGATCGCATCCCTGGCTTGCGCGCGGAACCGCGTGAACGCAGCGGTCGCAGAGCGGAACCACATGAACGCAGAGGTCGCAGTGCGGTAGGGCGGGGGCGCAGAGGTGCGTGCGTCGCTGGATTCGCACGGGAGTCGGCATCAGTCACTGCATTGACACGGAGGCACGGAGAACGACCGGAAGCACGGAGGGCCCTGCGCTGCATGCGGGCGTCGGCGCGGTGGGCCAGTGACGCTTTGTGGATTGGCTCCGCTGTTCATCGAGCGCCGTGCCGGGAGCGGGCGGCAGCCGAACATGGAGCCCATCCAAGCAATCCGTTCGTTCAGGATGCACGAACGCACGCTCTACGCGCCGCCGTCTCCGTGCCTCCGGTCGCCTCCATGCCTCCGTGTCATGGCCGTTGACGATGCTCGCTCCCGCATCGATCCACGCCCGACGCACATCCTAAGGGATCCGACACGAGGAACGCCGCCCGCAGCAACGCCCCTCTGCGCCCCCGCCGTTCCCCCTGCGCCCTCTGCGTTCATGCAGTTCAGCGATTTCCACCGAGCACCGAACGTAGAACGATCGAGCGACACACCGAAAACGACGATGACGACACCCGACGACACTCTGCTCCACGCGCTGACGTTGTGCGCCATCACCGACGACCTGCGCGACGGCATGGACGGCCTCGTGTCGCGGACCGTGGCCGCGGTCGAAGGCGGCGCGACGATGGTGCAGCTCCGCCTCAAGCACGCGGACGCGCGCGTCGTGACCGAGGTCGGTCGCGCGCTGGTGTCGGCGGTGACGGTCCCGGTGATCGTGAACGATCGCGTGGACGTCGCGCTGGCGTGCGGCGCCGCCGGTGCGCACCTGGGCGTCGATGACCTGCCGATCGCGGCCGCGCGCGCCATCGTACCGCCGGGCTTCCTGCTCGGCGCCTCGGTCGGAGACGATGCCGAAGTCGCGAATGGGCGGCTCGCCGACTACGTCGGCATCGGGCCCGTGTACGGCACGTCGAGCAAGGCCGACGCGGGCGATGCGATCGGAATCGCGCGCTTCAGCGCACTCCGTGACGCCGTCGCCCGCCCCGCCCTCGCGATCGGTGGCGTCGAAGCGCGACACGTCGCCGAACTGCGCGCCGCCGGCGCCGCGGGGGTCGCGGTGATCCGCGCGATCCTCGGCCGACCCGATCCGCGCGCGGCGGCGGAGGCATTCGTGCGACGCACGGAGTGAGCGCTGGCGGTCGATGACCGCCGAGGCGGGCCCGGTCGGCGACCTCTGCACGATGCGATGCGGTTTCCGGCGCTCGGAGCAGCTCGCTGCGCCATTCGGGTGCATCCCGCAGAAACCGAACGCCGCGACGCGCTGGCTGAAGGTGATACCGAAGTGCATGCAGCGCCCGTATCGCTGTGACGAACCGGGGCCGGAACGACGACACCCCCGCCACACGGAACGTGTGACGGGGGTGTCCAAGAAGTGCCGGCCTCGGCCTACTCTCCCGCGGTCTCGCGACCGGAGTACCATCGGCGCTGTCAGGCTTAACGACCGTGTTCGGAATGGGAACGGGTGTGGCCCTGACGCTCTGGAGGCCAGCGAGTCTGTACCGCCCACCGCACCGATGGGCTGGCGCGGGCATGGCGGGCGACACCGGTGACGCTGGTGTCGCGCAGATGACTCGGGAAGATGGAAGATCGTGGTGGTGGCCACCCGGAGGTGGCGCATCATGATCGGTCGCATGGCCGATCGTTCTCAGTGTGCGGGAGTCAAGCCGCACGGGCGATTAGGACCGCTGCGCTTGGAATCCGTTG
>ERZ1066136.200-NODE-200-length-60774-cov-15.781172_pt1 | contig 60774 bp, 53 predicted proteins | sample MGYA00382783_ERZ1066136 | MGnify/ENA primary metagenome ERZ1066136 (study PRJEB33369, sample SAMEA5778366) | biofilm metagenome | biome: Industrial cooling water; feature: Water cooling tower basin; material: Biofilm | place: United Arab Emirates | collected... | reverse complement strand
CTGTCCGATGGTGCGGTACGCACGCGAGACATACAAGATGCGGGGGCGCGCGAAGGGACGCGGAGAACTGACTTTGGGAAAGTCATCTCCGTCCTCCGGTCCTCTCCGTTCCTCCGAAGTTCCTTGGCAGTTCGAGATCTCGAACAAACCAGGAAAGTCCGAGGAACGGAGACGACCGGAGGACGGAGACAGCTTTTTCCAAAGTCATTCCTCTGGTCCTCTCCGCACCTCCGAAACTCCATGTCAGTTCGAGACCTCGAGCTGACAACAAAAATCCGAGAAGCGGCAATGCCGTCTCCGTCCTCCGGCCGTCTCCGTTCCTCCGAAGTTCCAAAGCAGTTCAAGACCTCGAACTGACGAGGAAAATCCGAGGAACGGAGACGACCGGAGCACGGAGACCGCTGTTTCCAGAGTCCGTTCTCCGCGTCCCCTCGCGCCCCCCGCATCTCCGCGGCCGTCGGTTCCCCGACTCCCCCCTCCAGACTTCGAAACCGGCGAACGGCGACACGAGTAGAGCCGGAACGGCGGCGGCGGTCTGACGGGACCGGGTAGATTCCTGCCACGGCGGCAGCGCGCGGCGGCATCGGCGTTGCCCTTCGATCCACGACCCCCGACCACCACGGCGGCCCCGAGCCGCCTTGCCTGACCGAGAGGAGCGCGACCGATGGAGCAGGACACCACCACGACCCCCGCGAGCGACGTGCACGAGGCACCGGTGCAGACGGCGGCTGCCGAGTGCGCCGAGGCGACGGGTGGCGTGCAGGACGACGTCGCGACGCTGCGTGCGCAGCTCGCCGAGGCGCAGGACAAGTACCTTCGCCTCGCCGCCGACTTCGACAACTATCGCCGGCGCATGCTCAAGGAACGCGCCGACGAGCGCGCGAAGGCGCAGGGCGAGTTCGCGAAGCTCCTGCTCGAGCCGCTCGACGATCTCAATCGGTTCGCCGCCGTGGACGTCACCAGCACCACCGTGCCGATGATGGTCGAGGGCGCGTCGCTCGTCGCCCGCAAGGTGTTCAAGGAGCTGAGCGCCGGCGGTCTCGAGGTGATCGACCCGACCGGTGCCGCCTTCGACCCGAACAAGCACGAAGCGGTCGGCACGGCACCGGCCGAGACGCGCGACCAGGACGACACCGTCGCCACCTGCTATCAGGTCGGCTATTCGTACAACGGGCAGCTCCTGCGCCCCGCGCGCGTCGTCGTGCGGCAGTGGCAGGGCTGACCGGCCGCACGCGCTGAATGCCCCCCACGACCGACTTCTACGCGGTACTCGGCGTCTCGTCGAGCGCCTCGGCCGACGAGATCAAGAAGCAGTACCGGCGGCTCGCCAAGAAGTACCACCCCGACGCGAACGCCAACGACGCGAAGGCCGCCGAACGCTTCAAGGAGATCTCCGAGGCCTACGGCGTGCTCGGTGACGCCGACAAGCGGAAGCAGTACGACGACATGCGCCGGCTCGGCGCGTTCGGCGGCTTCGGCACCGGCGCGGCGCGCGGCGGCACCGCGGGTGGGCCGCAGGCCGGCTTCGACTTCGCCGAAGCGTGGAAGGCGGCGCAGGCGCGCGCGCAGGCCGAGCGCGCGGCCCGCGGGCGCGGCGCCAACAGCTCCGCGACGGGCGCTGCCGCGCCGGGGGCCGACGGTCAGGGAGCCGGTGCCGCGGGTGGCTTCGATTTCGACATCGGCGGCATCGGTGGGCTGGGCGACCTGTTCGGCACGATGTTCGGCGGCGGACGCAAGCCGCGCGGTCCGCAGCGGGGCGACGACGTCGAAATGACCGTCGAGGTGCCGTTCCGCACCGCCGCGACGGGCGGCAAGGTGCCCGTGGAGCTCGAGCTGGTCGAGGAGTGCGCGGTGTGCGGGGGCAACGGCGCCGCACCGGGGGCGCAGCTGCGTGGGTGCGCCGAGTGCGGCGGGCGCGGGACGGTCAGCTTCGGGCAGGGCGGCTTCGCGGTGAACCGGCCGTGTCCCGCGTGCATGGGGCGCGGCACGGTACCGAGCGAGAAGTGCGGCGGCTGCGACGGCGCCGGGCGCGTGCGCGCGCGGCGCACCATCAACATCACGGTGCCGAAGGGTGCCGAAAGCGGCACGCGCGTCCGCCTCAAGGAGCAGGGCACTCGGGGGCAGGGCGGTGGGGCGACGGGTGATCTCATCATCACCTTCCAGGTCACGCCCGACCGATTCTGGAAGCGTGAGGGGCTCGACCTGCTCGCCTCGGTGCCGATCAACATCGCGCAGGCGACGCTCGGCTCGAAGATCCAGGTGAAGACGCTCGCGGGGACGCGCGTCGCCGTGCGCATTCCGGCCGGCACGCCGAGTGGCAAGCGGTTCCGCGTGCGCGGGCAGGGCATCGAGAAGGACGGCCAGCGGGGCGACCTGCTCGTGGACGTGCAGATCACCGTGCCCGAGAAGCTGAGCGAAGCGCAGGAGCAGCTGATGCGCGACTTCGCCGAGGCGGGTGGCCTCAAGTACTGATCACGCGTGCGCCGTGCGTGCGCCGTGCGTACGCTGCGCGCACGCATCGACTCGCCGCGCGAGCGCGCCGCGACGGCGCGCTCAGCGCGTGTCGAACACGTACTTCTCGAGCTCCGTGATGTGCGCTTCCTGGAGCGCGACTTCGTAGGCGAGGATGTCGCCCGTCGTCACGACGCCGACGATGCCGTCCTCGCCGAGCACCGGCAGGTGACGGATGCGACGCGCGGTCATGAGCGCGCGGCAGTCGGCGACGGTCGCGTCCATCGTGGTGGTCACGACGTTGGTCGTGAGCACGTCGGCGACGTGTGTCGACGCCGGATCCCGCTGCGCCGCGACGACGCGTCGCATGACATCGCGCTCGGTGAAGACGCCGACGAGATGGCGATCCTCGCACACCACGACGCCGCCGATGCCGCGCTCGTTCATGATCGCACACGCCTCGAGGACGGTGGCCGTGGGCGGGACGGAGACGACATGCGTCCCCTTGCGCAGCAGCAGGTCGCGGACGGTCGGCATCGGCAGGGCCTCCGGGATGACGGGACAGCACGGTCCGGTCACGCTATCCGCGGGGGACGGGTCCCGCCAGCGGCACACGCGCGGGCCGGCGACGCCGGCACCGCCTCCCGTCAGGCCGCGCGGTCGGTCCGGTCGAGGGCGTCGGCGCGGGCGAACTGCGCCTGATCGAGGCGGTAGGTGCGCAGGCGTGACGCCGGGCCGGCCACCTCGCTCACGAACACGAAGCCGACACGCTCCACGAGCCGGAGGGCGGCGTCGTCACCCACGGGCACCGCAGCCGCGAGTCGCGTCCAGCCGTGCCCCTCGAACGCATGCTGCACGAGCGCGGCGAGCGCTTCGGTCGCATGTCCCGTCCCGCGATGCGCGGGCAGCAGCGCCACCACCGGCTCGCTCGTCCGCGCGAGTCGTAGCTCGGCCTCGCCCGCCGCACCCGGTGGCAGCAGGCCGGCACAGCCGATGAGCGTCTGCCCGTCGCCTTCCTCGAGCAGCCAGAGCCCGTGCGGCCCACCCGCGCGCGTCGTCTCGTCGATGAGGTGGCGCAGCTCCGCTTCGCCGGGTTCGTCGTCGTCCCACGGGAAGGGACGGACGGCGACGCTGCCGAGGAGCGCCGCGAGCGCGGCGGCGTCGTCGTGGCCCGCGGCGCGCAGGCGCAGCCGGGTGGTGCAGAGGTCGTCGTACGGGGGTGCCATGATCGCTCCTTGGACGCGTGTCGCCGTGCGGCGTCACGCGGTGGTCGCCTCGCGTACCGCACGAAGCTCGCCACGCGCGGATCGGCATGGGCATGTCACCACGCGATCGCGACGTGCTCGTGGCGCGATGCATACCGCCCTGCACCGACGCTCGCGCGACGCACGTGATGCATGCGCTGACCGCATGCATCACGGCGCACCTGCTCGGATCGCACTGCGGTCGTCGTGCATCGGCGTGTCGCGCGAACGTGCGTGACACGATGGCAGGAGCGGACGCGAACGCTCAGGCGGCCAGGATGGGAAGCGAGCGCGGCACGGACGCCGTCGCGAGACCGCGCTCGATCACGCCGCCGCCCACGACGCGGGTGCCGTCGTAGCACACGAGCGACTGACCCGGCGCGATCGCCGTGAGGGGCGCCCCGAGTGCGACCTCGAGCGTGTCCGCGTCGGCGCGCACGACCGTCGCCTCGACCGGTGTCGCGCGGTGCCGATGCTGCACGAGCACCGTGTCTCCTGCGCGCGGTGGTGCAGCGACGAGCCAGTTCATCCCGCGTGCGATCACACCACGGCCGAGCAACGCGTCGCGCGGCCCGAGCACGACCGCGCGCCGGGCGGGATCGATCGCGATCACGAACATCGGCTCGCGGAAGCCGCCGGGAAGGCCGCGTCGCTGCCCGATCGTGAAGCGCGCATGCCCCTCGTGCTCGCCGAGCACGGTGCCGTGCACGTCGACGAACGGACCGCGCTGCAGCGACGGTGCGTCGTCACCCAGCTCGCGTCGCACCACGGCGACGTGATCGCCGTCGGGGACGAAGCAGATGTCCATGCTCTCGGCCTTCTCCGCGACGACGCGCAACCCGAGCGCGTGCGCCGCCGCGCGCGTCTCCGTCTTCGTGCGTCCGCCGACGGGGAGGATGAGCCGCGCCACCACCTCGCGCGCGAGTCCCCACAGGAAGTAGCTCTGATCCTTGGCCGGATCGAGCCCCCGGTGCAGCGTGCCATCGACGACCTGCGCATAGTGCCCGGTCGCGATGTGGTCGCAGTCGAGTGCCGCGGCCTTGCGCGCGAGATCGCGGAACTTGGTGAACGTGTTGCAGCGCACGCACGGGATCGGCGTGCGCCCGCGCGCGTACTCCTCCGCGAAGTCGCGCACCACGTCGCGCGAGAAGGCGCTCGCGAGGTCGAGCACGTAGTGCGGCACGCCGAGCGTCTCGCAGACGCGCCGCGCGTCGTTGACGCTGTCGAGCGAGCAGCAGGGGCGATCGGTCTGCAGCTCGTCGCCACAGGTGAGCTTCATCGTCGCGCCGATGACCTCGTACCCGTCGGCGTGCAGCAGCGCAGCGGCGACCGATGAATCGACGCCGCCCGACATCGCGACCAGCACACGCCCGCGCGACATGACGCGCTCAGTGCGCGGCGCCGGCGAGCCGGCGCGCCTTGGCGACGAGTGCGGGAAAGACGTCGGCGACGCGCGCGATGCACGCGTCGGTCGTGAGCGCGCCGAGCGACAGGCGGAGCGCGCCCGATGCGAGATCGCGCGGCACGCCCATCGCCGCCAGCACGTGGCTCGCTCCGACGCTCCCCGACTGGCACGCCGAGCCACCGCTCGCGCAGATCCCGGCCAGGTCGAGCGCCATCAGCAGCGACTCGCTGTCGGTGCCGGGCACGCTCAGGTTGAGGATGTGCGGTGCACGCGGCGCACCCAGCCCGTGCACCACCGCATCCGGCACCTGTGCGAGGATCGTCGACTGCAGCGCGTCGCGCATCGCTTCGAGCCGCGCCCACTCGTCCTCGCGCTCCGCCACCGCCCGTTCCGCCGCGACGGCGAGGCCGATCGCCGCGGCGACGTTCTCGGTGCCGGGCCGACGCCCGCGATCCTGCGACCCACCGTGCAGCAGCGGCGTGAGCGGCGTCCCGCGACGCACGTAGAGCGCACCGATCCCCTTTGGCCCACCGATCTTGTGGCCGGACAGCGCGAGCAGATCGACGGGGAGCGCCCGCACGTCGATCGCCAGCTTGCCGAACGCCTGCACCGCGTCGGTGTGCACGATGGCACCCGCGGCGCGCGCACGCTCCGCGATCGCCGGGATGTCCTGCACCACGCCCGTCTCGTTGTTGATCCACATCACCGAGACGACGGCGACGCGCGCATCGAGCGCTGCGTCGAGCGACTCGTCACGGACGCGCCCCTGTGCATCGACGTCGAGCAACCGCTCCGTGCCACCGATGGCGGCCACGTGATGCGCGACCTCGAGCACCGCCTTGTGCTCGGTCGGCGTCGTCACGACGACGTCCCGCCCCTCGCCGCGACGCACGCGCCACGGCCCGAGGATCGCGAGGTTGTCGCTCTCGGTTCCGCCCGAGGTGAAGACGATCTCGTCGGCGTGCGCGCCGAGACACTCGGCGATCCGCTCGCGCGCCTCGTCGAACGCCGCCCGTGCCTCACGCCCGAACCGGTGCGTGCTCGACGGGTTGCCGAACTTCGCGCCGAAGTAGGGCAGCATCGCCTCGAGCACCTCGCCCCGGACCGGGGTCGTGGCGGCGTGGTCGAGGTAGATCGGGGCGGGGCGCGGAGGCATCGTGCGTCGGAATCTAGACGATCCCGCCAAGGGCGCCGCCCGACGATCTGACCGCGGGCCGAGCCAGGTCACGCCGGCGGAAGCGGAAACAGCAGCGCGCGCGCCGGCGCCGCATCGGCACCGGCGACGAGCACCGGATACGCGATGAGCTCGTACGCGCCGGGTGCCACGTGGTCGAGTCGGAGGTTCTCGAGGTTGCACGCGCCGCCGTCGAACAGCGCATGATGCACGACGAGCGACTGCGCCGGCCGCAGATCGACGCTCGGGCAATCGGTGCCGAGCAGGCGCAGCCCGTTCGCGACGAGCCAGCGCGCGGTCTCCACGTGGAGCGCCGGCCACGACTCGGGAAAGCGTCCCGACGCCGCGCACCGTCCCGTGTGCAGCAACAGCCGCGACGGGACCGCATCGTTCGACAGGAGCGCTTCGAGCTCGTCGCGCGTGACCTCGTGGCCGCCGGCCACGTGCGACACATCGACCACGTGGGCGTCGCCACGAAAGGCGTCGAGGGGCAGCGTCTCGCTCGCCGGCGCACCGGGCCGCACGTGCACCGGCGCATCGGCGTGCGTCCCCACGTGCAGACTCGTCGTCACGCGGCCCACGTTCACGCTCGCGCCCTGTGCCATGTCCCACGCCCAGCCGCAGTGGAACGGCGTGTCGCCCGGAAACGGCGGCGTCGCGGCGCCGTAGGCGACGCTGATGTCGAGGAGCCTGCGCTCGCCGTTCATGGGGCGACGCGCCTCAGGCGCCGCTCCCGTGCCGGTAGATCGTCGAGCGCACGTCCCACAGCGCGGGGAAGAAGCGCGACTTGAGCGTGTTGCTCAGGTACTTGGCGCCGAGCGTCCCGCCGGTCCCGCCGGTCCGCGGACCGATGATCCGTTCCACCAGCTGCACGTGCAGGAAGCGCCACTGCCCGAACTGCTGCTCGTACTCCAGCAGCGCCTCGGCCAGCTTGAACAGCGTCGAGTGCTCGTGCTCGAGATACAGCGCGTCGAGCGTGATGCCGGCGCGTTCGAGCACGCCGAGGAAGAGCGACTGCATCGAGGGGCGCGCGAGCGAGTCCTGCACCAGCGTCGGGATCGGCCCGTGCTCGCGCAGCACCGCGAGGAAGTGCTCGTCGCGAAGGCCGCTGCGGGCTTCGATGGCACGGAACTGTTCCGACTGCGAACCGGAACTCGTGCCGAGATAGCCGCGGAACTGCATGAAGCGCTGCGGGGGCAGCGTGTCCAGCGCGGCGAGCTGCTGGCTCACGATCCGCATCAGCACGTTGATCCGCATCGCGCTCGTCAGCGCCCGCTCGGCATCGTCCGCATCCATCGCCGCCTGCAGCTGGTCCATCTCGTGGAGCAGCACCTTGAACCAGAGCTCCGAGGCCTGGTGCACGACGATGAAGAGCAGCTCGTCCGGATGCTCCGGCTGCGACTGCGCCTTCTGCAGCGCGAGGAGCGCGGGAAGCTCGAGGTAGGAGACGTAATCCATGACGCGGAGCGGAGCCGGAGATCAGAAGGTGGCGACCGCGAGCGACGCGACGTCGTCCACGCGCATCGTCTCGGTCGTGAAGAAGGGTTCGCCGTACCGGCAGCGGATCATCGCGCCGTAGTGCGCCGCCTGATGCCGCACGATCTCGGCCAGCGGCTCGCCATTCGGGTACACTTCGCCCGCCTGCGTCAGCCCGTCGAACTGCGACACATAGCACGCGATCGCCGCGAGCTTGCGCTCGAAGACGTGCGACACGTCGACGACGAAGGTCGGCTTGGGCGCATCCTCGCGGTACTTCAGGCAGTGCAGCACCTTGCGCGGTCGGTGTGCGGGCACGTCGGGCGCGACGTTGCGCAGCCCGGCGATGAACACGGCATTGCGCACCAGCTGCGCCGCCGCGACGTGATCCGGATGCCGTCCCGTGAGCGCGTGCGTGATCACGACCTGCGGTCGCAGCGTGCGGATCACGCGCGCGAGCCGTTCACGCGTGACGGGGGTGTCCACGATCGCCGCATCGGGGAGCCCGAGATTCTCGCGATGCACCACCCCCAGCACCGCCGCCGCCCGCGCCGCCTCCTCCGCGCGCAGCTCCGGCGTCCCACGCGAGGCCGATTCTCCACGCGACAGGTCGACGATCCCCACCCGCCGCCCCCGCTCCGCCTCCGCCGCCAACGTCCCGCCGCACGTAAGCTCCACGTCGTCGGGATGCGCCATGATCGCGAGCACGTCCACCGGGTCGGGCATCATGCGAGCGAACCTATCCCGCGATCCGTGCGGCGGTCATTCGGGGTTCGTTCGGAAAACGCCGTTCCTGTCGTTGCCTGCGGTTCCTGTCGTTGCCTGCCGTTCCTGTCGTTTCAGCGGGCGTTCGTGCGGCGCCGTCATCGCCAACAGCAATTTTTTGGACGAGCCTCCGAGGGCGGGGAGCTTCCGGTGAAGGGGGATCGTGGTGCGTTCCGGGTCCAGGCATCGCCCTCCGCTCGGCCGGCCGGTGACGGCTGAGGAAACCACAGGACTGCAACTGCAACAGATCAGAACAGGTGCTCAGGCAGCGACGGCGCGCGTGGTGCGCACCGGTGCGGACCGAACACCCACAAAAGACTTTTTGGATGGGCCCCGAGCGCGGGCGTGCGCCCGCTCGCGCAGGGGCGTGGCAGTGGCGGTGGCAGTCCTGTGGTTCCTCAGCCGTCACCGGCCGGCCGAGCGGAGGGCTTTGTTGGATCCGGAACCAACGCGGATCCCCCTTCACCGGAGGCTCCCCGCCCTCGGAGGCTCGTCAAAAAATTGCTGTTTGCGATGCTCGCCAGGAGCGGACCTTCAGGAACGGCAGGAACGGCAGGCAACCACAGGCAACGACAGGAACCAGACGACCGAACGCACCACGCTCACGCTCACGACACGAACGCAGGCGCCGCGATCGAAGGGACTGCACGTGCGCCGAGCAACGAACCGGTGCGGGCCGCGAGCGTCGCGCCGGCGGTGAGGCAGTCGCCGACGGAGACGCCGCGGCGGAACTGGCCATCGAGCACGAGGACGGGGAGCGCCGCTTCGATCGATTCGGCGGCGGCGATGATGGTGTCGTGGCCGAGTTCGTACTGCGGGATCGCGCGCGGCCACGTCGTGTGCTCGACGAAGACCGGGGGCGCGTGGATGCCGAGGAGGTCGCGCAGGTCGGGACGGAGGTGTGCGAGCAGCGTCTCGGTCGTGGCGACGCCAAGGTCCGGGCGCCTGGTGCCGCCCAGGAAGCAGGTCAGCAGGACGTGCCCCGCGGGCGCGCGGCCGGGGAAGAGCGTGCTCGAGAAGAGCGCGCCGAGCAGCGCGCGACGTTCACGGCTCGGCACCAGACAGCCGAAGCCGTCGAGCGGGTGTACGACGTCCTCGCGCCGGAAGCCGAGGGCGATCGAGGCGACCGCTGGATACCGCAGCGTGCGCACGCGTTCGAGCGCGGCGTGCGTCACCGCCGGTAGCGTGACGGCGTCGAGTGCGTGCAACGGCGCGGTGAACACGACCGCGTCGGCATCGAGGTCGGCGCGCAGGCCACCGCGTTCGATGATCGCGGCCACGCCACCGTGAGCGCGCGGTGCGAGCGACACGAGCCGCGTGGCGCACTGGACGCGCGGGCCGAGCGACGTGGCGAGCGCGCGCGGGAGCGTCTGCATCCCGTCGCGGAACGAGATCATCGCGCCACGCTGCCCGCTCGCGGCCTCGGTGGCACGCTGCGCGCCGCGTCGCCGTGCGAGCGCGATCGCTCCCCGGATCAGCGAGCCGTGTTCGCGCTCGAGCGCCGTCAGCCGCGGAAAGGCGTGGCCGACGCTCAGCCGCGTCGGATCACCGGCATAGACACCGCTCACGAACGGATCGATCGCCCAGTCGAGTACCTCGCGACCGAGCCGGCGCCGGACGAAGTCGGCGATCGACTCGTCACCTGCATCGGTGCGCCGCGCGATGAACGGCTCGCGCAGCACGCGCAGCTTCCCCGTGAACGAGAAGAGCGGGGACGAGAGCATCGCCGGCGGCGACATCGGCACCGGCACCGGGCGTCCGTCGCGCACGATGTAGCGGCGATTGCCGGCGCCGTCCGCACGCAACAGCGCGGGCGTGCAGCCGGTCGCGTCGACGATCGCCGCGACGTCCGGCGTGAGCATGCACGAGTTGGGGCCGCGTTCCACGAGCCAGCCGTCGCGTGCGACGCTCTGCACCACGCCGCCGGGCGCATCGCCCGCGTCGACGACCGTCACCTCGTGGCCGGCCGCCCGCAGATGGTGCGCGGTCGTCAGTCCGGTGAGTCCGGCGCCCACCACCAGCACGTGCGCCTGCGCCATGCGCTCACTCCGGCGATTCGGCGATCCAGTCGCGCGGGGCGAGCAGCGCCACGAGCCGTGCCTCGGCCGACCCGGGCTCCCACGAGGGCGCGTATGGCCACGCGGCGAGCGGAGGCAGCGACATCAGCACGCTCTCGATGCGCGCCGCGGTGTGCAGCCCGAAGTGCGTGCCGCGATCGTGCACGAGGTTGAATTCCACATATCGCCCGCGGCGCACGAGCTGGAACTGCCGCTCGCGCTCGCCCCATGGCAGATCGCGCCGACGCGCCACGAGCGGTGCGTACGCCTCCTCGAGCGAGCGCCCGATCGCATCGGCGAACGCGTAGGCGCGATCGGTGTCCATCCCCGATTCGTCCTCGCCGGGACGCAGGTGATCGAAGAAGACGCCGCCGACGCCGCGCGCCTCGCCGTCGCGGTGCGTGTTGCGGAAGTACTCGTCGCACCACGGCTTGAAGCGCGCGTAGAGCGATGGATGGAACGCGTCGCAGCGCCGCTTGAGCGCATGGTGGAAGTGCGCGCAATCCTCGACGAAGGGCATGTACGGCGTGAGATCCGTCCCGCCGCCGAACCAGGCGTCGCGCAACGCCCCGTCGTCGTCGTACAGCTCGAAGTAGCGCACGTTCAGGTGCACCGTCGGGATCATCGGGCTCCGCGGGTGGATCACGAGCGAAACCCCGGTCGCGAAGAAGCGCGTCTCGCCGTCGCTCACGCCGCGTCCACCCAGCTTGGCCGCCGCCGCCGCCGGCAATCGCCCGAAGACGACCGAGCGGTTGATGCCCCCCTTCTCGATCAGCGCGCCGTCGGTGAGGACGCGCGAATGGCCACCACCGCCCTCGGCGCGCTCCCACGTGTCCTCGCGGAAGCGCGCCACGCCGTCGAGTCGCTCGAAGAGCGCGGTGACGTCGTCGTGCAGCGAGGCGATCCACGCGATCGCACGCGCCTGTCGCGGATTGGCTTCGGCGCGTGGCGTGAGCGGCGTCGTGGCGCGATCGGCGGTGGGCGTCGTCATGCGCCCGCCGGTGACCGCCAGCCGCGCACGGTGTCGATGAAGGTGCGCGCGTGCTCGACCGGGATGTCCGGCAGGATGCCGTGGCCGAGGTTCGCGATGTGCCCCTGTCCACCGAAGTCGGCGAGCATCTGCTCGGTGCGCGCCTTGATCACCGCCGGCGGGGCGTAGAGCACCGTCGGATCGAGGTTGCCCTGCAGTGCGACCGGCAGGTGCGCGAGACGCCTGCGCGCGTCGGCCGCTTCGGTGTCCCAGTGCACCCCGACGACGTCGCACTTGGTCGCCTCGGCAATGTCGGCCAGCGCCCAGCCGGCACCCGGCGCGAAGACGATCAGCGGCACGCCGGCCGTGCGTGCGATCGCCGCCGCACGCGCCAGGTACGGCAGTGCGAACGCGCGGAACTCCGCCGGCGCGAGATAGCCCGCCCACGAGTCGAAGAGCTGCAGCGCCTGCGCCCCCGCTTCGGCCTGCGCGACGAGGAACTCGCCGACCGTCGTCGCGAGCCGATCGAGCAGCGCTTGGGCCACGTCGGGTGCCTCCATCAGCATGCGCTTGGCGAGCGCGAACTGCTTGGTGCCCTTGCCCTCGATCATGTAGGCCGCGAGCGTCCACGGCGCACCGGCGAAGCCGATCAGCGGCACGCGGCCGTCGAGGGCACGCCGCGTCATGCGGAGCGCGTCGAGGTGATACGCGATCGACTCGCGCGGCTCGACCGCGTGCAGCCGGCGCACCGCGTCCATGTCGCGCACGACGTCGTGGAAGATCGGGCCCACGCCCTCGTCGACCGTGAGTCGCAGTCCCATGGCCTGCGGGACGACGAGGATGTCGCTGAAGATGATCGCGGCGTCGACGTGCAGCAGATCGACTGGCTGGAGCGTGACCTCGGTCGCGAGCTCCGGCGTCTGCACCATCGTGAGGAAGTCCGACTTGCGGCGCACCGCCCGGTACTCCGGGAGGTAGCGGCCGGCCTGGCGCATCATCCAGACCGGGGGGCGTTCGACGCGCTCACGACGGCACGCCCGCAGGAAGAGATCGTTGCCCCGCACCGCGGGGTCGAGGGTGGTGGGACGATCCACCGTGGACGCCGGGGGCGTGCTCGACATGCGGGCCTGCTCGAAGAATCAGGAAGCGGGGGCGACGGCCGCCAGCGGTGCAGGGGCGGGCGCGGGATAGATCGCGTGTTCGGCGGTGACACCGCGCCGGGGCGGCGCGGCGAAGAGCTGGTCCAGATGCTCGGCGAGTTCCTCGACGTTCTCGCCACGCGCGATCGCGTCGGAGAAGACGTGCATCGGACGGGCGAGCAGCTTGGCGGCGATGCGCTGCGCGGTGCGCTCCGCGACGCCGTCACCGGCGACGAAGGCGACCTCGCGACGACAGAGATCGACCAGCGCGTCGTGCAGCGAACGGATCGCGAGGCGCGCCGCACCCGTCGCGAGCCAGTGGCGCAGCCAGCGCATCTCGGCCTCGACGATGCGCTCCGCCGCCGGCACCGCGGAACGGCGCGCCGTCTCCGCCGCGACGATCGGCGGGTGCAGCGAATCGAGATCGACGAGCGTGATCCCCGCCACCGCCGCCGAACGCGGATCGACGTTGCGCGGCAGCGCGAGGTCCATGAGCAGCAGCGGCGCGTCGGCCGTGCCGACGTTCTGCCGCGCGACGGCGAGCGTCTCCGCATCGAGCGTGTAGGTCGCCGCGCCGGTGGCGACGATGACCACGTCGGCCATCGCCGCTTCGGCGTGCAGCGTCTCCATGCCGGCGACACGGCCGCGCAGCGACCGCGCGAGCTCCTCGGCGCGCTGCGGCGTGCGGTTGATCAGGACGATGTCCGTCGCGCCGAGCTTCGCGAGCTGACGTGCGGCGCGTGTCCCGGTCTTGCCGCAGCCGACCACGACGCAGCGTGCATGCTCGAGCGTCCCGAAGCGACGGAGCGCGACGCTCGCCGCTTCGGCGCCGACCGAATTGCGCCCGGTGCTGAGCGACGTCTCGTGCTGGATGCGCCGCCCGGTGCGGAGCGCGATCTCGAAGAGGCGATGCAGCATCGGGCCGACCGTCTCCATCTCGCAGCCGATGCGATAGGCACTCCGCACCTGGCCGAGGATCTGCCCGTCGCCGAGGATCTGGCTCTCGAGGCCACCGGCGAGGCGCATGAGGTGACGTCCGACCTCGTCGCCGATGCGGAGTGTGAGCGTCCGCAGCAGACTCGCGCGCTCGACGGGATCCGGCATCCACACCGTCGAGAGATGTTCGACCGCGCGCTCGAGCGCGTCCTGGCCGCTGGCCTCGGTCCACGCGTAGAGCTCCGTGCGATTGCACGTGGAGACGAGCGCCAGCTCGCTCACGCCGCCGCCGATCAACCGGCGGTACACCTCGCCCATGCGCTGCTCGGCGAGGTGGAAGCGCTCACGGGTGGCCACGTCCGCCTTGCGGTAGTCCACGGCGAGGCAGATCAGCATGCAGGCACCATCGGGGGGAGAGGGGCGGGCTGCACGACGAAGATAGTCATCGGACTCAGGCGGGGGAGAGCAGGCCCGTGAGGTGCCCGATGTTCTTGACGAAGATCCTCGCGTGCGCGAGCGGCTTCGCCCGCACCAGCTTCTTGCGCATGTACGCCTCGAAGGTCAGCCGCTGCACGTCCTCGTCGCGACAGATCTTCACGAAGCGCTCCCGGCGATCATCGGTGGAATACCAGAAGCTCTGCATCACGTTGAGGACGCGGAACACCTGGCCGTGCTCCCAGAGGAAGCGGCGACGGGCCGCCTTGAGCTTGCGAGGGTTGCCGGTGCGGATCGCCTCGCCGACCGCGTCCGCCGTGAAGCGGCCGCAGGTCATCGCGTAGAAGATGCCCTCGCCGGACGCCGGCGCTACCACCCCGGCCGCATCGCCCGTCACGCTGACGTCGCGCCAGTTGTCCCACCAGTCGAGCGGGCGCAGCGGAATCGGCGCCCCTTCGCGCCGGATCGTGGCGCAGGCGTCGAGGCCAAGCTCCTCGCGCAGGTCGGCGATCGCCTCGCGCATGTCGAAACCCTGCTTGAACGTCCCCGTCCCGACCGAGGTCACCGGGCCGTGCGGAAAGACCCACGCGTAGAAGTCGGGCGAGAAGCGCCCGTCGTAGATCACGTCGGCGCGCGCCGCCTTGAACGCGTCCGACTCGACGAGTGGGCTCTCGATGATCTCGTGGTACGCCGTGACGCGGCAGCTGCCGCGATAGGCGGTCGGAATCGCCTGACGCGCGACGGCCGACAGCGCACCGTCCGCACCGATGATCTGCCGCGTGCGGAGGACGCCCATCGGGGCGTTTCGCGAGTTGCCCTCGGTGTGGTGCACGAGGAGCGTGCCGTCGGTGTCTCGCGTGAAGTGGCGGAACATGCCGGTCATCCGCGTCGCACCCGCCTCGCGCGCACGCTCGCGCAGCCACTCGTCGAAGACGCCGCGATCGACCATGCCGACGTAGCCCTTGCCCACGGGGATGTCCACCGTGCGCCGCGTCGGCGAGACCATGCGGGCCGTCTCGACCTTGGCGACCATGAGCGACTCCGGAATGTCGAAGTCCACCATGAGCTGCGGCGGCACCGCCCCGCCGCAGGGCTTCACGCGGCCGGCCTTGTCGAGCAGCGCCACGTCGTAGCCCTTGCGCGCGAGTTCGTGCGCCGCGGTCGCCCCCGACGGGCCACCACCCACCACCACTGCATCCCAGGTCTTCATCGTGTCGCCTCGCGCGGGTGACCGGTGACCATCGTGCCGCCTGCCGCGGATCCGGCGGCGGCGAATCGCTGTCCGTGCATGCGCACGGTGTCGTTCGATACGTGCACGTCGAGCGCAGCGTCGCCCTGGCCTGCGAAACAAGCGTCGAAGCGGCGGTAGGGGTGCATCACGCGCCCGCCGCGAGCAGGTCGTCGGTGCGCGTCGCCCCGCGCGCGATCGCCGGCACACCGCTCGCCAGCACCGCCGCGGCGACGAAGACGCCCGCTTCGAGCACGAAGACGCTGCCGTAGCCGAGCGTGTCGGAGCCGAAGAGCGCACGCGTGACGTCGCTCGCGAGCGCACCCATGAAGGCGCCGCCCGCCTGCGCGATCGCCTGCGCGGCACCGAAGACGCCCATGCGCACGCCCGCGCGCGAGATGCCACCGCGCTGCGCGAGGCCGAGCATCGAGCCGATCGCCCCGATCGCGAAGCAGCCGTTCGCGATGCCGAGCCAGACGAGCGAGAGCTTGAGGAAGGGGAGCGAGCCGAGTGCCGGCGCGCACGCGATCGCGACCAGTGCCGCGCCGCTCGCGACGCACCCCCACCGCGCCCAGCTCGTGACGGTGCCGATCCGCGTCGCCAGCGCCGCGGTGACGAGCATCCCCATGCCCGCACCCTGCTGATGCAACCCGCTGATGCGCGTCGTGTCGGCGGGCGACAGGCCGAACACCGACCCCGCGAACGGCTCGAGGATGAGGTCCTGCATCGCGAAGGCGATCATGCTGATCGCGACGAAGACCGTGAATCGGCGCGACACGTCGTCGGCGAGCACCTCGCGGACGGCGGCGGGGAAGTCGCCCTTCGCACCGGCGTCACGCGGCGGCGCGAGCACCAGCCCCCGTTCGATGCCGACCATCGCGAGCGTCGCCAGCACCGTGCACCCTGCACCGATGAAGAGCGCCGTGCGCTGCAGCGCCGCCATGCTGAACGGCTCGAGCAGCGCGCCCGCGACCTTGGTGCTGACGACGAAGCCGATGATCAGGAAGAACCACGCGAGCGCCGCCGCCCGCGCGTGCCGCTCCGGTGCGACGCGGAGCGAGAGCAGGGTGAGCGCGAGCGTGCCCGCCGTGCTCGCGCCGAGTCCCACGAGGAGGAACGCGGCGACGAGGAGTGCGTAGCCCAGCGCGGGGGTCGTCACGAGGAGCGACAGCGCGAGCGCGGCCACCGTGACGCCGGTGCCGAGGATCGCGATGCCGCCCGCGACCCACAGCGGGATGCGTCGCGAATGATCGGCGAGATGGCCCATGCGCGGCCGCAGGCCGAGCTGGATCGTGTAGTAGAGCGCGACGAGGGCGCCGGCGATGGTCGCGGGGAGCCCGAGCTCGACGACCATCACGCGGTTCATGGTGGCGGTGATCAGCACCACCAGCGCCCCGATGCACGCCTGGACCACGCCGACGCGCAGGATGGCGGGCCACCCGAAGTGCCCGCCGTGCGCGAGGGTCGTGACCGTCGCCGTCACCGCAGCGCCTCGAGCCCGCGCACGGCGTGCGCGCACACCATCATGCCGAGCACCGAGAACGGCACGCCCATGCCGCTGTACCAGAACGCCTTGCCGATCGGCTCGCGCCAGAAGACCGGCAGCATGCGGAGCTGCTGGGCGATCAGCACGGAGATCGCGAGCGCATGCCACGGCCGCCCCCACCAGAGCAGGAGCGCGACGGCGATCACCTGCGGGGCGACGATGACCCAGCCCGCGAGGCGTGCCGCACGGGCCGGCCCGAGCTGCACCGGCAGCGAGCGCACGCCCATCTGCCGGTCACCCTCGATCGCCTTGAAGTCGTTCAGCGTCATGATGCCGTGCGCGCCGAACGAGTACAGGAATGCGAGCACGAGGATCTCCCAGCGCGGCAGCGCGCCGGCGAGCACGATCGCGGCACCGGTCACCCACGCGAGTCCTTCGTACGTGAGCCCGACGGCGGCATTGCCGAACCAGCCGTTGGCCTTGAGCCGGAACGGCGGTGCGCTGTAGGCCCACGAACAGGCGACGGCGAGCGCGGTCGCGACGAAGCCGACGCGCCCGAAGAGCGCCCCGATCGCCAGCGCGAGCGCGCTCCACGCGATCGCGATCGCGAGCCCCCAGCGACCCGGCATCCGGCCGCTCGGGATCGGGCGCTGCGGTTCGTTGATCGCGTCCACGTGGCGATCGAACCAGTCGTTGACGGCCTGGCTGGACGCGCAGGTCACGGGACCCGTGAGGGCGATGCCGAGCGCGAACTTCCACCAGAGCTCGCCCGTCATCGGCACGCCGGCCGAGACGACGCCGCACGAGAACGCCCACATGGGGGGGAACCATGTGACCGGCTTGAGCAGCTCGAGGAGCGCCCCGGGAGTGGGGACGCGCCGGGCGGCGGGGTGTATCGGAGGGCTGACTGAATCGAGTGTCAACATTGCTTGACAGTCGGACGCCCCAAGATGATACCGTGCAGCGCGAACACCAAGGGGGCCCCTACTCGAGGGTCGGGGCCGCCGGTGCCGGATCCGGACCGTCGATCAGCTGGTGCCGGCGCAGCTTCACGTAGAGACTCTGCCGGCTCACGCCCAACACCTCGGCCGCGGAGGTGCGGTTGTCGTCGGTGAGCTCGAGCGCGGCCTCGATGAAATGGCGCTCGACCAGGTCCACCGTGTCACGTACCAGCTCGCGGAGCGAGACCCGGCCCACGAGACTCGTCAGCTCCTCGACCGCGCGCGTAAGGTCCCGCGCGCCCTGGGGTGCATTGGCGAGCCGCCGGCCGACGTCGCGGAGCACGAAGGCCACCGCCGCCGGCTCCCCCTCGGGGAGCCACGACGCCGACACCTCCACTTCGGACGCGAGCCCGTGCGCCCCGCGCACCGCGGTGATCGCCAGCCGGACCGCCCCGTGCTTGCGCAGCATGGTGCGGAAGACCTCGAAATCCGCGCCGGGCCGGCCGACCCAGTTGCCGATGTCCTCGCCGCGCGTCTGCTCCTCGCTCTGGAGCTGGACGAGGTCGACGAAGGCGCGATTCGCGTAGCGCACGCCGCCATCGAGGTCGGTGATGACGACCGCATCGGGCGACTCGTGGATCAGTCGCGCGAGCTGGCTCCGCTCGGTGGTGGCGCGCTCGGAGCCGTCGGTCACCGGCAGGAAGCGGACGAGCAGCAGCGTGTCGGCATCCTGCCGGAAGGTCGAGGCCCCGACGAGGTACGGTTCGCCGCCGGGTGTCAGATGCACCCGGACGTCGGCGCTCCGCCCGACGGCCCGCGCATTCGCCAGCGCGTCCGACAGCGCCCGCAGGTCGTCGGGCGCGATGCCGAACGGGAAGGCGCGCCCGGTCAGCTTCTCCGGCGACTCGGCGAAGAGACGCCCCGCCGCCGCGTTCGCGTCCACGACCTTGCCCGACGCCCCGTCCACCACGACGATCGCCTCGCTGGCGAGCTGGAAGAGGAGCCGGTAGCGCGTCTCCACGTGCCGGAGGCGCCAGTAGTCGCGCTCCATCGCCTGCTGCGCTTCGACGAGCCGCTGCTGCAGCGCGGAGACGGAACGCATGTCGCGGCCGGCGGCCAACACGGATCCCTCGCGCCCGACGCGCAGGGCCATGTACGAGACGGGCAGGTCGCTGCCGTCCGGCAGCCGGTGGTTGACCTGCCGCCTCCGCAGCGGATGGCGTTGTGCGACGTCGCGGAGCAGCGCTTCGATCTTCCCGCGTGTCTCCGGCGTGACCGTCTGGCTCCACGGCTGCCCCACCCAGTCGCACACCCCCGCCTCGCGCAGCTCCGCGTCGCCGGTGACCACGGAGCGCACCACGCCATGGCGATCGACCACGAGCGCGAGATCGCCCGCCGCGCCGATCAGTTCGGCAGCGGCGGTCGGGTCGAGCTCGGCGAGGATGCCGTCGGTGGTGCGGGGGTGCGTCAAGGGGAGGAGATCAGGCGGGGGCCGGCGCGGCCAGCATCGTCCCCCGCCGGGCCGCGAGGATGTCCCGCGCGAGGACGGGGGCCTGCACGGCGTCGGGCGCCCAGCCATCGGCCCCGACCTCGGTCACCAGTTCGGCGCGGTTGCAGAAAGCCTGCCCGCCCACCAGCACCACCACGTCCGGGTTCGCCGAGCGCCGCCGGACCGCCGTGATCGCCTCCGCCACCCGCGGCGCGCGTTCCTGGAGCGCCGCCGCGATCCCGACGACGTCGTACCACCGTGCGGTGACCGCCTGCTCGATCTCCTCGAGGCCGAGCGGCGGGCCGACGGTCACCCCCCACCCGTCCTGCACGAAGAACTCGGCGACCATCGCCAGGCCGAGCGAGTGCTGTTCGTCGGCGAGCCCGCCGAGGAAGACCTGCCCGCCGTCCCAGGTGACCGGCGCGTTGGGGAGCGAGCGGGCGAGGTCGCGCACGACGCGCTGGATCCGTCCGACGGCGAGCGTCACCTCGACGAAATCGGTCTCGTCGTGCTCCCACAGCTCGCCGAGCTGCGCGGCCGCGGGGCCGAAGAGATCGAGACAGAGCCGCTCGACCGAGACGCCGCTCGCGAGCAGCTCCTCGACCCGTGCGCCGAGGCGGTCCTCGTCGTGGCTGAGTGCATCGCGGACGAACCGCGCGAGGTCGGCACTGCCGACCGGCCGGCTCGGCATGCCGCGGTCACGCTCACCGACACGTGACTGCGCGATCAACTGCGGCAGGAGTGCGTCGCGCATGGCGCGACCGACGGGGCCACGCCCGGACAGGTGGGCGGCGACGACGGTACGATCCACGGAGCCCGCCAACAGACCTCCACTGCGGGAAGGGGGGTACGGGAGAGTCGGGCGTGCCCATCGTGCGACACTGCGAGATCCACGTACGCAGGGGTCGGGCGACGCCGTGCATGATTGTGCGCGCCACCGCGGCGACCGTCAACCTGGCAGGACGTCACGCGCGCTTGACACTCGGGTGCGAAAGGTTGAGCGTCCACCCGGACGCGAACCGGAGGGCGCAGGACGATGGCGACGGGAGTCGGGATCGAGCGGGCGGCCGGCGGCGCGAGCGCGGCAGGGGCGAGCGGGCGGCGGGTGCGCAAGCCGCTCTACACGCCCGAACAGCGCGCTCGGCGCAACGCCACCAAGTGGACGCTCGTGCAGGGCATCCTCGCGCCGATCCAGTTCCTCGTCTTCGCCATCTCGCTCGGCCTGGTGCTCCGTTTCCTCGCCACGGGCGAGGGCGTGCACGCGGCGCACGTGTCGATCATCGTGAAGACGGTGCTCCTGTTCACGATCATGGTCACCGGGTCGATCTGGGAGAAAGTCGTCTTCGACGTCTGGCTCTTCGCCGAGCCGTTCTTCTGGGAAGACGTCTTTTCGTTCCTGGTGATCTTCTTCCATTGCTGGTACCTCTACGGTCTGTTCACCAGCATGGATGACCGCGTCCTCATGTACATCACGCTGGCGGCCTACGTCGCCTACGTGATCAACGCGACCCAGTGGATCCTCAAGCTGCGCGCCGCCCGGCTGCTCGAAGCCGAGGAGCGCGCGGCGGCCGCGGCCGGAACGCCCGCATGAGCACGGCGCTCCCGGTCGTCCCGCTCCCGCGCGAGGGCGGTTGCGCCGACGTGCCGATCCTCAAGGAACGCGGGCAGCGCGAAGTCTTCTGCGGCCTGACGGGGATCGTCTGGCTGCATCGGCGGCTGCAGGACGCCTTCTTCCTCGTGGTGGGGTCGCGCACCTGCGCGCACCTGATCCAGAGCGCCGCCGGCGTGATGATCTTCGCCGAGCCGCGCTTCGGCACGGCGATCCTCACCGACCGCGACCTCGCCGGCATGGCCGACGCGAACGAGGAGCTCGATCGCGTCTGCACGACGCTTCTCGCGCGGCGTCCGGAGATCCGCACGCTCTTCCTCGTCGGCTCGTGCCCGTCCGAGGTGATCAAGCTCGATCTCGGCAAGGCGGCCGAGCGGCTCAATGCGCGCCTGCTGCCGCAGGTGCGCGTGCTCAACTACTCGGGCTCCGGCATCGAGACGACGTTCACGCAGGGCGAGGACAACGCACTCAAGTGCATGGTCCCCGTGCTCCCTGCCACCGATGCGCGCGAACTGATGGTCGTCGGGTGCGTGGCGGACGTGGTCGAGGACCAGTTCGTCCGGCTCTTCGATGCCCTCGGCGTCGGGCCGGTGCGCTTCTTCCCCGCGCGCCGTGCGAGCGACCTGCCGGCGGTGGGCCCGAACACCAGGCTGCTGCTCGCGCAGCCCTTCAACGGCGAGACGGTGCGCGCGCTGCAGGCGCGTGGCGCACAGGTGCTCTCGGCGCCGTATCCGTTCGGCGCCGAAGGGACGACGCAGTGGCTCGCCGCCGCCGCGGCCGAGTGGAACGTGAACGCGGAGACGTTCCGGCAGGTGACGGCACCGCTGCAGGCGCGCGCCGAGCGCGGGCTGGCGCGCTACCGCGACCGGCTCGCAGGGAAGCGGCTCTTCTTCATGCCCGATTCGCAGCTCGAGATTCCGCTCGCGCGCTTCCTCCACCGCGAGCTCGGCATGACGCTCACCGAAGTCGGGACGCCCTATCTCGATCGCACGATGGTCGCCGCCGAACTGCCGTTGCTGCCCGCGACGACGGTGCTGAGCGAGGGTCAGGACGTCGAGAAGCAGCTCGATCGCGTGCACGCGGCGCAGCCCGATCTCGTCGTGTGCGGGCTCGGTCTCGCGAATCCGCTCGAGCGTGACGGGCACACGACCAAGTGGTCGATCGAACTCGTGTTCACGCCGATCCACGGCTACGACCAGGCCGCCGACCTGGCCGAGATCTTCGCCCGCCCGCTCGAGCGGCGCGAGCGGCTGGCGGTCTGACGGGAGCCCGCACGCGATGCAGCTGACGCTCTGGACGTACGAGGGACCGCCGCACGTGGGGGCGATGCGCGTCGCCACCTCGCTGCGCGACGTGCACTACGTGCTGCACGCGCCGCAGGGCGACACGTACGCGGACCTGCTCTTCACGATGATCGAACGGCAGGATGCGCGGCCACCGGTCACCTACACGACGTTCCAGGCGCGCGATCTCGGTGGTGACACCGCGGGGCTCGTGACGACCGCCGTGCGCGAGGCGTACGAGCGCTTCCAGCCGCGCGCGATGCTCGTCGGCGAGAGCTGCACCGCGGAGCTGATCCAGGATCAGGCGGGGGCGCTCGGGCTGGGCGCGAACCTGCCGATCCCGGTGGTGCCGCTCGAGCTGCCGGCCTACAGCAAGAAGGAGAACTGGGGCGCGGCCGAGACGCTCTATCATCTCGTGAAGACGCTGCTCGCCGATCGCGTGCCGGCGCCCGGCACGACGCGCGCGCCGCGACCCGCGGACCGGCGTCCCTCGGTGAACATCCTCGGTCCCACCGTGCTCGGTTTCCGGTGCCGTGACGACGTGACCGAGATCACGCGGCTGCTGGGCGAGCTCGGGATCGCGGTGAACACGGTGGTCCCGTATCGCGCGACGGTGGACGACATCCGTCGCATCCCCGACGCCGACATCAACATCGATCTCTATCCCGAGATCGCGCGCACCACGGCGAGCTGGCTGCAGCGCACCTTCGGGATGCCGTTCACGAAGACGATCCCGATGGGTGTCGGCGCGACGCGCGACTTCGTGCGCGAGGTCGCGACCCTCGTCGGGGTGGACGCCGCGCCGGTGCTCGGTACGGAAGTGCCGGGCATGAGCGCGCTGGCCGCCAGCCGGTCGCGGCTGCCGTGGTATTCGCGTTCGGTCGACAGCACGTACCTGACGGGGAAGCGCGTCTTCATCTTCGCCGATGCGACGCACGCCATCGCCGCGGCCCGGATCGCGACCGAGGAGATGGGCTTCACCGTCGTCGGCCTCGGGACCTACTCGCGCGAGTTCGCGCGCGACGTGCGCGATGCGGCGAAGACGTACGGCGTCGAGGCGCTGATCTCCGACGACTATCTCGAGGTCGAGGCGGCGATCGCCGCGGCGGCGCCGGAACTCGTGCTCGGCACGCAGATGGAGCGGCACATCGCGAAGCGGCTCGGAGTCGCCTGCGCGGTGATCAGCGTGCCGATCCACGTGCAGGACGTGCCGGCGCGGTACAGTCCCGTCTACGGCTTCGAAGGGGCCAACGTCCTCTTCGACACGTGGGTGCACCCGCTCGTGATGGGGCTCGAGGAGCACCTGCTGCAGATGTTCCGCGAGGATTTCGAGTTCCACGACGGCGCGGTGGCGAGCCACCTGGCGACGTCGGGACACGGCGCGACGCGCACCGCGACGGCGGCCGCGACCTCCACAAGCGAAGCACGAGCCGACTCGCCGGATCTCGCCACCGGTATCGCCGACGAGCCGCTCACGAGTGTGCACGGCGATGCGCTCGCGTCCGACACGTCGGGCGACACCGGCGAAGTGGACACCGCACGCGTCATCGCCGCCATCGGCGCGGCGAGTGCCGCGAATGCAGCCGGCGCGGCCACGGCGACCATCGTGCCCGTGTGGACCGCCGACGGCGAGCGCGAACTGCGCAAGATCCCGTTCTTCGTCCGCGGCAAGGCCCGCCGCAACACCGAGGCGTACGCCGCATCGCACGGCATCGCCCGGATCACCGTGGACACCCTGTACGAGGCCAAGGCGCATTATGGCCGGTGAGACGCTGCCGCCGCTCAAGTTCGTCGTCGTCACGCTCGATTCGCACCTCGCAGGGGCGATCGACGAGGCGGTGGCGATGCTCGCGCCGCAGTTGCCGTCGCTCGACCTGAAGATCCACGTCGCTGCCGACTGGCCCGAGAACCCGGCGCTGCTCGCGCAGTGTCACGCCGACCTGCGGAGCGCGCACATCGTCGCGGTCACGCAGTGCTTCCAGGACGAGCAGGTGCGCGCGTTGCGCGACGTGCTGCTCGAGATCCGCGACAAGGTCGACTCGATCCTCGTCGCCGTGTCGGCGCCGGAACTGGTGCGCATGACGCGCCTCGGCAAGCTCAACATGGGCGGCGCCGAGGCGAAGGATCCCAAGCCGTGGTCACCGCTCGGCATCCTCAAGAAGCTGCGCGGAGCCAAGCAGGACGGACGCTCGAGCGGCGAGCGGCAGATGACCGCGCTGCGCGCGCTCCCCGGCATCCTCAAGTTCGTGCCGGGCCCCGCGCAGGACGTGCGCGTCTATCTGTTGAGCATCCAGTACTGGCTCGCGGGGACGAGCGAGAACATCGCGAACCTCATCCGGCTGCACGTCCAGAAGTACGCCGACGGCCCGCGCAAGGTGCTGCGCAAGGCGGTCGATGCGGCACCGCCGAAGCAGTATCCCGAAGTCGGTGTCTGGCATCCCGACCTGCGCGCGGATCTCGGCATCGGCGAGGATGTGCGCAGGCTGCCGTCGGCCGGGACGGCGGGGACGGTCGGCATCCTGCTCGGCCGCAGCTACCTGCTGGCGAACAACGTCGCGCACTACACGGCGGTCGTGCGTGCGTTCGAGGCGCGCGGGCTCCGGACCGTGCCCGCGTTCGCGAGTGCGCTCGATGCGCGGCCGGCGCTCGACCGATACTTCACCGCGCCCGGTGGCGGCGCGTCGGTGGATGCGATCGTCAACCTGACGGGCTTCTCGCTCGTGGGCGGACCGGCGTACAACGACAGCTGTGCCGCGCAGATGGCCCTCGGCGCGCTCGACGTGCCGTACTTCTGCCTGCAGACGCTCGAGTTCCAGAGCACCGACGAATGGCAGCGGGATCCGCGCGGGCTCAATCCGCTGCAGGCGACGCTGCAGGTCGCGATCCCCGAACTCGACGGCGCCATCGGCCCGACGGTGTTCGCGGGGAAGAGTGCGCAGGCGAAGGGCGTCGAGCAGGGCGAGTCGGTCCCGATCGCCGAGCGCGTGGCGACGATGGCCGATCGCGTGGCGATGGTGGTGAAGCAGCGTCGCACGCCGAAGGCCGCGCGCAAGGTCGCGTGCGTGCTGTTCAACTTCCCGCCGAACGCGGGCAACACCGGCTCGGCGGCCTATCTCGACTGTCTCACGTCGCTCCATCGCGTGCTGCTCGCGATGCGTGCCGACGGCTACACCGTCACCGTCCCCGAGACGGTGGACGCGCTACGCGAGATGGTCACGCAGGGCAATCGCGAGCGCTTCGGCGCGCCGGCCAATGTCTTCACGCACGTGCCGACCGACGTGCACGTGCGGCGCGAGAAGTACCTCGCCGAGATCGAACGGACGTGGGGCGCGGCGCCGGGGCGGCAGCTCGCCGATTCGCGCGGCGTGCAGATCATGGGCGTCGAGCTGGGGAACGTCTTCGTCGGCGTGCAGCCCAGCTTCGGGTGGGAAGGCGACCCGATGCGGCTCCTGTTCGAGGGCAACTTCGCGCCGACGCACGCCTTCAGCGCCTTCTACGAGTGGCTGAAGACCGACTGGCAGGCCGACGTCGTGCTGCACTTCGGGACGCACGGCGCGCTCGAGTTCATGCCCGGCAAGCAGGCCGGCCTGACGGAGACGTGCTGGCCCGATCGCCTGATCCGCGACCTGCCGAACGTCTACCTCTACGCGAGCAACAACTCGTCCGAGGGGACGCTGGCCAAGCGCCGCGGTGGCGCGACGACGCTCATCAGCTATCTCACGCCGTCGCTCGCGACGTCGGGGCTCTACAAGGGGCTCGCCGATCTCAAGGCGACGATCGAGCGGTGGCGGCAGCTTCCCGCGGAGTCACCGGAGCGGCCGTCGCTGCTGCCGATGATCCAGGAGCAGGCCGCGTCGGTCGAACTGGCGACGGCGGAGCCGGCGTGGACGCTCGACGCCGGCACCGACGGCATCGTCGAGCGCGTGCGCCAGCAGCTGCTCGAGGTCGAGCAGAGCTTCATCGCGGTCGGCCTGCACGTCGTCGGCAAGCCGCCCGAGGCATCGGAGCGCATCGGCACGCTGCTCGCGATGGCGAGCGTCGGCCGGCCGGACGTGGAGATCCCGCCCTTCGGCGAGACGGTGCGCGCGGCATCGCGTCGGCCGCTCGACGAGCTCGAGGTCGAGGCGCGCACGACCGCGCTGGTGACGGCGCTGGTGGAGGCGGGCGATGTCGAGGCCGCGTGCGCGGTGGCGCGCGAGGCGGGGCTCGACGTGCAGGCACTTCGTCCCACGCTCGAGGGGCTGGCCAGGCTCGACCGGCTGCTCGCGATGGATGGCGAGACGCAGGGCATCCTGCGCGCGCTCGACGGCCGCTACATCGCCGCGTCGCCCGCGGGTGACCTGGTGCGGTCGCCGGTGGTGCTGCCGACGGGGCGCAACCTCTACGGCTTCGATCCGTATCGCGTGCCGAGTGCGTACGCGATGAAGGAAGGAGCGGTGCGCGCGGAGCAGCTCGTCGCGCGGCACCTCGCCGACGGCAATCCGTATCCGGAGACGGTGGCGTTCGTGCTCTGGGGCACGGACAACATGAAGAGCGAGGGAACGCAGCTCGCGCAGGTGATGGCGCTGATGGGCGTCGTGCCGCGGTTCGACGGCGTGGGACGGCTCTGTGGCGCACGGCTGCTCCCGCTCGAGTCGCTCGGCCGGCCGCGCATCGACGTGGTGGCGAGTCTCTCGGGGATCTTCCGCGACCTGCTCCCGCTGCAGGTCAAGCTGCTCGCCGAAGCGGCGCTGCTGTGCGCGCAGGCCGACGAGCCCGAGGAGCGGAACTACATTCGCAAGCACGCGCTCGCGACGATGCGCGAGACGGGCTGCGACATGGCCGAGGCGGCGCTGCGTGTCTTCGGCAACCAGGAAGGGGCCTACGGCTCGAACGTCAACCTGCTGATCGAGACGGGCCGGTGGCAGGACGAGAGCGAGCTCGCCGACCTCTTCGTGCAGCGCAAGGGGTTCGCGTACGGCGTGGACGGCAAGGCGCGCCCGGGCCAGGCGATGATGACGCGCGCGCTCGGCACCGCGTCGCTGAGCTTCCAGAACGTGGACTCGGTGGAGCTCGGTGCGACCGACATCGACCAGTACGTCGAATCGCTCGGCGGGATGAACCGCGTGATCGAGAAGATGCAGGGGAAGAAGGTCGCCATCTACATGGGCGACCACACCACAAAGGATGGCAGGATCCGCACGCTCGAGGAGCAGGTGACGCTCGAGAGCCGCACGCGCCTGCTCAACCCCAAGTGGTACGAAGGGCAGCTCGCGCACGGCTACGAGGGCGTGCGCAACATCGCCGGCCACGTCGGCACCACCTTCGGGTGGAGCGCGACGGCGAGTGCGGTGCCGCAGTGGGTGTACGGCGAAGCGGCGCAGACCTTCGTGCTCGACGAGGCGATGCGGGATCGGCTGGCGGCGCTCAATCCCGACGCGGCGGCCGGCATCGCGACCAAGCTCCTCGAAGCGACGGAGCGCGGCTACTGGTCGCCCGATGCGGAGACGCTGCAGGCGCTCCGTGACGCGGCGGCCGATCTTGAGGATCGACTCGAAGGGGTGGCCGCGCGATAGCCGCGACGTCCCGAGCCCGACCCCGTGGCGTCGTCTCCCCCGCGCGCCGCGGTCCGCTGTACTCGAACGGTTCCTTCCCCCGTCCCGACCCGTCCCGATGGCGCAGACCCGACTTCCCGTGCTCCCCAGCCGCGCCGATGGCGACGGGAGCCTGCAGGTCCACCTCGACCCCGCCGACAAGATCACGGGCGCGCTCGTGATCGCCGTCTACGGCAAGGGTGGCATCGGCAAGAGCACGACCAGCTCGAACCTGTCGGCCGCGTTCAGCCATCTCGGCAAGCGCGTGCTGCAGATCGGCTGCGATCCGAAGCACGACTCGACGTTCACGCTCACCAAGAGCATGGTGCCGACGGTCATCGACATCCTCGAGAGCGTGGACTTCCACGGCGAGGAGCTGCGTCCCGACGACTTCGTCTTCTCCGGCTACAACGGCGTGATGTGCGTCGAGGCCGGCGGCCCGCCCGCGGGCACCGGCTGCGGTGGCTACGTGGTCGGGCAGACGGTGAAGCTCCTCAAGGAGCACCACCTGCTCGAGGAGACGGACGTCGTGATCTTCGACGTGCTGGGCGACGTGGTGTGCGGCGGCTTCGCGGCGCCGCTGCAGCATGCGCACCGCGCGATGATCGTGACGGCCAACGACTTCGACTCGATCTTCGCGATGAACCGCATCGTGGCGGCGATCCTGGCGAAGAGCAAGAACTACCAGGTGCGGGTGGGCGGCGTGATCGCCAACCGGAGCCGCGAGACCGACCAGATCGACCGCTTCAACGATCGCGTCGGCCTCACGACGACCGCGCGCTTCCCGGACCTCGACGCGATCCGCCGGAGCCGCCTCAAGAAGTGCACGATGTTCGAGATGGACGGCACCGATCCGGAGGTGAAGGCGGTGCAGGACGAGTACCTGCGGGCGGCGCAGCGGCTGCTCGATGGCGTCCCGCCGCTGCTGGTCGAGCCGCTCCGCGATCGCGAGATCTTCGACCTGCTGGGGTACGACTGACGATGACGGCCGTTTCGGGCGAGCCGGCTCCGGTCGCGAGCCGCAGCTACGCGGATCGCCGGGCGTGGCTGACCGAGTACTTCGATCGGACCGCGGCGACGGCGTGGGCCAAGCTCACGTCGGACGACAAGGTCAGCGGGATCCGGGCGACGGTGCGGGCCGGCCGGGCCGAGATGCTCGCGACGCTCGCGGGCTGGCTTCCGGCCGACCTGCGCGACGCGCGCGTGCTCGACGCGGGGTGCGGCACGGGGCTGCTGGCGGTGGAGCTGGCGAATCGCGGCGCCGACGTGGTCGCGATCGACCTCTCGCCGACGCTGGTCGGGCTGGCCGCGGAGCGTGCGACGGGCAGATTCTCCGGCGGGACGATCGACTGGCGGGCCGGGGACATGCTGGACCCGGCGCTCGGCGACTTCGACTACGTGGTGGCGATGGACTCGCTGATCCACTACCAGCCGTGGGACATGGTGAACGCGTACGCGGCGCTGGCGCCCCGCACGCGTCGCGCGCTGCTCATCACCCATGCCCCGTGGACCCCCGTGCTCGGTAGCTTGCACGCGATCGGCGGGCTCTTTCCGCAGTCGGACCGGGCCCCACGGATCGTGCCGGTGCATGCGGGGCTGCTGCGGGTGTCGATCACGACGGACCGGCGGCTGACGGGGTGGGGGCTCGGGCGGACGCGCCGCGTCTCGCGCGGCTTCTACAAGTCGCAGGCGCTCGAGCTGGTGCGGCAGGGGCAGGGCTGAGGACGGAACGGATCGTGGTCGGCACGCGGCCGATCGATGCGCAGTGGATCACGGGGGAGGACGGGGCATGACCTGGTTGGTGGTGGCGGTGGCGGCGGCAGTGGTCGGTGGCTGGTTCCTGATGCGGCGCACCGTCGAGGTGCCCTGCACGATCGATCTCGAGAACACGCACCAGCACTTCCACGCGCACGTGGACCTGCAGGGTGTGGACATCGACGAGGCCGACGAGGTGCTGGTGCACGGCGCGCCGGACCGGATCGCGCTGAACGAGAAGCGCATGCTCGAGGCGACGGCCACCGTCAAGAAGGCGTCGCTGCCGCGCCGTCTGTGGGAGCGCGTCGTCGGACGCACCTACATCACCGAGATGTACGAAGTCGGATTCGAGGGCTGACCGCCATGTACCAGCTGCAGCGCGACGCCGAGCAGTACTCGGCCACCGCCACCGCCCCGTCCGCGCCGACGGGCGCACCCAACGAGACGACCGCCCGGGCGCTCGAGAACGCGACGCTCAACCCGCGCTTCTACACGACCGACTTCGACGAGATGAACCGCATCTCGGTCGAGTCGGTGCGCGAGCAGTGGGACGCGCTGATCGCGGAGTTCCGGCGCGACCCGAACAAGGACCACTTCAAGCGGAACGCGGAGTTCGACCAGGACTTCTCGTCCATGGACCCGAAGCTGCGCCGCGAGTTCATCGAGTTCCTCACGTCGTCGGTGACGGCGGAGTTCTCGGGGTGCATCCTGTACGCCGAGATCAAGAAGCGGTGCAAGAACCAGGACGTGCGCGACCTGTTCGGCGTCATGAGCCGCGACGAAGGGCGCCACGCGGGGTTCATCAACCACGTGCTGAACGACTTCAACGTCCAGGTGGACCTCGGCTTCCTGACGCGGGCCAAGAAGTACACGTTCTTCAAGCCGAAGTACATCTACTACGCGACGTACCTCTCCGAGAAGATCGGCTACGCGCGCTACATCACGATCTTCCGCCACTTCGAGAAGAACCCGGACAAGCGGTTCCACCCGATCTTCAAGTGGTTCGAGAACTGGTGCCACGACGAGTTCCGCCATGGCGAGGCGTTCGCGCTGCTGATGCGGGCGAACCCGCAGACCACGCAGGGGCTGAACAAGTACTGGATCCGCTTCTTCCTGCTGGCGGTGTTCTGCACGATGTACGTGCGCGACCACCTGCGCCGCGACTTCTTCGCTCTGATGGGGATCGACGTCGACGACTACGACCGCCGCGTGATCAGGCTCACGAGCACGATCAGCAAGCAGGTCTTCCCGATCGAGATCGACCTCGACAATCCCGCGATCTGGGCCAGGTTCGAGCGCATGTACCAGTACAACAAGGCGCTGGCCGAGGGGCGGGGCGGGGTGCTGACCAAGCTCAAGATCGCGGCGACCTTCGTCGCGCTGTTCCTCACGCCGGTGAAGGACAACGCGGTCCCGGCGGACGTGCGCATGCAGCCGGTCTGGTGAGGGCGGGCGCTCCGTGACCGCGCCCGTGACCCGAAAGCCCGGCGCCGCCGTGGGGACGGCGATGCGCAAGCGCATCGCCACGCTCCCCTCGTCGTGGCTGCCGTTCGCCGACATCGCCACAGCCGACGTCCCGCTGTCGCGCTTCCTGCGGCTGAGTCTCTTCCAGATCAGCGTCGGGATGGTGCAGACGCTGTTCGTGGGGACGATGAACCGCGTGATGATCGTCGAGCTGGGCGTTCCCGCCTCGCTGGTGGCGATCTTCATCGCGATCCCGCTGCTCGTCGCGCCGTTCCGCGCGCTCATCGGCCACGAGAGCGACAACCACCGCTCGGTGCTCGGCTGGCGCCGCGTGCCGTATCTCTGGTTCGGGACGCTGCTCCAGTTCGGCGGGCTCGCGATCCTGCCGTTCGCGCTGCTCGTGATGCAGGACTCGGTCTATTCGTACGGGCACGTCGTCGGGATCATGGCGTCGGGACTCGCCTTCGCGCTCGCGGGGGGCGGCGCACACACGATCCAGACCGCGGGGCTCGCCCTCGCGGGCGACCTCGCGACGCCCGAGAAGCGGCCGCGCGTCGTCGCGCTCATGTACGTGATGCTGCTCGTCGGGACGGTCATCAGCGCCTTCGCGTTCGGCGTCGCGCTCCGTGACTACGAGCCGATCAAGCTGATCCAGGTCATCCAGTCGTGCGCGGCGCTGACGGTGTGCATCAGCTTCGTGTCGCTCTGGAAGCAGGAAGCGCGCAACCCGGAGTTCGTCGGCTGGAAGAAGGGCGAACGCCGTCCGGTGTTCATGGAGTCGTGGCTCAAGTTCATCGACTCCGGGCCGGTGGTGAACCTGCTCGTCGCCGTCTTCCTCGGCTTCATGGCGTTCAACCTCCAGGACGTCCTGCTCGAACCGTACGGCGGTGAGGTTCTCGGCCTGTCGGTCTCGGCGACGACCTCGCTGACGGGGATCATGGCGCTCGGCGCGGTGTTGTCGTTCATCGTCGGGGCGCGGCTCATGGAGCGCGGCTGGGACCCGATCCGCGTGGCCATGGTCGGCCTCCTGGTCGGCGTCGTGGCGTTCGCGCTGGTGACGGCGAGTTCGTACGGGCAGCTTCCGCATGCCTTCCGCGCGGGCACCTTCCTGATCGGGTTCGGCGAGGCGCTGTTCGGTGTCGGGACGCTGAGCTACGCAATGGGGATGCGGGACGAGAAGGCGCAGGGCATGGCACTCGGCGCGTGGGGGGCGGTGTTCGCCACCGGTGAGGGGATCGCACTCGCAGCGTCGGGCGCGATCAAGGACGGCGTGTCGGCGATGATCGCCGGCGGGACGTTCCCGAGCTTCGGGCAGCCGAAGGTCGTGCCCTACGACCTGGTCTACCTGCTCGAGATCGTGATCCTGCTGGTGACGGTGCCGGTGATCTATCCGCTGCTCTCGCGCCGGGCGATCGACCCGGCGCGGGCGGGACGACAGTTCGGGCTCGCCGAGCATCTCGGCTGAGCGCTGGTGGTGGTGCAGTTCGCGGTTCGTTCAACCCTCGATTCCGGCGCGCTCCGTGCGTGCAAGGAGTTCTCTCGTGGAGTACATCGACGGCGCCCAGATCGCCCTGTATGCGTTCTGGATCTTCTTCGCGGGGCTGATCTACTACCTCCGCCGCGAGGACAAGCGCGAGGGGTATCCCCTCGAGAGCTGGCAGGGACCGCGCGAGGGTTGGCCGAAGCCGCCCCGTCGCCGGAAGATCTACAAGCACGTGGACAACCACTATCCCGGCCACCGGCATGAGGGAGGCGCGCACTGATGGCGTACGAGATCAGGGCCCGCAAGGCCAACAAGAATCCGGGCGCACCGCTCATCCCGACCGGCAACCCGATGGTGGACGCGGTCGGGCCGGCGGCCTACGCCGAGCGCCCCGATCGCCCCGACCTGACGGTCTACGGCCAGCCGAAGATCGTGCCGATGAGCGGGCTGTCCGGGTGGAGCGTCGAGCGGCGTGATCCCGATCCGCGCGGCATGCCGGTGATCGGCTGCGACGGCAAGGTCGCGGGGACGGTCGTGGATCTGTGGGTCAACCGGTCCGAGCCGTCGATCGCGTACTACGAGGTGCAGCTCACGGGGAGCGAGGCGCGCCGACTGCTGCCGTACGGCTTCGTGCAGTGGCCCAACTTCGGGCTCTGGGGATGCGACCGCCTGCTGGTCAAGTCGATCACCGCCGCGCAGTTCGCGCAGGTGCCGACGACCAAGGTGGCGGATCGCGTCACGCTGCTCGAGGAGGACAAGATCATGGCGTACTACGCGGGCGGACACCTGTACGCCACGCCGAAGCGCCAGGAGCCGTGGCTCTGACGTGATGGCGCAGCCGCAGTTTCTCGATGGGATCAGCGAGGCGCTCCCGACCGGGGAGCGCATCCGCTGGCGGGGCAAGCCACGCGCGGGGCTCATCGCGCGTCACGTGTTGCGCGCACGCGCCGTCACGCTCTACGTGGCGGCGCTCGTCGTGCTGACGGTCGTCACCGCCGCGGGTGAATTGCGCGGCGCCGATCTCGCCCGCGTGCTCGTCTTCCCGGCGCTCATGGCCGCGGTGGCGCTCGGCATGCTGTGGGCCTTCGCGCTGCTCCACGCGCGCTGCAGCACGTACGTGATCACCGACCGCCGCGTGGTGATGCAGGTCGGCATCGCGATCGACATGAACATCAACATCCCGCTCCGCGTCGTCGCGTCGGGCGACGTGGTGCGCCATGCGGACGGCACGGGCTCGATCGCGCTCACGATCCTGCCGGAGTACAAGCTCGCCTGGCTCGCGCTCTGGCCGCACGCGCGCACGCTCGAGTTCAAGCAGCCGGTGCCCATGCTGATCGGTCTGGCCGACGTGGACGCGGCCGCGATGGCGCTGCGCGAGGCGGTGCTGGCCGACCAGGACGCGCCGTTGCCGGCGACCGTCGCACCGTCCGACGCGGCACGCCCGAGCGCACGGCGCGAGGTGATGGCATGACCAACCCGCCGGTCTATTTCGAGCCGGAACCGGGGTCGCGTCCGGATGCGGCACCGCTCACCATGCCCAAGCCGATCGGCCGCATGGTCGCGGCACTGGCGGCGACGGGGTTCGCGCTCGCGGTCTACGGCGGGCTCACCAAGCAGGCGAAGCGCGACCGCACGCCGCTCGCGCCGATCGTGGCCAGCCGCTGGGTCGAGGTGAAGGACACGCCGGGTCGCGGCATCGCCGTGCGCGATGCCGCAAGCGGGACGTTGCTCGCGAACTTCGATTTCGCGGACGGCACCTTCCTCCGCGTCACCGTGCGGAGCATGGCAGGCGGGCGTCGTGCCGATCCGACGAAGGACGGCGCCAAGGTGCTGCTCACGCAGCGCGCCGACGGCACGGTGCAGGTCGAGAGCCCGGCGCACGACAACTGGGTGGCCATCAACGCCTTCGGTCGGGCGCAGGCGGAGCTGATCCAGGACCTGATCCGCACCAACGGCGACACGCTGATCAAGATCCGCCCGGCGATCCCGAAGCCGCGTCAGCAGGCGGACTGACGTCGCCGCGCGCGGCCGCGATCGCCGCGAGCAGTGCGTCGTCGTCCATCTCGTCCATCCACGACGGCGGCAGCATGACGCGCACACTCTGCGCCCCGCCGCTCGGTGTGCAGACCACGGGCACGTCGCCCGAGGCGTCGGCGAGCTTTTCGGCGGCGAGCCCCCCCTGCTCCGCCTCGAGCGCGCCGAGGGCCTGCACGCAAGTCCATCGCACGTTGTCGGGATCCTGCACGTCACGCTGTCGCATTAGAGGCGCTTCCACTCGCGGGTTCGAGGTCGGGTCCGTGCGCGCCGCGCATCGTCGCACGTCGATGTGATGGCGCCGCGGTAGCCTACGCCGTCGGCGATGCCATCGCGACGCGGCCGATCCCGACTCGCGCGCCGGGGCACGCCCGATCGGTTGGGATGGTGCCCTGCCATGTCGTTGCAGGCGCGATCGGCTGGCGTCGGCGTGTGCGTGCGGCGAGCGTTGTCGATCCGCGCTCGCCTCCTCCACGACGCCTGCGTCCACTGCTCAAACTCCCTGCATGCGAAGCCCACTCACACGATCGCTCGTCGCGCTGTCCGCCGTCGTCGCGACGGCCGTGCCGCTCGCCGCGCAGGCGACGCTCACGCGGTCGGAGACGCGACTGCGCGACGCCCTCGCACGGATGCGCGAGGAGCAGGTCGCCTACCTGCAGCGCGTCGTGGACATCCCGAGTTCGACGCTGAATCTCGACGGCGTGCGTCGCGTCGGCGCCGTTTTTCGTGCCTCCTTCGACTCGCTCGGCTTCGCGACGCGCTGGGTCACGATGCCCGAGGCGATGGGGCGAGCCGGGCACCTGGTGGCGGAACATCGCGGCAGGGCCGGTGCACCACGCTTGCTGCTCATCGGGCACCTCGACACGGTCGTCGAACCGACGGGCCCGACCTTCGTCCGGCGTGATTCGATCGCGCGCGGCGTCGGATCGGGCGACATGAAGGGCGGCGACGTGATCATCCTCTACGCGCTCAAGGCACTCGCGGAAACGAAACGCCTGCAGGACCTCGACATCACGGTGATCATGACCGGCGACGAGGAGCACACGGGTGATCCGCTCACCGTCGCACGGCAGGAGCTGCTCGATCTCGCGACGCGGAGCGATCTGGCGCTCGCCTTCGAAGGCGGCTCGCGCACGCACGCGACCACCGCGCGGCGCGGCGCGAGCGACTGGCGTGTCGAGGCGACGGGGCGGCAGGCGCACAGCGCGGGGGTCTTCGGCGCGGGCGCGGGCTACGGTGCGGTGTACGAGCTCGCACGCATCCTCGACGCGTTCCGGCAGACGTTCGCGGGACAGGAGTACCTGACGATGAACGCGGCGGTGGCCGTCGGCGGCACGGACGTGCAGTTCGACACGATCGCGATCGCGGGCTCGGCGTCCACGAAGACGAACATCGTGCCGAAGCGCGCGGTGGCGATGGGCGACCTGCGCTTCATCAGCGAGCGACAGAAGGAGGCGACTCGGGCGCGGATGCGCGAGATCGTCGCGCAGCACCTGCCCGGCACGACCGCGACGATCACCTTCGGCGACGGCTATCCCGCGATGTCGCCCACGGCCGGCAACGCGACCGTGCTCGCCGAGTACGATGCCGCGAGCCGTGCGCTCGGTCACGGCGGCGTCGAGGCGCTCGATCCGGGGGCTCGCGGCGCGGGCGACATCTCGTTCGTCGCGCCGATCCTCGACGGCCTCGATGGACTCGGCGCCGTCGGGCGCGGCGCGCACAATCCGGACGAGAGCGTGCACATCCCGATGCTCTGGATGCAGACGGAACGCGCCGCGGTGCTGCTCGACCGGCTCGGACGCCGCTCGCGCGCGTCGTTCCAGCGTGCGCCGGTGCCGTGACGGCGGTCGCCGAGCGGCTGCGACGGTTCGCGATCCGCCGCAGCTTCGGTGCACCGACGACGCTCGCGCGGGCGATCGCCCGTCTCGGCTTCGTGCAGATGGACCCCATCCGCGCACCGGCGCGTGCGCAGGACCTGATCCTCCGCCAGCGCGTGCGCGGTTATCGCGCGGGCATGCTGGACGCGCGCTGGGCGCGACTCGACGTCGAGGAGGACTTCTTCGTCAACTACGGCACGGTCACGCGATCGCTGCACGGGCTCATGCACCCGCGTGCGGGTGGCACACCGCTCACGCGATCCGAGGCGGCGCGCGCCGCGGCGCTGGTCGAGTTCGTGCGCGCACGGGGCGTCGTGCATCCGCGCGATGCCGACGCGCACTTCGCGCACGGCCGTGCGACGAACTGGTTCGGCGGCACGTCGCGGGTGACGACGCAACTGCTCGACCGGCTCCACTATCGCGGCGTGCTGCGCGTCGCCGGACGCGAGGGCGGCACGCGCACCTACGCCGTCCGCGAGGCGACATCGGCGCACCCCGATCCCGATGCCGCACTCGACGCGCTGGTGGACGTGATCGTCGCGCAGTACGCGCCGCTCCCCGCCACGACGCTGGCGTGGTTCGTGAACCGGCTCCAGCATGCCGTGCCGCAGTGGGCATCGCGCCGGCGTGACGCGCTCGCGCGCGCGAAGACGCGCCTCGCGCAGACGACACACGACGGCACGACGTGGTACTGGCCCGCCGACGAACGACTCTGCCCGCGAACCGCCGCCGTCCCCGACGTCGTGCGACTCCTCGCGCCCTTCGACCCGCTCACGTGGGACCGGGTGCGCTTCGCGCGACTCTTCGGCTGGGAGTACCGCTTCGAGGCGTACACACCGGCCGCCAAGCGCGTCCGCGGCTACTACACGCTGCCGCTGCTCTGGCGCGACACGATGCCGGGCTGGGCCACCATCGCCGTGCGCGACGGCGTCCTCGTGCCTACCTTCGGCTGGGTGAGCGGTGCCGCGCCGCGCGATCGTGCCTTCGCGTCGGCGCTCGACGCCGAGGTCGCGTCGTTCGCTCGCTTCCTTTCTGCGCGGGTCTCTGGTGCCGGCTGAGTGCTTGGTGCGTTTGGGAAGATCGTGAACGGCATGAACGCAGAGGGCGCGGAACGAACGGCGGGGGCGCAGAGGTGCGTCGGGGAATATCGTGAACGGCATGAACGCAGAGGGCGCAGAACGAACGGCGGGGGCGCAGAGGTCGTGCGTGGCACGGATTCACGTCCGGTCGGCATCGCTGGAACTGCCTGGACACGGAGGCACGGAGACTGCCGGAGGGCGCGTCGGAGGCGCATTCGCGCAATAGGAAGTGTGGTTCTTTGGATTTGCCCCGCTCGCGAGGGATATCATCGCGAGCGGGGCAGATCCAACAAGAGAACCTTCGTGCCGTGACGACGCCCGCTCGACGTGCCCTCCGCCCTCTGGCAGTCTCCGTGCCTCCGTGTCGAGGCAGTTCCCAAGACGCCGACCGAGCAAGGACGCGCGCCCCACGCAACCTCTGCGCCCCCGCCGTACGTTCTGCGCCCTCTGCGTTCCCGCCGTTCCGGGACCGCACCGACACCCCGTGCGAAGCGACCGCACGGACGCATAGCTTCAAGCCCCAACGGCCGTGCCGAAGGCCGTCAGGACACGCCACCTCGCGCTCACGAGTCCATGCTGCGCTTCCGCTTCTCCGCGCTCGTCGCCGTCGCCGTTCTCGCATCGACCGCGCTCACCGCACAGGCGCCGACGCGAGCGTCGTCGTATGCCGATCTGGTCACGCTGTTCGACGGATGGCGGCGATTCGAGGTGCCGCCGTTCGTGAACGGCACACCGGACCATGCCCCGGCGACGAATGCTCGGCGTCGCGGCGAGTTGACGCAGTGGATGCAGCGGCTCGCGGCGATCGACACGACCGGGTGGCCGGTCGCGCAGCGTGTGGACTGGCACCTCGTGCGTGCCGAGATGCGCGGCATGCAGTTCCATCTCGAGACGCTGCAGCCGTGGGCGCGTGATCCGGCGTACTACGTCTGGATCCGGACAGACGAGAGCGACACGCCGGCCGAGGAAGGGCCGGTCATCCACGGGGCGATCCGCATCTGGCAGTACCCGATCTGGCCGCGCACGGTGCTCGACAGCGTCGGGCCGCTGACGCGCGCGCAGACGACCGAGCTCACGAGGAGGCTGCGTGCGGTGCGACCGTTGCTCGTGCAGGCGCGTGCGAACCTCGCCGGTGGCACGGCGCGAGACCTGTGGGTCGGGGCGGTGCGCGCGTTCGAGGAGCAGTCCGAGGCGCTCGAGACGCTGGCCGCACGCGTGCCGAAGGCGGATCGCGATCTCGCCGCGGCGGTCGCCGACGCGAGGCTCGCCACCGGCGAGTTCACGGACTGGCTGCGCGCCGAAGCGCCGAAGCGCTCGGGGCCGTCCGGGATCGGCAAGGCGCAGTACACGTGGTTCCTGCGCAACGTGCTGCTCGTGCCGCTCTCGTGGGACGACGAGGTGCAGATCACGCGGCGCGAACTGGCGCGTGCGCACGCGTCGCTCCGGCTCGAGGAGCAGCGCAACCGCGGCGTGCCGGAGCTGCGTGTGGCGTCGTCGCCCGAGGAGTACCGCACGCTGCAGGACACGTCGATCGCGAACTACCTCCGCTGGCTGCGCGAGCGCGACGTGCTGACGATGGAACCGTGGATGGAGCGCGCGCTGCGCGAGCGCATGCATCCGTACGCCCCGGCCGAACGCCGCAACTTCTTCTTCCAGGCCAATCATCGCGATCCGCTCCCGCTCTGGACGCATCTGTGGCACTGGTGGGACAACGCACGCATCCGCTACGCGCCGCACGCGAGCCCGATCCGGCGCGGCCCGCTCCTCTACAACGTCTGGATGAGTCGCGCCGAGGGGAACGCGACCGCGATGGAGGAGTGGATGATGCAGATGGGGCTCTACGACCGGAGCCCGCGCTCACGCGAGATCGTCTGGATCATGCTCATGAATCGCGCCGCGCGCGGCCTTGGCAACCTCTACGCGCACAGCGGTGCGCTCGACATGGCGCAGGCCGCGAACATCCACGTGGACTGGACCGCGCGGGGCTGGATGAAGCGCGATCCGCTGCTCGGCTTCGAGCAGCACCTGTACCTGCGCCAGCCCGGCTACGGGGCCGCGTACGTGACCGGCGGACGGTTGATGGAGGAGATCATCGCCGAGCGCGCACGCCAGCTCGGGCCGCAGTTCAGCATGCGTCGCCTCTTCGACGAGATCAACGGCGCGGGGATGATTCCGGTGAGCATGATCTACTGGGAGTTGACCGGCGACGACCGCATGGTGCGCGAACTCGAGACCGGTGAGGCGTTGCCGTTCCGCACGGGGAGCCAGGCGGCGCCGGCGCCCTGAGCAATCGCGGCGGCGTCGCGTCCCGTCACCCCCGACACACTCACTGTCGTCGGACACCGGGCGATAGCTTCCGGCGCACGGGCCGGGTCCTCCGGTCCTTTCCCGTCCTCACGTCGCGGCCATGTCCGACGAGCAGCCCGCAGTCCCGCCCCGCGACGACGCGACGGGGCCGTCACCGTCCGACCGTGTCGCATCGTCGGACTCGCTCGAATCGCTGCTTCCGCTCGTGTACGACGAGCTGCGCGTGCTCGCGCATCGCCAGCGTCGCCGCACGGACGAGCAGGCGACGCTCGACACGACGGAGCTGGTGCACGAGGTCTACCTCAAGCTGGTGGGCGCCTCGCGACTCGAGGCGTCGGGCCGCGCGCACTTCTTCGCGCTGGCGGCGCGCGCGATGCGACAGGTGCTCACCGATCAGGCGCGCGCGCGCCGGAGTGCGAAGCGGGGCGGGGGCCGCGCGCCGATCGCGCTGTCGGGCATCGCGGAACTGGTCGCCGCGCCCGGCGCCGACCACACCGACACACTCCTCGCCCTCGACGCCGCACTCGCGAGGCTGTCGGCACTGAACGAACGGCAGGGGCGTGTCGTCGAATGCCGCTTCTACGCCGGCATGTCGTTCCCCGAGACGGCGGTGGCCCTCGGTGTCTCCGAGGCGACCGTCAAGCGCGACTGGGTCGCTGCGCAGGCGTGGCTCTTCCGGGAGCTGCAGAGTGGATGACCGCTCGGCGCGGTGGGCGCGCGTGAGCGCGTTGCTCGCCGAGGCGGCCGAACACGATGCGGCGGGTCGCGCGGCGTTCCTCGATGCCGCCTGCGCCGGCGACGCGACGTTGCGCGAGGAGGTCGACGCCCTGCTCGCGATGACGAGCGACGCGCAGCGCTTCTTCGGCACGCTCTCCGACGAAGCAGTGCGGCCCGCGCTGGCGGCGATCGACGATGCAGGCGATGCGGCGTCGCGCATCGGCCACACCTATGGCCCCTACCGCGTGCTCGCGGAGATCGGTCGGGGCGGCATGGGGATCGTCTACAAGGCCGAGGACACGCGCCTCGAGCGCACGGCCGCGCTCAAGTTCGTGCCGCGCCGCGCCCTGATCGATCCGCGCGCTCGGCTCCGGCTCGTGGACGAGGCGCGTGCCGCGTCGATGCTCGACGATCCGAACATCTGCACGATCTACGGTGTCGAGGACACGCCCGACGGCGAGACGTTCATCGCGATGGCGTACTACGCCGGCGAGACGCTCGCCGAGCGGATCGCGCGTGGCCCGGTGCCCTTCGCCGACGCGCTCGAGATCGCGGTGGGGATCGCTCGCGGTCTGGCGGCGGCGCACGCACGCGGCATCGCGCATCGTGACCTCACGCCGCGCAACGTGATGCTCGACGCCGAAGGACGCGTGAAGATCCTCGACTTCGGCCTCGCGCGCGCCGTCGGACGCAAGGCACACGGCGTCACGGCGGGGACGCCCGCCTACATGCCGCCGGAGCAGTTGCGCGGCGAGGAGACGGGACCGAGCGGCGACGTCTGGTCGCTCGGTGTCACGCTGTACGAACTGTTCACGGGGCGTCGTCCCTTCGAGGGACACGACACCGCGTCGATGCTCGCGGCGGTGCGCGACACCGAGCCCGCGGCGCCGCGGACACTGGTGCCGCGTTTCCCCGAGGCGCTCGACAAGGTGCTGCTGCGCATGCTCGCCAAGTCGCCCGCGCAGCGGCCACGCACGGGTGCCGCGGTGCTCGCGATGCTCGAGCCGATCCGTGAGCGGTATCGGCAGCGACGTCTGCGTCGCCTCGTCGGCGCCCTGTTCGCGGCGAGCGTCGTCGCCATCGTCGCGACACTCGCGCTCGCGCGACGCACCGAGGCGCCGAGCAGCGTGCCTGCCGTGCGCGTGGTCCTGCTGCCCATCGCGCGCGACAGCACGTCGCCGGACGCGGTGTATCTCGCGGCCGGGTTGCAGGAGGCGCTCACCGCCGAGCTGTCGCGCATCCGCGGCCTTGGCCTCATCACGTGGACGGCGTCGCGCCCGGGCGAGAACACGCGGAGCGCGCGTCGGCGTCTCGCCGATGCGCTGGGCGCGGCGGCGGTGCTCGAGGGCGAGGTGATCGCCCGCGATTCGGTGCAGCTGCGACTGCGCGATGGCCGCGACGACCGGGTGCTCCTCGTGCTCGGCGATGCATGGCGACACCGCTATCCGCAGGGCGAGGGGCGACGCTTCGCGATCGCGGTCGCGCGCGCGCTCGGTGTGCGGAGCATCGCACGCGACAGCGGGGCGCTGCCACGCGGCCCGTTGGCGACCGATCCGCGCACCGGTCACGTCTACGAGGCGGTGGCGGCCTCGCTCAACTGGTACGAGTCACGCGACGCGGCTGCCGCGCGCCGATGGCTGGGGCGGCAGGGGCACCTCGCCGTGATCACGACGCCCGAGGAGAACCGCTTCGTCCGCGAGGCATTGCCGGTCGCCGTGCGCGGTCAGTACTGGCTTGGCGGTTTCAAGGAGGCGCGCGGTTCGAGCGACCCCTCGCTCTGGCACTGGGTGACGGGCGAACCGTTCGCGTGGAGCGACTGGACGGGCGGCGTCGCCAACGATCACTGGGGCGAGGACGGCGTGCACTTCTGGAACGACACGACCGTGCGCGGCAGCTGGAACGACATCGACCGCAGCGCCGGGTTCGAGCCGTTCGTGCACGGCTTCGTCGTCGAGTATCCGGTCGCCGCGCCCGAGCGCGCGCGTGTGCCGGTGCGCGCGCGACGCTGAGAGCCGCTGCTCAGGGGAGCGGCGGGCGCGCGCTCCGCATCGCGCGCTCGATCTCCTCGACGGTGCGCGGGGCCGCGGTCGAGACACGCTCGACACCGCGCCCGGTCACGATGTACGCGTCCTCGATGCGCACGCCCATGCCCTGGAAGCGGCGCACCGCCGGTCGCACGCGCTCGATGAAGCGGCGGTTGCGCGGCGTGTCGGGGAGTGCGTCGAGCATCTGCTCGGACACGTAGAGGCCCGGTTCGATCACGAACGCATCGCCGACCTTGAAGGTACGATCGCCGCCGTAGAACTGCGCGGGATCGTGCACCTCGAGCCCGAGGCCGTGGCTGATGCCGTGGATCATCCAGAACATCGACTGCCGGCAGCTGCGCGGCGAGGCGGTGCAGTCGGTACGCCACGGCATGTCGAGCTGCGCGTCGAGCGACTCGATGAGTCCGAGCTCGAGCAACCCGCGCGCACGCACGGATTCGGACGAGTCGAGCGCGGCGATCGCGCTCATGCCGACCTTGGAGTTGCGCTCGGCGGCCAGTTGTGCGTCGAGCACGATCTGGTAGAGGCGACGTGCGTCGGGCGAGAAGGTGCCGCCGATGGGAATCGTGCGCGTGACGTCCGCCGCGTAGCCCTCGTACTCCGTGGCGGCGTCGATCACGACCAGGTCGCCAGGCGCGAGCGCGCCGCGATTGCGCATGTAATGGAGCTGCGTCCCGCGGATGCCGCCGCCGACGATGCTGCCGTACGCGGGACGTGCACCACCGCGCCGCATGAACTCGTATTCGACGGCCGCCTGCAGTTCGTACTCGCGCGTCGGCGTCGGGAGGCGCATCGCCGCGAGATGTCCCGCCGCACTGATCTCGGCCGCGCGACGAATCAGTGCGAGCTCCGCGTCGCTCTTGCGCGCGCGCAGCTGGTAGACGAACGGGTGTGCGTCGCGCACCGTGAGTCCCGGTCGGCGCGCCGCGAGCGCACGCACGTACGACTGCCCGCGCGTGAGCGAGTCCTGTCCCGCGAAATCCGACGCTTCGAAGTCCGACAGTGTCCAGAGCATCGAGGCGCCACCGAGCAGCGAGTCGAGCACCGCGTCGAGCGCGCCGATCGACCGCACCCGAACACCGGTGGTGCGGGCGACGGTCGCCGAATCCGGGCGCGCCCCGTCGTAGAACGCCTGCCGCGCACCGATCGGCGTGGTGAAGAGGAACGTCTCGTGCCGCCCGCCGCGTACGGTCATCACGAGCGCCGCGTCGGCGTCGCGATAATCGACGAGCCAGCGGAAGGCCGGGAGTTGGTGGAACGGGCCGAAGTTCGTCACGGGCGCGCGGCCGCCGAAGGCGAGCAGGACGCCGTCACCGAGTCGCGCGGCGAGCGAGTCGCGATGCGCGGCGTACTCCGCGGGCGGCACGGGCGACGGGTCCGCGGGCTGCGCCGCGAGGGACGCGGCACCGAGGGTGGCGCCAAGGGCGGCGCCGCAGCGTACCAGAGCGAGGCAGGGCATGCGCGCACGATACGTCGGCCGCACGTGCGACCGCGAGTGCGTGCGGGGTCGCCCTCAGGCCGTCGGGCGCCCCGCGCGTGCGCGCCGGAATTCGAGCATCCCGTCGTCCTCGCCGGCGCGACGCCAGCCGCACGCGTCGAGCATGGCGAGCGCGGCATGGTTGTCCTGCTCGACCCACGCGCGCCATTCGGCGACGCTCGCGAGTTCGGGGCGGACGAGGAGCGCGGCGAGCACGCGCCGCCCGATCCCCGCGCCACGCCGGGCCGGCGCGACCGCGACGTCGGTCACGGCGCCCCAGACGGTGCCCGGGCGCGGGTGCAGCACCCCCGCCACGGCGACCAGGCGCCCGGCGTCGAGTGCCGCGTACTGCAGCCCGTCACGCTCGGCGAGCACGTGACCGAGCCAGGCGTCGTCGATGGGCCCGAGTCGCCGATCCAGCTCGCCGTCGACGAACCACGCGCGATACGTCGCGAAGTCGGACGCCGCGAAGCGCCGCAATGTCAGCGTGCGATCGAGGGCGGGCCGCGGATGAAGCGGCGGGGTGGGTACCGATACGAGTGCCACGGACGCTCCGGTGGACGGTCACGCTGTCGGAACCCCCGCAGCGGAGCCCGGATCCGCACGGCCACGTCACGGCGCGCCGCCGTGCATGGCGCGGGACAGTGTCAGGTGCCACTCTTGCGGACCGACCCCGCCCACCCGCTTCGCATGCCCCGTCGATCGTTCGCACGCTCCACCGCATTGCTCGTCGCCGCATGGGCGCACCTCATCGCACCGGCGCCGGCCGGCGCGACGTTGCACGCCCAGCGCCCGGGCGATGGTGGTGTGGACCCGCGACGCCTCGCGCGCATCGACTCGACCTTCACCGCGCTCGTCGCGCAGCGGCGGATCCCGGGGGTCGTGACGCTCGTGATCCGCGACGGGCGCGTCGTGCATCACAAGGCGTTCGGCACGCGCGACATGGCGACGGGTGCTCCGCTCCGCACGGACGACATCTTCCGCATCGCGTCGCAGACCAAGGCGATCACCACCGTCGCCGCGATGATGCTCTGGGAAGAGGGGCGATTCCGGCTCGACGATCCGGTGTCGCGCTACCTCCCCGACTTCGAGAAGATGACGGTGCTCGACAGGTTCGAGCCGCGCGACTCGTCGTTCACCACGCGTCCCGCGCGTCGCCGCATGACGATCCGGCAGTTGATGACGCACTCCTCGGGGCTCGACTACGCCGACATCGGCAGCGAGGAGATGCGCGCAATCTACGCGAAGGCGGGCATCACGGCGCTCGGTCGCGAGGGCGACGTACTGGCCGAGCGCATGCGTGCGCTCGCGCGGCTGCCGCTCCGCGTGGAGCCGGGGACGCGCTGGCAGTACTCGCTGTCGATCGAGTTGCTCGGACGCCTGGTCGAGGTGTCGAGCGGCATGCCGCTCGACCGTTTCGTGCGTGAGCGCATTTGCGTGCCGCTCGGCATGGCCGACAGCTACTTCGAACTCCCCGCCGATCGCCGCTCGCGCCTCGTCGCAATGCACCGCGACACCAACGGCGTGCTCTTCGCCACGCACGACGCGATCGAGCGCACGCATCCGGATTATCCGGCGCGACCGATGACCTACTTCTCCGGCGGCGGGGGCATGTCGGGGACGATCGGCGACTATGCGCGCTTCCTGCGCATAATGATGAACGGCGGTGAACTCGACGGCGTGCGCCTGCTCTCGCGCAAGACGGTCGAGCTGATGCTCGTCGATCACGTGCCGACGCTCGGCTATCCGTTCGGCCTCGGCTTCGCGCTCGAGACGACGGGCAACGACCACGAGACGGTGCTCACGCCCGGGAGCTTCTCCTGGGGCGGTGCATTCGGCACCGTCTACTGGGCCGACCCGAAGGAGCGACTCATCGCGCTCGCCTACAGCAACGCGTGGGGCACGGATGTCATGCTCGAGCCCCTCTTCCGCGCGCTCGTCTACGCGGCGCTGCGCTGAGCGACGCCCTGCATGCAGTGCGGCCGCGGCACATTCCGTGTGTGCCGCGGCCGCTCGTGCATCGTCGTGTGGCGCCGCTCAGCGCCGTCGCGACCCGCCGAAGATGCCACCGAGCACGCCGCGCAGGATCTCGCGGCCGATGCCGCTGCCGACGGTACGCGACGCCTGCTTGGCCATCGTCTCGATCATCCCCTGCCGGCGCCCGCTGCCGAGCAGCACGTCGGAGAGCATGCCACCGATGCCGCCCGAGTCCGCCGGTGCGTCGGCGTCGCGCGCGGGTGCAGTGCGGGCGGCCGGTGCGCTCGGTGCGTCGGCGGCGTGCGCACTCGCCGCCACGCGCGCCTGCAGCACCTCCTGCGCCGACTCGCGATTCACCGGCGTGTCGTACCTGGCGCCGAGCGGGCTTCGCGCACGCACCGTCGCGCGTTCCTCGGGCGTGATCGCTCCCATGCGGCAGCGCGGCGGCGCCATGAGCGTGCGCTGCACGGGCATCGGCACCGCCTTGGCCTGCAGCGTCGATACGAGTGCTTCGCCCACGCCGAGTTGTCCGATCGTCGCGGCGACGTCGAGGTTGGGGTTGGCGACGAACGTCTCGGCCGCGGTGCGCACCGCCTTCTGGTCGCGCGGCGTGAAGGCGCGCAGCGCGTGCTGGATCCGGTTGCCGAGCTGGCCGAGGATCTCGGTCGGGATGTCGTCGGGGAACTGCGAGCAGAAGTAGACGCCGACGCCTTTCGAGCGGATCAGTCGCACCACCTGCTCGACGCGCTGCCGCAGCGCCGCGGGCGCGTCGTCGAACAGCAGATGCGCCTCGTCGAAGATGAAGACGAGCTTCGGTTGTTCGAGGTCGCCCATCTCGGGAAGGTTCTCGAACAGCTCCGAGAGCAGCCAGAGCAGGAAGCTCGAATAGAGCCGCGGCTTGAGGATGAGCTGATCGGCGGCGAGCAGGTTGATGATGCCGCGCCCCGACATGTCATGTCGCATGATGTCGTCGAGCGCCAGCGCCGGTTCGCCGAGGAAGACGTCGCCGCCGTCGCGCTCGAAAGTGAGCAGCGCACGCTGGATCGCGGCCACGCTCTGCGGGCTCACGAGGCCGTACTGCGCCGAGACTTCCTTGCGCGTCTCGGCCACGTGCGCGAGCACCGCGCGCAGGTCGGCGAGGTCGAGGAGCAACAGCCCTTCGGTATCCGCCAGGTGGAAGCAGATCTCCAGCACGCCTTCCTGCGTCTCGTTCAATTCGAGCATGCGGGCGAGCAGCGTCGGGCCGATCTCGCTCACCGTCGCGCGCACCGGATGGCCGCTCCTGCCGTAGAGATCCCAGAAGACGACCGGGTTCGCCTCGGTGACGTAGCCCTCGACGCCGATCGTCCGCACCCGCTCGGCCAGTTTGTCGGACATCGTGCCGGGCATCGCCATGCCGGCGATGTCGCCCTTGACGTCGGCCATGAAGACCGGGACGCCCATGCGCGAGAAGCCCTCGGCGAGCGTCATCAGCGAGACGGACTTGCCCGTCCCGGTGGCGCCGGCGACGAGCCCGTGGCGATTGCCGTACTTCGCGAGGAGCGTGACGGGCGTCTCGCCCTTGCCGAGAAGGATGTCGGGCATGCGGAGCGGGGGCGGCGTGCGTGGAGGGTTGGCGCGTGACGGGCGGCGATCGTCCGCCTGCACGAAGCTGTCGCCGCGCGCGAGACGGCGGCAGGGTGGGGATGCGCGTCGTTGCGGTTGCCCGACCGCCTACCCTTCTCGCGGGCGAGACGCCCGACCGATCCCGTTTCCTCTCATGCCGCGACGCCTCGTCCTTCTCGTCCTCGGCGCCGTGCTGATCGCCGGCGCGTGGGCGCTCCACACACCGGATCGTGACCGCGCGGTGCTCGAGCGGCGCTATCTCGCGTCACCGGGCGACGTGCGTGTCGTCGACGGTACGCGGCTCCACGTTCGCGACACGGGCCCGCGCGACGCGCCGGCGCTCCTCCTCGTCCACGGGCTCGGGTCGAGTCTGCACACCTGGGAGCCGTGGGCGCGCGCCCTCGCCGACTCGTTCCGCGTCGTGCGCATCGACCTGCCGGGCCACGGGTTGAGCGGCCCCGATGCGCGCGGCGACTATCGCGACGAGCGCACGCACGCGCTCCTCTTGGCCCTGTTCGACACGCTCCGCATCGCGCGCGCGACGCTCGTCGGCAATTCGATCGGCGGGCGCATCGCCTGGTCGTTCGCGGCGCGGCATCCCGAGCGCGTGTCGGGGCTCGTGCTCGTGAGCCCCGACGGCTTCGCGAGTCCCGGCTTCGAGTACGGCAAGGCACCCGACGTGCCCGCAGCGTTCGGCGTGATGCGCTGGGTGCTCCCGAAGCCGCTGCTGCGCCTCAATCTCGAGCCCGCGTACGGCGATCCGGCGCGCATCGCCGACTCGGTCATGACGCGCTACCACGACCTCATGCTCGCACCGGGCAACCGGGCCGCGCTCCTCGCGCGCATGCAGCAGACGGTGCTGACGGATCCGGTCGCACGGCTGCGCACGATCACCGTGCCGACGCTGCTCGTGTGGGGCGCGAAGGACGGGATGATCCCGCCGGCGAACGCCCGTGACTATCTGCGCGTCATGCGCGATGCGCGCGCGGTGACGCTGCCGGGGCTCGGCCATGTGCCCTTCGAGGAGGGTCCGGTGGCGTCGCTGGCGGCGGTGCGGCCGTTCCTCGATTCGCTGCGCAGGAGCGCGCGACGCTGATCGCGGTCAGCGATGGTGCGCGACGCGCGCGGTCGACGCACCGGCGCGTGCTCCGACGAAACCGGCAACCGGCACGGCGACGAGCGCCACGGGCCACATCCACGTCGGGTGCGGCAGCATCGCGAGGTTGGCCGCCGTCGCTGCGACGAGCACACCGGCGACGAGCATTCCCATCGCCGAGCGCCGCGTGACGGCGAGTCGCGCCGCGATCCACGCGCCGATGCCCGCTGCCGCGCTCCAGCCGGCGACGAGTGTCAGGAACGCGACGACGGGCATCCCGGCGATGGCGGCACGCACGGCATCGGTGTTCGAGAAGTCGAGCCCGGGCGGCAGCGGGTGGATCACCCGCGAGAGCGCATCGCCCGCGGTGACGACGAGCATCGCCACGGCGACACCGAGGACGACGGCGAGCAGTTGGCGCAGGATCGTGGGCATGGTCACGGGGCTCGGGTGGATGCGCGGCGTGCAAGAGATTCGACGACGTGCGCGACGAGCTTTGCGGGCGCGTGCTCACCCGCGATCTCGAGTGCCGGTCGCGCCGCGTCGGCACTCACGGCACGCGGCTCGTGCGCACCGTGTCGGCGCGTTCGCGCGCCAGGCGCGCCGCGAGCGCCGCGCGTGCGTCGTCCGCATACCGTCGGCACGCCGTGGCATCGCGCAGCGGTGCCGCATCACCGGCATCGCGCGCCGCCACCCGCTCCCACAGTCGCGCCGCCGACGGATGCGGCGTCACGAGGATCCCGCACGGCAGCGCCGCGATCCGCGCGAGGCCGCGCTCGAACGACGTCACCGCCGCGGGGGTCGACGAGTAGCGGAAGCCGGGCGACGAGATCGGCGACTGGCTGTCGGCGTAGACCATGTCCACGCAGTCCGCGCCCTCGCACGCACGCCACGTCCACGTCGTGCCGCCGGGCGTGTGGCCCGGCGTCTCGTGCGCCACCAGCGCGAGCGGGCCGACGCGCACCGTGTCGCCGTCGCGGATGGTGCGCACGCGCGCGACGCCCGGATAGTCGAAGTGCGTCGCCGCCTGCGGATCGTCGCTGCGCGTGATGCCGCGCCGGATCACGCGCGCGCTCCACGGGAGCGCCACCACCTCGGCGCCCGTCGCCGCCTGCAGCGCCGCGATCCCGCCGGCGTGATCGAAGTGGGCGTGGCTGTTCACGATCACCTTCACGTCGCGAGGATCGAAGCCGGCGGCGCGGATGCTCGCGAGGATCAGCGGCGCGCTGCGCGGCAGGCCGCCGTCGAGGAGCACGTGTCCTGCCGGCGAGGTGACGAGCAGCGCCGAGAGCGACGCCGAGCCGACGTACCACGTGTTCGCGTGCAGTCGCACCGGCGCGTGCGGCACCAGCCAGTCCACGCAGCCGCCGCACGTCGTGTCGGCGGCGGGGCGGCCGCCGCTCCGGGTGAAGGGCTGCGCGCCCAGTGGCGACGCGAGCAGCGTGGCGACGAGGAGAGCGGCCGGGGAGCGCATGACGCGCAAGATACGCGCGACGCGAGCCCCGCTCAGCGCGCGAGCGTCCCCGCCACCTGCTTCACCGCCGTGGTCGCGATCTGCGCGTAGCAGCTCAGGTCCCCGCCACTCGTCGCCGATCGCCGGAAGGCGATGATGTGCGTCGTGCCGTCGAAGCCCTCGCTCCCGAAGCGCCCTTCGAGTCGCGTCGTGAGCGCGGTGCTCGTACGCGCCTGGCCGTCGGCGATCGCGAAGCTCGTCGCGAACTGCCCCACGCCGTCGATGACCGTCGCGAAGCGCTTGCCGCTCTCGAACGCCATCGTGAGCGTGTCCGCGCCGGGCACGTGCGTCACCGTCACGCGCTCCGTCGCCATCGATGCGCCGAAGACCGTGCGGCATTCGGGGCTGCCGCGCACGTCGAGCGGCCGATAGCTCGCGACGTACGTGCCGCCGACGCCGCGCTTCACCAGCGGCAGCCGCTTCTCGTTCGCCGGCGTCCCTTCGGCGGTGAACTTCACCGTCGTGCCGAACTCGGTGACGATCTGCGCGATGTCGCTCTTGGCGAGTTCGAAGCGGAGCCCAGACTCCCATTCCTGGAAGATGATCACGCTCGGGCGCACCAGCTCCACCCGCCCCGTGAGCACACGGCCCGCACGCAGCTCGACGCGATCCGGGCGACGCTCGGCGGGCGATGCGTTGCGCGGGATCGCGGTCGGCGAGCCGGGAATGCCGTCGGCGCCGACTTCACGCGCGACGATCGCCGTCGCACCGGGCCCCGCCGGCATGTTCGGCCGCGTCGCCGGCGTGACGGCGAGGACGCTTCGTCGCCCCGCGCCGACGCCGGGAAGTTCGTTCGGCGTCAGGGCACCGACACCGGGTGTCGTCGCCGGCGGCGGTTCGGGCGGCGCGGCGCTGCGCGCGCCCGCGACGACGACGCCCGATGGCCCGTCGATCCGTGCGGCGCCGGCAGCACCGCGGTCGCCGCGCATCGCCACGCGGATCGTGATCGCCGTCATCACCAGGAACGCGATCGCGATCGTGCCCCAGACGACGGGGCTCTTCGCGACCATCTGCCCCGGTGACGTGGGGCCCACGGGCGGCCGCCGTGTCGCACCCGCGACGGGCCCCGCGAGGGGCGTGAGCGGGATCGCCGCGCGCACCGGCGGGCGCGTCGCCACCGGCACGACGGCACGCGCGCGCGGCGGCGCGGCGGACGAGCCGGTCCGACGCGGGGCCGGCGCGGGCGTGGGCACCATCGGCGCGGGAAGGGCGGCCGTCACGCCGAGCGCGATCGCCCAGGTGTCGATCACCCACTGCGCGACCTCGGGCTGCACGAACAGCTCCTCGACCAGCGCCAGCACGAGCGGCGCGCGCGCCGTCTCCCACGGCTGCGCGCGTGCGGTGGCGACGCGGATCCGCTCCGGCACACCGATCTCGCCCGCGCGCAGCACGAGCCGCACGAGCGGGCGCGCGTCGCTCGAGCATTCGTCGAGGAGAAGGTTCTGGAAGATGAACGGGTCCGCGGGCGGCCACGCGCCGGGTGCGGCGAGCAGGCGGCGCAGTCCGGCGCGGACCGCGGGTCTGAGCGTCAGCATGGCGTCACCTCGCGTCTCCCATCGTCGTCATTATTCCGATGCGCCGAGTCGACGGCCGCTGAGGCGCGAGCGCACGCTGCAGATCTGCGGATCGCCGAACTTGAGCACCGTGCGCGTCACCGTCTCGGTCTCGGCTTCGAACGCGCCGTCGGCGAAGCGGCCCGCCATGCGGAATTCGTAGCGCACGCCGTCGCGCATGCTGCGCAGCGGGACGCTCTCGAACGAGCCGTCGGCCATGATCGTCCCCTGCAACCCCGGCCGTGACGGAAAGGAGAAGGCGATGCGGCCGAATGCCGGGTCGTCGCCGGGGACACGACCGCCGACGGCGATGGTCTCGACGCTCTCGCGCCCGGGCGAGAGAGAGCGCCAGACCGCCTCGCACGACCGCGACCCGCCGACGCCATGGACGTCGCCACGGACGCGCCAGCGCCCGGCCACGATCTCGCGGGCCCGTGCGGGCTCGTAGATGCCCCGCCACGGCCGCATCGCCTCCGGAATGAGGGCAGAGTCGTGTCCTGCCGCCTCGGCCGCCAGCGCGGCCACGTTGGGCGCGGACCCGATGCGTCGTTCGACCGGTGGACGCACCGGCAGCGTCACGCGCCGCGCCCCCGGGCCGGCGGCGGCAGTCGCCGTCGCGGCCTCGCTCGCGACGCGGGGGAGCAGCGGCGCGCCGGCGGCCCGTGCCGCGTCACGCGCCTTGAGCTGCGTCAGCTCCTCGTTGCGCACCGACCGGATCCCCGCCGCGAGCAGCAGCATCCCGCCGATGTAGCAGATGCCGAGCACCGCCATCGCGCGCAACTCCCCCTTCGTGAAGCTCGCGCCGCCGGGAAGGCGCACCGAGCCGGGGGGCAGCGGGAGCGCCGCACCGCTGCCGATCGCGCGTGCCGAGGCACGCACCGTCCCGGGCTTGACCCACGATGGGGTGCCCGGCGGGTTGGCCGGCGGCGGACCCTGCCGGCGCGCACTGCTTCGCGGGGGCGGTGTTCCGGCACCGGAGGCGCCACCGCGCCATGCCGTCGGTACCGCCGCGCGCGGGGCGGGGGGCGGTGCCGGCAGTGGCCGAGGTGCGACATAGCAGCCGAGCGCCATGCCCCACGACTCGACCGCCCAGCGCGCCATCTCCGGCTGGATGAACTGTTCGCTCGCGAGCCCGACGATGTGCGGGCTCGCGCTCTCCCCCCACGGCGTGCCACGCGCCGCGGCCCGCTCGAGTTCCGCGGGGATCGCCGCGTCGTGCACGCGCAGCAGCAGCGACGCGAGCGCGCGATGATCGCCACCGATCTCGTCGAGCAGGCGATGCAGGAATCGCTGACGGTCCGCGATCGGCCACAGCGCCGCGTCCTGCTGCAGCAGCCGCACCAGCCCCGCCTGCACGTGCGCGCGCGCGTCCACGTCGATGCGCTCCCGCGACGCCGCTCAGGGCGTGAGGAACTCGACGCGCCAGACGCGCGCATCGTCGCGGTCGCTCGTGCGCACCTCGAGGCCGTGCACGAGTTCGAGCTGCTGCCCGTGCGCGATCGTCCCGCCGTTGCGCACGTGCAGGTCGCGCTTCGCGCCGTTCACCAACCACCACGTGCCGCCGTGGAACGAGACGTAGCCCATCGGCGTGCGGTCCGCACCTTCGTCCGGCAGGACGCCCGCACGCAGATGCCAGTCGTGCACGACGAGGTTGTGCCACAGCACGAGCCCCGTCTTCTCGTCGGCGAGCGTGTCGTCCATCTGCCGCAGGAAGCGCACGTACGGCACCGGGCGCACGAGGCGTTCGCCCGTGAACGGCGCATCGAGCGGCAGCCCCGGCGCGACGATCGTCCAGTCGCGGTTGGTCGGACTCGGATGCACGAGCTGCAGCGTGCGGTAGAGCGCACTCTCCCACTCGGCCGCGTGCGGTCGCTTCGTCGGATGATGCAGCGTGTTCACGAACGCGCGCACGAACAGCGGCGCCAGGTACGGGCCGAGCCGGTCGGCGGCGACGCGGATCGGCTGCAGCGGCGGGTTCGAGCGGTCGAGCGGGTGCTCGACGTAGAGCGCCCGCGCCCCCATCGCCAGCGCCTCGTCGTGCTCGGCCGAGTGCATGCTGTGGACCTTCTTCCCCTGCAGCGGGTGCCGGCCGAGCAGCACCTGGTAGATCAGCACCGCGAGCGCGTGCTTGTCGGTGTCGATCGAGGGCTGCGCCTTGCCGGCCAGCACCTCGGGTGCGATGTAGCCGGGCGTGCCGAGCACGCTCGGCGGCGCGACACCGGGCACCACCAGCGAGTCGATGTCGATCACGCAGGCGTCGCCGCCCTTTGGATCGATGAGGACGTTCTTGTTCGACAGGTCGCTGTGCGCGAGCCCCGCGAAGTGCATGCGGCGCACCGCACGCGCGAGCTTGACGCAGATCTGCAGCCGCGTCAGCAGGTTTCCCTTCTCGGGCTCGGGGACGAGCTTCGCCGCCTTGTTCCCCGTGAACCACTTCACCTCCTTCTCCTGCCGGTTTCCGAACCGGTCGCGGAAGAAGAAGTTCTGGCGGTAGACGGGGGCGACCACCGCGAGCGCCGGCCACGACAGCCCGTGCGACTTCGCCCAGTCCTGCGGCACGCCGTCCCGGTCGATCATCCCGCTCGGCCAGCAGAAGTAGGGCGACCAGTAGGCACCGCGATCGCCGTGCGTCGGGTTGTAGCGCGTCAGGATGCGCGTCAGGCGATCGACGCGCTCGAGGCGATCCTTGAGATGCCCGTGATAGAACGCGACCACGTGCGATCGGTCGCGGCTCATGAACACGGTCTTCTCGCCGCCCTGGTTGAGGGCGGTGGACTCGAACTCGATCACGCGCCCGTCGGTCTGGCGGGCCTGCAGGATGCGATTCATGCGATGCGTGTCACTCGTGCGCGTGCGCGGAGCGTCACGCGCGCGCCACGTCGCGACGCGACAGCGCCACGATCGTGCGGTCGTCGTTCTCGCCGCGCTTCTCGAACTGCAGCCAGGTCGCGAGGTTCGCCGCGCCGTCGGCGTGCCCGAGCACCGGGCCGTGCGACGGTTGCCGCACGAAGCCGTCGAGCGTCGCGTCGTTGCCGTCGCGCAGCTGCCGCGCGATGTCCGCACCGCGCCGCGCGATCGGATAGAAGGGGTCCTCGATGCCGTCGGTCGCGACGAGGAGCGCCCGTACCCGCGCCGGGTCGAGCCGCACCGCGCGTCGCGCGCGCTCTTCGCATCCGTCGTCCGGAACGAAACACGTGACTTCGCCCGAGAAGTCGCCGCTGTCGCCCTCGGCGGTCCGGGTGACCACACCATCCGTGTCGAGCACCGCGGCGATCCCGTCGCCGACCTGCACGACGACGAGCGCCTCGTCGCCGCCTGCGCTGCGGCCCCACGCCGCCGCGATCACGGTGCAGCGGAAGTCGCGCGGCTGTACCCCCTCGACCTGCGCCGCCACCGCGCGCAACGACGCAGCCGCGGCCGCGACGCCGTCACCGAGGGCGGCGCCGAGGCCCTGCGCGAGCGTGTCCGCATCGGACGACGCGACGATCGTACGCCACGCCGTCGTCACCGTCCCGCGCACCGTGCGGCAGCAGTGCTCCGAGCCGACCCGGCTGTGTGCCGCCGATCCCGCCCCGTCGCTCACGACGACCACCACGAGATCGTCCGCGACGTGCACCGCCAACGCGTCCTCGCGGAAGTCGCCCGCGTGCGCGTGCACCCGACCGCGTCGCGTCGCCCCGACCGCGTGCCACGGGCCGGGTCCGTCGTGCTGCACCGTCGCGGCATGCACGTACTCGTGCGTCCCCGCCCACGGCATCGCACCCACCAGTTCGGGCGCGCACCACGGCCGATCCGGTTCCTTCTCGGCCCACGCCGCCGCCGTCACGGCCGTCGGTGCAGGCGCCGGCACAGCGGGAAGCACGCAGGACACGTCGGACACGCAGGCATCCGCGCTGGACGTGGAGTCCGGGGCGGAGTCGGAGGCGTGCGAGGATCCTGCGTGGTGCTGGTCCGACATGTCGATGCTGGTGATGAGTGCCCACGAATGCGCAGGCATCACACCGGATCCCCACGTGTCCTGCGTATCCTGCAAGTCCTGCGTGTCCTGCAAGTCGTGCGTGTCGTGCGTGTCGTGCAACTCCTACGTGTCCTGCGTGCCCTACGTGCGTCGCGCTGTCGTTCGAGCGACGCAGATGTCAGGGGACGATCGTGATGCCCGGCGGCGGCGGCGGGAGCGTGATCGAACCGCCGTCCGGCACCGAGCCGACCTTGGCGCTGGTCTGCTTGACCGACGCCGAGACGAACTTGAAGAAGGCGCGGAAGGCGTCCGGCGACATGTCGCGCATCTGGATCACGATCTCGGTGACGTTCTTGAGCACGCCCACGTCCGCCTGGTCGCCGCACGCGACGGCGATGATGTTCGCCGGCCGCCGCTCGGCCAGCGTCTGCGCGTACTGCTGCCAGGAGGCGTCGGTCGGTGCGCCGTCGGAGAGGATGAAGACGAGCGGACGCCAGTCGCCCTTCTGTTCGGGCGTCGTGCGCACGATCTCGGTGTCGAAGCAGTCGATGAGCATCCGGAGCGCATCGCCGAAGTTCGTCTGCCCGCGCGCGTAGAGATCGGGCGGCGAGAAGGCCGACACCTCGGTCAGCGGCACCAGCTGCTGCGCGGTGTCCGAGAAGGTGATGATCGAGAGGTACGCACTCTCGATCGCCTGCGGATCGCTCATCAGGTCGCGATGCAGCTGGCCGATGCCGGCCTTCACCGACTCGATCGGCGTGCCCTGCATGGAGCCGGAGGTGTCGGCGAGGATGTAGACCGGAAGGCGACGCGTGGACATCGGGGAACTCGTGGTAGGTGGATCAGGCGGCGGGTGCCGCAGGGGCGGTGGACTCGTGCGCGAACGCCCCGGTCTCGCGCACCGCATCGAGGATCGCCGCGGCGACGTCGGCCGGTCGCTCCTCGGGCGCGAGGTGACCCGCATCGGCAAGCGATCGCACCCGGGCACCGGGGATACGCCGCGCGGCCTCGCTCGAGATGCGTGCGGGCGTCCAGCGATCGTCGCTGCCGACGACAAATGTCGCGGGGACGGGAAGGGTCGGGAACCGCGCCACGAGCGGTGCGAGGCGCCAGTTGACGGTCATGCCGTAGGCCGCGATCGCATGGTCGCGCGAGCGGAAGAGCGCCTCGTAGCGCGCGATGATCGCGGCATCGGGCGCACCGCCGGCGCTCTTGAGCAACGTGCGCACCGTGCCCGGTCGCGCCGCGAGCCGTGCGACGACGTCGAGCGCGATCGGCGAGCCGAACGCCATGCGCATCACGGCCGCGCAGGCGGGAAGCTCGGTCCATGGCACGGCGGCCAGCGCCGCGTTCACGCCGACGACGTGCCGCACCGACCGCGTCGCCCCGTCGACCGCCAGTTGCAGCGCGACCGCAGCCCCCGCCGAATGGCCGACCGCGACCACCGGGGCGACCTCGAGCGCCGTACACAGTGCCGCGGCCCCGCGCGCGAAGTCGACCAGCGTCAGCCGCTCGAACGCCGGCGCCGCACTCCGTCCATGGCCGGGAAAGTCGGGAATGACGACCGTGCAGTACGCGGCGAGCCGGGCCGCCACGTCGTGCCAGCTCGTCGTCGCGCCGCCCGTGCCGTGGAGCAGCAGCACCGCCGGCCCGCGCCCGCCGACCTCGACGTGCCACGCGACGCCGTCCACGACGACGGTGCGACTTCCCGGAGCGGACGCGGCGGTGGCGGACATGTCGCTCGTAACCCCTCTGCACGTGATTTGGTGCCCTCCCGACGCGTCACGAGGGGCACGTCCCGTTCCACGTGACCCTGTTCCTTCTCGAACAGCCGACAGCCGAACATCCGAACAGCCGACAGCACGTAGGGCACGTGGGTCACGTAGGCATCGTCGTGCCTGGCAGAAGTCGGACGGAGGCAAGCCGGATACGGATGGACTTGATGGCGTCATCGGTGGACGCCGTGCCCTGCGCCGCGACGGCATGCGTCGCTCGACATGGCCGAGCGTCTCGATCGGAGGGGTGCCCGCCCTCCGTCGCATGCCCTGCACGTCCTACGTGTCCTACGTGTCCTACGTGCTTCCCGCTTCTGGGATCGGGCGGCACGGAATACCAGGTGGCCGGATACGCGACGCCCCGCTCGGCGTGGGGCCGGGCGGGGCGTCGTGGGACTGCGTGGAGCGGACCCGCTCAGCGATACGTGCCGCGCGTCGCAGGGGCGGCGTTGGCACCGGCCGGCGCGGGAGCCGGGGCGGGCGTCGCCGCCGCGGGCGCCGGCAGGCTCCCGCTGTCGGCCGCCGGCACCGCCGCCGCGATCGCGGGCGTGGCGCTGAATGCCGGGAAGGGCGTGCCGTCCCACTCGCTGCGTCCCCACACCGCCGGGTAGTACTTGGCCATCTGCGCGCCGTAGAGCGGCTTGTAGGCGTTGTTGTGGCAGGTGAGGCACTGCGCCTTGGGGGCGTCACCCATCGGGCCCAGGCGGACCGCCGGGTAGACCGGGCGCAGCGGCGAGAGGTAGTTCTGGTTCACGTCGCGCAGCATGTAGATGCCATGGTAGGCCTGCACGCGCTGCGGCGGCGACTGCTCCCACTTGCTGAAGGCGCGGGAGTTGTGGCAGTACGTGCAGTTCACGTTCAGCGACTGCGACATGCTGATCATGAGCGCGTACGTGTACTCCGTCTGCTTGACGCTCGAGCGGTTCGCGTTGCTCGGCCCCATCGTCTGCGAGACGACGCGGGCACCGTCGCGATCGAGGTAGTGCCGCAGGTAGTCGTCGCGATCGCCGTAGAACCAGAGGCCGTTCGGGAGCGGCTTGCCGCGGTGGCAGGTGTAGCACGTGACGCCCGTGTTCTTGACGTGCGCCGCGTACTGCCCGTTGATGTGCCGCGTCATCTGGATCATGCGGCGCGCCACCAGCTTGGTGTAGATCGGCGTGCCGTCGTTGAGCGTGTCGGCCGAGAAGTTGGCGACGTTGTGGCAGTAGGCGCAGTTGCCCGTCCCCGCCACCCAGGTCGAGAACGCCACCATCGTGCGATTGAACTCCGCGACCGAGATGTCGTTCAGGACCTGCACGTTCTTCCACGGCAGCGGACCGGCGGGCGACACGCCGGCCGGCGGGAGCGGTGTCGGCACGTTCGTCGCGGCGTAGCGCTTGCCGACGTCGTCCATGTCGTAGACCTGCTCCATCGCCGTGCCGCGGTAGCCGACCTGCACCGTCTCCTTGGTGCCCAGCTGCACGACCTGCGTCTTCTCGTTCCCCTTGCACCCGGCCAGCGCGAGGCCGGCCAGGGCGAGGGCGAGAGCGGGGAAGGGGCGCCGGGTGCGCATCACGGAATCCTCACGAGTTCGACGCGGCGATTCTGGCGCCGCCCCTGCGGGGTGTCGTTCGCCGCCCGGGGCTTCGTGTCGCCGAAGCCGTCGGTGCCGACGAGACGCGTGCTGTCCACCTGGAACTCGGCGATCAGCCGGTCACGCACGAACGTCGCGCGCTCCTTCGAGAGCTGCAGGTTGGCCGTCGGGTCGCCGACGTTGTCGGTGTGCCCTTCGACCAGCACGCGGAGCGTCGGGTTCTGCAGCATGAGCTGCTGGATCTCGAGGTACTGCGGCTGCGACTCGGCGCGCGAGGCCGAGTTGGCGGTGCTGAAGTAGATCGCCTTGATACTCACGCGGCCCGCGGCCGTGAGCGAGTCGAGCATCGACTTCGCGTCGATGACCGGCGCGATCTCGGTCGAGTCGAGCGGCGCCATCGTGGTGTCGATCGCCGCTGCCGGGACCTGGTAGTCCGGGAAGCTGTCGGGCGAGGTGCCCATGTAGCGGCCACGGAGGAAGTCGCGCTGGTCGGGAGTGATGATGTTCGCCGCCGGATAGCGCGGCGCGACATCGTGCTTCACCGCCCAGTTGTACCAGTTGTCGACGACGGTGCCGGTGAGGAGGATGCCGATGCCGCCGGTGAGCGTCGTCAGCACGGCGAACCACCACGCCCAGCGGTGGATCGACTCCATGGTCGCGTTCCACCCCATCGTCCAGCGCCAGAAGAGCGCCGCGCGCTCCGAGGCGGTGCCGCGATCGGTGATCTGCTCGATCTCGCGCTCGCCACCGAGGCGGCTCACCGCGAGGATCGTCGCCCCGTGCATCGCGAACAGGAGCACCGACCCGTAGAGGAAGGCGATCGAGAGCGCGTGGAACGGGTTGTAGTAGAGGTTCCCGTACCGGATCGAGAAGGCCGCGGTCCAGTCGAGGTGCGGGAAGATGCCGAACGGCACCATCTCGCTCCACGAGCCGACGAGGAGCGGCTGGAAGAAGAACGACAGGTACAGGAAGATCGCGCTGGCGAAGGCCCAGGCGAGATGCGTCCCCATGCCGAGCGCGCGTGCGCGGCGGTAGGTGCGGACCCACCAGAGGAGGATCGACGTCGTGAGCAGGAAGCCCGCGAGGAGATACCAGCCGCCCTTGTCGAGCGGCGGCACGCGCAGGCCGTATTCGGGGCTGGGCGGTTCGAGCGCGAGCCAGGGGAGCTGCCGGATGAACTGGACCGTGTCCCAGCCCACCGACTTCCACATGTTCAGCCCGATGATCTCGAAGGCGGCGAAGCCGAAGACGAGCGAGAGGGTGCCGAACCAGCCGAGGTAGATCGGACCGATCTGCGCATCACCGATCTTGCCGGCGAGGTAGCCGAGGATCCCGAAGCCCCCCCTGCCGATGCGGTTCTGCGGCGTGGGAATGGGCAGTCCGGGATCCGGGGCATGCCGGACCTGGACGCGGGTGAAGAGATTCTGGTACTCGAGCATCGGGCCGCCGGGTCAGCGCCAGAAGGGGAGGTTGAGCCACCAGTTCCACCACTCCACCCAGCTACGGGCCCAGAAGGGCCCCGAGATCAGGATGCAGATCGCGGCCCAGATGCCGGCGTTGAGGGCGAGGAAGAGCCCGAGCCGGTGGATGCCGATCGCTCCGATCGAGTAGCCGACGAGGTCGCGGAAGAACACGTTCTCGTGTTCGCTCGTCTTGGTCGGCTCGCCCTTCTTCGGATTGGTGACCGAGAGGATTAGGGAGCCGTGCATCGCCAGCGCCAGCGTCGTCGTGAAGAAGAAGACGATCGCGATCATGTGCGCCGGGTTGTAATGGAAGTGCAGGTACTGGTACCCGACGTTCGACACCCAGTCGAGGTGGCTGAAGA